>Ga0315285_10005025_pt1 | contig 13681 bp, 20 predicted proteins | sample YL17G09_36_MG_FD_203698 | JGI IMG/M metagenome (GOLD analysis project Ga0315285, IMG submission 203698) | Sediment microbial communities from Yellowstone Lake, YNP, Wyoming, USA - YL17G09_36 | ecosystem: Environmental > Aquatic > Freshwater > Lake > Sediment | place: USA: Wyoming | collected... | reverse complement strand
AGAACGCGAGAACCCGTTCCTGGGGCCTTCAGAAGTTTCGTTCCTTTCCCCCCAATAGGCCATTTCCTCTTGGCGTTCTTGGCGACTTGGCGGTTGACAATTGTTAAGAATTTCGGATTGGGGTTAGGCCTTTTCCCCGGCCAACTGAAGAGCCTGCGTGTAGAGGGAGGGTTCGATGTGGTAGGCGCGCGCCTGCATGAGATCAAGAACGGGCTTCACCGCGGGGAGCGCTTGCCGCCGCTTGAGGAGCAACAGTGTTTCGACGGTGCCTAGCGCCAGGATTCCCAGGCGCTCAGCTTCTCGCCGCAAGACGGCATCGTCGGTAACCAAGATAGCGCTCGTTTCCTCTGCCAGGGCGAGAACCTGTTGATCATCCGCGCTGACCGTTGGCATGCCGGCGTCGAGCGTCTTGCCGACGGGCGCTTGTTCCTTAGCCCATGCACCCAGCGCTTCCAGGAGTTCGCGAGAGCCGGGTCGGCCTGCTCCTTCCTCGATTACTTCACGGCGAACCACGGTGGGAATGAGAACCTGCTGGAAGAGCGCGCGGATCAACTCCAGGCATTCGCCTTTGGCGAGCCCGATCACCGCATTGGAGTCCAGGACGGCGATCATGCCGCGCTTGGGAGGGGCATACGGGACCTGTCAGCGAATGGCCTCAAGCGCGCCTGATGCCAACGGGCCGCGAGCCGCCGGAATGCCGAGCTCGGCTAGCCGGTCAAGGAAGGCGTGATAGGAAAGTCCCAAGGCCTGTGCTGCCACCCGGCTTGAGATGGCGCCGTCGCGGAACAGCCTCAGGATCGCCGCCTCTTGCGCTGCTTTGGCCGCCGCTTGGCGTTGCTCTTCGGGTAGATTCTCTGGAAGCTCGATTGTGAGATCTAACCGCATGGTGGTTTCCTCCCCCTACCCAGTACCTTGGTTGATTATTATGACACAGAAGACCTGGAAAGGGAATGTCCGGCGATCCTCGATCACCCGGGCCCCTCTGTCCCGTCGAGCGCCTACCGATCCCCGCCCTTGCGTTACTGGCCCGCCGCCGACTTCCGCCTCGACACGCCCGTCCGCCGCTGGTAGCGTCCCCGCCGTCTTAAGTTCCCCGTGGTTTCCGACCCCGGTTCGGCCGTCTACGCGGCCGGTCTCAGACCTCCGGCAGCGGCGTCCCGCCAAGCCTGATTTCCAAGTTCCCATCCGGTTTGTCTTTTGTGTGGACGACTCTGTGTTCGTATCGAAGACGACGCGCAGGTCACTCGGCATTGAGGAGGGTGTGGAGGATCTCGGAGGTCAAGCCCTTTTCCTGGGCCTCGCGGCCGACCTCGTCCAGGATCGTTTGGAGTGGGGGCAAGGGTGTGGTGGTGAGTTCGCGCAGGCGGAGGCTCAGCAACAAGCGGAGCTTGCGCTGTTCCTCGGCCGAGGCCTGCTCGAAGGCGCGGGCGGTGTCCGGATCGACGGGGATTGTGATGGCACTCATGGCGAAACCTCTCAGTGCGGGGGAGGGCCCCCATAGGAGAAATTGTAACGAATCACTGGGGAGAATGGAAGGGAAATGATGGAGGCCTATTGCCCGAGGAGGTTGAGGAGCTCGGCCTCCGAGATGACCTTGGTGCCTTGCTTGATGGCCTTCTGGACCTTGGGCAAACCCAACAGATAGCGCGGGCCGAGGGGCCGGGTCTGTCCCAGCCCGCCTCCCGCTCGCTCAGCGCGGACAAGATCCCGCTTGACGCGCCAGTCCGGTGCTGGTAGCAGTCCCGGCTGTGGAACCCGTGCCCCGGGGGTCTGTACGGGTTCTACCCGGACGCAGCCGTACGTTGTTACTACTGTACTGGGGGACGTTGGCAATTACTGCAACGCCTCCCACACAGCCTCCCACCGAGCCGCCGCGCGCTCGCCGCGCGTCGCGGCTGCGTACACCGCCTGGTGGGACACCCCGAGCGCGGCCGCCGACTTCCGCCTTGACACGCCCGTCCGCCGCTGGTAGCGTCCCGGCCGACTCGGATTCGCGGTATCCGGTTTTTTTGTCGCCCCGGTTTCGGCCGTCCCCAAGACCGATCCATTCCCTCCGGCAGCGGCGTCCGGCCGCGGGCGATTTCCAACTTTCTATCCGGTTCCTCGCGGAGGTGAGCGCCTACATCCCGGACCCGCATGAGAACATGAAATCAAGGGGAGAATCGCTTCGCCGTGTCGTAACTATCGCGTGACTTTCGAAGGGTGTGAGTGGTAAAGAAGTGGAGGGACGAACCGGATGACTGGAGAGCCGAAATCGGGGTTGTTCGGAGATGACGGGACGGAGATCAATGCTGACCTGATTGCGAAGCCCAGTTTGTGCGTGTCGTGCAGGAAGGATGATGACCCGGGCGAGGAGATCCTCTGCATCCTGACCCGGACTGACCAACAGGGGGAAGCGCATTTCGAATGTGATGCTCTCGAGGCAAGGTAAGAGGGGCACACGATGTTCGAACCAGCGGCTCCAGCGTACGCCCGCTGCGCGATCGCCGCCGAGCCGTAGTGTTAGTCTCATCCACGACCGGCACGGAAGCGCTCGGCATCGTCGGTGCAGGGATTTCCTTCACGAGCCGCCGGAAGGGCGTCGGCTCGTGGGGGATCGAGCGCAGCTCCGGGCGGGTTGCCCTCGGGAGCAGCCACGCGGCGGTGAGGGAATGCATGGAGGGCGCACCTTGAACCGTATCCGGTTGACCTGCCCGGTTGATCTGAGGTGCCTATGATCGCGCGCGCCAAAGTTCCGAAGCACATCGCCGAGGCTATCGAGCGGGCCTGGCCGGATGGCGTCGTCGAGATGATCGATCTGGGCGGGGCTCCGTTCCGGGACACGTACCCCGCGCTGAAGGCGCGCCTGTTGCGCATCTCGGGTAGCGACCTCGTGTATGAGCGCGAACCCGAGGGAGGACCGCGCTGGGACGAAGGCTCGAATCCGCACGAGGATCCGCCGGACTGGAGCGAACCGACCCGTTCCTACCACCTGTTCTTTCTCTCCCCCTCGGATCGACGCTGCTCCTTCGGCACCGAGACCGTGGAGCCCGACCAAGACGGCGTCGAGCGGCGCTTCGAAGGAGAGGGGAGGGTAGGCCATACCGTCGCAGTGTCTCTGGCGGCGCCGTTCGCCCTCGTCGCGCTGAACCAGTACGAGACCTTCGAGAACGGAAGCCGGTCGGAGCCGGGTATCGAGCTGCAGGTCTTCGACCTGGAGGGGAGGAGGCTGGACGCGGAGCGACATTGTCTGGAGCTGTTCGGCGAGGAAAGCATGCGGATCCTGGCGGAGCAGCGCGACAGGATCGCCCGCATCCTGAAGGAACATGGCCTTTCGGTCCTTCCCGACGAACACCTGGACACGCCACTGCCCTGGTTGCGGGCCGGCGAGGACCTTCTTCAGGGTTCCACGGGAGAGCCCCTCACCGTGCGCGGCGTGTTCTTCTTCGAGACCGCGTAAGATGATGAAGTGCGCTTTTCTTACAGCATTGAGCCGGGAGATCCCCAACGATGAGCGGACGCCCGGCGCCGTGATCAGGCACCGTTGGCAGATTGTGGGCGCGGCTCATCCGACAGGTCTACGAGGTGGATCAGCTGCTGTGTCCGCGCTGCGGCGGGACGATGCGGGTCATCGCCGCTCGGCTGAGCGCTTCGACTGAGCTCGGCGAAGTCTCGCGACGAAGCCGTGATCGAATCTGCCTGTGCCGACACCTGTCTGCGTCGCAGCCGCGACAGGCAGGCGGCAGACAGGCAGCCGGCCGTGGTTCGACAGATCCTCGATCACCTGGGTATCGCCCTCCCCTCAAGCGCCCACCGATCCCCGCCCGCCCGTTCACTGCCCGGCCGCCGACTTCCGCGTTGACACGCCCGTCCGCCGGTGGTAGCGTCCCGGCCGACTCGGATTCGCGCGGTTTCTCGCCGCTCGACGGAGGGCATGAAGCATCAAATACCTTACCCCCGTGAAGCCTTCGCGCTCTTCGTGTCCTTCGTGGTGACGTTGGTTCTTGGCGAATAGCTCGGGCAAGGCATCATCCAAAAAGGCGGCGGAGCGTGCTGCCACATCCGCGCTGATCGGGGTTCTGTCCGAGCACGGGATCGGACCGGGAGCGCCGACGACCCCGCAGTAAACGGTCTGCATGCATCTCGTTCGCATCTCCATCGAAGGTTTGCCTCAGGGTCGCGCTGAGGCCGTGGACCTCAGCGCGGGCGAGGCCTTGCGCAAATGGACCATTCTGCCCGAGGGACGCCTCGGAACGAAGACGCTCGTCACCATCGCTGCCAGCATCGCCCCTGGACGGATCGCTCATCTTCTCGCGCCGCCTCTCCTCAAGCAGTGCCGTGGAAGCGGCCACCTGCGCACGGAGTTCGTGTGCCTCCGCGAAGGGCGCGATGCAGGAGTTCATGGCGCCGTCGCAGGAGGCTGGCAGCTTGTCGACGGTGAATGGGAACGATTTTCCGCCGCCCGCAGGCACGCGGTCGAGCACGAGGGCCGCGGTCGCTCCTTGGGCTCGGCAACGCCCCTGGGCAACCTGGTGCTCGCATATGGACGCGCGCCCAAGCCGGGATCGTCCGACTCCTTTGACTTCTCTGACACGGAGTACCCGTACCGGCGCATCTCGTCGCTTCTCGACCCGCACGCGAGCCTGACCCATCCCGTGCGCTTCCTCGAGCGCATCAGCGCCAAAGCGCACGAGCTTGGTACGCCGCGCCAGAAGCGCTTCCTTGTGCGGCTCTGCCGCGCGCTGGCCTCCGTGATCGAGCCGGACGAGCGGAGTGCTCGCTCGCGCGGCTGTCCCCCTGCGCTCTGCGTGTCGCAATGGGCAACCCGCGGGTTTGCGTTCGCCCCTGCGTGGGCGCGCCTGCGCGCGTGGGAGCGCCGAGTCGCTTGCGTCGTCATCGACCTCGCGCGACACGCATACGATGCGTTTCCCCGCTGCGAGAGCCCCTTCGATCAATCGGCCGTCCTGCTGCTCGACAGGCCGGACCGCTACTGCCCAGGCAACCGCTTGAACCGGTTCTTCAGCGCGCTCGACGAGCTCCTCCCGCGCGGTCAGATCGTCGTGACCCTCGGGAGGGCGGCCCGCGAACGGATGCCACGAGTGCTCGAAGAGGCGCGACTGGGCAAGCCGGCGCCGCACGTCGTTCGGCGTCCGCCCTATCGCAGCGTTCGCATCTTCCCCCGCCTGGCGCGCATCCCGCGGGGCAGCGTCGTGCTCGTTCAGGTGGACGGCACATTGCCGAATTTCGCCTTGATGCAGTTGAGCCGGCACCTCAAAGCCCGGGGACACCGCGTCGGAGTGAGCCGCGGCGAGCCGAGCGTCGAGCAGCCTTCCGCCGTCTATGCGAGCTGCATGTTCACCGCCGCAGCATCTCTTGGCCGAGTCGAAAGGCTGCGCGAGCGGTATGGCGAACGCCTCGTGGTTGGCGGCTCGGGCGTGGACCTGAAGCTGCGTCTCGGTTTGGAGATCGAGGCGCTCGCGCCCGACTACTCCCTCTATCCGAGCCTGGGCGATCGCGCCATAGGCTTCTTGACGCGCGGTTGCCCCGGACGGTGTGCCTTCTGCGCCGTTCCCCAGAAGGAGGGGCGGATACGGCAGGTTGCGGATCTCGACATGCTCTTGCAGGGCCGCCGCAAGAAGCTCATCCTGCTCGACGACAACCTCCTCGCGCATCCCAAGGCAGCGGAGTTGCTCGAGGAGATGGCCCGGCGCGGGCTGCGCGTCAACTTCAACCAAACCCTGGACCTGCGCCGGCTGACGGGCGAGCACGCCGATCTGTTGCGTCGTCTGCACTGCTCCAATCTCGCCTTTCACCGGCGGGTCTATCACTTCAGCCTCAACGATTGCCGCAACCTCGAGGCGCTGCGACGACGCTACGACCTGTTGCGCGTCACCTCGGCAGACAACGTCGAGTTCGTGTGCATGTACGGCTACAACACCTCTCTCGCCGAGGACCTCGAGCGCCTGCGGTTCCTGCGCTCGCTTCCTCGGGCATACGTGTTCATGCAACGGTATCAGCCCATCCCCGGAGGGCCGGCGCCAGACCTGTCGCGTCTTTTTGACGAACAGTCGAATGAGCACCTTGACGCATTGATCCGGCTCGTCTTCGCCCAGAACATGAAGAACGTCGAGCGCTACTACCGATGGCTCTGCCTCGAGTACGCCCGTCAGTGCGGCCGCATTCATCGCGGTCTCGTTGACACCCTGTTTCGCTACAACTACCGACACATGAGAGGGGCGTTCCTCCAGCAGCTGGAGGAGATGGCTCGCGCCCGCGATCGTGTCGATGCGCCCTCTCGGGCCTCAAGAAGAACTCTCTGAGCTCCCGACGACGCCTGATCCGGAAGGTTTACGAGGTGGGTCAGCTGCTGTGTCCGCGCTGCGGCGGGACGATGCGGGTCATCGCCGCTCGGCTGAGCGCTTCGACTGAGCTCGGCTGAGCTCGCGACGAAGCCGTGATCGAACCTGCCTGTGCCGACACCTGTCTGCGTCGCAGCCGCGACAGGCAGGCGGCAGACAGGCAGCCGGCCGTGGTCCGACAGATCCGGGATCACCTCGGCATCGCCCTCCCGTCACGCGCCTACCGATCCCCGCCCTCGCGGTCGCTGTCCAGCCGCCGACTCCCGCCGACTCTGGTCTTGACGCGGCTGGCCGCCGGTGGTAGCGTCCCGGCCGACTCGGATTCGCGCGGTTTCTCGCCGCTCGGCTGAGCTCGCGACGAAGCCCCGGCTCGGCCGTACCCGCGGCCGGTCTCAGCCCTCCGGCAGCGGCGTCCGGCCGCGGGCGATTTCCAACTTCCGTGGCTGGTCGGACGTCCAGCGTCGGTCGATCTGGTGCGAGACCGATAGCGGCATGACCGACGACGATGACGACTCGCTGTCGGACACGTCGTTCAACGGGATCGGGTACGCCCTCCAGGTCGAGATGCTCGACGAGGTGACCCGCGCTGCGTGGCAGGACGCCGAGGAGCTGAAGAAGGCGGCGGCGAAGAGACCCCCCGGCGGAAGGGGGTTGCCGAATAGGGAGCAGCGGACCTCTCTCAAGGAGAAGCCCATGGACGACCTGGATTCCGAGTGGCAGCGCAAAGGCGCTACGCTCAGCGACAAGACGGCACGAAAGGAGTTCGGGCTGACGCAGGATGAGATCGTCCAGGCGATCCGGGCCGGCAAGCTCCAGTACCGCCTCAACTCGATCCACGGGAACCCGTTTCTGCGGCTTTTCCGGCGAGAGGTCGAGGCGCTGGTCAAGAAGCAGCATGGGGACCACTACCTGAAGGCACAGCAGGCGAAGACGGAGCTGGCCCGCATCAACCGGGAGCTGAAGCAGCTCAAGACGCGGATTGCCGCCCTGGAAGAGCGGAAGTCGAAGCTGATGGCTGACCTGGGGAGATGACGGCTTCAGCTATGTCGAACGAGGAACGAGAACGATGAGAGAATACTTCGCGGAGGTCCGTCGCGCCGGCTTCGACATCGGTCTGTCGACCGGAAAGCTCACCAAGGCAATGGTCGAGGTGCTCTTGCAGTTGCCACCTGAGGTGACGCCCTCGAAGGAGGTCGTCGTGCAGCAGTTCGGCCTCCTCGGGCAGATGTCCAAGACCCGCGACATCAACGCCGCCTGGAACAGCGCCAAGCGCCAGGTGGTGCGAGAGCACCCGGATAGGTTCTGTCTCGACGGCAAGGTCCTGCGCTGGGCTTCGGCCATGGAGGACCGCCCCCGCGAGAAGCTCTCGACCGCCGGCCATCGAAGGCTCGCGACGTTGGCCGCAAAGGAGGGGATGACGCCGGATGAGCTTCTCGGTCACCTGATCGCCGCCTGGCGCGCCACGAGGAGATGACGGCGCGCGACCAGCTCCAAGTTCGCGTTAACGATGAGCTGATGCTCGACGCTGGAACCTGCCAGGAGGTTTCGGGTCCGCACGGTGGAGAGCGGCTCATCCACCCACCCGAGACGACGCTTTTCCACCAGGTGCTCGCCTACCTGTGGGCGAAGCCCGATCCGCCCAAGCGCCCTTCCGGCTCGATGGTGGGCCGCGAGGGCGTGGCCGCTGCCGCACTGGTCCTACGGTGGGGCTCGTACCTCGCCGTCCTTCTCGACCACGACAAGCCCGTCTGGTCCGAAGTCACCTCGCCGAGCACGAGCCGCATCAGCGACGAGGAGATGGCGCGCATCAACATCGAGGCGTCGGCGTCGCTCGCCGAGTGGATCGACCTCTACCGCTCAGACCCGGGCGGACGGCTGTACACGCAGCTCGTGGACCGGGCCGTCAGCTACCTGCCGATGCCGAAGAAGACGTCAAAACTCAAGGTCACCGAGTTCGGGGCCCTCGCGGACCCTGCGATGGCGGAGCGCGTGATCCAGGTGGCCGAAGCCTCGCGACTCGAGCGTGTTCGCGCCGACGCCGAGCGCCACCCGAGCCGCGTCCTTGCCAACGCCATGGTGAACACGGCGTGGCGCAACGGCCCGGTGGAGAAGGTCCACGAAGGAGGCTTCCGGGGGTGCCCGCTCGACCTGCGGCGCGTCACGCCCGCCGAGGAGCGAGAGCTGATGGGCTTCGTGAGCGAGCGGCTGGCGCTCGGGATGACGGTGTGCCTGCAGTTCGCCTTGGAGCAACCGCGACGCCCCTGGCCCGAGCAGGTGCTGCCCTACGGCTTGGCGGAGATGCTGCTGATCACGCCGTCGCGGTGGGCGCTCACGGAGGCCTCGCGCGAGGTCCGGCTGCCGGCGTGAAGATCCCAAGGGCGCGGCGATAGGGTCCAGAGTTGTCGCCGCCGCCGTGCGACCCTATCGTGACTCTCCGGCTTGCCGCTCTTCAACAGCTTCATGGATCGAGAACGATCGGCTCATTTTCGGCGAGCCCGCGCGCGGACCAGCACCTCATCTGCCGGGTACGCGCGGGCCGCCCCGGTTTCCAGTTCCTCGTCGCGACGAATGGCCTCGTCTATCCATAGCTTTTCAATTTCGGCATCGCTCATCGCATCCAAGCTGGCCAGCAACTCGCGAACCAGATAGGCACGTGCCTCCGGGCTTAGCCGAAGAGCCTCCGCTTTAAATTCCTCAACGCTCATGTGTGGCACCTCCCAGTCGTAATCATGGTCTTTCTGCAATTCATGTCTTCGGGGCCAACGGGGCCGCGGCTGAGCCGTCCCGCTCCGCACATGTGAATATCGGCTTTTCAGATGACCGGAGCGGGATCGGCTTTAGCCGCGTGATGGGCCGCGCGAGCGGCCCCGGCACACGGCGCCCAAGCCGCTTGGCTAGGCCCACCACCAGGTCCCTATGGGAAGAACCGGTACAGGTCGCGCCGCGGCAGGCAGCGCACGAACTCGACTTGGTCCCCCTCCACGACCGTGCCAAGCCGGTAGTCCCCCACGCGGATGCGGTAGAAGTTGCCCGCCCCGCTCATCTTCTTGAGATCGCGGACCTCCTGCGCGGTGGACGCCCCCTCGACTTGCTCGATCGCTGGCCGAACGCGGTCCAAGACCGCCTGGTCCTTTACCTTCTTCAGGTCCCGCGCGAAGCTCTGGCGAAAGATGACCCTCATCCCTTGCCTCGCAGGACGCGGAACACCTCCTCACGCGTGGCGCGCTTGGTCTTTTGCCCCTCGCGGATTGCCTCGGCCAGCGCGAAGTCTTCGAGCACCTCGGCAAAGACCTCGTGCAATAGCTCGCGCTGCTCCTGCAGCGTCTCCCTCAGCGCCTCTTTCAGCGCCTCTTTCAGCGCATTCTCAGTCAGAGCGGTGCGTGCCATATCGATCACCCCGTTCCTGTAGGTTAATGGTTCGGCCCCCGTGCCGCAAGCCCCCGCGATATGCACGCCGGACTTTGTCGCAACGCAAGCTCAACCACTGACTCTCGGCCTAACGGATGAGCTCACTGGGCGCGCTTTAGCGCGGCCCGGTGCAGCGAGGGGTTAGGCTATGTTTCCTCTGGCCACTGGGATCAGCGCTCACGAGAGGGCCTCAATAATCACGGAACCCCCATCTTCTACGTCAAGGGTCACCCGGTAGCCGGAGAGCAGGGCCATTCCCACGAACGCAGCACCTTCCACTGCCAGAACGACAACGCCCCGCTCCTGATTGTCCCAGAGCACGGTGGCTTCGAACACGTCCATTGGCACCTCGCGGCCGTCCGCCAGCACCGCTTGTGTCGTGCCGGCAAATGACAACACGAGGAGGGCAATGAGCCCCGCCGGCAACGCGAGGAAACCGGTGAAACCCGTGTCGACGACGGCTTCAACCTGTGCCTCTTGGCCACGAGGACCGCGCACTGGCACGCGAATGACGGCTTCTCTGTTGGCCGTCACGACACCGGTTATCATGCGGGCATCACCAAACCGTGTCCCCCTACCCGGTAGGCCGCGGAGTAGCCAACCCGCAGAATGTAGAGCGCGGCGTCAGGGTTCTTCGCCTTCGCACGCTTCACCGCAGCCAGTTCACTGACGTCCAGCTCATACTCACCGGTCTCAATATCCACGACGAGGAACTCGCCCTTGTGACCCGGCTCCACCTCCGCCCGTATCTGTCGGTCATACAACGCCTGCCCACGTTGGACAATCTCCTCGCTGGCGTAACGTGGATGAGGCACGGGAACCACCTCCTTTTCGGAACTTGATGGCCTAACGGGGCTGCGGCTGAGCCGTCCTGCTCAGGGCAGGTGAAGCTGCCCGCTTTCAGATGCCCGGAGCGGGATCAGCTCCAGCCGCGTGATGGGCCGCGCGAGCGGCCCCAGCACGCGGCGCTCTGTGCCGCCGCCCCGATGCGCCGACAGCCGGGCGCCGCCGGGCCGCTGGGAGGCTGCCGGGGACCACAGCGCGTGGGCCGTGTCGCCAGGCCTCACAGAATAGCTGCAGGGTGCCCATTGGCAGGCGCGGCAGGCGCTCGCGTCGGCGCATCACGACACGCCTCACCTTCGGCTCGCCCGCTGCGGGCGAGCCGTAATGGTGCAGGCGTTGGTTCGGCGACTGCTACTTGTTTGCCTTCGATTCTTCCTTCTCCTTTGGTGGCTCCTTCTTCTCCTTCGAGAAGTCCGTGACAGAGCCGATGTAGGAACCGGAAGATCCATCGAGTTCGACAATCACTGCGAAGGTGGTATTGGTCGGTTCCTTCTCCGCTGTGGCGATGAATGCCTTGGTCTTCTCATCGTCTTTGAGAACGATTCGTTCTTCCTTTGGCTCTTGCCCTTTGATCGTCAAAGGTTCTTCGAGTTTGCCGGGTGTTAGACGGCATGCTCGCGATCAGCACCCTTCCCCCGGTTACATTTCTCACAGAGTGTTCGAAGATTCGACTCCAAGGTCGGACCGTTGTCGGAGAACGGCACGATATGGTCGACGTGAAGGACCGTCCCCGGATTGATAGCCGGCGTGCTACCGCAGAAAACGCACCGGAACTTGTCCCTCGTAAGCACACGGAGTCGCAGTTTCAGCGGAACGGTTCGATTCCTTTCGGGTGGCGGCTTCATCGATGGCCGGGTCCGGGATTCGATTGCGGCGGGCGGCTCGTTGCCGATGCCCCCGCTGACGAGCGCAGCGCAGGCGTTCACCCATCCGCCGAATCGCTGCTTGTAGGTGGTGTACGAGTACGTGGCTTCCGACGCCTCCCACTCAAGCTTGGAGGGTCGATGCCCGAGCCCGCTCCAGACTCTAGCGAGTTCCTCGAGGAGCTGAGCATCGGTGATTTGCTTTCGATCGGGCCGGTAGTCCCTGAGGGGGATGCCAATCGATCTGAGGGCGGCGGCCCAGGAGCCAAAGTGGGACAAGACTACGCTGCCCTTGCAGGCGGAGGCATGTCGGTCAAAGTCGCGACGAGAGAAGCGGCGGCCTCCAAGCTGTTCGGCGACCTTCCGAAGCTCGTCAACAAGTACTTCGCGCGGCAGTGCATCGACGCGTCGCCTTTCGAGTCTAAGTCGCGAACGATCCATCCTCACGTCTCTCGTCGTGCCGTCGAACTACCTAACCAGCGCGCCGCTTTATGGCGCGTCCGGGTTGAGCGGCTTGTTAGCCGTCTCCTCACTTGCGCCGCGATTTAGCCTCAGCCACCAAACCGCCCCAGAGACGTGTTCAAGGCTCAACTCCTGCCGAATGGTATCGCGCAGGTCAGCGAGAATCGCATCGTACGAAACTACATTGTTTGGCTTCTTTAAACCTTCAACTATTTCCGTCATGAATTGAATCTGCCGTGGTGTACCGTATAGCTGAATCTCGGCAACAAAGGTTTCAAGATCGTCCTTCGACTTATCGGTTAACGGACGGTTACACGCAGTCGCGATGCGCAGATAGGCCGCTTCAAGTGCCTTAAGCCGGGCTTCACGTTTGCGTGATGCCAAGTCTCTTCGAGCCGTCAGCCAGTGGGCGAAAAACCAACCAACTACGACAATCGCCGCTGGAATGCCAATTGTCGCGAAAAGCCGCCAATCGAAGGCAGAGGAATGTTGATAGATAGTGTCCATGCGATGGCTAACGTCAGTGCTCAGCGGTTCGGACGGGCAGAAGGGCCAAAGAGACACCGAACCATCCCGTAGCCTGGTAGGCGAACACAGGCCCGGAACAACCAAGAACTGCCCGTCCGAATCCGCTGCAGCGCGTTGTTCGGCGGGTCGCTGCGTCAGCGCTCCGACCAGTAGCCGGGGCGCCGGCTCGTATGCGCGACAGCAACAATCAGCAATTGCTCCTCGGGTGCCTTGCGGTAAATCACCTGAAATGGGTATCGCTTCAAGAGGTAGAAGCGGTGGCGATCGTCGCACAAGGGATAGCGGTCAGGATTTGCGGCAATGGCTTCCAGTGCCCGCGCAAACTCGGCCTGGAACCCCTCGGCAGCGCGTTTGCTTCGGTCGGCATACCACCGCAAGGACTCCGTGTAGTCCTCTTCCGCGCCGTCGGTGATCAGCACCTCACCCATCAAGACCCGCCTTCCGTCGAGCCCGGGCCCGTACGTCGCCCCATGGCGTCGCCGACGTGTGACCTTTGTCATAATCGGCCGACCGGCGTTGGGCCTCGGCGATCCATTCCTCGCTTGGCAGCGGCCACTCCGTTGGTGGAACATCTTCCCACAGCGCGTCGACCAACCGCATTCGGTCCGTTGGAGTCAGTGTTCGGGCAGCGTCCAGAACGTCGTTGAAAGTTGGCATCTTCAGCCTCCACGTTTGCCTGAGAATGAAAACGACCAAGTGGCAGCGACGCAGTACCCAGTAGCGTACGCCTGAAGACCGGATGCGTCAATCGTGAGGATGGATCAGGCTCGCCGCCGAACTAGAAGTAGACAGACCTGTCTATTTCCTTTAGGGCTGCAGGCTGCTGCAGCCTATTTCCCTCCGCCTGGCCATGGGTTCTGTGAGTATTCCCTCGACGGTAAAGGCCCCGGCCTTGCGGGAGGGGTGTTGGACCTCACCGGGATAGGCTGCGGGCGCCTGCAGCCTATTTCGGCCGCCCGGTTGCCTGCGGGCGGTGGTGGCGGAGGGGTGTGCAGGCTCGCTAGCCGGTCTGCTGGACTGCGGACGGCTCCAGGCCCCCGGTTCAGAACGTGCGTGTAAATCATCGTCGTGCTGACGTCCTTGTGTCCCAGGAGTTCCTGCACCGTGCGGATGTCGTATCCGTCTTCAAGCAGGTGAGTAGTGGGTTAGTGCCATAACATCGTGCACTGAAATTCGGCCATAACATCGTGGACTAAACCAACACGGCGTATCCTCCCCGAAACCACATACGGGGAGGAG
>Ga0315285_10005023_pt1 | contig 13683 bp, 12 predicted proteins | sample YL17G09_36_MG_FD_203698 | JGI IMG/M metagenome (GOLD analysis project Ga0315285, IMG submission 203698) | Sediment microbial communities from Yellowstone Lake, YNP, Wyoming, USA - YL17G09_36 | ecosystem: Environmental > Aquatic > Freshwater > Lake > Sediment | place: USA: Wyoming | collected... | reverse complement strand
AGCATGCGGCACATCATAGTTGTATCAAAATAGATCAGGCATTAATAAATGATATTATAAAAGAGGCTAAAAAAGGCCAATTGAAAAAGGGAGAAACTTACAAAAAATTAGGTTATATTGTGTCAAACATCCAGAAAGTCTCGGATATTAAAGAATATTACATTAATCCAACGGCAGCGACGAAGATAAATGAAATTGCGTATATTACCTTAGATGGACGCCTCGAGGAAATTAATATGATCAATGGCCTTACAATAGTGTTACCCGGCGCAGTTCCTATTTAGGACCGGTGCAAAATGGTTTTCGAGTACAGCGAATGGTATGATATTTCGGTCTCAATTTCGGGCGATCTGCAAGTCTATCCCGGAGATATACGCCCCGAATTAAAGCCCCTCGCTTCAATAGATCACGGCGACCTCGCCAACATGCTTGAGCTGCGATTGGGTTCGCATACGGGGACGCACGTCGATGTGCCGCGGCATTTCCTTCGAAACGGAAAAAATCTCGATCAAGTAAGTCTTGACCAATTCTGGGGGCGGGCGAAGGTTTTTCAGCTTCTGGTAAAGGAAAAGATAGACCGAGAGAAGATAGCGAATTTGGATATTCAGGCAAACGATATAATCCTTTTTAAAACGAAAAATTCGGAACTATGGGGCGTGAAGGAATTTCAGAGGGATTTCGTTTATCTTACAGTCGAAGCAGCCGAGTATTTAGTGGAAAAGAAGGTAAAAGCAGTCGGAATTGATTACCTTTCTATCGAAAAATTTAAATCGAAGAGCCATCCGACACACACTACTCTTCTGAAGAATGGAATTGTGATTTTAGAGGGAATAAATCTGAAAGATGTTTCGCCGGGCGAGTATTTCCTCTTCTTCATTCCGTTGAAGTTAAAAGGAGCAGATGGCTCGCCCGTTCGAGCCGTGTTATTTAAATGAAAAATGAAGGGATAACGAAGGATTGAGAAAGTATGCCATACATTGAATTAGATGATGGAGTGAAAATGTGGTATGAAATTCAAGGACGCGAGAATGGGAAAAATATAATGCTCTTTCACGGATGGGGTTCGAGCATCGCTTTCTGGAGCGAACAAATCCCCCTTCTGCTTGAGATGGGATATCGCGTTATCGCATTTGATGCCAGAGGGCATGGCAAAAGCGATAAACCCCGAAAAGGATATAACTTGGAACGTCTGCGTCAGGATTTCATTACGTTCGAAAAGGAGTTGAACCTCAAGGAATGGGCGGTGATAGGACATTCCGCCGGGGGCGGGGTTGCTCAAATCACCTATCACGACTACCCTCAGCAAACAAAGGCGTTAATCCTCATTGATACCTCTTATACCATTGTAAAGACATTTCAGCAGCGATTATTCTGGAACTTATTGAAAACGCCCTTAGAATTTACCTTGAATCCCCTCTTCCGCTGGTCCACTCGCCGAATTTCCAACCTCAGCGTCCCGATTGTTGCGGGGATCATGAATAAACCCGTTGAAACTGTCAGAGCATGGGTCCATGACCTCCAAGCAGTGCCCAATTACGTCATAATCGGAGAAATTATAGAAATTGTCAAGTATAACCTCGAGGAGAAGTTGGCTGAGATAAAATGCCCGACTTGCCTCATCTGCGGCAATTTGGATACAATAACCCCGGTATCGATGATGCGCCACATGGAACAGAAAATTCCCGATGCAGAATTGCATGTGATAAAGAATGCCGGGCATTTTTCGCTGATTACCCAGAGCGATCAGGTCAATCGCTGTATACAGGACTTCCTTCAATTAAAATATCCTCCATAAGTCCACTCTTCAAACTGGTGTATTAAGATGGGAATTTTCCGAAAGAGTCGTTTGAAAAAGATTTTCCCAGAGGACGGCGGCCGCAACACGAAACATGGGTGGCAGCTCAGTGTATCCGACACCTCTGGATTGATCAAGGATGATTTGGGGAATCTTAAATCCCTCAAAGTGGACGGAAAGGCATGGGATTTGGCTACGATGGCCTACCACCGCGGTGGAGATGAACAGCAACAAAAGTATAGTGCACTTATCCACATAGGATCGCCCTTGCCCGTTGGAATACATTTATTCGAGTTCGAGTTCGAAGGTGAAGCGAAATTCTCGCTCCAACGCGAAATCAGACCGGTTGCACGCCCTGCCCCCAAACCTGCCACCAGCGACTGACCGGCGCCCAAGTCAGCGGCGACTCCACGCAAAGAGTGAAAACCTTCGCAGAATATAAAAAAGCCCCTACAATTCTATTTTTTAATCCATAGCTCTTGAACCACTTTTGCTGGGGAACAAATTTAGTTTTACTTGAGGAGGGAACGATTTGAGGAGGTGCCGAACAATGCTGATCAGGGAGGGGGATTTTAGCAACCCCTGCAAGAAAAGGGTAACCCACTTGCGCTTATCGAAAATTAGATCCAAATTAGATTTTGAAATAGTATGAACAAAGTTATCGTAATCGGATCCATCAAAATGCAATAGAAAGTGGCGTAAGAGGTAACTGGCAAATAATTCAAGGCTTAGGGCTTTTTGCATTAGTTTATGATAGGTATGAATGATGGAGAGATCGTTCTTTTGGAGAGCAGAGGCTGCAACCCTGCCTGCTAAATCGCCGCATACCAAAGCGAGCCGAATGCCTTCGCCGGTTAAATAATCCACTTGGTTCGCGGCATCGCCTACGATCAGTCCATAATTAAACGTAGTTCTTGGGGGTAATTTGGAACCGGGCACTATCCCGCCCGTATAATCGGTCAGGCGAGCTTGGTGCAATTTAGAAGAAGCCACGGGGTGCCGTGTTCTAAACCAATCGAATACTTTTCGCATATAGTTCCCATTATTATAGCCGCCTACCCCTATATTCGCCGTTGAAGGACCTTGCGGAAAAATCCACGCATACCCCCCAGGAAGAGAGTTAAGAAAATAAATTTCGACGGTGTTTCGGGAAAGATTCTTCACGTAATCGGCATTGTATCCAAATCCAATCCCGAGATATTTTTGTGATACCGAAAGACCCGTCCATTTCGCAATATTAGCAGCAATCCCATCCGCCCCTATTATTAACTTAGTCTTAATTTTCTGAATTCCGTTCCCCGACTTAATAACCACTTCATGAAAAGAACGATGATCCCCTTCCAATCCAATGGCTCGGGTCTGCAGATGCAATTCCGCCCCTTTCTGCTGGGCATCTTTCATAATGAGCTGATCAAAGGAGGGACGATCAACAATATAGCCTATTGGTTTCTTAAAGTGGTGGAGTACCCGAAGGCCGCCTGGTGAATGGATAGCGATATTTTCAATGAGAGTGCGGATAGAGCTTCGGACGGTTGGTATTAGATTCATCTTATCCAGGATGAGGCTCAGAATGCCCCCTGCACAGTGGCTTGGGTATCCAACGATTCTTCTTTGTTCGAGCACTAGGGTTTTGAATCCATTGTGCGCTACTACACGTGCTGCCATCGATCCCGCCGGACCTGCGCCAACTACTACCAGATCATAGTCATCCATTGTAACTTTCTGACCTCGGACATTTTTGAATAAGAAAATCTATATTAGTAATAAAAAAACCTTATTAAAATAAAGATTTAGTAAAGAAAAAGAGAGAAAGCCGCATATGAATTAGACAAAATTTAAAAGCAGAAATTGAGGGCGATTGAAAGGAGAAATTAGTTTTAGTATCTTTAAGTATTATTATTTCCAGGTCTAAAACCTTATTTTGAAACGAACCATTTTAAAGATTTGAGTTATCAATTTAAAAATATTTCTGAAAAATGCGAAATAGAAACCCCCTACGTGCTAAATGAAGCATTTTATTGATAGTAGGTCTAGATCATCAAAAAAATTGATGTCCAGCTACACTTTTTTTGGGGGATTTTGGAGCAACTTTTAAAATGAAAGGAGAAAATATAATCACATTCATGTCCAAATTAAGCGTTTATACAGTTTTATGCGGATTTTTTAAGGGAGAAGGGATTAAAATTTACTTTTTCGAATAAATTGTTTTCCCTTTACGAAATATTTTAATTTAGGATGAACTACATTTTATAATCAAGAAAAGCGATTGCTGTTTTTATTGAAAAAAAAACGGAAATAATGGCGAATATGAAGATAGTAAAGGAAGGTTTATGGGTAATAATTCCTTCTGCAGTAATCCCCATCCTCTTGATAGGATTGACAAAAATGCCGATCTGGGGATTACTATTCATATTCACAGCGATAGTTATTCTTTTCTTTCGGGATCCGAAAAGACTCTCTCCTCTTGACCCGAGAGCGGTGGTCGCTCCTGCCGATGGGCGAATTATTTTGATCGATGATAAACCCAATGAATTGAGTTTCTATATCGAGCTCAGCGTCGTTAATTGCCATCTGCAACGTGCCCCTCTCGGAGGGACCGTCACAAAAGTCGTTAAATTTCCAGGGCGGCATAGACGCTTCCACTTATTTTCACCGAAATTCGGGCAAGCTCGGAAAAAAATACGGGCGGCGACGGAGAATGCGCGCAATCAAATCGAAATTCAATTAGAGAATTCTCCGAGGAAAGTGTGGCTAACCCAAATAGTTGGGGCGTTCGCGAGAAGATTAAAGAGTTTTGTGAAGGTAGGGCAGGTCCTTCAGAAGGGTGAAAAGGTGGGTCTCATATATTTCGGGTCGATGGTTAAACTGCAGCTCGAAGGGCACTACGAGCTCAAAGTGGTGAAGAATCAGAAAGTTAAAGCCGGCGAAACGATTATCGCCTATCAACGCGATTAATACGATTAATAAATAACTACTTTTTAATTAAATGCGCCTCTATAAAAGTAACCATTTCCAAAGTGGAATATATTCTATTGTTTTACCCTCTTTTTCAATAATTTCTTCATTATCCTCAGTGAGAATTAATCCTTTGCTCAAATTGAATTCATCCATTGCGCGAATTAATGAATTTTCTTCTCGTTTGCGGGTAGCTTCATCCATTATATTCCAGACAACTTGAATTAGCAACGCAATTTTCTGCTGTTCTTTTATAACGAAATCAACCTCATAACCTCCCGAATTTTTCCAATAATATACCTCCGGATTACGTCGTTTGAGTTCTAGAAATACTGCAGCCTCTGCAAGCTTACCGCTATCAGGGCTAAATCTGAAGCAAACAGTATTTCGAATACCTGTATCAACAGGATAAGCCTTCTTGTTCTGTTTAAACTGGATTCCAAGTTTGGGAATGTCATAGATTAAAAGTGCTTCTTTAAGGTATCCGATATATTTCTCGGACGTTTCCACGGCGATATTTGTGGCCTTTGCTACGCTATTAATTGAATAGGGCGATCCAAGATTCGTAAGCATAAATCTGGCAATATTATTGACAATGTCATAAGAAGCCCCGTATCTTGAAGAGATATCTCGAGCAAGAATATCATTATAAAGGTTTGTTAAGATTTGTTTCCGGGCGAAGTCATCTACACCGATTGCTTCAGGAAACCCGCCTCCTTCCAAAAAGGCAGTAAGGTAATGTAAAATTTTATCTTTTTTGAACATTATAGATTCAGATCGAAAATCTGTCCATCCTCTTTTGCTTAAATATTCTTTAAAAGAAAATGGAGCCGCCATAAATGTTATGTGCCGGCCAGTTAGGACCCGGCTAATATCTTCTGATAAAAGGCTTGCGGATGATCCGGAGATAAAGATCCTTACAAATTTTTTGGTATCATAGAGCATCCTGACCCAGCGTTCCCATTCCTTTTTTTGTTGTATCTCATCTAAAAACAGGTGAGTTATTTCAGGGTTTATTTTAAATATCTCCTTTTGAATTTCTTCAAAAGAAGAGACATTAATAGAGGGATCATCAAAATTCAAGAATATAATATTCTTCGGAGTGATGCCAGAAGAAATTAGATAATCTGCTAACTGGTAAAGAAGAGTGGTCTTGCCGCACCGTCTCACGCCAATTATATCCTTTATATGAGGCGTATTAAGGCTATTGATAAGTTCTTGTATGACATCTCTTGGGATACCTATCAATTCGGAGGACATTTTCTCCACCCACCAGGGATTCCATGCCCGAATAGATTGCTCTAACATAATTAAAAAATAATATTGGGACTTTATTAATGTTTCGACTAAGGTAGAGGATCTTTGCCTATTATCCTCGATGCTCGTCGAGGGTTCTAAGAATAGAATAATTTTTATTATTTTTAGTGAGATGAGATAGTATTCAATTTTTGGAGGAAAAGATTTGAAGACGAATATTCCCCTTGTGGATGCGTTCCGACTCGCTTATCCCCAGTTAGTATGTTTGATCACGGCATCGGACCCTGAAAAGCAGAGTGATAATATTATCACCTTGGCATGGACGACTGCTATTAGTTTTAATCCCCCCATCTTTGGAGTGAGTATCGGCACAACCCGTTTCACCCACGATTTGATAAAGAAGGCGGGCGAGTTTGGTGTGAATGTGCCGACGATGGAAATTCTGGCGAAGGTGCTCTATTGCGGGCGCAATTCCGGGAGAAAAGTCAGTAAATTCGCAGAAACTGGGTTGACTGCGGTTCCTGCCACGAAAATCAAGACGAAACTCATACAGGAGTGCGTATCGAATTTCGAATGTAAAGTGATCGATACGCAGAAATACGGGGACCACAGTTTCTTTGTAGGGAAGGTCGTCGCGGCGCTCTGCGATGAAGGGAAATATCTGAAGGGCGAAAAACGCCTGAAAATCGAAGAATTGAATCTAGTCTACCATTGCGGTGGAGATCTCTTCTGCACCAATCAAAATAGCGTCATTTCACCTAAATAAACGCTGGAGAATCTTCCAGAATTAAAGAAAAAAAGAGAAGGGATCTTTTATGCTTTAGTTGCAACACAGATGATGCCGCCAAGAAGAAGGAATAAACCTTCCAAAGTAACTGGCCAAGTACTTAAGGCAGGGACCCATAGCGCTATAATGGAATATGGTTCCATTCCGGGAATTGGAGTGATATAAAAATTGATCGCCATTGCAATAGCCAATACTCCAGCTAATATAAGCAGTATCCCGCTTGCTTTCTTTCCAGAGGTCCAAGCTATAATGCTGCCTATAACCGCCAGCGTTACCACAGCTATGTAGAACGCCCAATTAGAAACCGCCATAACATCGCCAAATAATCCGCCGATTGTGAGCCGATTGATGATTACATTTACGATGAGAATCGCTCCGACCATACCGATTATGCCTCCAATGATTTTTCCTGTGCCCATTTTGCATCTATCTCCTCAAATGTTTTTTTTTTAAGTTTGCATCTATCTCCTCAAAAGTTTATTGTCTAAACAAGTGGCAACTTTGAAAAAATAAAGGTAACTAGAATCTAAATTTTGAGGGGAAAAAAAGAAAGAGGCAAAAAAAGAAGAGGGAAATGAATTAGGAGTTAAGCTGAGGAACCGGGACTTCGGCTTCCTCTTCTTTCGTTACGGCTTGCGCCATCAATAATTCATTCTCAATACGTGTGCGATGCAATGTATTCATAGGGCAGAAGGGTACCGCCAAGACTTGGTTCGTCTTAGGGTCAATATAGCCGTAATGCACCAAACAGCGTGAGGCGCGTTCGCAATCGAAGTCATAGCCATCTTGGAATTGCATGAGGGCTACGAGCAGGTTATTCCCTTTCGCGAGAAAATCAGCCGAGTTTTGCCAAGAACTATTAATAGCCGTATTAAGGAGTAGTCGTGCTCTTTGGATTAAATTATCTAGACCATCGTCAAGTGCATTCCTGAAATTCAGAGTGGTGAGTATTTCTGCGCCGAACCGGAGTTTATCCGCATTTTCTTCCCCTTTATCTAAGAGCGTCCCGATCGTCCGGGTTATCTTGCCAAAATTCAAGAGGTCTTTGAATTTCTTCCGCCCCTGCTGCCGATCCTTCAGAAGCCGGTTATACCACTTCTCCGTAACCTTATAAAATTTCGGGATATCGAATAGGTTATGAATGTCCCGCACTTTTTTGGTTTTGGGGTCGACAAAAACAAACGTGCCGTACCCGCAGATGGCGTTACAGGTCAATTCGACGACCTCTTGATTACTCAGCCACGAAGAAACTTTCGCAAATTTTGAAAGAACAGACATCGGATACATCCAGCCAGTTTCCCCATTGGTATGTTTGTTGAGCGCTTCAATGATATGGGAGGAGGTGTACCGCAGTGAGAAGAGTTTCTCCTGGTCAAATCGACCGCAGAGTGCGATAGGCTGATATGAAATTGTGGAAACGACATCAAGATTGGCTGTAGCGTAGTCAAAAATTTTCGTTACTTCCTGGTCATTCACGCCCTTCGCTACTGTAGGGGTAAGGATCACGCCGTGAAATCCAAGCTCGCGGCAATTATCGATCACTTGCTGCTTTAGCGCCATTAGTTTCGCGCCCCGCATTTTTTGGTAGACCTCTTCGCTGAGCCCATCAAATTGCAGATACATCGCATTCAAGCCACCATCAATACAGGCTTTGAGAAAATCGATATCTTTGGCAAACCGAATCCCATTTGTCGCCACTTGCCGCTGCAAATAACCCAAGTCCGTGCACATTTGGAGAATTTCTGGAAAATCATCTCGTAGGGTCGGCTCGCCTCCAGCGTACATTGCACAGGCAGGAGGCTGTGGCTCGATCTTCCGAAAATGAGTAAAAACGCGGCGTATATCTTCCATAGAGGGTTCAATATTTTTGCCGCGCTCCGACAGCGCATTTGCAAAGCAGATCGGACACTTCAAATTGCATCGGTACGTGAGATCCATGATTGCAATAGCGGGAGCAGACTTATGATGGCTGCAAATGCCGCAATCATGCGGGCACCCCTTGGACTCTTGGAACTGAGGATTGCACATCTTCGCATCCGAGTCAAACGTAAATTGCTGAATCCACCGGAAATGTTTCGCATTAATCGAAATCAAATCCTTGAAGGATCCATGATCTTTACATGCTTTCACCATGAAGACTTGCCCATCTTCTTCCACATAATCCGCCGGGATCGTTACCTGGCATTCAGGGCAAATCGAGTTGGTTTTCTTAATTACTTCCGTCATTTTATCATCAACTTTAAAAAAAATATTATTGAGTTGGTTAGTAAAATGGTCCCTATAAATCATTATTTAATATTTTATGAATTATTATATAGACTAAAAACACTTTTGCCGGTAAAATAAATAAAACCCCAGATTTAGTCAAAAATTTGAGAACGGATTTGGAGTAGCATTAAAAACGATCTTTGGGCAAAGGGATCAATTAATTTAGGAAAAGAAATAGAAAGACAAACGAAATTAATCTTTTTAATGCGGAGCGAGTTAAGTAGGCTTTGAATTCCTATTAGAAGTAAAAGTTTATGTGAAATTTTCTGCTTATTAATTTTACACTATTTCTTTTCTTTGAAAACCAGTTAAAGAGATATTCTATAAAAAAGTTTATTTTCACTAATTTGCAGCAGCAGAATTGAGCGCGCATCTGAAAATTTATTCTCATAATGGCTATCATTTTGGGACTAGAAATACCCCTATAATAAAACGGGATTAAACGCCTCTTTTGCCCTTTTTAGGAGGGATGGCGTAGACCCATCAACCTTGATTAAATCACTATTTTTTGGGGAAAAGACACGTGGAAGATTCAGATAAAAAAAAAATAGGGTAGGATTCTAGCAAAAAACACCAGTGTTTCGTCCAAAACTAGCTTTCTTTTATTTTTTTATTTATTTGAAGGATTTTTTTATGAAATTCTAGGCGGGAAAATAAACTTTGCTTTCTTAGAGCCACCATTCCGAGATAGAAATCCTTGATCTAACAACAAGATTTACGGTCAAAAACTCCTAAGAAATGAAAATAAAGACAATTAAGGTCAGTAATCCCATCAGTTATTGCATTATTTAGCGATATTCCAAGAAAAAAAATAAAGAAAATTGGAGAAATTTATTTCCAAGTTTCAATCCGATCAATATTGTGGAGATCCAAATAAACGGTTATAAATCTCAATCCAAAAATTTACCGTCCCGCATGGGCTAGTTGAATAAATAGCTTTGCCTCATATTCCTTAACAGTTTTTACTAATTCTTTGAGCCCTTGAACCGAATCATCCCTATAAATTCCTATTTGTTCACGTAAATCTATTCCATTTTTCATCACGTAGGCGAAACCCGTTGTAATTAAGCCAACCTCATTCTCAGCGAGTTTTTGGTGTAGTTGAATGAGTTTTTCCGTAACTTGCCCATTTTTTCGCAAAGTCCTTCTGCAGTGGCTGATCTGACGAACCTATTTCTTATCGTCAGATTTCCTAGTTTGCCCGGGGTGAACATTTTCAATTTCGATGTCATCTTGATCACAAATTCCTTAAACACGATTAAAGGTAATAAAATTGTAAAAAACCAAGAACCTAAGATTTCTGGTTGCGAAGCACTATTGAAGGGTCCTGACATGCTTAGAGGAAAATCACTTTTAACTTTACGGGATTTCTCCCTTAAAGAAATACAGTTTCTTCTCACGGAAGCTATAAACTTCAAGAAAAACCGTGAACTCTATCGAAAAATGGCGCCCCTTACTGGAAAAGCGCTGATCATGATCTTTCAGAAGCGATCGACCCGCACTCGGGTCTCTGCCGAATTAGCCATGTCGATCTTAGGCGGGACAACCATCTTTCTTGGATATGAGGACATCCATTTGGGAGTCAATGAGTCTATTCGAGACTCGGCAATGACCTTGGGTCGAATGGCATCGGGCATTTTGATGAGAGTCTATAACCATAGAGATCTAGAGGAAATGGCAAAATACGCGGAAATCCCCGTCCTTAATGCGTTGTCAGATCTGGAGCACCCGTTACAAGGCTTAGCCGATTTACTAACTATTGAAGCGCATCTTGGCACTTTGGCAGGGAGAAAGGTGGCTTGGATTGGGGATGGCAATAATGTCTGTCACGCTTTAATGATTGCTTGTGCAAAAATGGGTCTTTCGATGAATATTGCCAGCCCTCCTAAATATGAGCCGCTAGAGGAGATTGTAACTTATTGCAAAAACTCCGCAAATATTCTAATTACCAATGATCCCAGAGACGCCATTGCTGAGGCGGATGTGGTGGTCACAGATACCTTCATTTCAATGGGCCAGGAGAACGAGAAGGCAGAGAAATTGAAGCATTTCAAAGGATACCAAATTAATGGCGAATTGGTGAAAAATGCAAAACCCGATTTCATCTTCATGCATTGCCTTCCTCGCCATCAAGAGGAAGTCACGGATGAGATTTTCTACGGTCCGCATTCCGTCGTCTTTGAAGAGGCTGAAAACCGGCTATACACGGTGGCAGCCGTTTTAAAAAGCATATTAACTTAAAATCAAAAAAGCATTCGCGGTCATTGAAATGATCGAGGAAAATATTGTATTGAAACGCAACGGTATCAAACTCTCAGGCATGCTCTTTACTCCTGAGGGAAAAATGCGATATCCCGCTGTAATCATTGCACATGGGTTACCCAGCACGCCAACCCCGGCTCAAGAAAAGGGATATGATGTCTTGGGGCGGGATATTTGCGCTTTGGGGGCTATTGCAATAATTTTTAATTTTTCTGGGTGTAGAGGCTCCGATGGCTTCTATAGCATTAAAAATGAGCTAAAGGATCTCGAAGTGGTCTCAAACTATATTTGGAAATTGCCACAAGTCGATATATCCCGAATTGGGTTTCTTGCATTTAGTGCAGGCACTATCCCTACTATTTACTTTGTAGCAAAACGAGAGAAATCCCCAAAAAAACGTCCCAAACTAATAATTATTTGTGCCTGTCCCGCGGATCTGTCCGGGGTAAAATTGTCTGAGCTACGGGTGGGAATTCAACTTGCGAATCAATCCGGCAATATTCGCCTCCAGGAAGGATCTGAAGAAACCATTTTAACAGAACTGGAAGAATTTATGCCCATTAAATGGATTAGCTTGATTTCTAACCCAAAATACATCGTTCATGGAGCTAAAGACCGTTTGATTGATGTGGAAAACGCTTATAAATTATATAACTACGCTGCTGACCCAAAAGAACTCATTATTTTAGAAGCCGCTGATCACCAGCTCCGTCAAGATCCCGATGCCATGCAAAAAATCCTGAGTATCATTAAACATAAATTATAGATGGACCGAGATTAGGTAGTTTCCCTTAAAATTGGTCCATCACATCCCAGCCTTCTTCTGACTTCGGTTTTTTCTTCTTTTTATCACGGGGTTTTGTCCCTGTGAACTCATCCCATTGATCCTGCCACTCTTTCTTTTCAGGATCGTACGCATCTAGCTTCTTATCTTCTTTCGAGAGCCAGTTCTCTCCCTTATCTAATCTGATCTTCTCTGGATCTTTTTCATACTTCTGGTCCCGATCGAGCATCGCTTTTTCTTGCTTCAACCATACTTCATCAGTCCTTGGTCTATTACCGTCCTGCTTTTTTTCTACCTTTCTGACAGATACGATCTCATCTGAACTATATGGTCCGTATTGCTTCTTTTTCTTTTCCTTCGAGTCACTCATAACTAATCCTCACTTATAATTCAATAAATCCTTTTCTAATAAACCTTATTTCAATAACTTTGAAACATAAGGACCGTCTCGTCGATATCCGATGCGATAATAATACTCGCGCACTCCGATTCCGCTGGTCACCAGAATTTTCTTGCAATCATATTCTTCCGCCGCGATTTTCTCGGCGTTTTGAAGCAGTTGTAGCCCGTAACCCCGATGTTGCCACACGTCGGCTTTTGGATCTTGATGGAAGGGAGCCACTGGGCCATAGACGTGCAATTGACGAACTATTGCAGATGGTTTTTCCGTAATTTCGGGACGATATGCGTTTTTAGAAGGAATTCGTAATCTAACGAACCCAATTAAAATATTTTGTTTGATGTCATCAAAGGAAATGAAAAGCTCCTTTCCTCCAGAGGCATCATACTGTTCAATGGAGAGCTCTATGTGGTCTGGGTTTGGTTCTAGGTCATATTTCAATTTCTTATGCCCTACCTCCCGACATCGAATGCAGCTACAGCTTAAATTCAATTTATCGAGGTCATCATGCACCAATTCCTGGAGGTTGCTTTTAATTGGACCTGCATCGATGAGTTGCACAGGAATATCGCGTTGCACCCGTTGAATACGAACCCATTTCGGAAATGTTTGCCAAATCTGAACTAGCAAGTCTACCATCTCTTCAGTCGTGTAGGGTCTATATTCTCCCTTTTGCCACAAATCGTACAAGCCAGTGCCTTTAATCACTAGGGTGGGATATATCTTTAATTCATCCGGTTTAAAGGCAGGATCGGTAAAAATGGTTTTGAAGGCTTCCACATCCTTTTCAAAATCGCTTAAGGGAAGCCCCGGCATCATATGATACACCACTTTTAATCCGCTGTCCTTGAGACGCTGGGTTGCCTGGATGACATCCTCGACCCGGTGCCCTCGTTTCACGAACTCATAAATATCATTTCGTACATTCTGAACGCCGATCTCCACCCGCGTCACTCCCCAATTCAGCATCCGGTCAATATAGACTTGATTACAATAATCAGGACGCGTTTCTATGGTAAGTCCTGTATTTCGACGGGGCGACTGCTCGCAAACTTGTTGCACAGCCTCCAATGATGACTCTTCCCTCTGGCATACCGCCTCAAAACAACGTTTGACAAACCAATCTTGGTACTCTTGTGGGGTGGCCAAGAAAGTGCCCCCCATGATAATCATCT
>Ga0315285_10005022_pt1 | contig 13683 bp, 12 predicted proteins | sample YL17G09_36_MG_FD_203698 | JGI IMG/M metagenome (GOLD analysis project Ga0315285, IMG submission 203698) | Sediment microbial communities from Yellowstone Lake, YNP, Wyoming, USA - YL17G09_36 | ecosystem: Environmental > Aquatic > Freshwater > Lake > Sediment | place: USA: Wyoming | collected... | reverse complement strand
GATTGTGTTAATGAAATACTGAACTTTCTATCAGGGTCGCTCCGGATTTCGATATTTTCTCTATTGCGTCGACAACCTGGTCGACACGCAGGATGAGGACTGCACCATCTTTGCCGGAATAGGCATATGAGTATTCGATATTGATATTGGCATCTCCGAGCATTTTTGCGATCTCATAGAGCCCCCCGGGCCTGTCCTGCATATGGACTGCAATGACCTCGGTAAAGGCGACGTTGAACCCGATCGATGATAATTTTTTATATGCTTTCTCCGGCTGGTCAACCAGCGCCCGGACGACACCGAACCCGTTTGCTTCCGCGATGGAAAACGCAAGAATATTGACCTTCTCCTCCCCGAGAGCATGGGCGATTGCTGCAAGGCGACCCGGCCGGTTTTCGGAAAAGACCGATATCTGTTTGATGACATATTTTCTTACATCCATTATAACGACCTCCTGTCAACTACTTTCTTTGATTTTCCTTCGTATCGTGGCAATGAACCCGGTTCCACCATCTCCACGGTTGCGTTCACGTTCAGCGAATTTCGCAACTTGTGTTCGATTTTCTGCCGGACAAGCATCAGGTCTGTGATCTTATCCGAGAAGGATTCCTTGTTCAGTTCCACGCGGACAAGCATGTCATCCAGCGCCCCTTTCCGGTCGACCACGATCTGGAAGTGCTGGCCGACCTCGGGTATGGTCATGAGGGCATATTCGACCTGCGACGGGAACACGTTGATGCCCCTGATGATCAGCATATCATCGACCCGTCCCTGGATCCGGTCAACTCGCGGATGGGTCCTGCCACAGGCACAGACCTCTTCATTAACCTTTGTGATGTCCCCGATCCGGAACCTGATCATCGGCAGGGCTTCCTTTTGCAGGATTGTCATGGTGAGTTCACCCCGTTCTCCCGGGGCGACCTGTTCGCCGGTCTTCGGGTCGATGATCTCCACAAGCGCGATATCGGACCATACATGGAACCCGTCCTGTTCGGTGCATTCGGTGAACATCGGGCCGGAAAGTTCGCTGGTGCCGTAGATGTCGTATGCCTTCAAGCCCAGCCACTCTTCCATCCGGATCCTCATCCGTTCCGTCCAGGGCTCGGCACCAAGGATACCGGTCCGCAGTTTTGTGTCCTTGTGCAGGTCAACACCCATTTTTTCGGCGACTTCACCGATATGCAGAAGGTACGAGGGAGTGCAGGCGATTGCAGTTGCCCCGAGATCCTGCATCAGTTCGATCTGCCGTTCGGTGTTGCCGACACTGGTCGGAAGCACGGTCGCGCCAATCCGCTCGGCCCCGTAGTGAAGACCCAGTCCCCCGGTAAACAGCCCATACCCGTAACTGACCTGTATGACATCCCCCCGGCCAAGGCCAAGTGACGTGAGGGCGCGGGCGAGCGAGGTCGTCCAAGTGTCCAGATCATTCTGGGTATATCCCACAACAGTGGGCTTTCCGGTCGTGCCTGACGAAACGTGATAGCGTACCAGATCATCTTTGGTCGCAGTAAAAATTTTGTCCGGGTAATTATCCCTTAAGTCCCGTTTAAACATAAATGGCAGTTTTTTAACATCCGAAAGGGCATGGATGTCATCGGGATGGACATTCTGTTCCTTCATCCGGTCATGATAGAACGGCGAGAAACTATACAGGCGGTACACGAGGCTTTTTAAGAGCTTGTACTGCATCTGCTGGAGTTCTGCCTGGGGCATCTCCTCGACACGCGGGTCCCAGCATTTCATATTTCATCACCCCTCCGGTCAACCACTCTCTTTGCCTTCCCCTCGAACCGCGGAAGCGACCCTGGTTCGACAAGTTTCACGGTGGTGCGGAGCTCAAGGGCATCACGCAGCTCTTTTACGACCTTCGTTTGGATCCGTGCCAGATCCGCAAGCTCCCCGCTGAAATAGTCCCGATTTATCTCTACGTCAACAGTCATCTCATCCAAATGATTCACTTTGTCTACATAAACCATAAATTGATTGCCTACTTCGGGAATTTTCAGGAGCACATGCTCGATCTGGGAGGGGAAGACATTGATCCCGCGGATGACCAGCATGTCATCACTGCGACCTGTGATCCGGCCAATTTTCTGCCCGCGTCTGCAGAGGCATCCGTCCTCCATTTTCATTGTGATATCCCCGGTCCGGTACCGCAGGAGGGGCATCGCTTCTTTTAATAAGGGTGTAACAACAAGTTCCCCGCGTTCGCCATCACCGAGCTGCTCCCCGGTCTTCGGGTTGATGATTTCAGCAAGATATACATCATGCCAGATGTGCAACCCTTCGCGTTCGGGGCATTCGAATGCCACTCCAGGCCCGAAGAGCTCGGAAATACCGTATGAGTCAAATGCCGTCACACCAAGACGCTCCTCAAGAGAACCCCTCATCGTTTCTGACCATGGCTCAGCACCGAAGATACCGGTTTTCAGGCTGTCAAGCGACTCATTTAGGTCTTCGGCTACTTCGGAGATGTGCATTGCATAGGAAGGAGTACAGTGGATTGTCGTGACCCCAAAATCCCTTATCATCTCGATCTGGCGTTTTGTATTTCCGGTTGCACCGGGGATGACGGTCATCCCGATCTTTTCCGCGCCATAATGGAACCCTAGCCCTCCGGTGAACATACCGTAATTGACCATGTTCTGGAAGATGTCATCTTTTGTGACGCCGACCATCGTCATATTTCGTGCAATCAGTTCAGCCCAGGTATCAAGGTCTTTTTTTGTGTACCCCACAACCGTCGGCTTTCCCGTGGTACCTGACGTCGTGTGGATCCGGATGACTTTGTTAAGAGGCACGGCAAAGAACCCAAAAGGATACCCGTTTCTGAGGTCCTGTTTTTTTGTAAAAGGGATCCTGGTGATATCATCGAGAGTCCGTATGTCCTCCGGGCGGACATGCGCATCGGTCAGACGTTTTTTGTAATAACCAACCTTTTGTGACTGGTGGATGGTTTGTTTCAGGCGCCTGATCTGGAGCGCATTCAGTTTCTCCCCTTTGAGGGTCTCTGTAGTCTTATCCCAGAACATCTGTCACCTCTGCCGTTTTGCGTTTCGCGTATCCGGCATGGAATCTGCTTCTCTTCGTATCCCCCTCTCAGGAGGATAGTCTGACGAAGGCAGCCAGTCACAGGCCGGAAATCTCATCGCTTGAAGCATCAGTACATATTTGTGCCGCACAAAAAAAGCATTGTCATGCAATAGCATAGCATGGAATGGAGCAAAAGGGGTGACAAATCCCCGTGTATCCCTCCTATAAAATATGGATTGAAACTCCGTCCTTCCCACGTGCAGGAATAATCTGGGTTATGACGGAAGCTTCCTTCCTTGCTGCTCTTGGATATCACATAATAGGGCTATTGGGTATACAATCCTCCGTTTAATTCCCGGAGAAATGGCGGGGATTTTTAAAAAAACTGCGGTATTTTGTGGTTTTTACCGATAACTTTTTGATCCGTCGACCTGCCCTCGCGCAAACGATGCCTTAATCAGTCAGAAAAACGGTAGTAATTAGATAGTAAATTGCGTGTTTTTTGAGAACGATGGCATCTAAAATTCCATGGTTTCTGGTCAGCGGTTTTGGCGCACATATAAAATCAAGTCGGGATCAGTTGATCGTGCTGCAGAATAATGAAACAAGAGAATTCCCCATCGATATGATTAATCACCTCCTTCTCATCGGGGGCCATACCATCCATACGTCCACGATTACACGCCTTGTAAAAAAGGGAATTTACGTCTCTTTTTTTGAAGCCGATGGCACGCCTGTTGGAATCCTCCGCCCGTACGGGGACACCACACCTGATGCCGCCCGGGCACTTCAGCAGAATGCACCACGCCACCGGTATGCAGTCGGGCTTGTCGAAGGTGCAATCAAATCGCGGTTGCTTTTTATACAAAAACTCGAAGAATCCCTGGAAAAACCGCTACTCTACGAAGGCGAGCACCAGGTCATCCACAAGGCGCTCGATGAACTTGAGTTCCTTATCAAGCTGGACGAAATCCGTCGCCTTCAGCGGCTGACCGCTGATATGTATTATGAGATACTGTCCAGGGTGCTCCCCATGGACCTGGGATTCAGGCGCAGGATGATACGCCCCCAGCGTGATGTCGTGAATGCAATGTTTTCGGTGGGATATGCGATGCTGTACGGGAACTGCATGGTCTCAATTCTCGCAGCCCACCTTGATCCGGATATCGGAATCGTGCACGAAGGACAGGGTGGGCTCGTGTATGACCTGATTGACCCGCTGAAAGCCGGGATGATCGATGAACCATTGATCAGAATCGCAGCAGGAAATATCGGCCAGGATGACTTTGAACTGAGTGCAGACCGTTGCATCCTCTCGGATGACCTGGTGAAAAGATTGATCAAACTGTTCAAATCATCAATCCGGGTTGACCGCATCAATGAACAGGTGAACCGGATGTCAGAATCTCTTAACAACCATGAAGTTTTCAAAGTATTGTATTAACCCTCCCCTCCCCCTTGATGATGAAAAAACCATCGAACTGCTGGAAATTGATTTCAGTTGCCACAATATCCCGAATCAGGGCTCGGGGGCAGCCATAGAGCATGGATAAAAATTTTTCAAGGATCATGGGTTCCCCGGATGCAACGATCTGGACTCTCCCGTCAGGCAGGTTCATAACTGTACCGTTGATATTCATATCGAGCGCAATTCTCCTGATGCACGCCCTGAACCCCACCCCCTGAACCCTGCCAGAGACGATCAGCTGGATTGTCTTCAAGGTTATGCCTGCCGGATAAATTTCATGGCAAATCCAAGATTATCAAATACTCGTTCCCTTTCCTGAAATTGACGTATTTTTGTTGCTGCATCGAAAGATTCATCCAGGATACTCTGGGCTTTTTTTTCACACCCTGCAAAAAACAGCATCATGGCGATATCGCAGAGTACATACGCGCGCTCGGAGAGCGGCCGGATGATTTTTGCCTCTTCCATCGCCAGGTCCAGCAACCGTGCAGCGATCTTTGGTTTGCCCCGGTTTTTGAATAATACTGAGATGTTGCAGAAGTATTGTACCCTTCTCTGACGGTCATGGTTTGACTGGATCAGTTTCTCGATTGCTGCGATAGTTCCTGCTCCATCGCCATCATCGATCATCTTTTGTGCGGTGTTTTTTATTTTGTTATAGAGTGGTTCGTAGTGTTGGGTGTATCGGCGTTCCATCTGGTCCAGGCAATTTTTTTTGGTCTCTTCATTCTCTATTTCATGTAAAATCCGTGAAGCTTTTTTTGCCAGAGTTGTATAGTTCTTTTTATTCGATATCACCATGTATGCTTTCGCGATCCTCTCTCTGATAATATCAGCGACGGAGGAAATTTTGATCGATCCAAGAAGGATTTCAGCATCCCCGATCATGGAACTGGAAAAAGTATCATCAGGATCATTGATGGTCAATGCAATATCCAAAAACATCGATGCTTTCTGACCGGGTGAGGTGATCTCTTTGCATTTTTTTGATATCTCCCTCATAATCGCCGTACGCTGGATGGGATCATCCCTGGCCATTTGGTACAGGTAAATGATCGCATTGATGTATTCGATGGGATCCTGAATCCGGGATATAATCTGCTGTGCAAAAGTGACGAGGGATCTCTCTTGTGTTCTCTCATACAACCTGGCAATCGCACCAACGACCTGTTTCCGTGCAAACGATTCACGGTCGGGTTCTATAATTGTCAGCAGGTGTATTGCCTTTAACAGACTTTCTTTTGCTTTATCCAGGGAGATTTCCGAGAAGAGATAGGTGATATCGGAAAGGAGCAGCACCTGCTGGAAAATAAAAGGCAGACTGTCAAGAGATGAGAGAATATCCTGCAGGATCTCAGCAGATCGTTCTTTTTTGTTCAGGGAGATAAACGATGCCGCCAGACCTGATAATTTCAATGACCGGGTGAACGGATCTTTCATCTGTTTCACAGAACCAAAAACGAGGTCGAGCAACGCGGGCTCGGTCTGAGTAAATTCTGTTCTCATGAGATGGGAGACAAAAATTTCATACGGATCAGTTGAATCAGAATATGTTGTTTTTCTGTTGATAGTTGTGACAATCCGTGAAACCATCGCGTCCCTTTCATCAGCGTTCTCAATCTGAAGAGAAAATAATGTAAGGGGGATATAAAAATTTTCACTGAACTTCTGACTGCTTGCATTGAGGACAATATCAATAAGATTTGCGATTTTTAATGACCGCTCCTCTTTTTTCCAGTGGAGGTACAATAATTCCAGGCTGCGTTCAAATGAATGGAGTGCAGGGATGATTTGATCCGGCAGATTTGCATCAGGGTGTTCTTGGATCTCAAGACACCCGATTCGTACAAAGCATTCAACAATACGCTCTACCAGATTCTTTTTTAACGAAGGATCATGGATGTCCTGTGTGATAGTGTATGCTTCTTCAAGCGCATCCGGATAATGTTTATCGATGGCATATTTTATCATACCATTAATAATATTAGATATTGCATAAATCTCACTGTCTTTTGACAGGAGGGACGCGCTCCAATCTCTCATTCTCCGCAGGAGATCTAGGTCCCCTTCAAGGACTGCAAGCATCGTTGCGTCATCAATGATCGTGGTTAAGGTTGCTGACCTGGTTTTTTCCTCTTCGATCAGGCAGGTGAGTCCAACGGATCGCTGAAGGAAATCCCGGTTTTTCTTTTTCACCCCGATTTTGGCAATTTTTGTCACAATTTTCGAGAGTGCCTGTTCTTTTAATGACTGTGCGCTGATGGAATCGCTTAATTTTATGAGTATGTCTGGATCCATTTCATCAAGAAAACCACGATTGATAAGAATTGAAATGCCATCCAACACTAATTGGTCCCTTTGCGGGTACAAAAGAATCAGGGAATTGATAGAATCAATATGATTGATAATATCGAGGAACTGAAAATTTTTGCATACGTCCAGAGTAGCGCGACATATAGTATTGAAATAACTTCTCGTTTCCATCCTGTGGGACAAAACCTTCCGGATGAGGGCTATGTTGTCAGAAACGATGCCTTTTTTAAAAATCAGCATGCAGCATGCATCAAATGACGGATAGTGCTCAGGCTCTTCACCAATTCTGGAAAATAACATCAGGGCTTCTTGAAAATAATCCTTTGAGGCTATTATCTGGGCTAACTGGATAAAAATCTGTGAGGCTTCCTGTAAAGTGCATGATTTTTCGATGAGAGGTACAATCCCTGTAAGTGCGGTAATGTTCCCGGAAATCTCTGCGACAGAGATGCCGGCTTTTACTATTTCCTTTAATGAGGCAGAATACGCGTGGCCGAAATGATCCTGAAATTCGATCGCGGTTGACAGGAAGAAAAATTCCCCGCCATTTTGTGCTTTTTTCAGTAAATTAAGGATAATACTCTTTTTTGCAAAGGGTATTTTTTCAGAAATTTCAAAGAGGACTGCAGTCAGGTGCACCCTGTCTTTTTCCTGATCCAGAAACTGCCCGAGGATCGCATCGATAATTTCAAGCTGCAGATCCTCGGGCAAATCCAGGAAGGGGACAATAAAAGAAGTGAGGTTGAACAGTGTTTTCTTCAAAGGTGTTCTTGCTGCTGAACCGATTATTGACCTGATCGTAGTTTGGCGGCGGTTTTTCTGTTTAATACTACAGGTAATATGCAGGCTCCGGTTTAGGGTGATAATCTCCTTTTTTTCAACTGCCACTGCTCCAATGGCATTTGCACACAGGGCCTGTAATATGGATCGTTTCGATGCATCACCGATTTCACGGATACGTGTATTTACGTTTTCTAGGAAATTGATGTTTTTAATTTTAATTCCCCAAGCGATAAGCGAGGGAATTATATCAACCAGTATTTTCGAACGATATTTCCTGAAACTGATGAGATCGAGTGTTTCCATCCCTATGACGATCAAAACAGGATTTGATCTCTCAATCCCCGCTTCAATGAGCATCTGTGTAAATATTGCGAGAATTCTTGATTGGTTGCTTTTTCTTTCCTGCAGTTGTGCCAGTTTCAAAATTGCCTGGAACCATGACTGGTCCTGTGTTTTGATATAATACTGAAATATTGGAGAAAAAAGCCCGGCAATATTCTCATTTGAAACACTTTTGAGGCAAAAAAGCAGCGTGGGATTATTTTTTTCAAATGCAATATCCAGGATCACCCTGTTAATGGCATTAATTACATTCCTGCGTTCTTTGCGTCCCGATTGATGAAAAGCTTCAAAAATATTTTTCTTTAATGCTGACTGGTCATTCATTGATGCAGCGTGCCGTATTTCCGTTATTCGTTGAGAAAGGGATACGACCATATTTTCACAACATTGTGACGTACCTGATAAAGTTAATCTGGTGAAATATTTGATAAACCTTTTTATTTTTATCATGTACTCTTGTTCATAATATCGTAAAATCTCTTTTTATTTTCAAAATAATGCCATTTTTCTGAGTTTTTTTGAAAATAAATTGAGTAAAAATGAAAATAAGCAATAATAACGAATAATACATCGCTTTTTGAATGTGACAAAAAAGTGAGTGGATAATTTGTATCCTATGCTTTGTTTTTAATCGGGAAGGTTTTTTGAAACCACATCCATCAGTTCATGGTACAATGAATCGGCAGTTTTCCTTGTGTTAGATTCAACAATTATCCGGATTAAGGGCTCTGTACCGGATGCCCGTATCAGTGCCCAGGTTGTACCGCGTGAAATCCTCAATCCATCGGTATGCCCAATCGATTCGTGAAAAAAAGCATGTTCCAGGGTATCAAGTACTTTCTGTGCCGTTGTACAGCTGACTTTGTCCTTTATCATGTATCTTTTTGGGAGGCGGGCGACCATTTCAGACAGTTTCTTGTGTCGTGATGCAAGCATGGACACCATCGCAGCTGCGGTCATCCCGCCATCACGGCAGAACTGGTGAGCGGGAAAGATGAGCCCGCCATTTCCCTCCCCGCCAAATATTACTTTCTCTCCTTTTTTCTTCAGAGAATGCATGGTTCTTGCAACATAGATGCTGCCTACCTTTGTATACATCACGCTGCAGCCTTCTTTTGATGCAACAGCTTCGATGAGCTGCGAAGTGCTCACCGGCGTGACAATGATTCCTTTTTGTTGTTCACATATGTGTTGCACGAAAAGGGCGAACTCCTGGTTCTCCTCGATATAGTTACCTTTCTCATCAACAAAAACCGCACGATCTGCATCACCGTCATGAGCAACGCCAAAGGAGGCTTTACAGCTGACGACAAGTTCTGAAAGTGCTGCAAGGCCTTTTGGGGTTGGTTCGGGCATCCGTCCCGGGAAATGTCCATCCGGGTTGCTATGTACTGTAAGTACCCGGCACCCGAGCATTTTGAGTATTTCCGGAGTTGTTGTACCGGCTGGACCACAACCTGCGTCGACGATAACGAGCATCCCGTTTCCAATTCCGGAGGGGAACTGTCGGACAATGCCTATGATGTACTGTTCGATGAGGTGAGGGGCACGGATCTCAAACCCGATCTTATTCCAGGGTTGGAATTTGAAATTGCGGCTGAAAACACGCTGTTCCAGTTTCAAGATCTTCTCATCAGCCATTTCTGTGCCATCAGCCTCAATAATTTTAATACCATTATATTCTGGAGGGTTGTGGGAAGCGGTAATCATTGCCCCGCCATCGAAATCATCTCTGACAATATACTGGAGTGCAGGGGTGGGCAAAACACCGCAGTCAACAATATCGCAGCCGGTTGCCATCAGACCTGCCTTCAGTGCACGGAGCAATGACTCTCCTGACGTCCTCGTGTCCATTCCGACCGCAATACACCCCTTGCACATCGATCCAAAGGCTGCACCTATGGAAAAACTGAGTCCGGGCACCATGTCTCTCCCAATAACTCCGCGTATCCCGTTCGTCCCGAACAGCTGTTTTGCAGGGTTTTTTCTCCTCATCGGCTTGTGCTCCTTTTTTGACCAAAGGCCCCATCCGATAATCCTGGGGGATACTCCTCAAACTTATCGAGCGACAAAAGCACTTCCTGTACCGTTGGGTTTGATGCGATATAGTTTTCCACAGGGAGATCCCCAATAACGATTTTTGGAAATGCAAGCGTCTTGAATCCTTCGATGATCGCGTAGTCAATTCCCTGGTTAGTGAGCAATGATAAGATGTCTTTGAGCCTGCCGGACCGGATCACGGCGACCGATTTTTGATTGTCAACTCCAACCGAGATCGTTGCACCTGCATCAAAAAAGAGTGTTGTATCCTTCCCTTTTTCAAGGTTGAACTGATGGTCACCGAGATGCTTTATGACGGCTACCCGCCCCACTTTTTCAAGTTCAGGTACCAGTTTTTGGATAAACGATGTTTTGCCCGAACCCGACCTTCCGACGACCTGGATTATCTTCATTTCGGATCGGCTCCGTGATCAGGTTCGGACTCTCCATTTTCAGGACGCGGAGTGGTATCCTGACGTGAACGCCCCCCGTCTGCGTCCTTTGGTGTTAAACTTTCGGGTATCCCGTGCACTGCACCAGGAAGTGTTTGAGCATCGGCGCTTGTTGAGGAAAACTCTGACAGAGAGGCGTCCTGATCAGTTTTTCCATCGGTTTCTTGTGGTACTGCTGTCAGTATGTTCTTCCCTGTCCGCCTTTTTCTTTTTCCTGCCTTGATTGGCAGCAGGTTATCGAGCGCACCGGTGTTTTCCGAAGGAGTGGTATCAGGTTGTTTCTGCTGCGCGTCCATCACGCGGGTCTGGAGGATCGTTTTTGCTGCTTCTCCCACACTTCTCATGACTTTGGTGATACGATCTTCGATATCTATCTCTTCATCGATGTCGAGGGTTGTTCCCTCCACTTCGAGAAGGAATCGTGCAACTTCGCTTGCTTCAAAAAGCAGGTCGTCCAGTTCATCGGTGGTGAAAAAACCGCACATTGCCCCGTAAAAAAACGTGGCGCTTGCCTTTCGCACTTTCTTCTTGAACGAATTCCGTGCCTGGTTCACTGCCTGTGGTGTGTACGTATCCTCCATGAATGGCACAAGCTCAGGGAGATGTTGACCGATAAATGTCATCTCTGCACCGCCCGTAGTCCTGAAATCAGTGCACAGGCGGGCGAGTGCCCATTCGCGTGCGGTTATGTATGTCCGTTTCCTGAGAAACTGGTTGACCTTCCGGTAAGTCGCACCATCAACTTTTTTGAATTTTTTATATTTGTTGATCTCTTCCTGAATTCGTGTCTCCTCCATGCGATGATCCTCCTGTCTGGGCATATCCAGGTTGTTGAAATCCGGGAAACCGGGGATCAAAAACCTCTTTTCATATAGCATTATTTGGTTTATCTTTTAAAAAACCACCGTCTTAATAACCAAAATAAATAAGTATTACGACAATTTGAATCGTCCTGCAGGGCAGCTCTTCCCTGATTTGTACTTGACAGACGATGCCTTTTCAAAGGATCAGAATTTTTTTTATAGGGAGTTGGATCACCAACAGATAATAAAAAATCCGGAAAAGGGAGCAGCTGCCAATGCCATTGATGCTACATATATACCGGTCACGGAAAAAACACTAGAGGGCTTTTTTAGAAACCCCCCCCTCAATCTTTCCTTTTGGTTTGTTCCATGGGTATCGCAACCTTGATGGTGTACACCCTCCGTAGGGGTAAGGTGAACTTGAGAACATGGTCCACAGACCTTTTTTTAAGTGTGCCATAGTAGAGAGGGCGAAGGGTCAAAACTATCGCCTCGTAATAGTTTCACCATACAGCCCTTCCTGACAGAACCGTAGTAAAACCTGATATTAAAAAATTCTTCTCAAGGGTAGTATCCCTTCGGAATATCATACGTATGGATCCATTCATTCTACGTTTCTCCAATCAATTGCCGCTTCCATCGATGATTGGTTCTACGATGAATGAAGGTATAATATATTTTTTTGCATTTCTCCAGTATCCGTTTGAATATACCGTCATAAAATTCGGGGGCTTTGACATAATCTCCCGGACCGACCTGTAGATAATTTATCTACGGGTACTGCAGGCAGTCCGGATCCCGTTCATGGAATTAGTGAAAATCATTCGAAATCCCATTATAGTGAATAATGAAATCTGTTGATCGTCGATCGATTTCGGGATTGCATTAACATACGATACCTTGTGTATTTCTCACGCATGCTTCGTCCACCATCCGGCCTTGGGTGTAATGGTGCAGGTGGGGTGTCGAACCAGTCTGCAATATGAATTCTGGTTCACGTCTGACAAAAACACACCCGCAAATGCCCTTTTGTATATAGCATCATATGGTTTATATGCATCAAATATGGCAGGAAATCGCGTGAAATTAACAAATTTTGATTCCAGGGGCCTGAACATTAAAATATCCTGTTTTATTTGGTCAGATTGACGCAAAACACTAAAAAATCGCTCTTTAGGACATTCAATTATTGTCCGAAGTGTGTTGATCCGTCTGAGATTTTACCATCACCATAATCCCCTCATTCGGGTTCTCCGAAGAAATGGGGCGTATACCTCGGAACCTGCACCAGCTCCCGGTGTTCGATAAGTATCAAAAGGGCTCTGCATTGTCCGGTGTACAGAATTGTTTAAGAAAAAGTGACCAAGGAAACTGATAATCAGTTGGATGTATCATTCCAAGGTATTAGCCACATCTTTTAGTACCTTTAAGATTTCCGTTTCGAAAAAGCAGATGACCTCTCAAAAGATATGAAACATATTGAAGTCGTATCACGCACCCTCAGGCAATCCCTCGCGGTCAGAAGATATGAGTGTGATTTTATGGATTTTCAAGATCTCCGCAGCCGGGTACAATTTTTTAAGAAGGTCAAGGCGGGATATATGGGGGGAATTTCATGTACTTTTTGGTCAGTATACCGGGAAACGCTCTTTTTATTATTGACTCCCCCAGTGTGACTGTTCCCTTCCGGACAAAATGACTACCATAGCAGACTGGACAAAAAAATCATCGTTGATGCGTGTGTGGTGCCAGGTTACATCCAAAATGACCGTTTATCCTTATAACCAAACCTTCAAGAAAAAGACTGTTTTTGTCTTTTGTGGCTGTGCTATGGCATATCCGGTACAGAGATTTGCACCATCACGATGGACGGGATTCCCCTCGTTTCTTCTTAAAACGCATCCAGCCCGTCACACGATCCAATATTTTTTCCTGTCAGCAGTTATTCTGTCCGAAAAAAAAACAATCGCAAAAACGTGCTTTTAAAGGCAAATAACGGAGTTGTCCGATATCGGGTATGGGGGACATTGAAAAAACCCCTGTTTTTGACATGATTGGCGGTTATCGTTGTTTGCTGTTTGGTGCGTGCTGGGATAGGAACAAAAGATATATTGTATTGATTCGGTCGGTTCATGGATTGCGATCTTGTGCATATGTCCCTCTTTCGCCAAATGTGTATTCTGCGCAAACCTTTAATTGTGAGAGATAAGAAAGAATAAACCATGGAAAGCGGTTATTTTTCGGAATGGCTGAAAAGCTTCCGGGACTACCTCCGGATGCGCAATTACTCCGGCCGCACCCTTGAAAGTTATGAGCAGGTCATAAAACACTTTGCGTATTATGTATGGTTGCGCAGGCATACGGAAGTGACAAAGCTCGTCTTCTACTGGAAAGATCTGGGAAAGGCACGGCTTGATACGGGTGTTGAAGTCCCGCCGCTCATGGTTAC
>Ga0315285_10005021_pt1 | contig 13683 bp, 8 predicted proteins | sample YL17G09_36_MG_FD_203698 | JGI IMG/M metagenome (GOLD analysis project Ga0315285, IMG submission 203698) | Sediment microbial communities from Yellowstone Lake, YNP, Wyoming, USA - YL17G09_36 | ecosystem: Environmental > Aquatic > Freshwater > Lake > Sediment | place: USA: Wyoming | collected... | reverse complement strand
GTGAACATCCAGCCGGCGCCCGCGCCGAGCGCCGTCCCCAGCGCTATCCCGGCGCCGATGAGCGTGAGTTGCTCGGTCGAGAGCAGCCCGACCAATTGGGCGACCGAAAGCCCCGTCGCCCGCAACACGCCGAACTGGAGCGCCCGCGCCTGGATGGTCGTGACGGCGTAGAGCAGGAACCCCAGCACGCTGAGGATGCTGGCGGCGACGAAGCCCACCGACAGCGCGCCGAACAGCCCCGTGCGCAGCGGGTCGTCCTTGCGCACGCCGGCCAGTTCGTGCCCATCGTGGATGACCACCTTCCGGTCGGATGGGCCCTGTAGCGCCGCGATGACCTGCCTGTGCTGGCGGGGGTTCGTGCGCAGCCAGACCTCGCTGGGTTCCGTTTTCAGCATCTCGGTCAGGTAATCCAGCCGTGCCACCAGCCGGTCGCCGTCTTCCGGGTAGAGTGTGGGGAAGTAGCCCAGCGTGCCCACCAGGCGCAGGTCCATGCGCACGCCATCCACGTTGATGTCGAACACGTCGCCGACCTGCAAGCGGTAGCGCCGGACAAACTCCGCGTTCGCCAGCACTGCTTGTTCGTCGCTGCTGAGCGCGTCCATCAGATCGTTGAGCGGCGGCGCGAAATCGGGCCGCCACCAGGCGGCGCCGGCGAAGGTCGCCGGATCCATGGCCAGGAGCACGCCCTTGGCGCGGATCTGTGCCTCGCGGCCGATCAGGTCGCGGCGCAGGACAGGCGTCACTGCCTGTACGCCCCGCAACGAGCGGTACTCGTCCAGCGGGCGCACGCGCCAGGTGACCAGGTCGTAGTCGAACTCGTGCGTGCGCAGGTCGGTGCCGGCGGCGTAGAGCGCCTGGTCGCCATAGTTGCGGTCGAAGGTGCTGGCGACCGACGCGGTGAACAAGCCGATCGCCAGCGTGAAGGTCAGGAGCAGGATCAGGCCCGTATACCGGGCAGGGGCGCGGGAGGCCTGCCCGAGCGCGACCAGCGGCGCAACCGTATTCGTGAGCGCGGCCAGCCGCGCCAGCCCACGCAAGAGCAGTGGCACGGCGCGCAGGACCAGGAAGGCCGCGCCGGCCGCCAGGACGATGGGCGTCATCAATAGCAGCGGGTCGTAGACCAGGCCACCGCTCCGGCTGCGGGAGATGATCGTGCCGCTCCGGCTCAACGTCCGGTAGCCCAGCCCGCCCACGAGCAACAACACCATGTCCAGGTAGTAGCGATGGACGAAGGAGCGGTGCGCCGGGCGCGCCTCGCTGTGCCGGTAGGTGACGATCGTCTCGCGGGCGGCCCGTGCCGCCGGGGCCAGGATGGCCCACAGCGCCAGCGCCGCCGCCAGCGCCGCGTAGCCGTAGAGCGCGCCGTGGAGCGTGACCGGCAACACGCGCGGATCGGTGAAGGCCAGGAAGGTAGTTGCCTTGCCGATCAGTTGCGCCAGCGGCAGCGCCAGGAGTGGGGCCAGCACCGTCGCCAGCCCGACGATCGAGAGTCCCTGGACTAGGAATAGGCTCACGACCTGCCCGTCGCTCGAGCCGCGGCTCTTGAGCACGGCGATCTCGGCTCGTTGTTGCTCGACGATCAGTTGTGACGTGATGACGATGTAATACAGCGCGATGCCGATGACGGGCGCGCCCAGGACGATCAACAGCGCCCGCAACACGAACGTACCGGCCAGGAAATCGCGGATGGCCTGGTCGAACTCGGTCAGAAACTGCAGTTGGCCCAACTGGCTGGTCAGGTTGAAGCGCAACACGTCCAGGCCGGCCAGCACCTGCCGGGCGTTGAGGACGCTGATCGCGTTCTCGTCGTAGTTGGCGACCCAGGTGAACTCGGCCTCGGCCGGCACGAACGTCAGCAGGATGCTGTTGAAGAACGTCTCTTCGGGGACAGTGAAGGCCTCGTCGAGGAACCAGGGCGCATAGAACCAAAAGTCGCTTTCTGGATTGCGCAGGCGGATGATGGCGGCCAGGCGCACCTGCACCTGCATGGGTTGCGCGCTGCCGGTGAAATCCTCGACCTGGAACACGTCGCCCACGTGCAGCCCCAACTTCTCCGCCAGCGTTTCGGTGATCATCACCTCGACCACGTCCTGGGGGTCGGCGGCCGGACGTGGGTAATGGCCCTCGACGACGGCGATCTGATCCTCGACGCCCGCGTAGAACTGGAAACGGGTGCGAGACAACTGGTTGCGCTGGCCAATGGGCGACTGCCCGGGCAGGACGATGAAGAGCGATTTGGACCAGCCGTGTCTCCCCGTGCGGGTGACGGGCAGCCCGATGACCTGCTCGACCTGGCGGGCGATCGTCTCGTCCATTCTGTAATAGCGCGCAGCGTCTATCAGGTTGGCCTGGCCCTTGATCAACAGGTCGTAGACCGCGTCCTGGTGGGCGCGGGCCAGCCGGTCGCGCAGGACGGAGACGTTGACCGCTTCGGCGTAGAGAATGAGCGCGCAGATAGTCGTCGTGGCTACGAGCACGCCCAACGCGATGGCCGCGTGGCTCCCCAGCGCCGCCCACGTGCGCCGTAGCGCCAGTTGAATCGTGGTCCCAATCTGGTTTAACAGCCTTCTCACAACATCCCCTCTACTTGTCCATTGTCCATTGTTTCATTGTGGTGCTATCCACACATAAGTTTGTGAATATATGGCCCCGGCTTCCTCAAGCGCCTTTATCACTGCAGCCCGTCGTTCACCAGGGACCAACAGAACCCCTTTACCCAGGGGCTGTGCGGGTGGAGTGATCAGACCAGAATACCTTACTCGCTCCCGCTGGCCGCCATGCTGCCTCCAGGCAGTGTAGCCATGTAGTTGTCTGTTCAGACGCATGCGAGTGGCCGCCGATGCCCCTTTCAAAGAGAAAGTAATGACCACAGCCGGGACCGGGTGTTGGGGAAGGAAATGATCCAATGCAGACGCCAACCCATAGAGAATCACCCCATCACAGGCAATAGCGTGAAGCAGTTCGTCCCCTATCTCATCCAGGCGATCCAGCGAAGCAAGGAGCGGTGCGAGGTGGAGAGGTAAACGAGCCTCCGTCTCAACCTGGCTGACGAGAGCCAGTGCAGCCTTTTCTTGCTCATGCTGTTGCTGGGCCTCCTCAAACAATATGAACAGGTCCAGGTCGCTTCGTTTGCCAGCCTCCGCTCGGGCATAGGAACCATAGACGATCATGGCTACCACGCCATTCAAAGAGGTGACACGGACCGTCAGTTCGAGAAGGGCGCTTTTGATGCGACTGACGACCCTTTCACTCCAAGGCCCACTGTCTAATGCGGGCCAGAAGCTGATCACATTGGATTGCTGTTTCTCCATCTCCTCGTCGTCCATACCAGCGACCCAGTCGCAAGTGCTCGAGTGTGACCAGGGCGTCTGCGATCTCAGGATGTCCCTGTTCACGCAGGATACGGGCCATTCCCGCGTGCTGGTCGGGATGAGTATTGTGCCGTCGGGCAAGTCCATACGAGACATAGTGTTGAGCGGCTCCCAGCGTCACCTCAACGTAGGTACGAATATCGTCTGGGATGATAAGGCGTGATTGGGTAGCCTGCAGTTCTTGGGCCGCTTGAAGATGATCTTCAGGATTCATCTTTCCTCTCGTTATGTATTAACACTTTGTTACTTGGGTGTTATTATATAACACCTTAGTATGCCTGTCAAGCATCTCATCCCAGCCCAGCAGGGTGCATTTCAGTTCTGGGGCGACTTGTCTTCCGAAGCTCCCAGCCCCCGTCCCGCGGGCGTCAAAAACGGGTCGGGCTGCACGCCAGTCTCATTGTTCATTGTTCATTGATTCATTGTTCATTGTTCTTTTCCAGCCGCTCGCATAATCCCCGAAACACCGCCCCCCCCGGCACCGCCAGCAGGCAGGGCTTGGGGCGCAGGTCTTTGGCGGCGACGGCGGCCAGCCAGTTTGCCTCGGCCTGGGAGAACGGCACGCCGAGTGCGCCCTCCAGGGCGCCCCCGCCGCGTATGGCCCATACCACGTCCCAGCCTTGCGTCTCCACCAGCCAGCGCACGAATGAGCCCCCCTCCATCATGGCGCGAAAGAAGTCGAACAGCCCTTCTTCGTCTCCGGGCATCTCGACCGGCCAGGCTTTTTCCAGCGGGATTAGCGCATTTTCTTGCTGCAGGAGCACGACCCAGGCGTCGGCTGGCTGGCCGGTCAACCCTGCGGCCAGGCCGGTCTCCTCGGCCGCATAGAGCGAGAGGCCCAGGTCGAAAAAGAGCGAGCCCGAGGACGGACCGGCGACGAGCGCAGCCAGGAAAAACGGCGCAGTTTCCAGGCTGATGACGCCCTGGTCGTAGAAGACGTACAGCGTGCCCTGATCGGCATAGGCCGGCGCGCTGCCGTCGGTCAGGAGCACCGGGATGCGTTCCTCTGGCTCGCGACCCAGAAAAGCCGTCAGCGTCACGTAGTCCTGCTCCAGTTGCTCGACCATGCGCCCGATCTGCCGGTCGCTGGCGGCGGATTTGTTGCGCACGTCAAAGTACTGGCTCTCGACCTTCTCGGCGCCGATGCTCCGCAACGGCTGTGCCAGCCGCAACAGCCCCAACAAGCGTGGCGCGAACTCCGGTACGAAGCCATAGCCGATGGCGCTCCAGAACAGCAGCAGAGCCAGTGTGGCCAGGATCACCCGTCCTAAACCTGCCATACACCCCGTTCGTTCACTCTCCTGCATTCCTACCAATCTACCAGCCTACCAATCTTACTGCAATGTCACCGCTGAAGGGAGGCAACACAATGGTCAACCGACCCGACTCATCAGTCGTGACACGGCTCTCATCCAGGTAAACCCCCTGCCAGGTATCATAAGGGCGGATGGTGTACGTGCCGGTAGCCAGCCCTGCAATGACGACGGTCGCCGATTCGCGGATCTGCTGATTTGCTGATTTGCCGATTTGCTGATTTGCCGATTTGCCGATTTGCCCTGCGGTGTCCTGCACCCAGAAAAAGCCCACCTCCCTGTCCAGCGGCGGGTTGGCAAGCCCGCCCCACTTGAGCCCCCAGGCTCGCAACGCTTCGTCGCCGGTCGTCACCTCCAGCGGGGTGGGGTCCAGGTGCGCCAGCGGCAGGTCGGCCACGAAGGCCGCCAGGTGGGCCATGTGGTCCATCATCTCGTCGTCCATCTCGCCCCAGGCGCTGGAATCGTTCCACTCCATCGGCGTCGCCGCCGCGCCTGCCGCCAGCGCGGCCCACGTGCCGTTGTGCAGGAGCGCCGGGTGCAGTCGCTCGTCGTTGGCGCCAAACTCACCGATAAAGTTGGGCCTGACTTGTGCCTGCCACAATTTCTGCGTCCAGTCGGCGATGAGCGGCCCGGTACCCACCGCGTCGTGCCTCGAGTTGTACGAGTGCATCTGGGTCACGTCCATCACCGCGTACCCGGCCGGCCACCAGGCATCACCGGCCTTGCTGGCCGTCGTGGGATGGCGGTACGGATCGTGCTCGACGAAGTAACGGTTCACCCGCGCGTGCCAGCGATCGGTGTGCGGCCCGGCGTTGGTGCCCTCGATCTCGGAGACGGTCTGCCACAGGCCGATGGCCGGGCTATATCCCCAGCGGGCGATAAAGTAGCGGTAGAGGTTCTCCTGCCAGGCCCACATCTCCGCATCGGTGAAGAACGAATCCAGGCTGCCCAGTGCGCGGAAGCCGTTGTGCGTCTCCCACAGCCCGTTGCCCCAGGCGTGCGTCTCGTCGCGCAGCAGGCCGTGGTCCCACACGGTGAAGACGAGGTAGATGCCCTTGCGGGCCGCGTCCTCGACTATCAGGTCAATCACCTTCAGGTCGGGGGCCGAGTAGCGGTCATAGCGCGTGGCGAAGAAGGGGTTGGAGTAGACCGGCCAATACACGAGCATATTCTCGCCGTGCTCGGCCATCCTGTTAAGCAGGGTAAAACCCTGCGCTTCGTCCCACCCGTAGGACATCAGGTCGAAGGCATCGCAGTGGCCCACGCCGTAGAATGGAGTGCCATCGTGGTGCACCAGGTAGCGGGTACTGTAGGCCGGGTCTACCCAGGCCCCTACCTGCAGCCAGCCGTGGCGGTCAGAGGGCTCGCACGCGAAGCGCCCGTCGTGGGGCTTGCTCTCGCCGTACCGGTCGCGCACGCGCAGGCGATAGCGCCACCCCCCCCCGGCCGCCGGTGCGAAGCGCACGCGCCAGGCACCCTGGCCGTCCCAGAAACCCGGCACCGCCCACTCCCGCCCGTCGGGGCCGGTGAAAATGGCCTGCAGGTCTACCTGGCGCACGTCGTAGGGGTTGTCGTAGGTTGCTTCCAGTGTGACCTTGAGTTCCAACTTCCCGTAGCGTGCCACCTGTGGACTTTCGAGGTCGACGGCAGTAATCCGTGGGCTTGGCTGCTTCGCGGGAGCGCAGGAAGCAGCAGCGAGAACCGCCACCAGACACGCAACACGCAACACGCAACACGTTTCACGTTTCACGTTTCACGCTTCACGTTTCACGCTTCCCGTTTCACAGCCTGGCGCGGCTCGCGCACTGTCGAGCGCAGCAGCACAAACCCGGCCAATCCAATCACACAGGCCACCGCGAAGAGCACCTGGTATCCCGCCGTTCCGGCCAGCCAACCACCGATCAGCGGCGCGACGGCGCCCGCGACGCCGCTCACCGTGTTGTTCAGCCCGATGTAGGTCGGGCGCACTTCGGGCGCGCTGAACTCGAAAGCGATCATCGTGCCCGAGAGGAAGAAACCGGCAAAACTGGCGCCGATGAGCGCAAAGACCGCGTAGAACCAGCCTGGGGCAGGGGCCAGGCTCGCCAGCCCCACGGCCAGCGCCCCCACGAGCGTGCTCAACTCCAGCACCAGCTTGTGCCCTCTGCGGTCAGCCAGCGCCCCGAACAGCAGGTTGCTCAAGGCCTGCCCGATGAGCATGCTGGCGGTGAAACTCCCGGCCTGGCTGTCGGGCAACTGCCAGCGCTGCACGGCATAGACCGCCAGAAACCCGACTGCCATCCCGCCCGCTGTCGTGACGACCCGGCTGAACAGATAGCGCCGAAAGTTCCGGTCGGCGCGTAGGATCGCCGGCAAGCGGCCCCAGTACTCCCGCTGCGAGATGGCCGGCTCGTGGCTGACCTGGACCGGCTCGCGCGTAAGCGCCAGGAAGACCCACGACACAAACACCATAGCCGCGGCCGCCGCGAAGCAAAACATGTAGCCGTGCGGGAACCCATAGCGGTCGAGCAGCCAGGCTGCGGCTGCTGCGCCCAATACACCGGTCCCCGTTCCGGCAAAGTTGGTGATGCCAAAGAACTTGCCCCGCCGCTCGAGTGGGATGATCTTGGCGATCATGTCCTGCCAACTGACGGCCACCGTCCCCGCCCCCAGTACGTGCCAGGCAAACAGCCCGAAAAAAAGAACGAGCGCCGGTGTGGGGGCACGGGTGGCCAGCCAGGCCGCCGGTACCAGCAAGAACAACGGCAGCCGTTCCGTGAACAGCCCCACGTTTACGACGGCCACCTTCTTGCGCGGCAGCCGCTGGATCCAATTGACGGTGAAGAGTTGAGGCAGCAGCCAGCCGGTGGAAGCCAGCATCGAGAGCAGCCCAATCGCCAGTTTGCTGTCGGTGAAGTGGCTGACGTAGAGCGGCAGGACGGTGCTCGTGGCGATGAAACTCATCCCGAACCAGAAGAACGTGCCGTCCAGCCAGTTGACCACGGCGTTGTGACGGAAGTGGCGCTTGACTTCGCGCTCGAACCCGGTATCTACACTCATCGCGCTCTCCACACTCGATGCCTCCATATCGCCAGTACGGCCAATACCACGGCCAGCAGCCCCAGCCCGGCCCACCGCGGCCAACTGCTCCACAGCGCGGGTTCCAGGATGAGCAGTGTGACCGAGTAGGGCGGGCAGGTGTACGGGAAAGCCTCTGCCGCCGGGATAGCGGGCAACTCGGCCGCCAGGTGTTCCTCGTCCAGCAGCCAGACCTGCGCCTCTCCGGCCGGTTGGAAGTCCTCGATCGTCAGCGTTGCCTCCCGCGCCTGGCCGGCATCTTTGTTGATGACGATGATGGCCAGCCTCCCGTCGTCGCGCAGGCTGGCGAAAGCCGGTAGCAGTGGTTCGTCGGACGATTCAGCCGCTACCTGGGTCTCGCCCCACTGCGCGTACAACTGGTAGACGCCGTAGACCGGGCGCGGGTCTTCGAGCATGCCGATCAGCCCCTGCCAGGTAGTGCCCTGCAGCGCAAAGTGGGCTGCCATCTCAATGCCTGAGTTAGCCAAACGGCCCACGACCTCGGCGTTCCACAGCGCGCCCACGAGCGTACCCAGGTGGCGATGCACGCTCGTCGCCCACGAGACGTTGTACTCCGAGAGGAACAGTGGTGGCACCGCTCGCCGGTAGCCTTTGGGGTTGACCGCCGGGTCGCGCCACCAGGCGCGGATGGCCTTTACCTGTTCCTGGATCTGGGCGGGCGTGGCGAGCACCTCTGCATCGCTCAGTTCGTCGCCGTGGGGGTACCAGTGCCAACTGATGACGTCCACGACGTCGCCGTTGGCCGCAATAAAGGCCGGTATCCACTCCCGCCACCCGCCGGTGACGGCCGGCCCGACGACCTGGATATCCGGGTCAACTGCCTTCATCGCCGTGGCAAATTCGCGGAAACGGGCGTTGTACCACTCGACCGTAAAGTCGGGATCGCCCGAGCGGGACACCCGCTGCTCGTACAGATCTGGCTCGTTGCCGACCTCCCAGTAGCGGAAGCCGTAATCGTGCTCGACGTTACAATAGCGCACGATCTCCGCCGCCTTTTCTGGCCTGCCCGCACGCCACAGGCGGGCCTGGACCACGACCTGGGCGTCGAGCGCATCCGCCAGTGCTGTCAGGTCGTCCAGGTTGTTGGGGAAGACGTCGTTTTCGTCGCCAAAGTTGCCGGCAGGAAAACGCAACAGCGTCACGCCAGCGTCCCGGTACCTGGCGACGTAACGCCCGGTCGTGTTCATCCAGGGGCCAAAGTTCTGCCCGAACAACAACGGGTTGACCGGAGCCAGCACTTTGTCGGCGCGGACGACGATGCGGGCGGGAGCCGGCTGCGCCCGCAGGTCTTCCAGGCGCGGGCCGACCATCACCAGCGCCAGCAGGATCAGGCAACTCAGAAACAAGGGGCGTTTCACTGCTGCATCTACCTCTGGCTGCTATCCCTGGCGGGGCCCCACGCGGATGCGGTGCACTTGCCGCGCAGTCGTGTGGTTGTATATGAGCGTCTGGTTCGCCCGCTCTATCTCGTACGTCCCGTCCGACACTTCGACCGCCATGCTGTCCGGGTACTGGTAGTTGGGTATAAAGATCTCGGTCGGAGCGCGGACGGCCGGGTCGTGCCGGAACTCGAACTCGAAGGTGCGCGTGGGCAGGTCAAAGTGCATCCGCAGTGGCTCACCGGCAGTCTTGCGGGCGTACGGACGCACGATCGCCTCCAGTGCACGCCCGCCCGAATGGACGTCCGCCGGATCCGCCTGCTGGTCACGGCTGAAGATGGACAGGTCCTCGTCGTTCCACTTGTCGCCGCGCTCGTTCGTATTGTCGGCGGTATAGTTCCATAGGGTGCAGTTGAGCAGGTTAGCGTCCATGGCGTTATAGTTGGCATCGAGCGCAAGGACGTGGCTCGCAAAGTCGCCGGTCGTGTACGCCTGTTTATCGTCGAGGTCGAAGGGAATGCCAAACTCGCCCATGAGCGTTGGGATGCCGCCCATCTGCTCTATGCCCGCGCGCTTGAGCGCGGCCAGTTGCTCGACGAAGGACTGGCGCACCGCCTCGGCCCCGCTGACGAATTGGCCGCTGGACAGGCTGATCGTCATCTCTGGATTAAAGTGCTTGGTGAGGAGCGTCAGCCCGTCGTACCAGTGGGCCGCGTTGACCGCGTTCGGCGGGTCGTCCGGCCCCCAGTGGGGATGCTTGCCGTGGGGGATGCCTTCCAGGAACAGGAGTGCCTGTGGATGGACGGAGCGCATCTCGGCGGCGAAGCGCCTGATGAAGGGTTTGAGATAGTCCTTCTCAAAGTCAACCTTGCGTCCGCCAATCTGCGCGAAATAGTCAGGATGTAGCAGGCGGGGCTGTCCGCCGTCGTCGGTCCACACGCCGTTCCGCTTCCAGATGCACTCGTGCCCCTCTCTCCAGAGCGAGACGCCGTCCGGGTTGAGCGCCACCGTCCTGGTTTGTTGGAAGCCGGCAAACCCCAGTTCCCAGAACCCCACTTCCTGCGGATAGCCCGCACCGAGCAACATGGCCTGGAACGGCGTGGGCGTGGCCCCCATAAGTATAGGCCCCCGGGGCACCTTGTTCAGGTCCTCGCAGCCGATAAAGCCGCTGCCTGGCTCGTTGAGGCTGTCGTACCCCACGACGTTGGGTAGGTCCCTGAGCCTGAGCGCCACCTGCTTGACGGCGTTGATGTAGTGTCCCTGCAGAAACTCCTGCACCGGCACGCCGTCAATGCGGGTGTGCGGGGCAAAATCGCTCCCGGCGAAGAAGAGGGTGAACATGGTCGCCGCGCCCAGTTTGTCGTAGTTGGTAGGCCAGATCATGCGTGGGAATGGGTCGCCGTGAATGGCATGCACGATCGCCGCGCCCGTTTCCGACATTTTGGCAAGATCCATGCCGAGCGCTTCCAGCGTCCAGCCGGGCGCGCCGTCGCCGCCGGTCCAGCGGCTCCACACGTCCTGATGTGGATCAATGAAGACGTCGATGTCGTACTCGCCGGCCTGCTCGATCACGGCGTAGAGGTAGTCCAGGTACTCCTCGTCGTATTCGCCCGGCCCGGCGTGTTCGATGGCTTCCCAGGTGATGAGGAAGCGCACAAAGGTCATGCCCCATTCGCGCAAGCGCCCCAGGTGCTCGCCGGCCTCTTGCAGCGGAAAGGGACGCCCCACGAACGAGACGTTGCGGTGGTCGAAGAAGCCCTCGCGGCGATAGGTCGCGCCGTCGGGCCGATAGGGCACTTTGGTCGAACCCCCCAGGTTGGCCCCCCGCAGGATCAGCGTGCGTCCCTGGTCGTCCTTGAACCAGATCCCGTCAATGCGCATCTGTCCTCCTATGACTGCGTTATATAGTGTGTGCAATGTCCACTTCAACAGTACCACGGTAATGGCCTAAAGGTCATCTTGTTTTTTCGTAGAAATCCAGTAAAATATCCTTAAAATACGCTTAATGATCGTATAGTGAGGTGGCATTATGTTCTGGATTATCGTAGCGAGCGTTTTTGGTGGTATGATGTTCGGCGCATGTGTGGGCGTCGTGGTGATGAGCCTTATGGTCGCGTCAAGCCGTGCCGAAGCGATGCAAATGCACGATCCGGTACAAGACACGGAAGACGTCCCACGTGAGCGGAGTGGGCCTTCTGCACCATCTCGTACCGAGGCACGCTTCCCGGCCGCCCCGCCCTCGCTTGTTCCGACCCGCGTAAACGCGCGTACCATCCCCCCCAGGTCTCCCCTCAAAGGTTCCCTCTGAGCGGATACTACCTTTCGTTTCACGTGCGTTCGGCATAGTATGCCGGGGTCAGCAGCCGCGCCAGCGCCATCGTGAGCAGGTGCTCGTAGGCTGCCTGGCGGTCGAGCAAGCCCCCGGTCAGAATGCCGATCGCGCCGCTCTTCTGTTTGGTGTTGCGTAGCCCCGTCAACGCATCCATCGCCGGCCCCAGCTCTGCTCCCGCCCATACCGCCGCCGCTACAGACGGCGGGAGCAGCACACTCTCCCCACCGGCCATGCCGACCGCGCCGTCATCGCGTACGAAGGCACACCAGGCACACGTGAACACGTGCCCCTGCACCTCCAGCAGCCCCCCCTCGAAGCCGATACCCAACGTCGCGCCGCTGATGCGCTGTGCGGCGCGCGCCCGGTTGAGCGCGCCGTGCAATGTTTCTGCGTTGCCCCATGGCTGATGCGAGACGCCGCTCTCCACCGCCACCGCCTCCACGTCTACGACGTCCCCATAAATGCGGCGCAACACCGCCAGCGCGGCCGCAATCTTGACCGGGTTGTGCGAGCCGATCGCGACTCTCACGGCAGCCTAGCCTCCTCCTTCCTCTTCCTGCGGTTCCTGTGGCGGTTCGATGGCGAAGGAGAACTCGTTGTGCCCCAGTTCACGCCCCTGGGTGTCGTACAGTTCAACGTACACGGAATAAGCGCCGGGGGCCAGGTCACGGCCGTACACCGTAGTCGCCCAGCGCACACCGTCGGATGGCACGTTGACGGAGGCGACGCCATCTTTCACCAGCGCGCCCCCGTCTTCCTCGATGCGCCAGCGCAGTTGGGCCTCGGGGTACTCGCTGAGCGTGTCGTTGACGACCCACAACGAAGCCTGGAAGGCCACCGCCTTGGCGTAGACCCACCGCTCGCGCTCCAGCCGGGCTGGCCGGGAGGCGGCGATGGAGGGGAGCACCGGCTGCATGGCGTTCTGCAGGGCGTAATACCCTTCCTTCGGCTGCCGATAGTAGTCTACCACGGCCCAGGTGATGCTCGGCCAGTGTTCGACGAACATGAACTGAAAGATGCCCTGCATCGGATCGTACTTGGCGCGCCGGTAGGCCTCGGCGGCGAACTGCACCAGGTTGGCCTGGTAGGCCTGGCTGTTGGCGATGAACTCCACGACGTTCTCTCCCTGCTCGATGCCGGCCTTATCAAAGGTCTCGCGGGGTTGGAAGTCGTGGAATTCCCAGCGCTGGTCCACCTCACCCGATTGGAAGGTCAACTCTTCCGGCGCGAACATCCGCCGCATCGTCCCCAGGTTGGGCAGCGCCTGCGCCCCGTACTCGGTGACGAAAGGCGCGCCGGGCAGTTCCGTGAAATTCCACCAATTGCCGTAATTCCAGCCCGGGTAAACGTTCGTGTCGCCCGTGCCAGCGTTGAGGTGCACGTAGCGGGTCGGGTCCAGTTCCCGCGCCTGGTCGCGCAGCAGTTCGTCCAGCCGCTTGTTCTGGCGCGGGTCGTAATCGGGCACTCGCTCCTCCATCCAAGAGGCGTCCCACGGAGATTGGTTATGCCCGCACCACACCACGATGCTGGGGTGGTTGGAGAGCAGGGCGATCATGTCCCGCTCCTGGCGCAACGCCTCGTCCACAAATTCCGGCGCGTCGGTGTAGCCCCACTGGAGGGGAAAATCCTGCCAGACCAGGAGGCCCAGTTCGTCCGTCGCTTCGTAGAACGCGAGCGGCTCGACGTGCGCATACACGCGGACAAAGTTCAGGTTGGCCTCGCGCATCATCCGCACGTCGCGCAGAAACCACGCGCTGTCCGTCTCCGCGAGCCATTGGCTGGAGATGTAGCTGGAGCCGCGGGGAAAGAAGCGCTGCCCGTTGATCGTCCAGGTCCAATCCTCGCCCACGCGGATCTCGCGGAAGCCGAAGGCGGTCTCGCGCTCGGCGATGGAGACGCCCACTCCGGAGTCCCCAACTTGTTGGGGCCCTCCATCGTGGACGGTGAGGCGGGCCGTGTAGAGATTGGGCGTGCCTCGGTCCCACGGCCACCACAGGCGCGGGCCGGGCACCGTGCCGCTCAGCACGACGGTCGTCTCTCCCCGGCGCAACGTCACGGTCTGGGTCAGCGTGTGTGTCTCGGTACTCTCGAAGTTGCGCGGCGTGAGCGTCAGCACCACCGTCGCGTCGGCAACCTCGTCGGCGTGATTGGTCAGCGTCGCTTCGGCGGTCAACACGGCGGCGGCGCCCTCGGCGACGCCGGTGGGCCAT
>Ga0315285_10005019_pt1 | contig 13687 bp, 10 predicted proteins | sample YL17G09_36_MG_FD_203698 | JGI IMG/M metagenome (GOLD analysis project Ga0315285, IMG submission 203698) | Sediment microbial communities from Yellowstone Lake, YNP, Wyoming, USA - YL17G09_36 | ecosystem: Environmental > Aquatic > Freshwater > Lake > Sediment | place: USA: Wyoming | collected... | reverse complement strand
TCTAATTCTAAGTTTGTCCCATGATATTTGGAAGATTTTTCGAAAACATGATGAGGACAATGAGTACAAGCGTAATTACATAATTCGGTGTTTTCAACGATAATTTGTGATGGAAATTCCGGGGTTAAGTAATCCTGGAATCCATATTGTACAGGATTATTCATCAGATAACTTTGGTAAAATATTTAATAATTGTTTTACAAGTTCGTTCCAATGAGGCAATAGGCATATTGAAATATAAGGGCAAACGTAAAAGTTTTTCACTCTCCTTTGTGGTATGTATATCTTGACCTGAAAATCGGCCGTAATTTTTCCCGGCTTCAGAGCTATGAAGGGGAATATAATGGAATAAAGAAATTATGCGTGATTTTTTCAAATATTTTATTAATTCGGATCTTTCGGACAAATTTTTAACTTTTATATAGAATGAATGCGCATTGTGATCACATTCGGGCGGGATATTGGGAAGTTCTATATATCCCTTTGCTTCCAGGTCTTGGAAGCGTGAATAATAATGATTCCAACTTCTCAAGCGATTCTCATTTATCTGATCTGCCATTTCTAGTTGCGCATAAAGAAGCGCGGCATTTAAATCGCTTGGTAAATAGGAGGATCCAACTTTAAGCCAGCTATATTTATCAATTTCACCACGGAAAAATTGAGAACGATTTGTTCCTTTCTCACGTATTATTTCGGCGGATTTAATGAATTTGGAATCATTTAGAACTATCGCACCGCCTTCTCCGCATTGATAATTTTTTGTTTCATGAAAACTGTAACATCCAATGTCACCCAAAGTGCCGAGCATTTTGCCTTTGTATTTTGCCATGAGACTTTGGGCGGCGTCTTCTATAATAAAAAGATTATATTTGTTTTTTAGATAAAGGATTGTATCCATTCCACATCCAACTCCCGCATAATGAACCGGAACAATGGCTTTAGTCCTCGGAGTAATAGCTTTTTCAATAAGTTTTTCGTTTATATTCATGGTGTCGGGCCGAATATCAACAAATACGATTTTGGCACCTCTTAAAATGAAAGCATTGGCGGTAGATGAAAAGGTGTAAGATGACATGATCACTTCGTCGCCTTTTACGATATTTATTAATAATGCTGCCATTTCAAGAGCATGAGTACATGATGTGGTCAATAAAACTTTTTTGGCTTTTAGACGTTTTTCTAGCCAGAAATTGCATTTTTTGGTAAATTCATGATCTCCAGAAAGTTTTCCGCTTGTTATAACTAATTTCAAATATTTTATTGAATCTGAAGGGATAAAAGGCTTACTAAAAGGTATCAAAGATAAATATTTATCTTTTTCTTTAATCATGGCTTATTAAAAGTAATTTAGGATGTACATTTCATGATTAGGAAAGATATTTTGAAGCTTGAGCGATTCTAGTTAAATTTTATTACGATTCCTCCAATCCCTCTTGATATATTGAACATGATTGAACAAGATAAATTTGTCAATGAGATTTAATAAATCAAAGTACCCTTTCCAGGGAATATAATTTGATTGAACAATGGCCTCCTTAATAGGTGGTCGGCAAATATTTTTATTCATTTATTAAGATATCAAGCATACGGTAATAAGACAGCCTTGATTCATAATATGGATACCATCGAGGTTGCCGGCCCCGGATAAAAGATTATTCCTTGGGCGAGAATGGTGATCAGGGCGTTTTTAATAAAGGAACTTATCATAAAGGATTTTCACCGGGAGGCGGTTCCTCGGTTCGATATCGGCTTAACTGGATGAGTAGCCCGGACGGCATAATTGCGAAGTATAGAAGAATAATATCCAAATAATAGATTACAAGGGACCAAAGAAATATAATCGAAAGAGATGATAGGAGTATCATCCTACCTGGGTTTCCTCTCTGGATAAATATTCTCCAGGCAATTAATAGAAAGCAAATCGTCCAGAGGAGAAAACCGACAAATCCAGTGTCAACCACAAGAGCCGTAAACGTTTCAGCCCCCGGATCTTCTTTGGTGTTTCTTGCCATTTCCGGACGATGTTGAGAGTAATATAATTCCCTCATCTTGGGTGAAATGATATAGCCATAGGTCCGGAATCCGTAACCAAAGAAAAAAGTTTCCCAGTTTTCCGTAACACTCTTGAAAGCGCTTTGAAGCATAACCAGACGATCCATATCCATATTTGATTTATTTGGGTTCTGGATTGTCTCAGTTAAACCCAAAAAATCGTGTTTTAAGTTATCAACATTCTTATAATAATTCGGCAATAAAAACGAAAAACCGAAAACCATGATGAAAGCAAATATCAGGGAAAATTTAACTACTTTGCGGAAGCCTAACCGGGGGATAAAAGTGATTAAAAAAACTGCAATGGAAAGTAAAGATACCCGGGAATCGTAATAAAATGCCGCAATGATGCCAGCGATTAACGTGGCCCAGCCTAACCAGTTATAGAGTTTTTTCTCGTCTTGGAGAAGCAGTAAGGCCGAAGGTATTCCGATCGCTACGGGAAATAAAGCATAAGCGGATGTCCCCCAATATATCAGTTGCAGATCATATCGGTTAATGCCAAAAAATATTTCCGAAATTAACCCGTGCCCGACATATAAGACGAGATATAGCAAAGTGCTGCTGGAGACTATCAGTGAGATATTCCGGCCGGAGGGAACAGGGAAATTCTTAAAGGAGATAATAAATGAAAGTGCACCGATCATGAGATAATAAACAACCCATCTAATTTTTTGTAAACTTTCTAAAACCAGCATGCCCCGCCAGCTTTGGACCAGCATATAAAGGACCATCAATAGGAATACCCATTCAGATAAACGGCTGAGAGTGGTAGCGGGGATTTTTCTGGAGGTACCAGGACCGACCATGATCGCCAGGAAAATTCCGAAAAGTAAACACCCTACTAAAAATTCATCCACGTAGGTGTTTTCGAGCACCATTTCTCCGGACGAGATAATGGTGATGATGATCAAGGTTGGCCATAACCATTTGGGTTTCAATGCGCCAATCCCGATCAGGAAAATTCCAACTATCGCGTAAAAAGCGGCTAGCCCAGTCAAGATTTAATCCTTATGGTGATGCAGTTCTATATAATTGACGTAATATTATACGGAATTTTTTAGGTTTTGTTGGGGATATTTGATTTTTAATTGCCGAATTGACCTTTTCGGGATGAGGGAAAAAATATCATGTTTGTTGGACTGAAAGTACGCCGGGTTTGTCTGTGTATACCGGGAAATTCCGTTCTCTCCGATTCTCCGGAGAATTGTTTATCGACCCAGGATCGCCACGGAACAAACCTGCGGGGGACCGCCCAGGTTGTGGGCCAGGCCCAGCTCAAATTTCTTTTTGAGCTGCCTTTTTCCGGCTTTACCCTGGAACTGCTTGTAAATCTCGTAGATCATTCTCAGGCCGGAGGCCCCAACCGGGTGTCCGAATGATTTCAGGCCCCCGTCCGGGTTGACCGGCAACTCCCCCTCGCGCTCGAAGAAGCCCGAATCGATGTAATCCTTGGCCGCCCCCTTGGGGCAGAAACCCAGGTCCTCGTAAATCAGGAGTTCTGTGATAGTGAAGCAGTCGTGCACCTCGGCCATCCCGATTTCCTTTTGGGGATTGGTGATCCCCAGCTGTTTATAGGCCATCCGGCCGGCGTCCACCGTGGCCGGCCAGTGGAGGAAGTCGTGTCCCGGGCGGAATCCGGGCATCACGGAGTCGACCGAAAGGGTCATGGCCTTAATCAGGACATAGTCGTCCCGGAATTTCTTGGCCATGTCCTTCCGGCAAATAATGGCGCAGGCGGAGCCGTCGGTGGTAGGACAGCAGTCGAAAAGCCCGAGCGGCCAGGCGATGATCGGGGCCTTCATGGCCTGTTCCAGGGTGATCTCCCGCTGGAAGTGGGCCTTGGGATTGAGGGCGCCGTTCTTGTGATTTTTCACCGAGATCTTGGCCAGGTGCTCCTTGGTGGTTCCGAACTTGGCGAAATGCCGGGCGGCGGGCAGGGCGAAATACCCCGGGGCGGTTCCCCCCAGGCTGATCACCGGGTGCCGGGCCGACATGGGCAGGCCCCGCAGGCCGGAATCCTTGAGTTTCTCAAACCCGAGCGCGAGAGCGATGTCGAACTCCCCCGAGGCCACCCCGAAGACCGCGTTGCGCAGGGCGTCCATCGCGGTGGCGCAGAAGTTTTCCACCCGGGTGATGGGAATCCCCCGGAGCTTGAGGGGGTCAGCCAGACAGGTCCCGGCTACCCCGGAGGTGGTGGTCCCCACCCAGGCGGCCTGGATGTCCTTCGGACCCAGCCCGGCGTCTTCGTAGGCCTCGTAGGCCGCGTTGATGATCATGTCCTCGGAGCTCTGTTCCCAGTTCTCGCCGAACTTGGTGCAGCCCATCCCGATGATCGCCACCTTGTCCTTTATGCCTTCACCCATGATTTATCCCTCCCTTAATTATTTTCAGCATCTTGAACTCTTTTGCTTGCAAGGCTAAAGCCTTGCCCTACGTCTTAAGCTAAAGCCTTGCCCTACTTGAACCCATGAACCCATGGATCCTTGAACCCATGAACCCTTTTACCCTTTACCTTTCACCTTTCACCTTTGAACCTTGACCTTTATCTGATCGGCCGGCATTTCCAGAAATAGTTTACGAACCCGGAGGCCTCATTCATCCGGCGGAAGGTCATCTCGATTGGTAGCTCCAGCTTGGCTTCCTCCGGGTCCCGGTCGGTCATCTGGACGTAAAGCCGGGAGCCGCCCTCGAGCTCGATCACGGTCATGACCAGGGGCGGATCGTCGGAAGCGAAAAGATTGTCCTTGGTATAGGTGAAAATCATTCCTTTCCGGTCCGCGAGGGGAAGCGGATCGAACTCATCCTTGGCCAGGCAGACGTAGCAGACCCGCTGGACCGGGAAGTGCTCCGTTCCGCATTTCCGGCACTTGCTTCCATAAAGGGCCAGGTTTTGCTTTTGCCCCCGCCAGAGGGAAGGGGCGGAGGAGAGCAGGGCCGGCCTCCGGGCCGCCTCGGTCGGGAGCAGTCCCCGGAAACGCAGGTACTTCATGTAACTGATCGGAAGCTTCCGGGCGAGCCAGCCGGAAACCCCGCGGCTCCCCCGGGCTTTTTCGATGTTCTCGGTGACCTTAAAAAGGAAGGCGTCAGCCCCGTCCCCGTAGCCGAGGAGCAGGATGGTATCCCCGGCCTTGGCCTTTTCCAGCGCCGCCACCAGCATTAAAAGGGAGTGGGCCGCGCCGGTAATTCCGATGTTTCCGAAGAGAAGGTCCTGGACCTGTTTCTGGTAATCAAACCCCAGCAGCTTGGCTACGGTCTGATGGTTGCGGAGATCGGGGGAGTAAATGACCGCTTTGGTGATCTCCGCGGGCCTGATCCCTTTTTCCGAGAAGAAAGCCCGGCCGGCTGCCACGATGTTCCGTTGATGCCCGTATTCCTTGACGAAACGGTCTTCCCAGGATTCGGTGAATTGCCCGTCCGGGAGCCGCCAGAGATCCAGGAACTCGTCAGTATGCCGGTAAGCCCCTTCCAGGGAGGCGATGACATTCTCTTTTCCCACCAGGACGGCGGCCGCCCCGTCGCCGAAGGTGGATTCAAACTCGGACTGGGGCGCTCCCGGGCGGATATCCGCGGAGGTGACCAGGACTTTTTCGGCTCCCCCGCCTTGAACCGTATCGAGGGCCTGCCGCAGGGCGATGGTGGCGGACCGGATCGAGTCGGTGAAATCGGCGGCCAGGATTTTTCTTTCCAGGTCCATGGCGGTGGCGACCAGGGCCGCGGACTGTTTTTCCCGGTAGGGAGGGGTGGTGGAGGCGAAAAAGAGACCGTCGACCCCCGCCTTCCCGCCGGTTTTCAGGCAATCCCGGCCGGCTTCCACGGCCATGGTCACGGTGTCTTCGTCGCAATTGGCGACGGTTCGCTCCCCCCGGAGGGAGTAGCCTTCCCACTGCTTGGCGATCTCGTCTCGGGAGAGCCTCAGGATGGGCAGGTAAGCTCCATAGGCGCAGATTCCGATCATATCATCCTCCTTTAATACAAAACGGATTTAAACGGAAAAAACCTAAACGGATGCATACGGATTCATAGCGGTCAAAATCAGTTTGTTCACCCTCACCCTTTCCCTCCCCCCTCGAGGGGGAGGGTTGGGGAGAGGGGGCGATTTCAATAGTTTTCAAATTCAAGCTTTCAATTTTTTCTTTGAAATAATACAACCTGGTTTTGAAAAGTCTGACACGGATATATTCAATGGAATCCGTTTGCCTCGGTAAAAATCTGTCTGCATCCGCATAAATTTGATCATCTTTTGGGCAGGTGAAAGATCTCCCGGGCTTCTTCCGGCGTGGCCGGTTCCCGGTCGGCCTTCATGATCGCGAACGTGAATGTGAACCACGGCCGCCCCGGAGTTATAACACTTGACCGCGTTCTCGATGATCTCCTGGGCGCCGTAGGGGACCGCCGGGTTCTGCTCCTTGCTGGTCCGGGCTCCGGCCACCGCGGCGGTGATGACGGCTTTATTTTCAAATACCATTTTTAGTTTCCCAAATTCAAATTCCCAAAGTTAAATTCCCAAGTTCATATTGCCCCCTCACCTCCGTCCTCTCCCCCTTGGGGGAGAGGAGGTATTCTTTATAGTTTGGGCATTTTGAAATTGGTCATTGATTAGAAATTCGTCATTAGAAATTAGAATTTGCGAGCACGGAATTTTATTTAATTGATATTGTTTAGGCCTTCTTTTCTTGCGCCGCTGGTGCCGGCGCCGGGGCGTCCTTTTCCTTCTTTTTCTTTTCGGGCTTGGGGGCCTGGGCCAGTTTGACCCCGCGCAGTTTGCGCTGGGCCCGTTTCAGCTTTTTCCGCAGGGTCCGCAGGTTGGCGGGATCAGGTTTCTTTTCTTTTTCCTGGCCGAGCTTCTGCAGGCGGCTTTTCATCTTCTCGATGCGCTGCTTTTGTTCTTCGGGGGTCCGGGCTTTCTTTGCCTTTTCCTTTTTCGTGGTCATGCCTCTCTCTCCTTTGTTTACGCCAGTCGGCTAACCGTTGGCTGATTTCCTTTTCCTCCCCTAAATCCGTGGGCTGGTAATAATACCCGCGCCCCCGCAGTTTCTCGGGGAGATATTCTTGGGCCACAAAGTGCCCGGAATAATTATGAGGATAATCATAATTTTTGCCATAGCCAAGCTCTTCCATCAGGCGGGTGGGGGCGTTTCTCAACTCGAGGGGAACCGGGAGGGAACCCTCTTTTTCCACGTCGGCCCGGGCTTTCAGGTAAGCCTGGTAGGAAGCATTGCTCTTGGGGGCGGAGGCCAGGTAGGTAGCGGTCTGCGCGAGGGGAATCCAACCCTCGGGGAGCCCGACGAAGTCAAAGGCCTGCATGGCCGCCACCGCCAGGGGCAGGGCCCGGGGATCGGCGTTGCTCACATCCTCGGAGGCGAAAATAACCATTCGGCGGGCGATGAAGAGGGGATCTTCCCCGCCTGCGAGCATCCGGGCCAGATAATAGACCGCGGCGTCGGGATCGCTGCCCCGCAGGCTTTTGATAAAAGCCGAGATCAGGTTGTAATGTTCTTCCCGATCCTTATCGTAAAGCGGGAGCTTGTGACCGATAACCTCCTGGACCAGGGCCGGCTCGATCGCTTTTTCGTTTCCCGGCCCGGGGGAAGCGGCCGAGGCGGCGATTTCCAGGATGTTCAAGGCCCGCCGGGCGTCTCCCTCGGCGAATTCGGCCATGAGCTTCTGGGCGGCGGGATCCACCCGGAGGTTCATTCCCCCCAGGCCCCGTTCCCGATCCCCCCTCGCCCTTTCCAGGAGCTTTTCGATATCGGAGGCGTTCAGGGGCTTTAAAACCAGGATCCGCGCCCGGGACAGGAGCGGGGAGATCAACTCAAAGGAAGGATTTTCGGTAGTCGCGCCCAGAAGAATGATGGTGCCTTTTTCGATAGGGGGGAGAAAGGCGTCCTGCTGGGCCCGGTTAAAACGGTGGATCTCGTCCACGAACAGGATGGTCCGTTTTCCGGAGTAGGTCAATTGCTGCCGGGCTTCCTCCATCACCTCCCGGATTTCTTTCACCCCGGAGAGGACCGCGGAAAAGTGGACGAAAAGATATGGACCCGCCCGGGCCAGAAGGCCGGCCAGGGTGGTTTTGCCGCTTCCCGGTGGGCCCCAGAGGATCAGGGAAGGAACCTCGCCGGTTTCCATGACTTTTGCGAGGAAGCGCCCGGGAGCCAGAAGGTGTTCCTGCCCGACGAATTCCTGGATATTTCTCGGCCGCATCCGGTCCGCCAGCGGGGCGGAGGAAGCGGGGGGGGAGAAAAGATTGAGAGATTTATCCGATCCTGGAGATTGACTGGTTTTTGTCATAAAAGCCGGGTTTAATTTAACATAGAAAAAAACAATGGAGAAGCGCGCGGTCGTTCTTATTTCGGGGGGGTTGGACAGCGCCCTGGCGGCGAAAATTCTGCACGATCAGGGGGTGGAATTGATCGGCCTTCACCTGCTGCATCCCTTCCTGGCCCTGGCCCCGGGGAATTTTCCCGCCCGGGAGGTTTGCCGGGAAATCGGGATTCCCCTGAGAATCGCCTACCGGGGGAAGGAGATGCTCAGGCTGGTGGAAAACCCGCGGTTCGGGCACGGGGCCAACCTCAATCCCTGCATCGATTGCCGCCTGCTCGAGTTCCGGGAAGCGAAAGCCCTGATGGCGGAATTCCGGGCTTCCTTCATCGTCAGCGGGGAGGTTCTGGGCCAGCGGCCCATGTCTCAACGCCGCGAAACCCTTTTCCTGATGGACCGGGAGGCCGGGCTACCCGGGCTGGTGCTGAGGCCTCTTTCCGCCCACCGGCTTCCTCCCACGCTTCCGGAAAAAGAAGGAATCGTGGAACGGGAAAAGCTTTACCCCTGGTCCGGCCGGGAACGAAAGCGTCAGCTCGGCCTGGCCCGGGAGCTGGGATTACAGGCGTTTTCCTCCCCGGCGGGCGGGTGCCTGCTGACCGATCCGAACTTCTGCGTCCGGCTTTCCGACCTGCGGGAGAACAGCAAACCCCTGGAACTGGGGGAGGTGAAGCTCTTAAGGCGGGGCCGGCATTTTCGGATCAACCCGGAAACCAAACTGATCGTGGGTCGGAACCACCAGGAAAATATGATCCTCCGGGCTTACGGCCTGAACCGCCGGCCTTACTATCTGCCGGACAATTTCCCCGGACCGGAAATATGCGTGCGGGGGAAAAATTCCCCGGAGATTCGGGAGCTGGCCGGAATGATCATTTACCGTTACGGGAAACCCCCGGAGGCCGGGGCGGAGATCCGGGAGATCCTGCCTTCCGGGGAGGAGAAGGTTTTTACGGTTACTCAGACGATCGAGGAAGACAAACTGGAGAGGATGAGGTTATGAAATGTCTAATGTCTAATTTCTAATGCCTAATCAAATCCCAATAACCAATGACTAATACATAAGCTTGGAAATTAAAAATTATTCATTAGAAATTTTGAGTTTGGACATTAATTAGAAATTCGTCATTAGAAATTAGAAATTTTCTCTTCATGAGAATTCCCTTCCCTTTGGCCCTTTAATACAATAAAATTAAGAACATATGAACCCGGAAAAACTGGAAGAGTTTCGCCTGCTTCTTTTGGGGTGGAAGCAAAGCCTGCTTAAGGAAGCGGCCGGGACGGTCAGCGGGATGTCCAGCGAGAGCGGGGGATTTCCCGATCCCACCGACCGGGCTGCCCTCGAATGCGACCGTAATTTCTTGCTCCGGATCCGGGACCGGGAGAGAAAATTGATCCAGAAAATTGAGGAGGCCTTGACGCGGATCGAAGCCGGAAAGTTCGGCTTGTGCGAATCCTGCGGGGGGGAGATTTCGGAGGAACGCCTCCGGGCCCGGCCGGTGACCACCCTCTGCATTGACTGCAAAACCGAGGAAGAGGTCCGGGAACGGTTTTAATACATGGCCAATGTCCTGGCGATGGTGCTGGCGGGGGGGGAGGGAACACGGCTCCACCCCCTGACCATAGATCGGGCCAAACCGGCCGTCCCGTTTGGCGGGCGGTACCGGATCATTGATTTCGTTCTCTCCAACCTGATCAATTCCGGGTTCTTCCGGATCAAGGTCCTGACCCAGTTCAAGTCCAATTCCCTGATTCGCCATATCTCGATGGCCTGGCAGCTTTCCGCGCATCTGGGGCACTACGTGGACGTGGTCCCGGCCCAGATGCAGGTGGGGCGTTTCTGGTATCGGGGCACGGCGGATGCCGTCTTTCAGAATCTCAACCTGATCCGGGATGAAAACCCGAACGAGATTCTTATCTTTGGGGGTGATCATATTTATAAAATGAATATCCGGCAGATGCTGGAATTTCACCGGGAGAAAAACGCCGACCTGACCGTGGCGGCGATCCCGGTGCCGCTGGCGGAGGCCTCGGACTTTGGGATCATCGAGGTGGATGAAGACTGGCGGATGGTGGGCTTCGAGGAAAAACCGGCGAATCCCAAGTCCATGCCCGGGGATCCCGGCCGGGCCCTGGCCTCGATGGGGAATTACATCTTCAATCGGGACCCGCTGGCTCAGGAAATCAGCCAGGATGCCCAGCTCGAAACCGGTCATGATTTCGGCCGGAATATCATCCCCGGGATGCTGGGCCGCTACCGGATCTCTGTGTACGATTTCAGCCGGAACGAGATTCCCGGGATGGAGGAAACGGAACGGGGATACTGGCGGGATGTGGGGGATCTGGATTCCTATTTCCAGGCCAATATGGATCTGGCCTCGGTTTCCCCGCACCTTAATCTTTACAACTACCAATGGCCGGTCCGCAGTTTTTACCCCGCTTACCCGCCGGCGAAGTTTGTTTTCGCCGGGGGGGAAACCGAACGGATCGGGATCGCCACCGACTCGGTCGTGGCGGAAGGGTGTATTATCAGCGGGGGACGAATCAATCGTTGCATCCTCTTCCCCCGGGTCCGGATCAACTCCTACGCCTGGGTTACGGATTCAATCCTGATGGAGGGAGTGGAGGTGGGCCGCCATTGCCAGATCCAGCGCGCCATTATTGACAAGGAGGTTGACGTTCCCGCCGGAATCCGGATCGGTTTTGATCGGAATGCGGATGAGGCCCGCTTCCAAGTTTCGGACAAAGGCATCGTGGTCATCCCCAAGAATTACCGCTTTTAATCAAACCCATTTCCGATTTTCATAAATCCTGCCGAGAAGGTTTATTTTCGGTTGCGTAACCGCAACCGATGGAATTAACAGAGGGTGTTTCCAGTTTCCCTTTAACTATATGAAATTAAAGGGAAAAACGAAAATATTTGATCTGGTCTAATCTCGTTCTTTTTTATGGAGTGCATTAGCTTGTTTATCCCAACAACGGAGGGACTAATGCAACGCATCGGCGAGCCGATGCAGTCCATATAAAAAACTTGATGAAAAAACTCGAAACACCCTCTAATTTACAGGCAGCAAAATAACGAGACTTACCCGGCGGATCAAGGGGAAAGCAGGGTTTTGAGGGTGGGATCGGCCGCCGCCATCTGGCGGTAGCTGGGATTGAGGGAGATGGCCTTTTCCAGGGCCTTCCGGGCGGCCGGGATTTCCCTCCGGAAGCTGTAAATGATCGCCAGGTTATACCAGACCGGACCGGATTCCGGCTCGGCTTTCTGGGAGAGCTTCAACTCCCGGAGCGCCTCGTCCAGCTCTCCCAGGTTGAGCAGGGTAACCGCCAGGTTGGTCCGGGCCAGGGTCATCCCCGGGTTTTGCTCGAGGAGTTTCTGGTAAATCTTTTTTGCCTCCGAGTATCTTTTCAGGTTGACATAGGCGTTACCCAGGCCGAAGAGAAAATTGGAGTCGTTCTCATGGAGCGCCAGGACGGGTTCGCCGACCTCGACCGCCTTGGCGTAGTACCCGTTCCGGACGTAGAGGAAAAAGAGCTGGGGATTAATCACGGTTTTCTGGGTGGGCATCAGCCGCAAGGCGTTCTCGTATTCCTTGATGGCCTCGGCATCCTGTCCGTTCCGGGCCAGGAGCATGCCCAGGTGGCGGTGGGAGGGGCCGAAATAGGGCATGAGTTTGTTGACCCGCCGGAGGTCCTGGATGGCTTTTTCATCGTCATTGAGTTTCATGTAGCAGATGAAGCGGTCGTAATAGGCCCGCTCCTCGTTGGGGATCAATTTGATCGAGCGTTTGAAGGAAGCCAGGGCGTCTTCGTTGCGATCCAGGCGTTTGAGCGCCTGGCCCTGGCGGTAATAAAGATCGGCGAAGACCGAGCGGTAGGAGTAGCTCAAGGTGAACCATTCGAACACCAGGGCGCCCATAAAAAGGGCGGGGATGATTACCCGTCCGATCCCGGCCAGGCGGAAGGAAAACCGGTCTCCCGCTCCCGGACGGTAACGCAGGGTCATCACCTCCAGGATCGTGATCAGGATCCAGAAATTTATCGAGGGGGCGGGCAGCCGGAGCCCGAAGCTGAAGGCGATGTCGAGCAGGAGGCCTCCGATGCCCGTCACGGCTCCGGCAAAAATCCAGAAACGATCCTTTTCCTCGATCCGGCGGAGCAGAAAAACGGCGAGGTAGGCCAGGGTTATGAGGAAGGCCAGCATCGCCAGCCCGCCCACCAGGCCGGCCTCGACCAGGGTTTGAATATAGTCGTTGTGGATGTCGATCACGCGGGTGTTGGCTTCCAGGGTCATGGATTCGAGGGCCCGGTTTTGGTATTCGGAGAAGACCACCTGGATGTTTCCCACCCCCACCCCGAGGATGGGATGGGCGGCCCAGATTCTCAGGCAGATCGGCCAGGTGTCGAGCCGGAAGCGGATGGAAGCGTCGCTTAAATGGGTAATCTGCTCAAATTTTCTGACCGCCACCTGGCCCGGCTCGCTGAATTTCAGGGCCAGGGTGACAACCAAAAGAAAGGCTACCGCCCCGGCCGCAATCCCCTTCCAGGGCAGAGAAAACTTCCGGCGGCGCCACCACCAGAAGAAGAGGGCGGGCAGGAAGATGATTTCAAAGATAATCGAGACATAACCAGCCCGATATTTGGAGGCCAGGAAGTAGGTGAAGATGGCGCCGAGCCAGAGCCCCAGGGTCAGAATGTCCAACCGGTAATCGCCCAGAAAGAGGGGAAAGAAACCGATCAGCAGGATAATTGAAAGGGCCAGGACCTCGGAGGGATTCAGGTCGTCGGGGGGAATCTGGAAAAGAAGCATGACCAGAATGGGAATGAGAATAATCAGGAGCGAACGGCGATTAAAGGGGGCTTTGGTCGCGAGTTTTCGGAAAATCAGCGCCACCAGGCAGGGGAAGACGGTCAGCATATATTCCGCGGCGAAGTTGGAAAGACCGATGAAGGTGGCCGGGTCGTCCTCCCCGTATTGATCCTGGGGCAGATAGGAAAAATGGAAAAACTGCAGCAGGCCGTAAGCCGTGACCGCCAGGGCCGCACCCCCCATGGCCAGGAAAATATCCTCGGCCCAGGATTCCTCCCGGAAATTTCCGAGCAGGATAAGAAAGAGCAGGAAGTTTCCCACCTGGTAGGCCAGGGTCAGCTCGCTTTTGTAAATGTTCATGGACTGGGTCAGGGAAATGAGGAAAGCCAGCCCGAGGGAAAGGAAGGGAATCAAGGTGTAAGCTGACAGCAGTTTGAAACGGCCCTCCCGGGCGATTCGAAAAAACCAGAAGATCAGGCCGATGCTGGTGAAAATATTCAAGAGGAG
>Ga0315285_10005018_pt1 | contig 13687 bp, 13 predicted proteins | sample YL17G09_36_MG_FD_203698 | JGI IMG/M metagenome (GOLD analysis project Ga0315285, IMG submission 203698) | Sediment microbial communities from Yellowstone Lake, YNP, Wyoming, USA - YL17G09_36 | ecosystem: Environmental > Aquatic > Freshwater > Lake > Sediment | place: USA: Wyoming | collected... | reverse complement strand
TAAAAGAATGTATAGGCAACTGCTCTTTTTACGCTCTTGGCTTTTGAAGCCGCAAGTGACGCAGCTCCTGTAGCTAAAACATCAAATGGCACACTCAAGTAAGCACTTAATCCAAAAAAGGAATAACCGGGAGAATATTGTAGCGGATAAACAATGTAACGAATTGCAGTTCCTAATGTCACGCCAGCGGCCCCGCCCGTTCCAATTTTTTTATGATTGCTGGTTGGAACTAAGATGTCAGAGAAAAATGAACCTACAGGATAAAGCTGGTTCGACATTACCTTTAACGAAGCCTGAACAGGAGCCATAGTTGCAGCGATGGCCACCTTTTTAGATTTGGGTTCTGGCATATTCATAAAATAATTAGTTAACGATTAAAGTATTCATCTAAGGTTTGTTAAACGAATTTGTGAATTTGAAAAATCCATTCCAACCCGTATACGATTCCTACTTCCATACATTCATCCAAGAGGTAACGGATATTGTTCCAGTTTTTTAATCAATTTTTCTTCAGTTCCTTTAACTGGTGTGAAATCATGGCAAGCCCCGTCAACAGGATCGCCACTTCTAGAAGCATATAATCTGGGATTACTATGTCCTACTGGCCCATATCGAATATCTTTAGGAGTGAACGGACATTTAACAAGTTCTCTATACTCATACAGACGAGCAGAACAATATACCTCAGGATCTTTTGCTATTTTGAACTGTAAATCGCAAAACGTCTCCATGTATAAATTAGTGAATCGGAATATTTATTTTTTCAAGGACTATTGAAACAATCCCATCTCTTCCATAAGTCGAGGCACGCATTCCGCAATATTGTTATCTTCGTGCGCACGGATTTGACCCGGTTTAAACCATTCTTTTTCATGGCTTCCCAAGCCAACTACATCCAATGGGTCGGCGGTGAAATAATGATAAATTATTCTTCTGCTTCCATTCTTCCTGCTCCTGATTTTTTCTTCTATGTGAGGGCCAGAAGTTATTTTACCCCATATTCCAGCTTTTTCATGCAAAGCTCTAAGCGCAGCATACCTTGGTTCTTCGCACATTCTCACTATTGTTGTAGGTGCTACCCATTGCCCGGCATATCCGGATGCTCCGTCTCTTTCTAAAACCAAACAGTGATAGCCATAGAAATTTGCAAAGACACTAGAAAGATTCAGATCCGGTTTTCTAACTCTTGGAGAATACGGAACCGATATCGCTGGCGGCATGGTTTGTTCTGGCCACATAAAATAAAGAAGTTGTGAAAAGATTTAAATGAAAAATCGAGCAATACAAATTTTAAGAAACCCACTTCCTACATTTCACATTCTATAAATCTTTAACTGCCATTCACTAATTTGGCAGTGATTATGCATCCACAACGAAAATATTCACTTCCTGCTGTGCCAGTTACAAAGGAAGGTATAAAAATTTATGAGCGTGATTTGGGCCTTAATGTCAGAAGCCTAAGAGGAAAAGCAGTTCTTGATATAGGGGCAGGATATGGAAAATTTCAAGGAGAGTGCCAGAAGCTTGGCATTCCTGTAATTGCTTTAGATCCTGTGTATAGAAATCCTAAAAAAGTAAGTGGGCGTTTCGAAGCATATTTGAAAGTTGCTCGAAACAGAAGAAATAAGATTGTGGGCATTAATGAAACCCTGCCGTTTAGAGAAAATTCTTTTGATGTAGTTTTAAGCAATTGTTCCTCTTTTCACTATCTTTATTTGAATTATTCCCGCAATCGCAGATATGAAATGGCCAAAGAAATGTTCGAGGAAGTTATAAGAGTATTGAAGCCTGGCGGAGAAGCACGTATTTGCGAAGTAAGACAAAGGTCGAAGGATAGAATTATTTATGGCACCGCACTTAGAAAGATTGCTAAACAGTCATATCCGAATATTTCATGGGAATTTGTCACAATAACAATACCAATAACAACACTATGGAAATTGGATGGAAAAAAATCATTCGGGTTCGAAGAATATCTTGTTTTGCATAAATTGGCTGAAACCGTTCATTGAACCTTCGCATATTATACGCACTTTAATTAGTTCGTCTAACCGCTCTTATACGAACTTTCCTTAGTAAAAGGCCATTTTTTTAATTTTTCTTAGTCGAAAAGTAGAATTGCCCGATTTCTTAGATGAAATGCGCCAGCTACCATAGGGGACTGAGCATTTAGTGTATTTTTATTTCAGCGATTTCTCCCTTTCTATTCAGGCCAAAAAATCTTTGTGAGATTTTTAGTTCATTTTCAAATTTGTAATGTAAGTGTTTCTTCTCTAGAGGTATATCAGTAAAAAACCAGATTTCATCAAAAAACTTTAATCCCTCCAATAAATCAAATTTAGCGGACAAATTCGATCTTTCCACCTTGCATGCGATTAGTTTTTCATTCAGAATCATAGTAAAATCAAGATAAATGTTTGTTTGCAATTTCTTGTTCATTACGCCCTTTTCTTCCCATATTTTCCTAGGCTTTTGTTCATTTAGAAAGTTTCTCACTTTATTTACCAGATTTTCATCTGTTTGTTTATGTGTTTTTTGAGTTGTATTTTCGAAGTAAAAAATTAACTTATTGAAAAATTCTTGTTTTCCCATCATTATAATATGTTTTTTAGTATATAAATATTTTATATTTATTTATTAACATTCTTTATTCTATTTTTTAACCAATTATATACTTAAACTATTATATTCTAGTTCAATATTGTTCTAAAACATATATATCAAAGTGTTTATAGAGGAAAGTGAGAGTTCGCTAGGAAAGATCAAGGAAAAACAATTTTTGATAGTTTCGTGTGAAATAGAATCAAAAGTGAGATTTGAGGGTAAAACCAAGATAGTGAGAGTTGGATCTTAATAACAAATTTATATCAGGAACGCCAAATAATTATCATGGGTTTGCTATCATGGCTTTTGCGCCGTCCCCAGAAGGCTGAAGCGCTTCAAAGCGATGTCGCAGCGCTTCAAAGCGATTTAGAGCGCTTTAAATCACCTGATAAAGCGCTTCAAAGCGCTCGAATTACTGAAGTAAAATATAGCCCCCAAACCGTTCTAGAACCCCTGAGACTCTCACATCCTGTAGAGCTTCAAAGAGATTCTCTGCAGCTAGGTATTGCTGCAGGATATACTGGTAAAGCGCTTAGGGAAATAGAATCTTCCTTATCTAGAATTGAATCTCAGATGACTTCTAAGGATTGGTTCTCTTCTCAGTTCGAAGACAAGACACCCCATCTAATCGAGATGCTAGATCAGCACGAAAAGAACTCGCAACAACGATTTGAAGCGATTCAAAGCAGGCTTGATTCTCTGAAAGAAACCGCCGGAAGAGCTCCTGAACCGTTTAAAACACAATTAATGGAACAAATAAGCTCTATAGAAATGCAGATGCCTTTAACTCCTAAAATGAAGGAACTTTTGGATATAGTAAAACAAACAGGGCAGATAAGCTATGAAGATCTTCATACAAGGTTGAACATAGGACTTTCAGCTCTTCGTGGATTACTTTCTAACATGGTTAAACGAACAAATGAAATAGAAAGGTTCGACAGAGACGGCAAAGGTTGGGTAAAATATACTGGAAAATAGGATTTAAAGCGCTTCAAAGCGATTTTAAATCGCTTTTCTTTAGTTTTCAAGCTAGAAAATAGACTTTCGACACTACAAACTTGTTATTTCAACGTATTTTCAGAAAAAAAAGGTTTTAAGCCCATTTTGAATTACAAATTGGGCAGAAAGTAATTTTTTCGTATACGCCTGCTTTAACAAGGCCTTGACACTTTTTGCAAGGCACATTAACCTTTAACATATAGTCATTAAACTTACCTATATCGACACCTTAACTATAATCTGGTTTTTATCGTATTTAAAGGACGCTGTTTTTTTATGACTAGTCATAGTTTTTCCTTAGGAATAATTATGACTAATCACAGAAATTCTATTTCTTCTCTAGTTTTTGCATGACAGAAAGATACCTAAACACTCCATTCACATCCGTGCCAGGTTTCAATCTAATCATCTGGACATTGAACGGTTCCAATCTTTGAGTTTCCACGAACATTGCCAAGTGATTGGTAACAAGGCGGGAGACGGTTTTGTGGTGAAGATCAGTTCTTCTTCCAATTTCCCTTATCCATAGCCATCCTTCTTCCGCGCTGCTCAAACATCTCACGATTTTTATCAGATTTTCAATGGTGTCTCGTCTCAAAATCTCACCTTTTTTTGGTTAATTATTCTATGTTGGCGCAATTAATTATAGTTTGTTACATCGATATGATTTTTCCAATTAAAAAAGAAAATAAAACGAATAAATGAGAATTAATGTGAAAAAACTGTTTTTACTTCCAAAAAAGTCCAAATGATTCAATAGAAAGCTTGCAGAGACTTATTTTACCTTTTCTTTCAAGCCAATTGGAAGTTTACTCTCACAGAACTTGTTTATTCTGCATTTCAATTATCTAAACTTATGCTGAACAAAAGACAGAAATGGCGGTTCCTCACCACAAGAATTGGCGATGACAAGTATACCGTCCCTATATATGAGGCTGCTGGAAAGGGCAGATGCGTTCCACTATTCAAAACACTGATGAACAGCCATTGCGCGAATGATTGCAAATTTTGCGCCTTTAGATCTGAACGAAGAGAACTGAGGGAAAAATGGGAACCGGAAGAATTGGCTCGAGTGGCGATGAAAACTTGGAAGGAAAGAAGGATTAGTGGATTGTTTTTGAGTTCTGGAATTCTCAAAGATTCTGATGCAACTGTTGAAAGGGAGATCGAGGCGGTGAGAATTCTTAGAAAATCTGGTTTTACAGCCTATATTCACACAAAAATTATGCCCGGAACGAGTTTGGATTCGATCAAACAGCTCGTAGAAATTTCTGACAGGGTTGGAATAAACTTGGAGTTTCCGAGAGCGGAACATTATAATGATATGAAAATATTCCTTGATTTCAGGCAAGACATAATGAGGAGAGTTAGATGGTTGGCTAATGAGATATCGAAAGCACAGAAACAGGGAAAATGTAAAGCTGGTTTGGACAGTCAAATGGTTGTCGGAGCAGCAGATGAGAATGACAAGCAAATTCTTCAGGTGGCAGATTGGCTATATCACAAACTGACAGCTCGCAGGGTTTATTTCTCCTCTTTCCATCCGGTGAAGAACACGCCATTGGAAAATAAAAAATCTGAGAACAGATGGAGAGAATACAGGCTATACCAATCTTCATTCTTAATCCAAAAATATGACTATCACTGGAAAGATTTTGTTTTTGACGATTTTGACAAATTGCCTGTTGAGAAAGATCCGAAAATGGTGATTGCCCAACAAAATGAATTAAAAGTAGATGTCAACAATGCCGACTATGAAGAATTGATCAGAGTTCCTGGAATCGGAATTAAAACCGCGAAAAACATTTTGGAGAACAGACCAATAAAAAATTCTCAACGATTACATCAATTGGGAGTTTTGAACAGAGCACTGCAGTTCTTGGATTTAAAAAAAGAAAAACAGACAAATCTAAATTTCTGGAAATAGTTTTATTCTTTTAAATCAAATAATTAATTAGTTCTTATGAGTGTGGCCAATATTAAATGTCCTAAATGCAACAAACAAATTCTGAAAAGAATTCTTAAGATAACTCGCGGCAAATGCAACCATTGCGGATTCTTACTTGCCAACTCTTTAACTAGATTCGTCTCTGCAAGGTCAAGGGTTCAAAGTAAATATAAAAAATGAAAAATTACTTTTTCTTAACCAAAGGCAAACCAGTTCTAGGATTCTCTACTACTTGCATTCCTTCAGGCAGATCTATAGAGTCTGCAGGATCTTTTGAGAAGAAGAAAAGTCTACCTCCTCTTGTGTGCAAGTGATATGTTTGACCTCTACTGTTTGTATGCGAATAAGGCATTAAAACACCTCCAAAAGTGTTGTCATTAGTTTTTTTCTAAGCATCTTATTAGCAAACTTTTTATTTTATATATTTATATACTTATTTATGGCTTTGTCTGTTTTGAATCTAAAAATACTCGAATGCATAAGATCAAAACTCCGTGACCCGAAGCACATATCCGAAGAATTGAATGTTGATTTTCCGGCCGTTAAAGAACATCTAGATTGGCTGGTCCATAAAAAATACATCACACCAGAGGGAAGACTGACCAAGAAAGGATTTGAAAAAGTTCCGGAAAAGGTAATTAGAAGATAATTACAGGACAATCGTTTCTTCTGTTTGCGCTACCAGACCATTATTGATTTCTTTCAAAACAGGATATTCCATCAACGCCCCAGAATCAGACAGTTGCCTTAGCGACATGTCAATCTTTATTGATGTGGCGATATCAACCAACCATCTTTTTGTAAAAGGCAAACCGAAAAATTCATTTTTAGCTTTATCTAAAATTCTTCTCGCTTCCGGCATTCTGGTCGGTTTGTCTGAAGCAAACTTGTAGATTAAAGTCGGAAAAGAATCTTTGACCAAACCAGAACCATTGGTTGCAAATACCTCCATTGCTATAACCTGCCCCTCTTCCAATTCCTCTCTGAGATTATTTTTTCCATTTGGGATTGTTGGGCCAGCATGTTGCACATATTGATCAAGACCATGGCCACACAGGTTGCGGATTGGATTGAAGCCAAATCCATTCAAAGTATTTTCCACAGCTTCAGAAATTTCGGAAATTTTCGTGCCAGGTTTTATGAGTTTCACCGCCTCTTCCAATCCTTTTTTTGACGCTTCGATCAATGGATGCGATTTTCCACCGACACAAATTGTAAAAGCATTGTCAGAGATATAACCGTCTATATGTACACCAAAATCAACTTTCACCAAATCGTTCTCTTTCAAAACCAACGAATCGTTTATGTCAGGAGTGTAGTGAGCAGCAACTTCGTTTATAGAAATGTTCACAGGAAAAGCTGGTAGACCTCCAAGCGACTTCATCTTCTTTTCAATCTCTTCCGCTATGTCAAATGCACGCGCATTCAATTTTATCAATGGCTCGGAAAATTTTAAAACTTCTTTAGCTATCGATTGAGCCTGCTCATATTTTTTTCGAATTTCCTCTTCCATAAAAGTAATAAGGAACTTTAAGCTTTAATTATTGTTAATATAATATTTTTTATATGCCTTGGGACAACTATTGGAGAAAATACTCCGGTCCAAATTACAGACTATATTTTATGATAGCTGCAATCTGTGTTCTCGCAGCCATAGTTTACTTTTCAACTTACTACAAAACAGTTTCTCCTCCCGCAACTTGTCAGAACTTGTATTGGTTTGACAATGTCAACAAAACATGTGAATATAAACAGTTCTGTGGGCTCTACATGTATCAAGGATTGCAAACATTCAACACTCTACAAGAATGCCAGAGCGCCTTGAACGCAACAACCACCCCAACAGTTGAAACAGGGACTTTGCTAATTGGAGTGAAGGACGCTAAATACAGACTTCCTGGAGGGAACGACATAATGGGATTGAATGTCACTATAACTAGGATTGAAGTTCATAAGACCAGTGAAAATGAGACAGACGAATCTGGTTGGTTGACTATTTATGAAGGCGGAAAAACAGTTGACCTAATCAAATACAACGAAACTATAGCGCTTATAGCACAGAAAGATTTGGATGCCGGCAAATACACGCAGATAAGACTTTACATAAGCGAATCGAAAATCAAAATCACAAACCTGTTCCAACAATTTTTCGGCAAATCTTATCCTGTGATTATCAAAAACGAGGACAAACCTTTCAAGGTCATTCATCCTTTCACGATTGAAGCTGGGCAGATATTGGCATTAACTTTGGACTTTGACATCGAGAAATGCATATCAAAAGATTCGGAAGGATATAAATTGAAACCACTTTTAGGAAAAGTTGGACCACTGGGAGATGGAGTCCTGGAAGAAAAAGGCAAACCTTCTAATTCAGAAATGATAGAGTAAATGGATTATGAAACTGACAATAACAACTACGTTGATTATTCTTAATGTTATAATTTATCTTTTCGAATTAATTTTCCCTCAACTTATTGATTATTTTTCTTTCGTTCCTGCGCATGCTTTCTCAGAACCATGGACATTCGTCACTTCAATGTTCCTGCATGACAACACATCGCCAGCTCACATATTTTTCAACATGTTCGCTTTGTTGATGTTTGGAAGTTACTTGGAGGATATAATAAGCAAAAGAAGCTATCTGTTAATCTACTTTTTAGCTGGAATTGTCGGCAACTTTGGCTATATAATAACAGCGCCCTCAGCATTAACACCTGGAATAGGCGCATCAGGAGCCATATACGGAATCCTCGGATCTTTGGCTGTTCTAGCACCAGGCGCAAGAGTTTTTGTGATGGGCATACCAATGCCAATGATATTTGCGGCGTTCTTCTGGTTTTTGATAGAGTTCTTCGGATTGTTTGCTCCAAGTGACATAGCGCATGGAGCTCATCTGGGCGGTCTTTTTGTTGGTATTTTGTTTGCCTTCTACATCAGGCGCACATGGAAAAGCAGTGTTGCCAAACTTGTACGTTGGATTTAATCTTTTAAAAATCAAAATTTGAAAACATATGTTGACTAGAATCTATGAAGAGCTGTTTGAGTATTTTGGCGAACAGAACTGGTGGCCGGCTGAGACAGAATTTGAAGTGATTATCGGCGCCATCCTCACACAGCAGGCCACATGGAAGCAGGTTGAGAAATCCATAGAAAATTTGAAAAAAGAAAATTTGCTCTCCGCTAAAAATTTGGCAACAGGAGATGTAAGGCACGTGCAAAAACTTGTAAGGTCTTCTGGATTTTACAAACAAAAATCCAAGCGGATAATAAATCTTTCCAAGTATTTGGTTGGCAAGTATGGTGGCGATTTAAAGAAATTTTTCGATAAACCTGTTGAGGAATTGAGAAAAGAACTGTTGGAAATGAATGGAATTGGGAAAGAGACGGCTGACAGTATTATATTGTATGCGGCCGACAAACTGATTTTTCCCGTTGATGCCTATACTTTTAGAATATTCGAAAGAATTGGGTTTATTTCTGGAAAAGATTATGACAATTTGCAACAGTTGGTTCAAAATGAATTGAAAAAAGATTTGAAAATATACGGGGAATTCCATGCATTGTTAGTAAAACTTGGAAAGACTTTTTGTAAAACTACACCAGTGTGTGGCGAATGCCCGATAAAAGAATGCGAATATAGAAGAAATTAAATTCCGGCGTCTTTTTTGAGTATTTTCGCTTTGTCAGTGTTTTCCCAAGTGAAATCAGGATCGTCTCTTCCGAAAGCTCCATGCACAGCAGATTTTCTGTATATCGGTCTCAATAATTTCAGATTTTCTATGATTGCTCTTGGCCGCATGTCAAAATGTGTTTTCACCAATTCAGCAATTTTTTCATCCGGTATTTTTCCTGTGTCGAAAGTGTTCACCATCACCGAAACGGGCTGCGCAACACCAATGGCATATGCTATTTGGACCTCACATTTTTCTGCTAGGCCAGCTGCTACGATGTTCTTTGCAACATATCTTGCCATGTATGAACCAGACCTGTCAACTTTTGACGGATCTTTCCCAGAAAGGCATCCTCCTCCATGGCTGCCCACACCACCATATGTATCAACAATGATTTTTCTTCCTGTCAAGCCGCTATCCGCCAAAGTTCCACCAATCACAAATCTTCCTGTTTCATTAACATAAAACTTCGTGTTTTTATCCAGCATATTGCTCGGAATCACGTTTTTTATCACATGCTCGATGACATCTTTTTTTACTTTCTCATGATCTGCTTGTTCAGTGTGTTGGGCAGCAACCACCACCGCTTCAATTCTTTTCGCTCTTCCGTTTTCATATTCAACTGTAACCTGAGATTTTCCATCTGGCCTCAGATAAGGAATAATTTTTTTCTTTCTGCACTCCGCCAATCTTTTAACAATCTTGTGCGCCAGCGTTATTGGTAAAGGCATAAGTTCTGGGGTTTCATTCGTGGCATAGCCAAACATCAGTCCTTGATCACCAGCGCCTTGCTCATGTTTTTCAGTTTGATTGACTCCCATCGCTATATCTGGAGACTGTTCTTCTATTGATGTTAAAACACCGCATGTCTCCCAATCCAAACCATCTTTCGCGTTATCAAAACCAATCTCTTTTAAAGTTTGCCTTACAATATGGGGGATGTTCACATAGACTTTAGTGGTTATTTGTCCAGTCACTATAACAGTACCTTGCATTATCAAAGTTTCACAATCAACTCTAGCGGTCGGATCTTTTTCTATTATCGCATCTAAAACAGAATCAGAAATTTGATCGGCAACTTTGTCAGGATGACCTTCTGCTACGGATTCTGAGGTAAAAAAATGTTTCCCTTTGTTTGTCATCGAATCGCCTACTTACTATATACTCATTTTTAATCATTCTTATATTTTAAATCATTTCTTTGTCCAAGCTTCCAATTTTTTCTGAACTTTTCCGCTCAAAACTTCTTGCTCTGTGTAGCCCAGCGCTTTTAACACACGCATGCTTGCTGGCAAGATTTGGTGCTCTATGTAATAAGTTGGATCGTACTGATTCGGCTTCACATCTTCAACCGGCTCGGCCCGGTCGGAGATACTTCCAGAACCTTTTGTTATGACAAAACCTATGACAGTTCCTTCACCCACTGGCCTACCTCTTGCCTTTGATTTTTGGGCAGCTTTTACATGTGGCCCAATCTGTTCGTATGTTGATAATGGCCTAGTGATCTGCTCAAAAATTGTCAAATCCTCTAAATTGACTTTGCCTTCTTTTATTTTTTTGATAGTTTCTCTTACCAATTGAACAGCTTTCACAGGATCTTTCTCTTTAAGAATTACAGTTAAAACATCTCTTTGAATTTTCTTGCTCAATTCACACCAATCCCTGCGGACGGTCTCGAAGCCTCGGATCTCCAGATTTCCTTTATAATCGATTAATGCATACCTCTTCTTCGCTCCAACCCCACCTTCCTTTCTCGCCACAAATATTCCGCCTTCATACAGATTTCTAAATTCCAGTTCTATTATTCCTGGCAGTTTATCGTTAATCATTTTTTCAAACTTCTCTCCCATTTCTTTTATTTTTGTTTGGCTCATTTTTTCAGGCCATCTGACCATCAGAGAATCTGTATCGCCGTAGATTATTTCAAACCCGAACTTCTTGCTTTCTTCAATAGCAGTTTTAATATAGTGCCTTCCCCATGATGCAGCAGCAGATCCACACTCTCTCCTGTACCACTTGGCTCCGAAGTATGCCATATATCCATAGGTCGCGTTCGCCAAAATTTTCAGAGCATACTGCTCGTTGTCAAGCAGTTTGAATTGCTCACTGCCTTCTTCCAATTTTTTAATTTGAGATTTTATTTTTTTCCTTCTATCTATCAGTTCTTTCAAATGTTTCGGTATGAAACCTTTTGAGTCAGCACAGAAATACAACTTGCTCTCAGGAACTTCATTCTTTTTCTTACATGGCTTGAAATTGAAAGTCCAAGGATCAATGTTATGTGTCACAATTATTGTTGGATATAGACTTCTGAAATCGAAAATCAAAATATCTGAATGAATTCCTTTCTTCGGTTCGATTACAATTGCTCCTTTGTATGTTGGCTCATCCCTTCTTAATTCCATCTCTTCAGTTTTTGGTCTGTTTGGAATGAGCACATCATGAGCAAAGGCTTTCTTCATGAAAAATCCTTCAACCAGTTGCGAATATGTGTATCTTGTAACATCGAATGGAAGTTGCCCGCTCAATTTGCTCAGTGCAAAAACTTGCGGCAAAATGCGTTCAGCAAGTCTCAAAGTTAATTCAGAATCCCACATATTGTATTCCGCCAATTTTTCCAGTCCCTCTTTTTTACTCCAGATCTCAACCATATCTTTGTATTTCATTTTCTTCTTACCCACACCAAGCAATTCTTGCGCGACCTCATCCAAAGTAAGCACCTCACTTCTCATGGATGGAGCTAGGATATGGCTGATGAAATCAAACAGATCGATGTGGACTCTTCCTTTTGATTTCGCCGAACTTATTCTTCCACGTCTTACAACAAATATCGGTGCGTTATCTCTTCCTACTTTCAAAGAAACTTTCAATTTTGTTGCCCTTTCTTTGAGTACAGGAAAATCAAAACCATCAGAATTGTAGCCCACGATGAAATCCGGATCTTTTTCTTTTATTATTTCAAGAAACCTTTCTATAATTTTCTTCTCATCGTTTACAACTTCGACATAAGTTGGTTTCTTCTCCCAATGATGGGAAGTCAGAACTTTTTTATAGCCATCATTTGCTGCCAAACTTAGCATAATTAGTTTAGATTCCTTCTCTTCCTCAACCCATTCAGTGTCAAATGCCAAAATTCTAAATTCGATGGTTTTTTTCAAATCGATTGCCTTCACTGATGTCGCTTGGATGACAGAATCAACCTGAAAGTCATTTTTTTCTTTGGTTTCTCCTCCGCTCACTTCTATCCAATTCAATGGTTCGATTTGTTTATCAATGATGTATCTTTTGGCGAATGGAATGTCGTATTCAAAAGTTCCTTCAACATCTTTCCAGTCTTTTACAAGATCTCTTACATCAGGAATTCTTCTTGGATTGCCAATAGTCACTTTCAAAACTCTTGCCTTTTCGCTCATCCAATTTTTTTCAACAATCTCAACTTTCAATACTTTTGTTTCAAGTTTTTTTGTATCCAAGTCTTCAATCATTTTTTTTAATTCAGTCAGTTTGCCTTCTTTTGGCATGACAAAAAAATATGGTTCAAATGTTTTGTCAAGGACAAGAACAGTCTTACCTTTAACATTTTTACAATATAGACGAACAAGTGGTTTATTTTCAATCAAAGTATAGTCCGCATCAATTAAAACCAAGTTTTCTTTCAATGTCTCACTAAAATAAAATATCTAATTTATTAATTTAACTTCGATATTTTATTCCTCTAGCAGCTATTATTCCTGTTGCGGCAGCACCGACTATTCCTCTTGACACACCAGCTCCATCCCCTGCTACAAAAAGATTTGGTATTTTTGTCTGCAAAGTCGAATAACCATCACGTGTAGTTGTTTCAATTCTTTTTGCAGATAACTTAATTTCTGGTGCGTACAATAAGGTTGCATCTGCAGAAACGCCGGGAACAACGAAACTAAGTTTTTCTAATCCTTCCATAAGTCCTTGTAATATCCTATGTGGATATGCTAATGAAATATCTCCAGGAACAACACTCTCAAGATCTAAAGTCGGTTTAATATATCCACCCGTGATACTTTCAAGTTTGGATCTTCTTCCACGCTTCAAATCTCCCAAAGTCTGAATTATTGGTTTTCCTCCTCCAAGAAGATTGGTTTGACGAGCAATGGAAAGTCCATATTCTGTAGTATCTTCTAGAGGTTCTGTTAAACCAACGTTGACCAAAAAAGCGAAATTTGTATTATTTGAGCCCTTTTCATAATTCGAATAACCATTCACACCTACCAAAGAATTTCCGTAACCTTCTTTGACAACAAACCCATGCGGACAAGTACAAAATGTTCTGACAAAATCGCCATGAGTATAAGTTTTTATAATAAACTTAGGATCCCAACACTTCAATTCTTCAACTATATGTTTTGTTATACTATCAGGTACTTCAACCCTAACTCCAATATCAATTGGATTGAATCTTAAACCAAGGTGCAGCTTATCATACAAT
>Ga0315285_10005015_pt1 | contig 13693 bp, 11 predicted proteins | sample YL17G09_36_MG_FD_203698 | JGI IMG/M metagenome (GOLD analysis project Ga0315285, IMG submission 203698) | Sediment microbial communities from Yellowstone Lake, YNP, Wyoming, USA - YL17G09_36 | ecosystem: Environmental > Aquatic > Freshwater > Lake > Sediment | place: USA: Wyoming | collected... | reverse complement strand
GATGTTGTCGCGGCGCGGCCGGAATCTAATAAAGAAAATATTCGAAAAAAAGTAACGCAAGTATGGGTACGCATTTTCAGTAATCGCATTGCTGTGCGGACAGGCGATGGAACGGTCTATGTTTTTGCCGATAAACGGAATGCTAGGCTTATTATTATGAAAATGCACGGCCATCTTCCGCAGATCATTCTTGCGCTGGTTGTCCACGAACAGGCAGGACGTGAGCAGACAAAAAAGGCCGTTATCCCCCTCTATCTGCCGCTTGACATAGAATGGGTTGCCGAATTATTCTCAGGCGAATTGCAGCGCGAAATAGAATGCCGGTGGGATGAGATACGGCAGCGCATATTGGTTGAGGAGGTGTCGAGTTTCCGGGGAATTGCCTTACGCCGTCAAGAAATCGAAAATAAAACTCCGTACCGCGAAAAGATCACCTTCTGTCTTGCAGCAAAACTGGCCGATGGGGGAACTTGGGACTGGAAAAGGGAGGATCCCAAAGCGGAGCAGTTTGTCTGCCGAGTCAAGCAGGCTGCTCTTGCGTACCCGGAGAAAAAAATCCCTCAGATGACCGATGGCGACTGGGAGCTGATTTATAATAAGCTGTGCGAAGGTAAAACCTCGCTTGAAGAAATAAAAAAATCCTCAGTGATTCAAGCGGTGAAATCGTATGTAGGTCCGCACACTGCCGGTTTCGTGGAGAAAAAGGCGCCGGACACCGTTATCCTGCCGTCAGGAAAGAAAGGAAGAATCACCTATTTCGACAATGCTCCGCCTGAGCTTTCAGCCCGGCTGGGAGATCTGATCGGCTACAAAGAGTGTTTTACACTCATGGATGGCCGCGTGCAGGGCGTTTTCAATATCCTGGCCCCGAACTACCGCACCGTGCAGAAGACAAGTGACCTTGGGTCGTTCTGGAAAAATATTTATCCGGCAATCAAGAACGAGTTGAAAAGGAAGTATCCAAAGCATCCCTGGCCGTGAAGAAAAACGGGGCGGAATAAGGTTGTAACGACTGACGCTGAATTTTAAATGAGGGCTGCTACTTTTTTAATAATTTATAATTTTTAAACCCGCCGATCTGACTGCCGCCAAAGAAATTCTGTTCCAGAAAGGTGAGAAACCGGTATTTAAGCTTGTCATGGTTGAAGCGTGCTTTTGATTTTCCCTTATAGTCAAGTTGCTCCTTCCAGTCCATTGCTGAAATCCATTGCCGCATGACTTCCGGGTGGATGCCGGTAAATCGCGCGAGTTTATTCATAGGGCCGTAATCGAAAAGTGGCGGCTTGGCGGCAAACATCACCTCAACCGCTTCGCTGCCGTGGTAGGCCAGCTCCATTGCTCTGTTTTTTTTCTGCATGAGGGAGGGCGGCCGGACCCAGCCGTAGTGAAAAATTTCCGCGTCGACCGGGGCCACCCGCAGTTTCCGTCCGTTCAGCCTGAACGATTGTGCGTCACCCCAGGAGCGGACGCCGATCCTGTTACGTACGATCCTGATTTCACGCGGGTACCACTTGTGGCTGATATGGTAGTGGTCGTAATCGCCCCAGAAGTGTTTGAAGGAAAACAGGAGCCCTTCAACCGAAATGTCGTGCAGGAGTTCCTCGCACCGCTTACGTATGACGGGCAGAAAACGTTCATGGACGGCCTCGTCGGATTGAAGGTAAAAACACCAGTCGCCGGTGCACGCGTCAAGAGCAATGTTGGTCTGGTCGCCGAAGATGTGGGTCCCGGTTCCGGGCCGGTTTTCCCATTCAGTATCGATTATACGGATTTTCGGGTTATTGATCGCTTTGATGATCTCCCGCGTCCGGTCACCGGGAGAACCTTTGCCGACCGCAATAATAAATTCGTCGCAGATCGGCAGGATCGACCGTATAGACTCTGCGGCAGGGTAATAAAGCAAATCGGCGTTTTTAGTGAATGAAAAGCCGCTGATTTTCATGGGAAAAATATAAATTAGAACCATATGCAGAAGACGACGATCATGATCACTACGGCGCGGGGACTTGAAAAGTTCCTCGCGGAAGAGGTGCGCGCTCTCGACCTGCCGGTTACGTGGGCTGGAATATCCGGTGTTAAGACCGAAGGGTCGCTCCGCGACGCGATGAAGCTCAATCTTCATCTCCGAACCGGGCATCGGGTGCTGTTCCAGCTTTTACAAAGTGCATGCAGGAATCCTGATGAACTCTACCAATCGGCAGGGGTGATCCCGTGGGAAGATATTATCCCGTCTGACGGCTATGTCTGCGTGGTCGCCAATGTGGTCAACGATACAGTCAGGGACACCCGTTTTGCAGGTATGCGATGCAAAGATGCGATTGTTGATCGTATTAAAAGGTACAGAGGAAGAAGGCCGGATTCCGGGCCGGAACAGAAAGGCGCTGTGGTCAATCTGTTCTGGCGCGATGATCGCTGCGAAATCTATCTCGATACGTCGGGTGAGCCTTTGACAAAAAGAGGGTATCGTAAGAATCCTCTGGGAGCGCCCATGCAGGAGACCCTGGCGGCGGGTGTCATTATATTTTCCGGCTGGGATCGCCGCACTGCCTTCATCAATCCCATGTGCGGAAGCGGAACGCTTGCTATTGAAGCGGCACTCATCGCAATGAACAGAGCTCCAGGCCTCATCCGTCAATCGTTTGGTTTCAAGCACACGCTGCTGTATGATCCGCAGGAATGGGCGCGTCTTCGGGAAGAGGCAAAAGACGCCATCGGTAAGTGCGAAGCAAAAATTATCGCGACGGATATCCTGCCTGAGGCGGTCGCCGCATCGGTCAACAACGCTAAAACAGCCGGCGTTGAGCGGCTGATTGAGTTTAACGTATGCGATTTCGCCGAAACTGCCATACCGGAGGGAAAAGGCATTGTCATGGTGAACCCGGAATACGGGGTTCGCATGGGAAAAGAAAAGGAGCTCGCGCTGTTCTACCGTCGGATCGGTGATTTTTTTAAAAAGAAATGTCAGGGCTATACCGGGTATGTTTTCACCGGAGCACCTGCCCTTGCAGGCCAGATCGGGCTGAAATCAAAGAGAAGGAGCGTATTTTTCAGCGGCTCGCTGGAATGCAGGCTGTATGAGTACGATTTGTATGGGAAGAGATAAAAAATTGCCGGGATAATTGTTATTGGTGATTGTAGGGGCACGGCACCGTTCTAAAGTACCTGCCTGCCGTCAGGCACGGTAACGCCGTTATACTTAATAAGGCCTTTAGGTGCCGTGGGCCCCTACGAATAAAAATCGATTCTAACGATTAAATGGGTTTTACGGAATAACCTTGCTCACCTGATATTCCACGATACCCGAAGCGCCGGCGCGCTTGAGCCGCGGGATGATATGCTTGGCTTCCTGGAAATGAATGAACGTTTCGACCGCATGCCAACCTTTATCGGAAAGGTTTGAGATGGTCGGGTTATGGAGTGCGGGCAGCACTTTCAGCACCTTCGGCAGATCAGCACTCTGCACATTGCATTTCAGGCCGACATAATTCTCCGCCGCCAGCGTGCCCTGCAGAAGCATGGTAAGATTTTCAAGCTTATCGCGTTTTTCCTGCTCCTTCCATGATTGTTTATTCGCAACCAGCACCGTGGTCGTTTCCATGATGACATCGATGATGCGAAGGCGGTTTGCACGGAGCGAAGATCCGGTTTCAGTCAGATCAACAATGGCGTCAACCAGGCGCGGCGGCTTGACTTCGGTTGCGCCCCACGAAAATTCCACCTTGACCGGAATTCTTTTCTTTTCAAAATAGCGTCTTGTCGTCTCAACGAGTTCCGTGGCGATTCGTTTGCCCCGGAGATCTTCCGGTTTTTTAAAGGAGGAGTCTTCGGGAACGGCCAAAACCCATTTGCACTTATTTCTCGAATTCTTGCCGTATTTAAGTTCCGCAATCTCGACGACTTTGACGTTGCTTTCGGTTGTCCAGTCCTGGCCGGTAATACCGGCATCGAGAATGCCCTCTTCCACATACCGGGGCAATTCCTGCGGCCGCATGATCACGAGATCAAGCTCGGGATCATCGCAGGTCGGGAAATACGACCGTTCGCCCTTCCGGATGTGTATACCGGCTTTTACGAAGAGTGAGAGCGTGGCTTCTTCAAGACTTCCTTTGGGCAGACCGAGAGAAATTTTCATGATGATTCCCCTGTTAAAGGGTTGAGTTTATTTTCCGAGTTTTTCTTTAAATGCCTTTGTCAACGCCGGAACCACCTGCGTGACATCGCCGACGATGCCAAGATTGGCGATCTGGAAAATGTCCGCGGCCGGGTCCTTATTGATCGCAATGATGAATTCGCTCGACTGCATTCCCGCCATATGCTGCACGGATCCCGATATGCCGCAGGCGATGTAGAGTTTCGGGCACACGGTCTTTCCGGTCTGACCCACCTGGTGGGAGTAGGGGATCCATCCGGCGTCTACGGTGGCACGGCTGGCGCCGACTGCGCCGCCGAGTGTTTCCGCAAGGTCGCGGAGCAGTGTAAAATTTTCCGGTTTCCCGATGCCGCGTCCTCCCGCAACAATGATATCGGCCTCTGCAATGTTGACGGTCGATTCCACCTCTTTGACAAAATCGACTATTTTCGTCCGCTCGGCAAGAGCGGTGCTTTCAAGCCTGCGGACCACCATCTCTCCGGTGCGGTGTTCGTTCCGCACCGCACCTTTCATGACCTTATGGCGCACGGTTGCCATCTGCGGCCGGTGGTGCGGGCAGATGATGGTCGCCATCAGACTGCCGCCGAATGCCGGACGCGTTCCCAGCAGGAGTCGTTTTTCCACGTCAATTTCGAGTTTCGTGCAGTCGGCGGTAAGACCGCCGTATACGCGCGCTGCGACTTTCGGAATAAAAGAGCGGCCGATTGCGGTGGCTCCCGCGATAAAAATCGCAGGTTTTGTCTGCGCGATGAAATCGGCGACGATGGCCGCATACCGGTCGTCGCTGAAACGAGCCAGTTGTTCGCCTTCCATGTAATACACCTTATCGGCGCCGTAATATGCCAGTTCTTCCGCCTGTTTCTGCATTGCATGGCCGATAAGCACGGCAAAAAGCTTTTCACCGAGCCGGTCAGCCAGTTTCCTGCCTTCGCCGAGCATCTCATAAGAGACACCGGCGACGGTTCCCGCACGCTGTTCGATAAATACCGCGACATTTTTGTATTCGCTTATATCAATAATGCCGCCGCCGATCAGGTCTTTCGTAATGGTGATTGCGGAATACTTTTTACAGGCCTCGACGCACGCGGCGCAGAAATTGCATTTCACGGTGTCGATAACCGCTTTTTTATCGATCACCTCGATTGCGTTCAACGCGCACGCTTTCACGCAGAGGCGGCACCCGATGCATTTTTCCAGATTGACTTTTATTCCCATAACGTGCTCATATTCATTTGATGACGTTGAGGTCCAGCACGGTCGACACGATTTTTTCAACGAGCTGCGGCAGTTCACCGCTGATTTTTTCGCCGCCGCTTTTACGCTCGGGCACGAACGAACGCAGCACCTGCGTCGGACTGCCGGTCAGACCGATTTTTACTTTCTCCGCTGCCAGCGCCTTCGCATCGAACGTGACGATTTTTGCCGATTTCGCCCGCATTTTTCCCCTGAGTGAAGCCAGCCGCGGAGTGTTGATCTCCTTGACGACAGTGATCAGACCGGGCAGCGGCATTTCGACGACATCGTAGCCTTCTTCCATGAGTCTCTCGACCCTGATGGACCGTTCGGTGATTTCTTCGATTTTGCGGACCCATGCGACAAAAGGAAGGCCGAGCATTTCAGCGACCCCGGGGCCCACCTGCGCGGTGTCGCCGTCGATCGCCTGCTTGCCGCAGATGACCAGTTGTGTTTCGCCCAGAGCCCTTATCCCTTTTGCCAGCGTATAGGATGTTGCCCACGTGTCGGACCCGGCAAAGGCGCGGTCGGTGATCAGATATCCTTCGTCCGCGCCCATGGCAATTGCCGACCGCAAGGCCGTATCAGCCTGCGGCGGTCCCATAGTGATGACCTTTACGACGGATCCGGCAATGCGTTCTTTTATCCGCAGAGCCTCTTCAATGGCGTACTCGTCGAACGGGTTTACTATTGCTTCAATCCCATCGCGGATAAGGGTGCCGGTTTCAGGGTTGATTTTGACCTGCGTTGTTCCCGGCACCTGTTTGATGCAGACGACGATATTCACTGCGGAACTCCTTCGTGGAAAAACTTCGAAAAACTCTGAAAAAATACTTGTTGACGGCTGATCGGGCAACGAAGAAAAGGGCTATCTCAGACTGCGGGCGCATTTAACATATACACCGTATATTTTTTCGACCTGTTTTCTGATATCGTGCTGCAAGGCTGCGCGTTTTGCCGCTGCAGCACCCATACGCCTGCGCAACTCTGTATCCCGGACCAGCCGCTCAAGATTGGCAGATAGGCCATCGGCGTCGCGTTCCGCGCACAGAAGACCAGTTTCGCCGTTCTGAACGACAAAAGGAATGTCACAATGGAGAGTTCCCACCACCGGAATACCTGCGGCCTGGGCCTCGATCACCGTTACCGGAGCGCCGCCTTCGGTATCGCCGTTGGCGGCCGTCACGCTTGGCGCCAGAACGATGTCGGCACTGACCAGCAGTTCCCGGTAACGGGAGACGGGGATCATTCCATGAAAAGTGCATCTGTCAAGAAGTCCCGCTTTTTGAAGGCGTTCCCGTAACGGTTTACAGTATCTGCCGTCACCGATCAGATCGAAACGGACCTCAGGACATTTCGATGCGACGATGATGAAAGCCTCGGCGGCATAAGGAGCGCCTTTTTTCTCACGGCCGAGTCCGGTGAAAAGAACCTTGAAATATTTTCCATTCCGCCGGATAGGAAGCGCGCGTAACCCGTCAATATCGACGCCGATCGGTATGCAATGGATTTTATCGGTGGGGCAGCCGAGATCGGCAAGACGTGCCGCCATATAATCGCCCTCCACGATGAAGGCCGCTCCGTGGCCGAAGAGCTCCGCATACCGTTTCCGCCAGACCGCGCGGCGCGGGAGCATGCTGATGTCAAGGCCGTAAAAAGTGGTGACAAGCGGCAGTCCGCTTTTCCGGATTGCTGCCAAATGGCGGCACGCCTCCGGGGCGAAATGGGCGTGTATAAGGTCGGGCGAGGTGTCGCGGATGGTACGAAGCGCGTGGGCGGAAGGGTACCGGCCCCGCAGCCGCACCAACTGAAGCGCGCACCAGGCAAAGGCGGACAATCGCCGGTATGCAGGGTACACAGCGTTGTGCGGGAATTGCGCCTCGTTCTGCCGGTATTGACAAAGCACCGATGCTTGACAATAAGTATTGTATTTCAGCTGGCTGTCAATCCAGTTTTCGGTGACGGGCAGGAACGAGTAGATGCAATGGAGAATATGCATGGTGTTTTAACCTAATGTTTGAACAGATATCCGGAATAATACTTTATGGAGTCAAGCAGGAAAAATTTTGATTTCATATGGCGCATAACTTCGGTAAAAATCATTCTTCTTTTTAACAGCGGGAAAAACTCAAAATTCCGGTATTTGCACCGCATGTATTCCTCGGCGGCTTTATACCGGGGAAAACTGCCTGAAATGTTCCGGGAAATATCGACGACTTGGTACTGAACCAGCGGTTTGTCGATTCCATAAATTTTACATCCGTTTTTTAAGAGCCTGATGAAGAGGTCCCAATCCTGCATGGCAGGCAATAAAGGGTCAAAACCCCCGATTTTTTCCAGAAGTTCCTTTTTGACCATGATCGAAGAGGTGCCGCCCAAAAAATTGTTGGCCATTATGGATTTGTATGGATCGGCAAAACGGGGGACCATGAAGATATATCTTTTAATTTTTCCCCGGAAAGTTCTTTTAAAGACGCCGGCATAACACAGGTCTGCATTTTCCCTGTTCATTGCGTTGACCTGCTCTTCGAGTTTGGAAGGTTCCCAACAATCGTCGTCATCAAGAAATGCGACAAGGCTGCCCCTGGCTTTGTTTAGCCCTTCGTTGCGGGCGCTGCTTCCGCCGCGATTCTCGGCAAATTCGCACCAACGGAGCCGGGGGTTATTCAGGGCCGAAAGGTATTCGGAAGTCCGGTCAGTGGACCCGTCGTTCACCACCACTATTTCAAAATCCCGATAGGTCTGGTTCAGGGCGCTGTCCACCGCTTGTTTGAGTGAGTCGACTCTGTTGCAGGTCGGGATGATAACTGATACGGTCGGCACGAGGCTCCTCGTTTACTATTACAAAACTTATTTGGTGCAAAAATAAATCATTTCATCCGTCGATAGTACGTATCGCTCCGCCGATTCCCGACCCAATTCGCGGGCATAATCGATTTCCTTGACTTTTAATCCTGATTCCGCAAGCCGCTGCGTATAGTCGCGGCCGTAAACACGAACATGGTCTGCCTGGCCAAAATGAATTTTCCGCTGTTTGTCCGTTGTTATTTTCGGGTCCTCATAGGTTTGTTCCCTGGCATAATCGACCGGGACATTGATGATTGCCCAGCCGCCTGGTTTCAGGACCCGGTGCAGTTCCCGTAGGGCTTTCCGGTCATCCATTACGTGTTCAAGGACATGATTGCAGACGATGATGTCGACGGATTCATCGCTCATAGGGATGCTTGTGATATCGATTTTTTGATCCGCTTTTGTTGATCGCAAGTCCGATATTTTATAGATCAGATTTTTCATTTTCTTGAACCGTTTTTTTAAACAGGGTTCAGGGGCGATATGCAGGAGGGTCCTGACAGCGGCAAAAGAAAAAAAATCGGTACGGTCGCGCAGGAAGAGCCACAGCAGCCGGTGCCGTTCAAAGGATCGGCATTTCGGGCAGACATTGCCCAGCGGAGTGCTTCTTTCCCGACTGACATTCCTGAAACGCCTGAGCGAGGTGTTGCAGACAGGGCAAAGCACCCTATTGCCATGGTAGAGGATAAGCAAAGCGCTGTAATAAAGGTATCGCAGGGGAGAGGCAATGAATGATAATCGCATGGTTTTCGATAGATCCCTTTATATTAATAAGTAAATATAAATAGGGACGCATCGATTACGGCGCAGGCATAAAAAAAGGAGCGCACGAAAAAACCGAGCGCTCCTTCGATTGTGCTTTTTGTATGCTCTATCTGACGACGATCCTCGTCGTGTACCTGCTGTCAGCGACCTTCATGGAGCACAGGTATATTCCAAAGGTCAATTTGTCGGTATTCTGCTGCAGGTCGACCTTGTATTGGCCGGAACTTTTTTGTTCGTTAATCAGTGTTTTTACCAGAGATCCTTTCAGGTCAAAAAGGGAAATAGTCACCCTATAATTTTCCTTTGCAGAGCCGGGGATATTATAGTGGATCATGCCGTTGCTATAGTAAAGCCCTCTGGTAATAATCTCATTTTTAATATCTTTCGGAACTACCTCGGTGCCCCGGAGCGAATCAACCCACCGGGTTGCGGCCCGCAGATTGGGCAGCGGGCCGATATGCTCCGTGCCGCCCTGCGGTATTCCGGTCGAAATAAAGATCGTACGCATTTCTCTTGGAGCAAGCGGCCTACCAAGTCTCTGGAGGGCATAGGATTGAAGCGATGCTGCTGCAGCGGCTACATGCCCGCCGCCGGAACTGGTGCCGCTGAAGCTGCTGGTATAGCCTTGCCGGCCGTCAGGGCTGCCTGTGGGAAGGTTCGCAAGGTTTGCATAGCTGCCGGTAGAGGTCGTAGCGACATTCTGCCCCCATCCTTGAACATGTACCGGAGCGCCATAAGAGCTGAAGCTCAATCGGGTATGCGATGTATTGGAGGAGCCTGCTCCCTCCATGATCACACCATTATCGCCGCGCGCACGATAGGATGCATAGGCGGCGGCGTCCATATTCGCGCCTCCGTTTCCGGCTGTGCCTATTACTACAACACCAGAATCCGTTGCGCGCTTGGTCAGGTCCCAAATTGTCTGATCAATATCGGCCGGACAGAGGTTCCCGTCCGGTCCGCTCGCCTGCATCTCAAGAAGAATGACATCTCCACGCCTTGAATCGGTTACCATTCGAGTCATTGCCGCAGGACGGTTTTGCGTTGTTGCTGACGTCTGAAAGGAATAGCACCGGCCTAAGGCTTCGGGCGCGCCGCCGTCAATGCCGTAACTGTTATGCTGTCCGAAGATCTCGCCGAAAATAGAAATACCATGGAAATCATACGTCGTGGTATATGCAGGCAATACATACGCTAATTTTGTCGAATCGAAATCCTCATGGTTCAGCCTGCCCCAGCTGTCTTCGATATCACGGACAGTAACGCCCTGTCCCAAAGCGTTAACGGTCCACGCATAACGGAAATCCGATCCCGGATCGGGTCCCAGCCAACCCTGCTGATTGGTAAAGTCCGGGGTGGTCGGCGGTATGTCCGTTGCTACTGGAGGTGGAGGCCCCAGCGCCGGTTGGAGGGAGCAATATTCCACTTCTTCGAGTGATTCCAGTTCCTGTCCCAACTGAAGCAGGCGGTTTTTGTCCCCGCCTGGAACTTCGACATACATCATACCAGAAAATTCAATGATGTCAACCCTACCGGGCAGCGATAACCTTGTATCCGATTTTATCCTCGTCATTTCTTCCGGAGTAAAGGTTATGACACGCCTGAAATTCATGGAAAGAGCGCTTTGCTGGGCCGTTGTCTTGGCCAACGGCGCCCGATGCCTGAAAATCAACTTGCTGTTCGCATCAAGGTCCGGGCCTGTGGAGGCGCTGAACTTCACGAGCAGATTGTACTCTTCGACGCCCGGCGTCAGGTATAACTGGCCTTTGAGACCGGACGCAAAGGAAGGTAATGACGCTGCAACAATGAGAATTGCGACTGCGGAAAACGAAAAAACTGTGATACCCCTCTTCTGAGTCTCCATAATAACTCCTCCCTCTGCGTTTACGTACACGCACATATAGCACAATAAATGAAACACCCCTCTTTTAATATAATGCAAATTCAAGTATAATATTTAAAAAAAATGTTATTTAATGAATGTTTTGGCTGTTGAGGGCTTGAAAGACCAGACGCTCATCGGCTATTTTAGCTACTTCAACCATCAAAGGGAGCAATTGCTATGTCTATCAAGCTGCGGAGCGCGACGACGACCGAGGGCAGGCGCATGGCAGGCGCGAGGAGCCTGTGGCGGGCCAACGGCATGAAAGAATCACAGTTCGGAAAGCCGATCATTGCGGTGGTAAATTCATTCACCCAGTTTGTCCCGGGACATGTGCATCTGCATGAGATCGGCCAGCAGGTCAAGCGGTTGATTGAGGAGCAGGGGTGCTTTGCGGCCGAGTTCGATACCATTGCGATTGATGACGGCATTGCCATGGGGCACGACGGCATGCTGTACTCGCTGCCCTCCCGCGAGCTCATTGCCGACAGCGTCGAGTATATGTGCAATGCGCACCAGGCCGACGCCATGGTGTGCATCTCCAACTGCGATAAGATCACGCCGGGCATGCTCATGGCGGCCATGCGGCTCAATATTCCGGCGATTTTCGTTTCTGGCGGGCCCATGGAAGCCGGGATCCTGCGCAACAGGAAATATGATCTGGTCGACGCCATGGTCATGGCCGCGGACCCGGACGTTTCGGACCAAGAGATAGCGGCAGTGGAGCGCGCCGCGTGTCCGACCTGCGGATCGTGTTCAGGTCTCTTTACCGCCAATTCCATGAACTGCCTGGCCGAGGCCCTCGGTATGGCGCTGCCGGGCAACGGCACGGTCATGTCGACGCACAAACTGCGTCTCGGGCTTTTCGAGCAGGCGGCTAAAAGCATTGTTGCCATGACGCGCGCCTACTACGACAAAGAAGACGAATCGGTGCTGCCGCGGTCGATTGCCACGCGCGAGGCGTTTCTGAACGCCATGGCGCTCGACATCGCCATGGGCGGCTCGACCAACACGGTGCTGCATCTTCTGGCAATTGCGCACTCTGCCGGCGTGGATTTCACCATGAAGGACATCAACGAGCTTTCGCGTGAGGTGCCGGTGCTGTGCAAGGTGTCGCCGAACTCCGACTACCATATCGAAGACGTCAACCGGGCAGGAGGGGTGATCGCGCTCCTCGGCGAGCTGTCCCGCAACGGTCTCATCGATGCCACGGTCAGGCGCGTCGATGCGGAAACACTGGAGGAAATTCTTGACAGGTACGATGTCATGAGTCCCAAGCATATTCCGGAGGCAGAACGGTTATACAAGAGCTCGCCGGCCGGGAAAGTACAGAACCTCGTTCTCGGTTCGCAGGAAACGTATTATCCGTCCCTTGACCTCGACCGCAAAGCCGGCTGCATCAGGGATTTCGCACATTGCTATTCAAAGGACGGAGGATTGGCCGTGCTTTACGGCAATATCGCGCGCAGCGGCTGTATCGTAAAGACCGCCGGTGTTGACGAATCGATTCGGCGTTTCAGCGGAAAAGCGCGTGTTTACGATTCGCAGGAGGATGCTGCCGAAGGGATCCTCTCCGAGGTCCAGACGGGAGACGTCGTGGTGATCCGGTACGAAGGACCGGCCGGAGGGCCGGGAATGCAGGAGATGCTCTACCCGACAGCGTATCTCCGGTCGCGTCATCTTGACAAATCGTGCGCGCTCATAACCGACGGCCGTTTTTCCGGAGGCACGTCGGGACTTTGCATCGGCCATGTTTCGCCCGAAGCGGCGTCGGGCGGGGAAATCGGCCTGCTCCGGAACAACGACCTTATCGAGATTGATATCCCCGGCCGGGCGATCAACGTGAAATTGACAAAAACGGAGCTGGCGGAGCGGAGGAAGGAAGAAGAAGCAAAGGGCCGTTCCGCGGCCTTTAAACCGCAACGGAATCGTGCGGTTCCGGAATCACTTCGCGCCTACGCGTTTTTTGCCGCTTCAGCGGATCAGGGTGCGGTGAGGGTGGTGCCTGAGGAGAGATAGAATATTTATTTTTTGACCTCATCCCCCATGGGATTTTCCCACAGCACTATTTCTGCTAATAGGAGCAGGACGAGGAACAGCCACGGCAGATAGGAAAGAAAAGAACCTCGCCCTTCCAGAGCAGCCAGCAGCTGTTTGTCATTTAAAATCAATATGTTATTTTTTGCTGATTCAGGTATTACTGGAAGCCGATAAATAAGCTTGCTTTCCGCCGGGTCGGCTATGGCGGATATCCAATACGCATTTTCCGCATCAGGTACGATTTTATAGAGTCCGGGCTGTTTGAAAAGAACGCTCGGTTGTGCCTGCCATCGTTCCAGGAATTTCCCCACCTCGTCCAATACTGTCGCTCCCTTGCCGGAGCTATAGAACGGATTACGGCGCTCCATACCGGCGATCCAGGCATCGGGTGGAACCCTGTTTACACTTGCTGCATAATGCACGATACGATCGATGAAGGGCACATAAAAACCGGTTTCGCACAGGTTGTTGGCGTCCGTTACTCCGAGCGGCGTGGCGATAAAAATACATGAGCGGCCCTGATTGTCGGAAACATGGGTGACGAGCGGTGTACCATTATCGAGACGGAGCAGAACGGTTCCCGGAAGTCCATTTCCGTACCGGTAGATTGCGGCTTCCCTGGCCCGCAGCGTGGGAAACCCCTGCCACGTTTCCGATATGGTGTCGGGAAGAACGATGGTCGCCGGCGTCGAAAGCGTTTCAAGCCGCAGAGGTATTGAGGACAGATTTACTTTAGAAATAATCGCAGCGCTTGAGCCGAATCCTTCATTGTC
>Ga0315285_10005014_pt1 | contig 13693 bp, 26 predicted proteins | sample YL17G09_36_MG_FD_203698 | JGI IMG/M metagenome (GOLD analysis project Ga0315285, IMG submission 203698) | Sediment microbial communities from Yellowstone Lake, YNP, Wyoming, USA - YL17G09_36 | ecosystem: Environmental > Aquatic > Freshwater > Lake > Sediment | place: USA: Wyoming | collected... | reverse complement strand
CTTTGTAGGTGGTTGGAACTGCCGCCACTTCCTTGTGCCAGTGATCAAGCAAAGAGTTCCTGCATCGGTAGTTGCAAGAGCGGAAGCTGAGGGGTATTAGCGAAGTTTTTTAGCGGCTATAAGATAGTTATGTGTAATTGCTATCATCCTGCTACTATTGAAGTTTTCGGGTATGATTCAATTTTGTATTTCAATTTTCCCAAAAGTTCTTTTTTTCTTTTAGGCTTGCAGTTAAAGTAAACATATCTGTGCTTTCGGGGTCTATCTACTAAACTAAATTTATCCCCATATTTTTCCCTTATTTCAACTGCTGTGTATTTATCTGCAATGGTTTGGCAATGCTTATCATTACCTTCAATAGTCCAGTTTGTTCTTTTTGCCGATAGCCCAGTATAAATCCAATTGGTAGCCTGATAAACTATGCCTGTATGACCTTGCTGTATTTCTGCATAGCTTACAATTATTTCCTTATCCACTTTACCAATTGTATTGCCAATCAAAAAACTTTCGGTGTTCTTTGGTGTGCCATCTTTTATCCATAGCCTTGTAAGCTCAATCACATTATCCTTTTCCTCCAGTCCGCAAATACCACTTCTCAAAGGTGCTGATGATGGTGTTCCATAAACAACTACACCGATAATGCTTTTTGATTGCTTACAAAATAATCCAAATGCAAAAGAACAAGGGGCTTTGCGGTGCAGGTAATGATTTTTAACAACCAAATCCATTGCGGTTTTATAGTCAATCCGTTCAATAAAAAAAAGAACTTTTGGGCTTTCCGTTGATAAACCGCAACTACACATAACACTGCATTGCTGCAATGGCGGCTTTTGTGCTGGTATCAACATTGGTATTTCAAATAAACTTTTCTGCATAATTTTAACTTTTGTGCTATTAATCCGCCACTGACAGCAATGCTTTTACGTTATGCTCCATTGCTACATTCGTGCTTCGATTGAAGTTTTGTGCTAACATGCCGTATTTATTTTTTATTTCCCTCGCTCTTTTGGATAAGGAAAAATTTTATTTCTTTCTTCATATATTTTACGAAGTTTTTTTGTTTCTTTTTTATCTATCCCTAATACATAAGCGTATTTATGTTTTGATGGCATTGATATTTTTTCAGATACAGTTTGTTTGTATTTTGAGTAATCTCTTAATTGTTTCTCAACTTCTTTTGGCATTTTATCCCAATTCATTCCAGTATTATGTGCCCATTCTTTTTGCCATTCAATATTTAATTCCTTTGCAAATTTTCGATATGCTGTTTTTTGTCTAAAATATCTATCACTTACAACCTTTCCTGTATAAGGGTTAATATATCGAGTTGTAGTTCCAGCAGTTTGTCCCATATAGTAGAAATTACAAGCCTGATAAATAGTCCCAAGTTCCTTTGCTGTTGGGTCTGAATATGCAGTAAATAACCTCCATTGGGTATTATCAACCATATATTTTATACACCACATTAAAAATGAACTTGCTAAATTTTTTGGCGACCAAGATATACAAGCACCTCTGCTAATCAACCTCTCTAATTCTTTGGTGTTTTCTCCAAGAGTTTTTGAAAAAGCATTTGGCATATTAAATAAAATTACACCAGCAATAATATCTTTATGATAACAAGCAAACCAATGTGTTGTATATTGAGATAAATTACCCAACCATTCGTGTCTTTCAATAAATTGTTTTAACTTCTGTTGTTCCTTTTTATCTGTAACATTAACAAACAAAAAATCAGAAACTCTCAATGTATCAACATAGTCTTTTGTAAAGCCACATTCTGTTAAATCTTCTTCAAGGTTTTTCACTCTAATATCATACTGCCAACATTGGTCTTTATCGTATGTGTTTAATCTTTCTTGTATCATTTTAATTTTTCAAATTAATTTTTGCCACCGCACATAAAAAATAAATACTACTTCTGTGCTTCGATTTAAGTTTCTCGTTAATAAACCGCAACGAGAGCATAACACGTGCTATAAGCAAGTTTGCCAATAACATTTGTGCTAAATTTGAACATTTCTGCAAGGCAAACCTGCTCATAGCACCATCCGTTATGTGCCATTATAAAGAGCGACACTACTCTCAACTTCATTTCCCCAAACATCCCAACCTTCACGTTTATTTCTTGCAAATAATTCAAGTTTATTACCCGCAGAAACTTTCTCAATTAGCTCATAAAAGAAGTCGGGTTTTTTAGAATGACAAGGGTATCCGTTTACATATTGTCTTTTCTGTTCAAAAAAAGTTCCGTTTACTTTTTCTTTTGTTATATCTCCAACCTTTCCCTTTGTAGCAAAAATTAAAAATTCAGTTGATACTTTGAAAGTTCCACCCATTCCGCTACCTATTGGTTTTTTTGCCCATACAAGAGTTGTTGAATATTTAAACCCCCAAGCATTTATAACTTGTTCTGCTTTCATCAAATACTTATTTGTAACCCATAGGTATAAATGGCAATTATCAGCAGTAAAATCGCTAACGGGTAATTTCAATATATCCGCAAATTTCATTGTATCATAAGGCAAGTCTGCAGATTTATCGCTTATAGGATTAAATACCTGCACTCCATTTTCTTTTTTATACCCACCACTTAAAGGTCTTCCTGCCTTTTGCTCCCAAGCTGGGTCTGCATATATTACATTGTATTTCATATTTCTAAATTAAATTCGTGAATAAAAACGGCACATAACAAGTGCTATACAAAAGAGGCGGTTTAGTGTTCCACAGAAACATTTGTGGTTAAACAAACATTAGTACTCCGCATCAACTTTGGTGCTAATAATCGCCTCCTTCGTATAGCACCATACGTTACCTGCCATTGTTAGCAGATGTTTCCAAATTGATACTTTCTTCTACTTCATTACCCCAAGCATCCCAACCATTTACATTTTGACGTGCAAATAATTCTAATTTTACAGCATCAGGATAAAGTTCGTTTATTCTTAATCTTGCTTCGTTTGGCTTTTTACTATGTTCAGTTCTTTCGGCTTCAATCAACTGCCTTACATTATTTGATTTCTTAAAGTCTTTCATACTTCCTTTTATGCCAAGCAAACATATTTCAGTTGATTTAAGTGTATGTGGTGCAAAATTTAAAACTGTTTTTCCTGTGCTTGTTTTCTTTAACCAAACAAAAGCAATCGTTTTATATTTAAAACCCCAACTTTCTAAAACTTCAATCCCTTCCTTTAAATGGCTATCAGTGACCCACATAAAACAAGCTGCGTTTTTATCGGTAATAGATTTTATTGGCAATGCTTTTATATCTGAAATAGTCATTGTTGTATAAATCCTTTCTATGGTTCTAAATCTATTTTCTCTTTTATCACTACCTTTTGTTTTATCGCCATACAATTCTTTGCTTCCATACTGCCAAGCAGGGTCAGCATAAATAACAGAATACTTCTTTGAACCCACAACGGCAGGTAACATCGGTTTGGCAAAATTGCCGTTTTGTACTTCTATTGAACTTTTATCTATCATTTGAACAGTTGTTTTTCAATTAAACTTTTGGTTACGGCAACTTCGCCAAGCCGTAGGCGTTACAGGCAATAGCCGTGCTTCGTATCAACTGTTGTGCTAAATTAGAAGAGAAAAAACAAAAAAATTGCCAACGCTCTCCTTAGTTTTTTCAAAACTATAAAAGGTTTTAAATCGCGCCATTAATTCTACTTTTAGCAATATCAACATACTTCTGTTCTTTTTCAATTCCAATATAATTTCGGTTAAGTTCTTTTGCTCCTAAACAAGTTGTCCCGCCACCACAGGTAAAGTCAAGTATCAAATCACCTTCATTGCTACTTGTAAACTAAAACTACCATTCCCTGCACTTGGCTCAATAGCTTCACTTATGTTATTTTCACCTATTATTTGGTAAACCTTTTCAATACAATATTTAGCCTTATCCAGAGGCGTATAGTATTTATCTAAATCTATTTTATTACTCATTCTATATAATTTATTTGTTAATAATCCGTACTACTGCTAACACCACCTATACGCAAGTTTTGTGAAAAACAAAACCTGACGTATAGCTGTAACCGTTATAAGCCATTTTAGGAAACGACACATAACCCAAATTTTACCCACCATTTCCAAAACATAAATTTGAAAGTGATTAGTCTGTGATTGCCTATACTTTCATCCCAGTAAATGATAGTAGGTAAAATTGGTTTATGTTTTTCAACGATATACCTATTGCTTTTTTCGTATGTGAATCTTTTGAACTTCATAATAAAAACGGCTTATAACAGTACACATTTTACGCATAACTGGTGTGTTTCCACTTCCTTGTTGCAAGCTGCGCATCTTGTGTTTAAATTAATTTGCTTAATTAAATCAAGAAAATTATCATTCTTGTATCCAGCCTCATAGGCTAACTTCATTTGTTCAAGTGTGTACATAGTTGTTTAGTTTAGTTTTCAATTAGTCTTATTATTTTTGATACTTGCCATAGTTCTCTCACTCTAACTGCTACCATATATCCTTCTCGACCTCCATCCTCGTTTGTGTTGCCCTCAATTGTGATAAGGCTACCTTTTGGTGTTACACCTAAGATAACAAAGATATGCGCATCTCTATTAAGACTAGAAAAATAAATAGTACCGATGTCTCCCCTTCTGACCTCTGTTGGCAAAACGGAACGGGCTGCTTTTCTTTTGTCAAATACGACTTTTTCCTTCCAAACACCACGCGACCAATTAGGTACAAAACCGCTATAAGGGTAAGGAGTAGAAGTGTTACGTAGTACAATACCAACATAAGCAGCGCACCAAGGAGCAGGAAAATTGATGCCAACACTTGCAAGCATTGGTTTAATATCCTTGCCCCAATTGCTGCCCTTCGGTTGTTCAGTAGTGCCAAGGTAGAGTAAGCATTGGTTGATGAAACATTCTGTAGCTTTGTCATTGGTTCTAAGGCTTGGGTAAGTTAAACTAGTATTAGACTGTGCGCTAAGAAGATGGCCGCTAAGATTCCAAAGAAATAACAAGCCCAGTAGAATCGAATTTCTTTTAGGTGCTTCTTTGTTGTTCTTTCGTATGTGTTGTCTGTATAATGATTCCATAAATCTCTCCTATTGTATTTTATTGCAGCGTAACTCGCAGCGTTTGCCAAAAATACGTATATCATAGCTATCAACATAATCTCAAATGCTTTAAGACTGCGATTAGGCTCTGCAGGATTATCGTGAAAGTAATTAAACAGCCAATTAATTCCGCTAATTTCAAGCAATATTGGGTAAACACACAAGCCTAAAAATGTAATAGGCAAAGTAACAAGTTCAGGGAAGTTCTTTGCAGAAACTCTTATCCATTTCCATATTTCTATTGCTGCTAACTTAACTGCAATTAGAGTAATCATAATTTTTCTTTTCATCTTATAAAAATATTGCACCTAAAATAATTCCAACAATTACACAAACTCCATAGTAAAACCCTGTTAAGTCAATTGATATAGGGTTTTCAGATTCTTCTTCTTGTTGCATTCTTGCACGTTGAAGTCCTTTATTAAGTTCTACTTGCGTAAATAAGTAAAAGTCTGTTTCGTTGTTTTTGGTTAGATACACAGCCTCGTATGAGCCGTTCTCCATTGGTGATTTTCTCGAACCATTGATTATTGTTTTGATTTCTCCTTGTTTCATGTTTTTTCTTATTTAAAGTTTAATTTCTAAGAACTGAATGTTTTGATATTCTTTCGCAGTTAACAAATATCCCATCGTGATTTTCTGTTATTTCATCAACTTCATAAGTACCGTATTCGTGTTCAAATACTGTGTTTATTGGCATTAATATCTCCATGTAAATTGTGCATAATCCGTTATCGTCTATTAAATTGTAAATTATTTCTTTGCTCATTTTATTTGGTTTTAGTTATTATCGAATGGGTTTATTGGTTCTGTTTCTCCTGTATCGTCACAATGTTTACAGCCTTCTCCTTCGCAACTGCTGCATGTGGTTTTAGGCTCATCGTAGAAATCATCAGGTAATAGTAATGTGCTGTCCATAGTAATTGGTTTTTAAATATTAATCGCAGTTTCCTATGTGAATGTAGCCTTTTATATCAGTTTTGCGATGCTTACCAATAACAGGCCACCAACCTTCTTGCAGTTCGTATATTCTTTCAAAATCAGTTGCTAAGCTAATTTTCCATTTTTCTGTGTGTTTTTTTAAATACGCATCAATAATTTCGCCTACTTTAAATTGACCTTCGTGATGTATTTTCTCTCTGTTCCTAAAGCTACATAAGTAGTCGCAATCATCAAAGTCAATACCTAAAGTGTGCATATTAATCACATACCCTTCACACTTAACTTGTTCGCACAACATACCGCCTACTTGACAATGGTAAAAAACCCCAGTAGGGAAACAAACTATTAAAGCAGACCTACCACCTTCATTTTCTTTGTCGATGTAAATAACATCTTCTATGTCTAAATCTACTATTTTGTCGTTCATGGTTTTTAGTTTTGATTAGTTTTTACAAATTTATAAAAGTATTTTTAATTATCAAGAGTTATTTACATTGCATTTCCTAAGAAACTCATAAACAAGTAATTTAAAATATATAGCATTAACGTGGTGATGGTTATCTTTCTGTGATGCTATCTCTGAGATAAAATCGTTTGCTTTTTTGTACGAAGATTTATCAGATGCTTTAAGCATTTTATTTTTAGCATCAACCTCTGCAAGTATAACTGCCTTTGCTTTTACCTTATCATCGTGTTCAACAAGATTAGATTCAATAATAAATTTAGCTTGGCCAAAGGTAATATCGTGAAGAGATTTAAGTGTAAAGTTTTCCTTTTGAGAGTTGAACCAGTTAACTGAATCTTGCTCAAATACTTTTTTATATTCTTCTGACTTTCTCCTTTCTATTTCTTCGTGGTCTGCTTTTTCTAGTTCTCTTACTGCGCTTAAAATACGTTGTCTGTACTTTACATATTCGGTTAATACAGTATTGAATGTAGATACAGTAAACTTTCCGAAGTAAGCATTAATATCAACATCTATTTCTTTACGTGAGGCGAGGCTATATGCTTCTCTAATCTCCTCAACAGAAAGATTAGGAAAGTGTTCTTTGAATTGTTTCGCGCATTCTAGTACAGAGAATTGGCTTAATCTATTACCATCAACACCGCAGTATAATTCTGTAATTACTATAAACTCCTTAGTGAACTTTGTTACAAATTCATCCTCTGATAAGTCTTTTACTTTTTTACAGTAGAATACAGCCTTAACAAGTTCTTCTTTAGGTTTAACTAAGAAGTTACTAATTGTTCTTGTTTTGTAGATTAGTTCTAAGAAATTCTGCTGCTGCGTTTGCGTGGTCAATGATTTTTCTGTCTGCATTAGATGTATTATTATTTGTTTGGTCAAAGTAATAGTTTCTTGGGCATTTCTGAGCATATACACGACCTGCGCTTATCCAATTAGCGTAGGTATAGTTATGCATTTCTGCTGCGTCTTGAAGGGCTTTAAAAACTTTTGCAATATCTATTTGAGGATTTTCCCTATAAAACTTTTGCGTTTTAAAACTATCATCAATAAATTTATGAGGGTTTAAAAAGTATGGTGTCTCGTGCCAAAATATTTTCTTGCCTCTTGTTTGCCTGTTGGTCTCGTTTCGTTTTATCTTCTTTAGTTCATTTCTAAACTTGTAAAATAAAATCTCAACATCGTTATCCTTTTCTTCAAACCTAACTTCTATAGTAGGATTGTTAAATGTATTATCGTAAAATAACAATCTTTGCCTTGGTGTAAGTCTGTTAATTTCTAGCAGCCAACTTTTACTAAAGTAAACTACGTTATCGTCGATTTGGTTTTTCATAATAGATTAGTTTTCTACGATTTCTTTTAAAACATTCTGCTTTGCATTTTTAAAAAACTCAACATATAGTTTATTAGAGTTCTTTATTTCCATTGCTTTTATATGATAATTTTTAGCGTGAATAATTGTAGCATGAGAATACGGTTTTCCTTCCTTGTCACTCATAAAAGAAACAAATTCTGAAATTTCTCTGTAGCTCATATTTGGATAAAAGTATATCATTAGATTGACTGCTGCATATCTTTGAATTATAACATCTTCTCTTCTTGATGAATTATTTTTTTTATCAACCGAAATAGTATTTTTATAAATCAAAATAATAGTTTTCACATCTGGCTTACCATCTTTAAGGTTATGTGGTTTCTTTAATTCATTTTCCATAGTTAAATAGTTTTTGATTCATCCATTCTCTGCATTCAGTAATTCTATTTTTCATTGAGGAAATAATCTCCTCATCTCTTGTCATTTCAAAACGGAATATCCTTTCGCTAGCAGGAATATCTAAACCTTCTTCCGTCCATTGTTCGGGGGTTACAATGTAGTCAAACAATGGATTGTTTTTTTCAAACAACTTCATATCATAAATATTATTGATTTGTGTTTGTCTTGCTGCTTCTTCCCAATTAGCACTTCCTTCCTCAAACTTGTATTTTAAAAGGTCAATCTCACGTTGAATGAGCCTCGCTGTGTTATTAACTAAGCAATAGACTACCCAATGGTTATTTTTACCATGAACGTCCATCTGAACCTGTCCTTGATATAGATACACTTTCTTTAAGTCACTTGATTTAGATTCATTAAACGTATCTAAACTCCAAGAGCATTTAATATCAATGGTAGTATCAGCTAAGTCGTTGATGTCTGTGATACAAGTAAAGAAATCATTGTTGTGTCTAGTCTCATTCTTTCTGTATGCTTTCCTTTGAGATAGGACAAGCATTTGGATTCCTTCATTCTCTTGTATAGTACCTTTTTCACAGTATTTATTGTCTCTGTTAGGTTCTTTCCTTCCCCAATAAACTTCATTGTATATTTTAACTAATCTCTTCTTACAAGTCTCTGAGTTCTCTACATCTTTACGAGTAGCTACACCACTCATAATGTCTGTCATTTGGCTTGCTCTAAATAACAGTTCGTTTGCGTTGATTGTTTTTTTCATAAATAGGTTTTTAAAATGCGGCTTTCGTTTCCTACTCACCGCGATAAAATTATTTTTTAGATTTCGTTGGCATTAACAACTCAGCATAGGCTGCTTGCCATTCTTCATTAAACTTTTCAGGCATATTATCTTCCTTGATAGCGTCCAATTGTTCTACATCTGTTGCCGTAGCAATCAGCATAGAGATATTGTTATCATACTCTTGCGCTGCTTTTTCTTCTGCGCTTAATTCAACCTTAGTTTCGTCTTTCTTCTTTCTAAAAGCAGAATCAATAGTTGTATCTCCATCTTTAATAGAAGTACCAATACCAATAAGAACAATTAAATCTTCTTGCGTAATATGGTCAATAGAAACCTTGCCAACTGATGAAAGTATTTCTTGTTCGGTAACTTCATAAGCATTTTTCAATCCATCAAATACTTGCTTTTTCTTTTTAAGTAATTTAGTAGCATCCGAAACATCGCCAGTAATTGTTTTTTGCGCTTCTTTATAAACTTTGTCAGTTACCGCTTTAGGAATAACTGCAAAAATAGCGTTCCTTAATGCAATTGAATTAGCAGCATTACCAGTTACTACAATCATATCTTCATTCATACGTCCGTACTTAGTTAAGATTGAACGTTTAACTTCTACCTTAATGGCAACGTTACTTTCTAAATCAAATGCAATAGCTTGTGATGTAACATTTTTAGCGTCAACACCAATTACCTTTGCTTCAATTCTCATGTTGCCCCATACTTGTGCAATAATTTTAGCAAGGTGAACAGATGGCCCAGATATAGCTTTACCTGCTCTCGGTACAGAGTATGTACAAGTAGATGCTGTTTCTGTATCCATTGTAACAAGCGCAATAGCATTATCTACTGAACGTTTAATGTTTCTTGGATACATTTTTGCCGTAGCAACTTGCGAATCTATTGCAGCCTTATCTTGTCCGTATGCAATTTCAGAAGATTGAACTTCCATTACTTGAATTTGTTCTTTGTTTTCCATGATTGATTTGTTTTTATTTATTGTTTGTAATTCCATTTTAGTTATTGATTAATTCTTTAGGTTGTACTGAAACAACTATAAGGTTTGGGTGATTCGCATAGAAATACATCTGTGCTGATAATTCATTTGTAGCTTTTACATCTGCTTCGTGTTTAATATTTGAGATAGATTCAGCTATTGTCTGATAAGTTACTGTGTAGGTTTTCATTTGTTTTAGATTTATATTTAGATTTATTTATTTTTCCATTTACCATGATAAAAATACTTAACCGTTTTATTGGTTTTTGTATCAAATATATTAGCCCATCCACCATCATATTGAAACTTGTCTTTAGGGTGTGCTTTCATTGCTTCTTCTACACTACTATAAGCCCCTCTAAAATCCCTTCCGCCTCCACTTGGGTAATAATCATCTCCTGCAAATAGATAAAATTGTTTAGGGTTATAAATTCTCTCAATTAGTTCCATGGCTTTTTCAACACCATCTATAAAACCAATATTTTGGTCTGTTGAATAACCTCTTTTAATGTAGTTTTGTACAAGGGCTTCTTGTGATTCTTTTGTGATTAGCATCTGTTTTAGTTTTTAGTTTTGACGAAAGTAATTAACATTAATTAATTACGCAAAGTTATTTACACTATGAATTGTAATATATTGATTATGATTGATATAAAATTATGTTAAGATTTTAAAAAGTTATTTATTTTCATTATAAGATATAGCAGGTCTTAATCCCTAAAAGGGGTTTATCGAAGCAATCCACTTAAAGAGAGTGTTTATTTACTTATTATGTTATTTATAATTTTAACACAAAATTTTCAATAAACCTAGCCTTGAAATTAATCCCCTAACCTCGATAGTCTTTACCGAGGAAGCACGTTGTGTAGAACAATTGGCTGTTTAACGTACTTTTTAAATTAACCCGACTGAACCTGCCAATAATTCTCTTTAGTTGTCGCGAGATGTTACCTGTAAAACATTGCTCGCACTTTGGTTCTTGTAAATCGTTTCAAAACTGGAACGTTATTTTTTTTGTTATATGCTCGCGATGTGTATAACATATACAACACACCGTTAGTTAAACATATATAAAAGGGGAAAGCCTCGTAATTGAATGTTCGGGCAGTCAATTTAGAGGCTTTTATTTAAGTTAGCTTATGCTAATTAAAGTAATTTTCTAAATAAATGAACCCGAACTCATATATTTAACGAGACAAAACTACAAAAGTTTTTTAAATTCCAAACAATTTTGTAAATTTATTTTATGCAACAAGATATTTTCTCTCAAACAAGGGAGGCTCAACTAGAGAACCTGCTTATAAAAACTCATCAGCAATTGATACAGATGTTACCTGATAACATAACTGAAGAGTGTGAGTTAGCATTACTCCTAAGAGAAATTGAATCTATTGTAGATGTTGATTTAAGATTGTATGTAATTCCATTTTAGATAAAATGAAAATCCCCAAGAACCAATCACGAAACTCGGGGACTTTTTTCAAAACCTATTCTAATCTAAAACAGAATACAAATGTAACTATAATTTTGATAACTTATCTAATGCTAAAAGTATTTTGTAAATTTCTTCGTTGCTAAGTTCTATCAATTCATTCTCATACTTAGAGATTTTATCTTTGTGAACCTTGCTATAGTAAGAAACTTGTGTCAAGGTAATTTTATTCACTCTCCTAAACTCCTTCATTGAGTTAGGTGACTTTTCTATGTTAGCTGTTTTTTCCATCGTTATTTCTTTTATTTATTGACCACCAGATTAATGATACTGCAAGGGTTAAAGCAGATATTACATAGGCTACAATACCGCTATAATAAAAGAAGCCCTCTCCCCACTTATCTGCACAAGGTAATACTTTAGTTGTTTCTTTCAATCTATTATTTTCTTTTACTAATTCTTTGTACTGAAATTTTAACTCTTCCATCCCTACTGTAGCATCAACTTTTATAACGCCATCCTTAACAGTTCCGCTTAAAGAAGTCTTTCTTCCATCACGTTTAGATGTTTGTTTAATTGTAGGTATTGTTCCATCTGGGCAAGGACTAACAACATACTCGATAGTTGCTGAATCTTTTGGCGCATTTATAACCGAATCCCTATACGTTACATACTCCTTGTACCAAGTAGAATCTATCTTAGTTTCTTTTACTGGGCATGTAGCACATATTTCTTGAATAGCTTTTAACTTCCTAGCTAGTCTTTTCTCTGCCGAGCATCCGTAAAGTAAAACGATTAAAATTAAAATAAGTTTTTTCATTTAGTAAAGTTAGTTATTTTTTAACCTTCATGTCGTATATGTTTAAGGTATCAACTCCTTCTTGTTCCTTGCGTATTGATTCCTCATCCATACCTTGAAACTTAGCTATCTTAAAGAACTCATATATATCTCTAGTTGTCTCCATTTGAAACTTAGGAATATCTCTTAATCTTTCAGGTAATCCATTCTGCTTATCAGTTAAGATAGCCACCTTTAAGGTCATGTTATCGGGTATCTCATCTGAATTATTTAGCTGCTGTATATTGTTCTCATCCTTTATAAACTCCATTGCAGCCGTCATAGATTCTTGTAAGAACTTTAAATAGTTTAAGCATGTTTTGATATTATCTTTAACAGTAATATCATTTAGCGCTTCATAAATTAGCAATAGCTTTTTTACAGCAACATGTTTGTCAGAAAGTTTTTTAACCTCTTTCATTTCTTCTTCATTCAAGTTAACAACTTTGAATGTCTCATTTTTTTCTTGTGCCATAATCTTAGTATCCTAAATCTTTTTTTACTGTGGTTTGTTCTTTGTGTCTTTCATTATACTTTTCTCCGCGAAGGTTGCTGTATTCTTCTTGCAACATTCTTCTGCATCTCGTTACTGATTCTAATGAAGAGAGTTCATTATTTCCTAATTTTTTTAGGAATGTATAGGCATCTAGCTCTCTTGATTTTCCTATCTCATCAAACCAAATTTGAGCCAATAGTTTATTATCTGAATCTCTGTACTGTGGATACCTAAGTAGTAACTGGTAAACCTTTTCTTTAGTTTTTAAAATTTCCATGTGTATATTAATTTTCTTGTAGTTTGTTTTCAAGTTTTACTAGGTCAAGAATAAAATTCAAGTACCTGTGTTTGTATGTATGATTTTCAAGTATTAACTTGTCGTGTTTCAGTTTATAGTAACGCACTCCGCTTCTATGGTTCAATGATAAGTGAGCCATTATATCTTCGTGTGTATAGTCGTTAATTGCATTCACTAAATGAAAGGTAAGACACCTAACATAGATACAATTGAACTGGGTATTTGATTTTCTCTTTGCAGGATTGTAGTTAGAATAGTATTTTTTTGCTGTTTTAGCTACATCTTCTGCTGTAATTAGTCTGAACTTTGCTTTCAAAAGTTGAGATTCTAATTTCAATATTGCGTTAAGTGGTTTCAATTTATTTTTTATCTATTGCAAAAATATGTAATTAAATATTATAAAAACGCAAGCATACTTTTTTCAATGTTCTGTAGGGTAAAGTTAAGATTGTTTTCTACTTTACTTTCAACAAAATACCGAATACAGTACGCTTGCACTTGTTAAAATTAATTTTCTAAAATTAGATTATAAGCCATCGAGCGTTTAACTCTTTCAACTATCATCGTTAATTTTAATCTGAATTTATAATTATATTCAAACACATTAGTGTCATAAGTATAATGTAGC
>Ga0315285_10005011_pt1 | contig 13695 bp, 12 predicted proteins | sample YL17G09_36_MG_FD_203698 | JGI IMG/M metagenome (GOLD analysis project Ga0315285, IMG submission 203698) | Sediment microbial communities from Yellowstone Lake, YNP, Wyoming, USA - YL17G09_36 | ecosystem: Environmental > Aquatic > Freshwater > Lake > Sediment | place: USA: Wyoming | collected... | reverse complement strand
CAATTCCCGGTTCTCAGTTCGGCTTGGTATTGCTTAAACAATTCGGAAAACTGATCCGGACGTAAAAAAGTGAAACTTTCATTGGGCAAGGCATCTAAGACATCTTTAATTTTCGTGATGGAGAAGTCCCAGCTATTGAAGGCAACCATTATGAAGGTGGGACAGGCTGTAAAGGCAATGGAATTTAATTTACCTATGATTTCATTCTCATTCTCCACCCATATTGAGTGAAAAACAGGCACATCATTTGCCAAATAATTGGATTCTGCCTGAAAATCATGGTAATCAAGATAAATGCCCGTGAGATTCAGAGTCGATGAAGTAAATGCCTTAATAACTTCGTCCGAATAAGACGGTTGATAGCCCTCATAGCCATTCAAAAGCCACACTTGGCGCATGTCGCATTGAGCCAGAGCGTATTTAGTCGTGTTCAAATAGCTAGGGAAGGCGGGATTCATATCCACATAACAATATCCCGCTCCCGACGGCCCTGCCAGGAAATAGTCATTTGGAGTTGCCGTTTCATAATAGTATCGTAGAACAACGGGGCAAATTCGAGCCATAAGGGGTTCTAACGTGAATCCAAGGGGGACTGAACCACGCAATGGGTTCTGCCAAATCGAATTTAGGAGATAATCAGCACAATAATTAACATTGTCCCCATCTGATACTACCACAGTCACATAGATTTTGTTCTCCAACGGATACCCGGAGGCGTTGAAACTCACGGGCTTTTGGATGAGCGGGGGACTGCTAACCGCACTCAGGACAGTCAAATCTGGAATTGCGGCGCAGAAGGAGTACTTACCCGTGTGTGATATGGCTTTCACCGCCTCATACTCGCCCAAGGCGCGCCCAGGATCCGAGAACCATCCCCATACAGGTATGTTAGGGGGGCTTTCTGCCATGAATCTTTGATAAAGTTGGATTTGCTCCAAGTTACCAAGAGGGCCGACCTCCAGCCAGAAGGTGAAAATATGAGCCGCCACAATGTAATCCCGGAAAAAAGTCTGGGTCGGATCCAAACTACACAGCATTTTATGATTTGCTAGCGGCCAAAACCGATCCCACGCCCAGGAATAAAGCGAAACGCGAGAGGAGAAATTCCCTCGAAAATCCCAAATGGGATTTATTCCGAGTAAGGTAGAAAAACTGCTCAGCATCGAGGGATGAATTACGACGGAGGCATGCAAGCCCGCCAAAAGCGTGGCAACATTTACGGTATCCAGGAAAGTTTCATCGTAAATAATAACGCCCTTAATGGAGGTGTTATACTTTTGGATTATATCCCAATAGGACCCGTAACTAAAAATCGTGTAATTCACACTATAATAGTCCCGAAGGCGGTCCAGCCAGAACAGGTCGGAATCGCGATAGATTAAATACAGGGACGTATTTGCTGTATTCACGAGCCCTTGCAAGGTTGTCAGGACTAACTGCTGGTCATAGGGGAGGGCGCGTATATCATATACAGCTAATTGCACGGGAGTGCTAAAATTTGGAAAGTTATTAAAATAGGTGTAATCACCAGTAATATTCTGCGTTAAATCAGCGCCATGCCAGTTAATATGGCTGTAATCATAAATGTACGGGGGAAGCCAGCCTGGAATTAACCCTATTCCTATAAGTAATGCGTAAATAATCCCGATGAAAGCGCATTTCTTTTTTCTTGATGAGAGCATATTAATTCTATTTAGATTTGGATTTTTTATACACAATTTGAGAGAATTGCAAGCAACCGAGAATTACCAGAGTAAAAGTGATTATTATTACCGTAATAGCCAGATAATTGAGACTCTGGAAGGCACCTATAAGTATTAATATAGCGCCAAAAAGACCTAAAAAGAAACTGAACTTTCCACTATCGGAGGTTTTTTTAGAAATTTGGAATTGGAGATTCAAAATAAAACTCAGAATTAAAAAACAAGCTCCTGCCACATGATAGCCTCCTGGTGGCGACATTATATAATTAATAGGGTAGAAAACAACCTGAGCCATAATATAAAGAAGGATCCATTCAAAAATTATCATTGTTATATATAAAAATCCTATAGCGTTTAATAAAAATTCCTTATTCACCTTCACTGCCATAATTTCAGATTTCTCTGTCTTTTTCTCGCTCTTTATATTAGATTCTAATTCATCCATCTTTTTTTCAAATTCAAGATCATCTATTTTATCATTTAATTCATCATTGCCCATTCTATTAACTTCCTAATAATTTTATTATAACTTGAATTTTTTTCGCACTTCAATAGAATAGAAGAGGATAAGAATAGAAGAGGATAAGGATTATAATTAGTGGAACGACATACCATTGAAAATAGTCAGTGCTCCTTAAAATTTGTTGGGCCTGTTCAGCTGACTCACTAAAAACCATTTCATCACATTCTTGATTTCAAGATTATTTACGGAGATAATTTGAGGATATTCTCACAGACAGCATTGCCGTATTCAGAACATTTGATAGGGGTTACATCTTTCATTTGACGTGCGAGATCGTAAGTCATGCGTTTCTGCTGGATGGTTACGGCAATGGCACGCTCAATGAGTTGAGCAGGAGCAGTCCAATCGATGTATTGAAGCATCAGAACGCCGGATAGGATGAGCGAGGTGGGATTGACTTTATCTTGGCCCGCATATTTTGGGGCAGATCCATGGGTCGACTCAAATACGCCCATAAACTCACCGATGTTGGCACCGGGCGCAATTCCCAAACCACCAATTTGAGCGGCACACGCATCAGACAGATAGTCGCCATTTAAATTAGGGGTGGCAATGACATCGTATTCATTTGTGCGGACAAGAATCTGTTGTAACATGTTATCGGCAATTCTGTCATTGATTAAAATCTTTCCCTCGGGCATTTTCCCTTTGTATTCCTTCTCTAACTCGTCTTCGGTGATAATTTTATCGCGAAATTCCTGTTTCGCCACCTCATACGCCCAATCACGGAAAGATCCTTCGGTGTATTTCATGATGTTACCCTTATGCATTACCGTCACACTTTTGCGTTTGTATTTAATTGCGTACTTGATCGCTGCCCGCACGAGCCGTTTGGTATTTGTAATGCTGATGGGCTTGATGCCAATGCCGGAGTCTTGAGGAATGGTCGTATTTAAGGTCTGTTTTAAGTATTGAATTAAGTTCAAGGCTTCTTTGGAGCCTTGGCGCCATTCGATTCCCGCATAGACATCCTCGGTATTCTCTCGAAAGATTACAACGTCCATCCATTCGGGATGCACGACGGGACTGGGCACACCTGTATAATATTTCACAGGACGAATGCAGGAATAAAGATCTAACACCTGCCGTAAGGTGACATTCAAGCTGCGAATCCCACCACCAACGGGGGTAGTCAGGGGGCCTTTTAATGCTATGGTGAAATATTGAATGGCTTTTACTGTATCTTTGGGCAGATAATCACCGTAGAGTTTTTTCGCTTTTTCGCCTGCGTAGATTTCGAGCCAGATAATCTTTTTCTTGCCTTTATAAGCTTGCTTTATAGCAGTGTCTATAACTTTTCTTGCAACAGGCATGATATCGGCTCCGGTACCATCGCCTTCAATAAACGGAATGATTAGTTTATCAGGTATGACTAAGCGGTCGCTTTCGATACGGATTCGTTCGCCTTCCTTCGGAATTATCAATTTATCGAACTTGATATCAGAACTCATAGGTAGTTCACCCATCTGAAAATCGACTACTACTGAATCTAATAAAATATGTGATTAATTTATTTCACACAATAAAAAATTTCAACCTTTTCTCCAAAACTTTTAATAAGAAAGAAAAATGATTAAATTTAAAGAACTCAATTGGTGTGAGTGAATAAAAATACAGAATCTTTTGGCTTAATGGTTAAATAATGCAAGGGTTGAGAATGCTATGTTTCGAAATGAGGCAGGTTATGACTTAGGTATTACTACTTTTTCACCGGATGGACGGATTTTTCAAGTAGAATATGCAATTGAAGCAATTAGACACGGCACCACTGCAGTTGGAGTTAAATGTCCGGAGGGGTGTGTTCTAGTGGTCGAAAAAAGGATTTATGCACTCCAAGATCCTGATTCCATTGAGAAAATATTTGATATTGATTCTCATATAGGGGCTGCAATTGCGGGGTTAACCGCGGATGCACGCGTATTAATCGATCACGCCCGTGTGCAAGCACAAATAAATAGACTCACCTATGATGAAGAAATTACTGCGGCGCAATTAATGCGCAAGGTTTGTGACTTAAAACAACTTTATACCCAAAATGCGGGTGTTCGCCCCTTTGGGGTTTCGCTTCTAGTTGCTGGAGTGGACTCCGGTGGACCACAGTTGCTTCAGAGTGCACCATCGGGAGCGTTCTGGTCATTCAAAGCGCAAGCCATTGGCGGAGGTGCCCCTAAGGTTCATGAATTCTTTGATAAAGAGTATAAACCTGATCTAACCCTAGACCAAGCCATTGATCTCGCGCTTCGAGCTATACAACAAGTCCTCGAGGGCGGTAAATTCGATTCCACGAATATTGAAATTGCAGTTACCCGAACTGACACGAAGAAATTTGTACGACTCACAAACCAGGAAATCCAAACCTACATAGATCAAATTCCAAAAACGAATTCCAAAAACGAAAAGTAATTAATGATCTTTTATAGACCTCTTTTCTTCCTTCTTTCTTTTGCAGATATTTGTTTTTATGAGATATTTTCATTTAGAAAACAGTCTACTAGGCTTACCTTCAAGAGAGAAATTTCTAAGGCAAGGTTAAATGACTATTCGGGCAACTTGCAAGGTTTGTGGGAAAAATGAGCTTTTGATCTCTCATCATCTGGGAGTTTGCTACGAGTGTATTCTTAAGAAATCGAACTTTGCTTTGGAAATCGCGAATCAAGTCCATATTGCAGTGCGAAGACCATTTGGACTCCCAGAGGTGGTGCCTCATAATCCAAAGGGACTAGAATGTGGTTTATGCGTTAATAAATGTAAAATAGGCGAAAATGAGACAGGTTATTGCGGTTTAGTAGTGAATAAAGATAACCAATTGGTAAGATTGGCGGGTACCCCTGAGAGAGGCCTTTTAAATTGGTATTATGATCCCAATCCAACGAATTGTGTCGCTTGGATTTGTCCCGCATATGGGCTGGGGTATCCGAAGTATGCCTACAGAGATGGACCAGAGCATGGATATTCCAATTTGGCGGTATTTTATGGATCCTGTGGATTTGATTGCTTGTTCTGTCAGAATGCGCAGTATCGTGAGATGCCACGCCGGCTCAGGCCCCTCGTTTCTGCCCAGGAGCTCATCGGCAAGGTGCATAAACGCGTGAGTTGCCTTTGCTATTTTGGTGGGGATCCCGGACCGCAAATGCTTCACTCATTGGCTGCGTCCGAATGTGCAGAACGACTAGCAGAAGAGGAGGGGCGAGCTCTTCGAATTTGCTGGGAAACAAATGGGAGCGTAAATTGGCCTCTTCTTGAAAAGGCGGTACGATACGCTCTAAAAAGTGGTGGGAATATTAAGATCGATCTCAAGACATTTCATGATCCTCTGAATATTGCCCTTTGTGGAGTATCAAACCATCAAACTCTGGCTAATTTCAAAAATATTGCACAATTTATCGAGGAGCGCCCAGAACTCCCGCTGCTTTTTGCAAGTACACTCCTAATACCAGGGTATATCGATGAAAGCGAGGTCCAGTGCATCGCAAAATTTATTGCGGATATAGATCCGAATATTCCTTATTCACTTTTAGGATTCTCTCCGCACTTTGTGCTCGATGATTTGCCCACCACGAGCAAAGCCCATGCGGAGCGATGTTTAAAAGTTGCTAAAGCCGAGGGTTTAAATAAAGTAAAAATAGGGAATGTGCATCTTCTTTCAAATATTGATTATTGATGAAGTCATTTGAGTGAATCTTAATGCTTCGAATCGTGAATGGGCGTTGCTCCCGCAGAAGCAGAATGCATTATCCAAATGCTCCCCATCATTTTCTATTTCGTGGGACGGTCGTCAAAAACTAAGTATAGGAGGTGATAACCAAGTCTTAGACGCACTACTTTCCCGCATTGGTAGCTGGACCGTCGCCCTCGCGTTGCTCGAAGACTTCCAGGCGCTTATCGCCCTGACTTGAGGTTTTATTTTTTTGAGGCTCAAAAGCTTGAAGACAGATTATCCGGATACTGCATCGTCTTGATAATAAGCCAGTTTCCAGAAAAGTTTACATAGTCAGGCTGCTCCTGACCTTTAAAAGGAGTTTCCGAAGGATTTCTTCATTCGGGTAATGCTTCACAAAGTTTTTGAGCATTGTATTGTCTAAATAATAAACCAAACTATAAGGATGTTTTTTACCATTCCAAATCTTTTATACTTTTGAACTGAGTTGAGAACATAGTTAGATCAATGAAGATGAAGACAAAATAGTACAGAAGCAGCCGGTATTTGCCATTGCCATATTTACGAACTGCATTTATTATGGTGCCGAAAACGAAGCCGAAAATAGTGAAACAAATCAGCATTAGATAAAATTCGCCAATTAAGCAAAAAGTTAGGGCAGTTATCACCGCGCCCAGCGAAAAATCAGCTTCATTTCCATAATGCATCATTCCAAAATTCCTTAGGATAACGGTTCTTTTATCCAATTTCATTGCGGTATCCAATCCTTGTTTATAGCCCCCGACCCATCTGCGCCTCTGCTTTTTAAATACCTCATAGGTATTTGGAGCCTTTTCATAGATCCTCGCCTCTGGCGCGTATCCGATTTTCTTCTTCGCCGCCGATAGTTGTGCGGATAGATGAAGATCTTCTGTCAGAGCGTCTTCGTTCCAACCGCCGAATTCCTCGAGGGTCTTCTTCCGGATCGCGTAATTTCGTCCCATAACCCACAAAGATCGTCCAAGCCTGGCTCGAATTTCATGGAATAACCCTGTGCCCGATAGGTAGGTGTATTCTAACGCAATCCCTCGGGTCAACGTGTTATCGCTCCAGTTTTGAACTAATACGGGCCCGCTTGTCGCCACAATCGCGGGATTTGAGAAATTCCGAATCAAATATTGCAGGGTATTTGGTTCGAATTCTGTATCCGCATCATAAACACAGATAATATCGTACGATACATGCCGCAAGCCAAGATTTAAAGCGGCTGGTTTCCCTTTTTTAGGGAGAGGATCGGTGAGGATTTTGAGATTCAAGCGATCTTGATATTGCTCACAAATAGCCACGGTTCTATCACTGGACCCGCTGGCAACAACAATGACTTCTAATTTTTGTTTCGGATAATTTGTTTTATGGAGAGACTCAAGCGTATTTCCGATAACCTTCGCCTCGTTGAAAGCGGGGATAATTACGGAAACTGCAGGCGTGTAATTTTTAGAGCCGGGTGGATAATTAATTTTCCCGAAAGAAGCTAGAAAATTAATTCCATAGAGAAGTACAAAGGCAAAAAATAAGAATATCCCAACACCAAGTAGGACGCCAAATCCTCCGGAGGGTGAAATAAGAAAAGTGTCAAAATCTCGAAGCCAGATAGACCAAGCTCGAGGAAAAAGAATGTGGATCACTGCGAATATCCCAACAATAAAGGATCCATATGTTAAATATCGAATTTTCCCCATTAGATCATCTCAATTCGTTAAGGATGTTATTCTCCTGTGTAAAAGAAAAAAAAATTATTTTTGAGTTTTATCCCACTCAATGCCTTCTTTCTTTTTGAATTGCACGTAGAACATATAGAAAATGCAGACGAAGTAGAGGGGATAGTAGAGCAGCACACGGTAGCGCCCATTTCCAAATTTTCGCAGCGCATTGACGAACTGTCCGAAAATGAAAATACAAGTGATAATACACAGTAAAGTTACATAGAGATCTTGTGCGATGAAGCCAACTAAAAAAGTGGCAATTAGGAAGGCGAGAGCATAGTTTCCCATATGACCATAATGTAGCATCCCAAAATTTCGCAGTAATACAGTGCGCACATCGAGTTTCATGAAAGCATCCATTCCTTGACTATAACCTGCGACCCAGCGTTGCCTCTGGCGTTTAAATGATTCAAAATCAGTGGGAACTGTTTCTGAGCAGAGTGCATCAGGTGCGTACTTCACCTCTTTCTTTAACATCGCCAATTGGACCGTCAGATGCATGTCTTCCGCAAGCGAATCTTCATTCCAGCCGCCGACTTCTTCCATGACCTTTTTCCGGATGCAGTAGTTGCGCCCGACAATCCAAAGAGTACGGCCTAGATGATTCCGAATTTCCGCATAGAGACCTGCCCCAGTAATAAAATAGGCGAAATCCAGCGTGAGTGCTTTTGTTAATTTATTAACATTCCAGTTTCGTACTTGGATCGGTCCTTGTACTGCGCTTATGTCTGGATTATGAAGGTGGCGCACTAAGTATAAGAGAGAATTCTCCTGGACATGGGTGTCTGCATCGAAAATGCAAAGCAACTCATGTGATGCATGCTTGAGCCCCAAGTTTAAAGCCGCGGGCTTTCCTTTTTTGGGAAGGGGTTCGGTCAGTATTTTCATCGTTAGGCGATCTTGGTAACTCTGGCAAATTTCAACCGTTTTGTCGGTTGAACCGCTGGCCACAACGATTAGTTCGAGTTTGCCGGGGGGATATTTCGATTTAACATAGCTCTCAAGTGTCTCACCGATGATTTTTTCCTCATCCTTAGCAGGGATAATGACCGAAATTGCAGGCTGAAAATTTTCGGACCCCTCAGGATATCGGAGCTTTCCAAAAGAGGCGAGAAAATTGATTCCATAGAGAAGGACAAAGAGGACGAAGACCGCGATACCAGGAATAAAAAGTGCAAGATGACCGGGATTGGTTCCCGAAAAAAGTTGATCGGTCCATTGTAACCAATTTGAGAGGTTTCTGGGAAAGATTATATGCAATACTACGAATATTCCGATAATTATGGAGCCGTTGATCAAATATCTTATTTTAGTCATATATTTTTACCTTTTAATTTCATTTTTTACTAAAAGTTGAAGTTGACTTTGTGGTTTAATTCGAGATTCAAAAGATGCCCCTCCGAATCTGTTACTTATCCAATTCACTTTTATGGAATTGGTTCCCGTTAAAAATAGCGCAAAAACAAGCGTAAAAAAATGGTGTTTAAAAATAGAAATTTTCGAAAAAATCGAACGAATTTTTATAAAAGGAGCTTTTAGCTTAGAAAAAAGCAACCGCATCTTGGCATTTTTGCGAGGGGGTATAGAACAAACGAATTCATAGTTTTGCGGCTGTTGATCATTGTTAAAAGAGCTTGATCCAGTAATTGCGAGGTCCTCATTGATTATTTCATCGTCTAGAGGTGTAGCCTTTGTGGATTCTTTAACTGTAGCGAAATGGACCATGTTATTATCGAACTCTATCTCGTCAGTTAATTTCGGCTTCGCGAATTTTTTCCAAATAGATTTTATAGTGAATAAGAATATGCTTCGCTTTTTCTTGTTGGGAGGCGGGGGGAGGAGAAGAGCAATTAAAGTAATGATTCCTGAAATGGTAAAGAAAAGTGAGCAGTCATCAGAGTATATTGTCAATATCGGATAAACTAAGGTCGATGAAAAAATCCCCAGAATAAATAAGATTGGCAGAATCATGATTGCAATCGTCGAAATGCTAATGAGAACGTGGGGATTTTTGGTCACTTTCTGAAGGCTCCTTCTGTAAAAGTGCACCTAAAAATTTTAAAAATTTTACTATCAGGTTCACAAATATCAAATAGCAAAATCACAATATTTGAACACGTTTGAAGTCGGTTTCGGTGGAAATAGTGCAAAAACAGAAAATAATTGCATACTATGAAGAGGAAGGAAAGTCTCTCAAAAGGAGTGATATCGACCGATATTATCGAGGATTATTTCGGATTGTTTCCACACATGGTTGTCGAAATCGGGTAATTGAAAAATGGCTGAATGCAGCTAAGCCTGCTGAATCATTCCTAGATGTGGGTTGCGAATGGGGTTATCAGGTCCGAAGAATGGCCAAAAAAGGGTTAAGGGCAACCGGGGTTGATATCTCAGCAACGAAAGTTCGGAAGGCAAAATTGATTGCGGACCAATTGCATATAAACTGCGACTTTCTAGTGCAAGATGCAGAGCAATTGGAATTCGAGGATAACAGTTTTGATTGGGTCCTCTGCACCGAAACATTGGAACACCTTTTAAATGATCAGGGAGCTGCGCAGGAGCTTATTCGGGTAACTAAAAGATTTATAATTATAAGCGTGCCTCAAAAATCAGTTTTCTGGCGTTTTATCAACAGCTTAGCTCCCGTTTATGGGTTCAATACGAGTGGGGCAGGCCATCTTCGAGAATATACAGTGAAATCGTTATTAGGATTATTTCAAGGACCCGTCGATGTTCTTTCATTAGAACAAACGGGGTATCTCGTTTCTTTTTTGGATCGATTCCTTCCTAACTATTCAATTTTCAAATCAGTGATTTGCCTTAAATTAAAAAAGAAGTATTAAAATTGGATCGTTTGAGAAGAGACCTAACCTAAATAAAAAAAGAATTAAATAGAAATAAGATTATAGATTATTTTCATCGATCTCGCGTCCACAATTCGTACAGAACAGTGCACCAGGTGCAATAGCCGCTCCACATTCATTACAGAAGCTTGCTTTCCCTGGATTAGCGGGGGGTGCGACATTTGCCGGAGGGGGAGGCGGTGGCGGACCAAAACCAGGCGGCGGCGGACCAAAACCAGGCGGCGGCGGACCAAAACCAGGCGGCGGCGGACCAAAACCAGGCGGCGGCGGACCAAAACCAGGCGGCGGCGGACCAAAACCAGGCGGCGGGGGCGGGGGGGAGTTAGGTGACGAGACTCGATTGTACATATCTGAGGGAGGCGGCGGAGCAAATGTAGGGGGAAGGGGACCGCCAACATTTTGATGAAGGTTCTGAATTATGGGATATAAAGTATCGATAATATACCTTTTCGGTTCTTTAAGCCCATGGGTGGGGCACTCCATAATGAGCACCATCCAGCGTCCATCTCGGATAATGCGAGCAGGATTCGCAATACGTTGACCGCAATAGCTGCATTTGTAGATATTATCGGCGACTTGCCCGATCCATTGATCACGGGCTTCGAGAGAGAGCCTGATCGCCTCGCGGGTATGATCATTGGGGCACATCACTTTTAATATGGCATACGGACCTTTAATTATTATGTAATAAGGGACGCGTTCGCCACCACATCTTCGGCATTGCAAGGAATTTAATTCTTGTGCCATAAAATTCGCTCCAATACTCTAAATAATAGAAGAATTTTAGAGGTTAATTATCTCAAATAAACAAGATTATTTATAGTTTTTTAATTTTCGATAAAGACGAAAATTTGAAAATCTATAAAAAGAAGCAACGCGCAGAATTCTTTATGCTTTATAAATGTCCATATTATGAGACCTGTGAAGCGGAAATCCGGCATGCGCTGGGAAACAATGAGAGGTATTGTTTGGGCTCAATTAATTGGGAATATTGTTCGCAATTCAATAAGTTTGAATTAAATGACAATTCTGAGGGGCGAAATTCAGAGCTGAAGCACATTGCTCAAGAGATCCATAAGGATTTGCAACAAAAATTCCAGTATTCTACACTATTTGCGCTTATATCATTTCGAGGTGAAGCGCTCTATCGGGATCAGGGATGGACATTTGAAAAATTAGATCTAATCCAAAATTTAACGCGGCTATTGATACCGTATATGAATAGCAATGAATATTACATTTTGAAAAATAGCGAGAATTTTCTGTTTCTGAAGATTCATGATTCTATCCTTCTCGTTGGCGCAGCTAGCAAGAATGTGGAGAATCTACTAAAAGGAGTACAAGAAAATCTGACAAAATATCAAGCGATGTTGGAAACTTATCTCACTATGCATCCCTTAGAAAAATAAAAAAAGAGTGAAGGCTGATTAGCCTAAATCTTGAAGTTGGATAGTTTTTCTTTTGGGTTCGCCTTCCTTTTGCCCCTTCGAGAATTTTGGAAGTTTATCGATAACTTTATCCAATTCAACGTTTAAACTGTCATTAAGAATTTGTATCAACTTTGGTTTTGCATCGCCACTAACGCGGATTCCTTTCTCTTTAAAGTAGGCCCAAACCTTTGTTGGTCGTATATACCCTTCGGTTGTTCTTTTTGTGCCTTTTTTTTCTTCTTCAGCCATTCTCTTTGCGCTCCTATTTTCTCCTTGTAATGATATCTTCCCTTTTTATATTTTTAATGCCTTTATTAAATTGATCAGAATTTCTTAAAGGAAATTTAATTATCAGCCTTTAAAAAGATGCACGTTAAAATTGACCTTGTAGGAAAAATTTGTCGGGGGAAAAATGGGAGTCTGAGAAGGAGGAAACAAATGTTTTTCAAATAAAAAAGAGATTTTGAAAGAATTTCAGAGTAAGCCGCGTTTTTTCAGGAATCTGCCTCTAGCTATCAATGCTTTTATTGCTTTTACGCAGCGATCAGGGAAAGAGACTTCAGATATACCGGCATCATCCAAATAGAAGGAGGAATCACGCGAATCGAGACCCATCCAAGCGCAGGAAACGGGTTTCTCGCTTTTCTTCATGGTTTCCACGACCATTTTAGCGGTCTCTAGGGGTTCAACCATAGCCGTCGGAGCGAGAAGGACGATGAGGGCATCGACCGTTTTGTCTTCCACGATTTGATTTAAGGCGAATTGATAGCGATTGGCAAGGGCATCTCCCAGGATATCCACGGGATTGCGGTGACTCCAAGCAGCCGGCAATTCGGAATTCAATGCATCTATGGTCTTCTGTTCAAGTGGTGCGAGCGCCAACCCTTGCAGAAACACTTCATCAGCCGCTAATACCCCGGGGCCTCCTGAATTCGTGAGAATCGCCACATTCGGACCTTTTGCGGGTGGTGAATATCCTAAGGCCTTTGCACAGTAAAATAATTCATTCATGGTTTTCGCCCGATAAACCCCATACTGGTTAAATACGGCTTCGTAAATTGTATCAGAACCCACGATAGATCCTGTATGGGAGGAGGCGGCAGCTGCACCTGCAGCGGTTCGTCCTGCTTTGGTAACCACAATTGGCACTTTTTCTATGATTTCCTCAAGGACTTCTCGGAATCTTCTGCCGTTTTTCACCGATTCAATGTACAGCGCTATAACTTTGGTCTTCGGATCATTCGCAAAATATTCCATCAAATCCGCGTCATCGATATCAGCCTTATTTCCAATGCTGACGAAATTAGCAAATCCGATTCGTTCATCAATGGAGTAGTTGATGACAGCGGTGCAGAGTGCCCCTGATTGAGAGATAAAGGAAATAGGACCTTTAGGGGGCATTAGGTCAGAGAAAGTCGCATTCAAGTCGTTATAGGTTCGAATGATACCGAGGCAATTGGGTCCTATAATCCGGATCTTATTTTTCTGGGCAAAATCCACAAGTTCTTTTTCTAAAGTCTTCCCGGCTGCATCGAACTCGGAAAAGCCTGCGGTAATAATCACCACGGATTTTACCCCAATTCGGGCGCAGTCCTTCATAACATTCAAAACGAATTTCGCAGGGACCACGATAACGGCAACATCCACGGGGCGATGGATATCCAGTAAGGATTTATAGGCCGGTAGTCCTTCAATCGTTTCACCCGGGCTAATGTCTGAATTGACGGGATAGATATCCCCTTGAAAGCCTTGTATCTTTTCTTGGTCAGTTTTGA
>Ga0315285_10005008_pt1 | contig 13699 bp, 12 predicted proteins | sample YL17G09_36_MG_FD_203698 | JGI IMG/M metagenome (GOLD analysis project Ga0315285, IMG submission 203698) | Sediment microbial communities from Yellowstone Lake, YNP, Wyoming, USA - YL17G09_36 | ecosystem: Environmental > Aquatic > Freshwater > Lake > Sediment | place: USA: Wyoming | collected... | reverse complement strand
TCCAGGTGCCCCGCGGGGGCGTTGCCGACAAAGTAGGTCTCTAAAGGTGGGGAACCAGGACCGGGGACGATGGCGGACGCGAGAGCACGCTCCGCGGCGGCCCGGATGGGCTCGCCCTCAGCCGACGAGTGGAGGGCGGCCGGGAAGGTCGGGGTGGGCGAGGCCCCGCCCAGGAGCATGAAGAGGCGCTTGTCCAAGGCCCGCCGCAGGGAGGCCGTGTCCCCGCTCTCGTCGGCGGGCGTGATGCGCGGGGCGGGCGCCCAGGCGGCCGCCCCACCGCCAGAGGAGGACAAGGTCGCCGCTGCCCCCCCGCCTCCCTTTCCACCACGCCCGCCGCCACCGACCAGCTCGTCTGGCAAAACTTTGGCCCGCCCCTCATGCACACCGGCCTGCCATGCCCCGTAATCGGCCTTCCAGGCGGGTGGGGGTGGGGTGATTACCTGACGAAGGGAAAGGGAGCGCGAGGGAATGATTTAGAAATGATGAGGTTGGGGCAAGGGGAAGAGAAAAAAAAAAAAAACGCGGGGGCTGGTGGTGGCCCCGATCTGTTGGCCCGGGCGCGCGCGATGGCCGCGCGCACCACGCCGCACACGCAATGCCATCTTCCTTTCCATGCTCACCGGCAGACGCTCCAGCACGCACACGCCGACGAGCGGGCCGGCGGTTGAGGAGGACGAGGACGCGGCGCGAGAAGTCTCGGAGGCGGCGGAGAGCAGCGGCAGCGAATTGGCCGCCGCCCCTGCTGCTGCGCTGCTGGCGCCCAGCGGGCCCAGGCTCTGGTGCAGGCGGGTGAGGAGGGTGGAGGTAATGGCTCGCCTCATGGGAGAATGGGTGTGAGAAGCGAGCCTGCAGGACGAGATGAGAAAGAGAGAGTAGAGGAGAAAGTGTGTTCCTCTCCCTCACTCTGCGAGCGGACTTTTGTCTTTTATCCCTCAACGCGTCGTACAGCACTCCCACCACGCCATGACCGCTACCACCTTTGACGCCGGCCACGCGGACATGGTGCGTGTGTGTGTGTGTGTGTGTGCGAGAGAGAGAGAAACGAGTGAGGGCAGGGAAGAGACGCTCCGTGTGCGCGCTTGCGCACACGGAGCGTCTCTTTTCTTTTTTTTTCGAGCGCGCCATCGCTTGCTCCCCTGCCTCTCTCACCTCCCCCCTCCTCACAGGTCCACGACTGCCAGCTCGACTATTACGGCCGCCGCCTGGCGACCTGCTCGTCCGACCGCATCATCAAGGTGTGTGTGTGAGAGAGAGAGAGAGAGAGAGAGGCGTGCAGAACGAGAGAGAACATACGAGCCGGCGCGATGGTCCAAACCTCGCCCCTCACAACGCACTCAACCTTCCCTCATCAAAAAAGGTCTTTGACGTCGTCGGCGACACCGTCACCCCGCTGGCCGACCTGGCCGGCCATGAAGGCCCCGTCTGGGCCGTGGCCTGGTCGCACCCCAAATTCGGCAGCCTCCTGGCGTCGGCGTCGTTCGACCACCGGGTGTGCGTGTGGCGGGAGGCCAGCCCCGGCGCCTGGCACGCCGTCTTCACGGACCCCATTCACTCCGCCTCCGTCAACGCGGTCTGCTTCGCCCCGCACGAGTGTGGGTGCGCCGTGGCGGCGGCGTCGTCCGACGGGGCGGTGAGCGTGCTGTCGCATTCCGGGGGCGACCCGTCGGCGGGCGGGGGTGCCTGGGCGGCCGACCGCATTGAGGGCGCCCACGCGGCGGGCGCCCTGGCCGTCACCTGGGCGCCCGGGGCGGTGCCGGCGGCCGCCCTAGCCGCCCCCGGCCGGCCGCCCCCCCCTCCCGAACGCCGCCTCGCGTCCGGCGGGTGTGACAACCTGGTCAAGGTGTGGCGCTTCCAACCGTCCTCCGGGCGGTGGGCCCTGGACGCGCCGCCCCTGGCCGCCCACACGGACTGGGTGCGCGACGTGGCGTGGGCGCCCTCGCCAGTGGGCGCTGGAGGGGCCGGGTCTGCGGCGGCGGGGCCGGCCACGCTCGCGTCGGCGGGCCAGGACGGTCGCGTCTTCATTTGGATGGAGGACACCGCAGCGGGCGCGGGCGCGGGCGGGTGGACGCCCACCCTCCTCTGCGAGCTCGACTGCCCCGCCTGGAAGGTCAGCTGGGCGGTGTCGGGCGGGGTGCTCGCGGTGACGGATGCCAAGGGCGAGGTGACGACCTGGAAAGAAGCGTTGGACGGGGCGTGGGAGCAGGTCGGGGCGTGAAACATTTTGATGGGGTTGTTTTTTTCTTCTCTTTCTAACACTCTTCACGCCTTTGTCCTCCGCCCCACCCGCCGGCCCGACGCGGTCGTCACCCCACCACCTCCACCACCAGGCACGGCCGCTGCCGCCACCACCGCCGCCGCCCGCGCCTCTGCCGCGGCGCCCGCCTCGCGCGCGCGGCGGACGGCAGCCATGCGCGCCCGGTGCAAGTCGGAAGCGGTCGGCCGGCGGGGGTGGCCGCCGCCGGGGCCCAGGGCCGCCGTGGGGCCGGCCGGGCCGACGCCGTCCGCCCCACTGCCCGGGACGTGGACGTGCCAAGCCCGGGCTAAGTAAGGGCCGACGTCAGAAGGTCCGAGCGTGGCCGCCCGCCGCCGGCGCGCGACGGCCGCGCCCGCCGTGAGCCCCTCTGAAACAAAGGAGGCCACCAGCTCCATCAGCGCGTCCTCCGCGGCGGGGGCCAGGCGGGAGGTGGGGTCCAGGGCCGTGGCGGCGCGGATGAGGGCGGCCCGGGAGACGAGGCGGCGTTCTTCCTCTGTGAGGAGGGCGGGGTTCTGTAAAAGAAAAAGGAAGAGGGAGGGGGGGCGGGGTTGAGAGGATGAGGCGGCTGGAGAGGAGCGCCGGGCGTGTGATTTCTGGTCGCCGCGCGCCGCACACGCACGCACGCATACGCCTCCGTGCCGATGCGGTGGGCGCATTCTCTCACAGGGCCTGTCATCTTAACCGCCCCCGTCGGCACGCACCATCGTCGCCATGGTGGAGAATAGAGCGAGAGAAAACGCACGGGAGTGAGCCGAAAAGGAGATGCAAGAGTGAAAGCAGCCGCGCTCCTCTCTCTCTTCAGTAGCACACACGGGCGCGACTTGGTGGTGAGCGTGCGGTCGGAGGTGTATACTCCGGGCGAAGCTGGCCCAGGGGCTACGAGAGCGTAGCAGCAGCAGGGCGCTCCTCGCTGAGAAAAGAAAAGTCTGACGGGGGAATGCCGGAGAGAGAGACTTCACTCTTCTCATAAACCTGGGGGGCACGCTCGTGTGTCCTGTGCGTCTGGCACACGCACCTCATAGCTGCAGCGTCGCACGCACCTATCCCCCAGACCCCACCCTCTCTCTGGTCTTCATGGTGCGCGCGCAATATGAAGGAGACTGCAAACACCTTGGCGCCGTTCCAATTGTTCTCTCACGCCCTCTCACCCCACCACACGCACAGGACGCCCGACCCCCGCCCCTCATCCAACAGGATGAGCAGGATCGCTGGCTGGCGGACGCCCTGGCCGCCGTCAACCGGAACGCGTTTTGCATGCGCAAGGCGATGGTAAGTGAAAAAGAAGGAGGGAGCATTGAAAAAGAAAAAAAGAAAAGGCGCGAGCGGTGTGGGCGCGCCGCGCCTGCAGCCCCACCCTGTGATGTGGGCAGCTAGTGAGAGCGGGTCCCTGTGCGAAGGCGCATACGGAAGGAGGGCCAGCGAGCAGGCTTGTGTGTGCCCGGACGCACACTGCGGCGAGAGCGCGTGAACGCGCGCCTTTCGATCGGTCTCTCCATCCTCACTCCCAACCCAACCTCCTCCACCCATCGTTTGCACATCACACCAACCAGGACGACGACAACCTGGCCGACGCCCTCCGGTACGCGGCCGCCCTCCTCGGCGAGCTCCGCACCTCCCTGCTCGCCCCGCCCACCTATTTCGAGCTGTACCTGAAAGCCACGGAACACCTGGGCGCGCTGGCGTCCTGGTTTGCGGGGGAGCCCGACCGCGGGCGGTCGCTCGCCTCGCTCTACGCGCGCGTCCAGGGCGCCGGCAACGTCCTGCCCCGCCTCTACCTCATGGCGGCCGCCGGCAGGGTGTGCGCTGCCGGTGGCGCCCTGCCCGCCCGGGACGTCCTTGCCGACCTCGCCGAGATGGCGCGGGGGGTGCAGCACCCCGTGCGCGGCCTCTTCCTGCGCGCGTACCTGTGCCAGATCGCGCGGGCCGTGTTGCCGGGCTGCGATGGAGGGGGTGAGGCCCGGGCGACGCCCTCCTCCGACGGTGCGCCGGCTTCCTCGTCCGCCGCGGCTGCCGCCGGCTTCCTGCTTTCCAACTTTGCAGAGGCCAACAAGCTCTGGGTGCGCATGGCCCACCAGGCGGGCGGGGGTGCTGGTGGAGGGGGCGCCGCCGCCGCCCCGCCGCCCTCCCTGGAAGGCCACCCGCCTCCACCGGCGACGGCCTCCGCGGCCACCCGGAGCCGCCGGGACCGGGAGCGCACCCAGCTGGCCGAGCTGGTCGGGAAGAACCTGCACCTGCTGGCCCGCCTGGAGGGGCTCGACCTGGCGCTCTACGCGGCGTCCGTCCTCCCCGCCATCCTCGCCCAGGTCCTCGGGTGCCGGGACCCCCTCGCCCAGACCTACCTGGCCCAGTGCGTGGTGCAGGCCTTCCCGGACGAGTTCCATGCGGCCACGCTGCCGGCCCTGTTGGCCGCGTTCGGCGGGCTGGCCCCCGGCGCCGGGCTGGCGGTCGTGTTTGGCGGGCTCGGCGACCGCCTGGCGGCAGCTGCCCTGGCCTCGACCTCGACGTCCGACTCCCCCACCCCCGGCGCCGCCGACCCGGCGGTGGCCGCCCTGCGCACCCGCTCCACATTTGACGCCCTGGCCGACGCGGCGTCCGGCGCGGTGGCCAAGCAGCCCGACCTGTCCGCGGCAGAGGTGGCCGCCCTGTTTGGGGGGCTGGCCCGGTTTGCGTCGGCCGTGCATGCCGCCCCAGGAGCGGCCGCCGCCCCAGGCGGGGGCCCCGCCGCCCCGGCGTCCCTGGACACGGTGGATGCGGCCCTGGCTGCGTGCGTGGCTGCTCTAGCGGCTCGTGGCGGCCTGACCGCCACGGACGCGGCCGGCGTGCGGGCGGTGGTGGGCTTGCTGTCCGAACCGCTGGACGCGGCCGCAGCCGCGGGCGGCGACGTGACCGCCCTCCTCGCCCTCCCCTCCTTCCCGGCCCTGGCGGCCGTCCTGCCCCCGCCCGCCCGCCGCGAGATCGCGTCCAAGGTCGCGACCGCGGTCGTCGCCCGGGCGGAGCCCGTCGCCGACCCGGCGGCCGCGGCCGTCGTCCTCTCCTTCATTCGCCCGTTGCTGGTGAGTGATGAGATTGGCGTTGATGGGGCGGCGTCCGCGGCCACCGCGGCGGACGTCGAGGAGGAGTGCGCGCTGGTCGCCCGCCTCATCCACCGCCTGGCGGCCCCTGGCAACCCGGGCGCTCATTTTACGATGCTGGTGGCCGCGCGGGCGGCCGTGGGCGCGGGCGGGCCCGCCCGGTTGGCCGCCCTCCTCCCCCCCCTCGCCTTTGGCGGCCTGGCCGTCGCCCGGGCGGCGTCCGCGGCCGGGGCCGTCGGCGACGACCGGCGCGCGTCTGGGGACGGCGTGGAGGACATCCTCTCCTCCGGGCCCGCTAAAAGCAAGGCCGCCAGCGGCGTGGCGGCCCAGGCGGCGGGTCAGCAGGGCGGGGCCGCGGCGGGCGTGACGGCTGCAGACGCGCTGCGCTTTGTGGGCGAGTGTGCAGGCACCCTCTCCGAGGAGGGCGCGTCCCCACAAGCCGCCCTCGCCCTCCTCCTGGCTGCGGCCCTGGGCGCCTCCGCCGCCGGCCTGGAACTGGTGGCCTACGACTGCTTTGAGCGGGCGTTCCTGCTGTACGAGGACGGCATCCCCGGGTCGGCGGGCCAGCGGTCCGCGCTGGGGGCGGTCACCGGTGCGCTCGTGGCCGCGTGCCGGCTGGGGCCAGACTCCCGGGCCGCCCTGGCGGGCAAGGTCGCCTCCTACGCCTCCACCCTGTTGCGCAAGGCCGACCAGTGCCGGGCGCTGTGCGCGTGCGCGTACCTGCACTGGCAGCCGGAGGACGGGAGTAGAGGGGGGGGCGGGGCGGGCGGGGCGTCACCCCCCCCCCCCCGCCGGGATGGAGAGGCGGCCGTCGCCTGCCTGCGGCGGGCCCTGAAAGCCGCCGCCGCGTCCGGCGCCCAAGCCGCCGCGGCGGCGGCATCGTCATCACCGGCTGCCAACCCGTCCACCGGCCCCTCCACCCCCGCCGCCCTGTACACAGAGGTCCTGGGCCACCTGCTCCGCCTGGCGGGCGATGCCTGCCCGGCCGTGTCGGGGGAGATGGTCCAGAACCTGGTGGACCTGATCGGCACGGAGTTGGGGAGGGGGGGGGAGGGCAAGGCGGCGGACGCCGCGTCGGCGGCGTTCTTCGAGGCGACGGTGGCGCAGGGGAGGGCGGCGGTGGGTGGAGTGTTGGCGGGGGTGAGGTGGGGCGCGAATGAGTGAAAAAAGTTTCAAGGGCCAAAGATCGGCTGCTGATGCTCGCGCGACGCAGCTCCACTCTCCAATTCTTTCTTCTTTCTCCGTGCGTCGTTGTGTCCCGTGTTCGCTCTCACGGCAGACAACGCGCGTCGTCGTCTCGATTCCCTACATCCAAAGCCTTCAATGCACCGTGTACCGCCTGCCTCGATTTTTTTGGTCGCGGCTGTTGTTTTCGCAACGTGCGCAGCCGATGCTCGCTCCGTCAAAGCGTCCGCCACGCTTACGACGCTCCTACCTGATGATGCAACGTTCTCGACTGTAGGTCAGTGTGATGGTGAAGCGGTTTTTGGTGGGCGGCGGGGGAATGGCGTCAGGCGGGGCGGGTTCTTTTAGGGAGGGAAGACGAAAGAGGAGCGTGCGTGAAGGAGTAGGCCTTTTTTTGCGCGCGCCCCGTCTCCTCGCCTGTCAGCCCTCAAACACATTCTCAACCCGGCCGGCCTCTCTTTTTCCTCTCACTCACTCTCTCTCTCTCCAAAACACACTTAGTCAACTGCTCACCGCTCGCCCTGCTCATCCAGCCCGGCCCGGCGTTCGCCCTGGAAGCACACCCGGCCGTCGTGCCCACCGTCGACGCTGCGTCGGGCGCCCTCCACCTGGGCGTCCGCTCCTTCAACTCGTCCATGCCGGTACTGCTGCGGGTCAGCCTGCCGCCCGACGCACTGCGCCGTGTCGTCGCCTCAGCGGATGGCAGCAGCATCACCGTCGCGCCGGGGTTCAACGCGAGCAAGCTGGAATTGATCAACACCGGCGGCGCAACCCTTTACGTCTCTGGCCTGGCCAACAACGCGACGCACGTCGCCATCTCCAACACGGGCTCGGGTGCCGTGGTCGTGGACTCAGTCATTCGGTCGGCTGCAGTGGCGGGCGGGGGCAACGGGGCGACCTTCATCCGCGGGGTGAGCCGGTCCGTGGTGGTTGACTTGGGCGGCCTCGCTCGGGCCGTGGTCGAGCCCGCCAGCGCTGACGCCCTCATCTCCGGCTCCACGGCCGGCATGGCGTCCGTGCAGCTGACGCGCGGCCGGTGCGCGGTCGAGTCCGCCAACGGCGGCTTCTTCGGACCGCCCTGTGCGCCTGTGGCGGGCGTGGCCTTGCCGCCGCCAGTGACGACCTGGAGCTGCGGGCTGGCCGTGTCGGTGGACGGAATCATCGGCTGTGATGCGGCCGCCGGCCGGAACGCGATCGTCGTGGGTGGTGGAGGCAATGGTGGTGGCGGCGGAGTGTCCACCAGGGGCGGCGGTGACGGGGCCGGCCGGTTCGTCAGCACCAGCACGGGCGGCGGCGGGTCATCCTTCATGACGACAACCTCATCCGGCGGTGGCGGCGGCGGCACCTTCGTCTCCAGCGGCACCGGCGGCGGCGGCGGCGGCACCTTCGTCTCCAGCGGCACCGGCGGCGGCGGCGTGTTCATGCCTTCCAATGGCAACGCGGTGCTCAGCGGTGGCGGCGGCAGCGTTGGCAGCGGCAACTTTTACACAATCAACGCGGACGGGTCGATCACCCAGGCACCAGTTGTGCGAGCGCCGGTGTGCATGGCGAGCGCGGACGAGGTTAAGATGACGTTGGCGCCCGCCGCGGTCGCCACGACCGCCGACCCGCAACAGGGGGCGTGAGAGATTGGGAGGTTGAGTGATTGTTTTTTCCTCTCTTCTTGTTTCTCATCAGCCCGTTTTCCGCGCGGCCAGATGGCCTCCCACGGTGGCGCCGCCGCGCCGGGAGGCAGTCATGAGGTCCCCCCACCCTCACCCTCACCATCCCCATCCTTATCCTTCGACGCGCCTGCCACCCGGGCAGCTTTACAGTGCGTGCTCCAATTGGCCAGCGCCGCAGCGTCCCCACTCCCCTCCACCTCCTCACCAGCCTGGCTGGACGCGGCCGCGGCCGCCCGTGTGAGGGGAGAGAGTGGGGGTGTGGACGCAGGTGAGTGTGTGATGAATGGTGTATGGAGCGGATGAAGCGCCGGCGGCCCTTAGCGGGACTCTTGACACCTCTCACTCGCTCTCACTCACCCCGCGCTCAAAAAAATCCAGCCACCCTCCTCCTCGCTTCAACTCCCGCCTGGACCGCGCCCGACGCCGCCTCCCGCCGGGCGATCTGCCGCCTGGGCGCGTCTGCCATGAGAGCAGCCTCGCCCACCTCTCTAGCCCCTGCCGCCGCCTGCCTGGCCGCCCGGGGCGGGGTGGGGCTGCTGGATGATGGGGCGGCAGGCGTGGACGCGCTGGGGCTGGTGGCCGCGGCCGCGGACGTCCTGAGCAGCGAGCCCGGCCAGGCGTGGTTGGCAGCGCTGCACGCACCTGAGCGGGTGGAAGCGGCTCAGTTGGCGACCGCCGCGGCAGCTGCCATTTCGTCCCCGCCCGAAACCGTTTTCGCCGACGCGGGTGGCGACCCGCTCGGCTCACCCGCCGACGCGCCCGCCGCGGCCGCCTGGGCTACCCGGGTGACCGCCTGCCTCGCCCTGGCCTCTGCCCTGGCCTCCGGCACCGCCCGCCCAGGCGACGCAGCCACGACAACCACCGCCCGCGCCCCGGCACCTCGCCCCACCCCGCGACCCCGCCTCGCCTCCAGTGCGGGCCTTTGGTCTGTCGGCGATGGGATGGGCGGGGAGCGGGCGGCGCGCGCGGGCCTGCCCACCAAGTCTGCGTCAAAAGGTCTGGTCATTGAGGTCATTGGCGGCGATGATGGTGGTGGAGGGGTGAGCGGTGAGGAGGAGGCGGGCGGCGAGAAGGAGGCAGTAGCCGCCGCTGCCGCGGCCACTGCCGCTGTCTCCGCCGCCGCGTGCGCCGCGACCGACGCGGCCGTCTCGGTCCTCCTTGCGGTGTCCTTGTATTGTGAAAGGGAGGGCCTGGACGGTGCGTGGGCGGTGCCAGCAGCAGCGAGCGCCGCCCTGGCCGCCCTGACGGCCGCCCTCGGTGAGCTGCCTCCTCCCTCCACCCTCCTCCTCCCGCTGGCGCTGCGCCCGCTGCGGGCCACGCTCGTCCAGGCGCACTGGACGGGCCTGGACGCGGTGCGCATGACCATGTGCGAGGGGGCGGGCGTGTATGAGCGGGTGCTGGCGAGCCGCCAGCTGGCGGCGCTCGTGCGGGGCGAGGCGGGTGCGGCCACCGACACCACCTCCAACATGCTGCTGCCCGTCGTCCTGGCGGCCGCGGATGACCCGGCCCCTCCCGTCCAACGTGGGGGCCTGACGGCGTTGGCGCACCTGGCCGCGGCCTGGCCGCCTGCTGCGTTAGGGGCAGATAGGGGTCTCCTGCTAGCTGCGGCTAAAAAGGCGGTCGTCGGGTGTGACGGGCGGGCGTGGCCGGCCGCGGCGGGGGCGGCCGTCGCGGTCGTGGTTGCACTGGATGCAGCGGCGGCGGCCAAAACGAGCACCACCACCACCTCCGCCGCCCCCCGCTCCACGTCGACCACCACCATCGGCCGCCCCACCACCGCCTTCGTCCCACCTCCGCCCGCGGCCTGCCTGGCCTTGCTGTCCGACTTCTTGGCGGAGGGCGAGCGCCACGCCCACGAACGGTTGCGGTCGCTGGTGTGGCTGGGCGCGGCAGGCGCGTTGCTGGGCGGGTGCGGGGCGGGCTGCCTGGCCCTCGCCCCACGCCTCTTCCCGCTGCTCCTTCGCTGGCTGGCCGCGCCGGATGGGGCCGTGCGAGAGCGTGCCGCCTGCGCCCTGGCCGTCCTTTTACGGTCCACCTGGCCCCGCGCGCCCGCCCACGCGGGGCATGTGTGGGCACACCTATCCGCCGCGCGGGTGGGGCGAACCGGCTTTGATGAGCCGTCGGCGGTGGAGGTAGGGGCGCTGGTGGAATGCGCTGCTGTGCTGTGGGCGGCTGGTGGGGAGGGTTTCAGGGAGGAGGTGAGAGGCGGAGGCGGAGGAGGCGAGCCAGGCGGGCGGGCGTTGGTGGGGGCGCTGGGAGTGATTTAGTGCAAAGACGATGAAAAAACAAAGGCAACAAAACCGGGGGATGGAGGACGTGCGCGCACACCTCCTCTTTCAACCCTTCTCTCTCTCTCAACCCCTCAGCGGCGAAAAGCAACGCAAAACACACACAGGGTATGGAGGGCATGCGCGCACACCTCCTCTCTCAACCCTTCTCTCTCTCTCAACCCCTCAGCGGCGAAAAGCAACGCAAAACACACACAGGGTATGGAGGGCATGCGGGCACACCTCCTCTCTCAACCCTTCTCTCTCTCTCAACCCCTCAGCGGCGAAAAGCAACGCAAAACACACACAAGCTCTTCTCTCCTCTCTCACATCATGCCGACCACCAAGTCGATCGGGCGTTCCACGCAAGGAAGCAGGGAGACCATTGACCCGGCAAAATTCTCCAGCGTCGGCAGGCCCCGGCCGGCGAAGCCGCGGCCACCGCGTTGCACACCCCCACCACCACCCACCGCCGCCGCGGCCTGGGCCAGGCGGCGCCCGCCGGAGGCCACGTCACCACCCGGCGTTGAGGCCGCGGGCGCCTGCGCCATGATGGCGTCCGCCTGGGCCAGCGGCTGGGTCGCCAGCGCGCCCGGGGCGGCCGCGGGCGCGGCCGCCGCCTGAATGCCGCCCGCCCCGCCATTCTTTTCGGGCGCCGGGCAGGTGAAGGGCCCGTCCGAGCGCAGGCCGCAACTCCACAGAGGGATCAGGGCGACGTCCGGCATGGACCCCACCCGCACGCAGGGCGAGCCCAGGCCAAAGGGTCCCGTCACCTCGCAGGCCGTGCCGGGCGGGACGTTGACCGAGTTGGCGCCCAAGGCCGCGCCCCGGACTTTGGTTGTCCCCGGCCGGCCGTACACGTCGACCGCCGCCGCGCCGCTGAGCAACAGGTCGACCTCCCCGGGGGAGAAGAGGGCGGCGGAGGAGACGCCGCCCAGGTCGACCTTGACCGTCGCGTTGGTCGCGTTGACCAGGAAGTTGGCGGCGCCCGAGCCGGCCAGGAAGACGGTCTTGGCCTTGTCCAGCCCCCGGAGCACGACTTTGCCCGTGGACAAGTGGCTCGTCACGGTGAAGGTGTCAGCGGTGAAGCCCTTGTCAACGAAAATGTCAGCCGTCAGGGGCGCCGCGCTCAGCTTGGTCAGCGCGTCCGCGGGGGCAAAGATGACGACCTTGATCGCCCGGTTAGTGGAAAAAGGGCCGTCCGTGCCGATGACGAGCTCGTCGTCGAGCACGTCGACCTTGACGGGCACCGGATCGGCGGACTCCACGAGGAGCGAGTAATTGCCGGCACCCGCGGGCGAAACCAGGACGTTGATGAGAGGGGTGCAGACGGAGATGCGGGAGAAGGGTGGGACGACAATCAGGCGGCGGCCGGTGGAGGTGGCGGCTGCGGAGGCGTATGAGAGAGAGGGACGGGCGGGGCGGGGCGTGCGAAGGAGAAATGAGAATGGTTGATGGCGGGAGGAGGCGCGCGACAACACGCAGGGCGGGCGCGGGCGCAGGGGCCCCCTCACGCTCTCTCTCTGCCCGCGGCTCAGGCTCTCCTCCACCCCACCGACACCCCCCCACCCCGTTCCCACCGTCCGTCTTCTGGGGAGCCATCGCAGGGGCATGGGCTTGGGCGGCGGCGGCCGCGGCCAGGGCGAGCAACAGGCACGTGAACAGAGAGCACTTCATGTTGTTGTGGGTTGTGTTGTTTTGAGGTATGACTTTCTCACTCACTCTCTTGCTCTTTCCCGCGTGCCCCCCCCTCGCTCACCTCACCTCCAAACATCAGGACCCTTCACCCGACACCATGGACCCGACCACCACTGCTGAGATCGACTTCATCCTGATTGACCCACCCGACCCGCCGAGCGCGGTGAGTTTCTGTGTGTTTTTTTGTGAGGTGACCGGAGCGCGTTTCGTCAAGGGTTTTTCTTTCGCCCTCACGCCCGCCGCTTGTGCCGCCCGCCGCGCCTTCCGACACGCTCCAATGTGTTGGCGAGACACTGAGATACCCATGTCGTGCGGGTGTGGCGCGTCCGGCCGTGAGGACGGTGTGCATTCCGAAGCTCTTGTCTTGTGCGCGAGCGGGATTGAAAAAAAAAAACCATGCGCGCGCTCTCTCATCATCCCTCGCGCCCCCCACCCACACCACCCCCGACAGCCCGACCCGCCGCCCTGTGGTCACCCAAGCTCGTCAGGTACGCTCTCATCCGAGGGGCCCACCACCCCGGCCGCCGGAGAGGCGCCCCCCGCCGAACGTGAGACGCGGGACGTCGGGGTGGATGCTCCGTCGTCGGCCGACCCCGACCTCAGCCCCGCCCCTCGTGAGACTTCCCGCCGCGCCGCCCTGGCCCGCCGCCTCTCCCTGATTGGCCGGGCCATCGCGACGGCCTTCACGGCTACGAGCCGCTCCGTCGCCGACTCTGCGGCCGAAGCCGCCACCAACGCCGCCGCCGTCACCGCGTCCGCCCTCTCCACCACCCACGCCCACCTTGCCTCGGCTGCCTCGGCCGCCTGGGCGGCCGCCTCCCAGGCGTCCCTGGCCTTAGGCGCCTGGACCGCCCGCCCACCCGTACGGGCGGCCATGGACGCTTACCTGCGCCTGTTTGTGGCCGCCTGTTCGGCGGTGGCCGTCTCCCAGCTGTGGCGGCTGGCGTCCAGCGCGGCCGCGCACGCGCGTCTGGCAGAGGCTGCGGCGGCGGCCGCCACCAACGAGCACGGCCACCACCACCCGTCCAGCCGGACCACGCCCGCGCACGCGCCTACGCCCAGCTGCACCAGCAGCGCGTCCTCCGCGGCGGCGGTGGCGGCCGCGCCAGCGCCTCAACAACCTCCCACCGTCTCCTGGACACCCCTTGCCTCCCCACACACCGCCCGGGCGAGCGCGGTGGACGGGGCGGCCAAGCTGGGGGCATCCCTGCTCAAAACGGCGGTGGAACTGGAGGGCGCGCTCACATCCGCTGTGGAGGACTTGGTTGCGGACTTAGCAAAGGGCGGGAAAGGCGGTGGCGTGGGCAGCGGCGCGCCGGCGGTGGATTGATTGATTGATTGAGAGAGGGGGGAGAGGTGTACCGGCGTGGCGCGAGCATGTGTGTGTGTGCGTGTGTGTGTGTGTGTGTGTGAGAGAGAGAGAGGGCGACGGCGCGCGCTTGTGTGTGCGTGTGTGCGTGTGTGTCTTTTGTCTGTTGTCATTTTTACGGGAGCAGAGAGGGGGGTTGGCCAAGAGAGATGTTTTGGGGGGGGGGGGGGGGAGGTAGCCACCACCACCCC
>Ga0315285_10005007_pt1 | contig 13700 bp, 12 predicted proteins | sample YL17G09_36_MG_FD_203698 | JGI IMG/M metagenome (GOLD analysis project Ga0315285, IMG submission 203698) | Sediment microbial communities from Yellowstone Lake, YNP, Wyoming, USA - YL17G09_36 | ecosystem: Environmental > Aquatic > Freshwater > Lake > Sediment | place: USA: Wyoming | collected... | reverse complement strand
GTTGCCGTCCGTGTAACTCTGAGATTTCATCCGATCGTCAACCTAATGCCTTTTCATCATCCGGCAAGAAGGAATAGAAGAGCCGAAAATAAAAGTGTTCTTGGGGAGGAAGTGAATTGTTGCTCTGTTTTGGCTGGCAGCTTAGAGAATGGCGACTGCTATGCTGAAGCATTGAAAAAGGTGCTATGTTGAACCATTCGTCTTTGGCATTGTTCTCGTTATCTAGTATTCCTTTCTGTCTTCGGAGAAGTTGATACTAACTCGGGATTTTCGCTTATGGCCCTTACTGTCACTTTCAGCTTCTCCAAACGCTTTTGCAGGCTCAAAGTTCTGAAGACTGCTTCACCCCTTTCCGCGATAGCAAACAGTCTTTTCTTGCCAATCAATCTTTTTTCAACTAGTCTGTTCTCTATAAGAAAACCTAGCCGCTCCTTAATGATACCGCAGTTTCCGCTGAGCTTATATGATAGACTATCGATCTCCAAAGGTTTCTCAGACAGAGCTTCCAGAATAGCCTCATACGATTCGAGCTTCGATTTTCGCATTTAACCTCACAGTTCTCAAGAGTTTCACTTTTGAATGATAAATCCTTTATGAATTCTGAATCTGTATCAAAAGCCCATGCTGAAATATCGTGTTGAATCAAGTCCGCTCAATCATTGGTTATTGGGTTGCCAATAGGATCGTATACGAAAGCATCAACAGAAGTCACTATTCCAGAGATAAGTGCCGTTCAAGATACGTGCTTTTGATCTTTGCGTTCGACTTGAAGTCTTTGGCAGTTTTCTTTGCTGGGCTTCTGTTCGTAAATGTGAAGTCCGCAAACATGGAGGGATGTGATGGTGTCTGTTTTGATCCCGGCAAACTCCAAGCGGTCCGCATCGCCCTTCGACAGTCAGCGATCAACTCTGGTGGCTTGTGGCTCCATTTGCGTCTGTGGCTTGAGGAGGATCTTGATCCCGAATAAGAATAGTCACTTGTGCACAAGTTCTCCACAATGAAGTTCTGAGCGTGGATTCTGAATCCAGATTTCAATAGATAGTGGCGACTTCTCCCGCACAATCCCCTCTTTTTCTCTGCGTTCATTACGTTTGACAGCCTTGCCTTCCTGAACCTTCGCGAAAGCCTTGAACTCATCAAGCAAACTAGATAGCAAATCGTCAGTAGTAGGCAAAATTATCATTCTCCTCCCAAAACTCTCATAACCCGACATTTCGCCCGCGGGATCACCCGCGAGAGTCGGAGGGTTAACCCACCGCCAACCAAAAACTGAAACCTAGGATCGTGAGCTTGATTCTCTTGGGTGTACGCTACAAAACACAGTATAGAAAATGAGCGCGCGCTTGAGAAGACTGATGCAAGCGCCTTCTATTGTCTTCAACTGGCTACGTTGTTAATGGCGGGGGAAAGGTTTTAAATGAAATTCCTCTAGCATACTTGAATCGAGAGGATTGGGCATGAAGGTACTGGAGATATGTTGTAGTCCGAGGAAAGGGAACACTGAATGGTTGATGAGAAGACTCGTGGAGATGACAGAGAAGAGAGGTGCTAAAACTGAGTTGATTCCACTCAAAGATAGGAGCGTGAAGGTGTGCGACGGCTGTTTAGCATGCGAAAAAACAAACGCATGCCACATCAAAGATGATATGCAGGGAATCTACGACAAGATGCTTTCAGCTGATGCCATTGTGCTAGGTTCTCCAGACTACATGGATGCCCCTACGGCGTCAGCCATGAACTTCATCCATCGTATGTATCCTCTCTATGGAAAAATCAAAGGGAAAAGATTCGCAAGCGTTATCGTTGGACAGGTTACTGGAGCGGATGGTGTTGCTTCACGGGGAAAAGTCGAAGACTACCTCAAATCAATCGCAAGCCTGTTTGGATTAGATTATAGAGGTTCAATAAGCGTAGCCGCTCGAGACCCAAACGACGCCTCTAAAATCGCAGACATTGAAAAACAATGCGAAGACCTTGCTACAATAATCTTGAAATAGCTACCACAATGACTGGTGAATTTCCGCTGGTTCAGCCATAACTCCCCCGCAAAACTAAAGCCAGCTTTCTTTATGCGTTTTTTGTTAGTATTTTTGGTTCTTTCCACTCTTCTCTAAGTATGCTAAATAGATACAGGTCTGCCCATTTGCCCCAAGCAAACATTCCTTTTCGTATTCTTCCTTCTCTCTGGAAACCAGCCTTTTCCAGAACCCTCTGTGACGCCACATTCTCTGTGAAAGTTCCCGCTTGGATTCTAACTATGTCTTTAGACATGAACAAATAGTCCACTGCAAGTTGGATAGCCTCAGTGCAATAGCCCTTACCCCTTTCGCTAGTAATTAGATCATAACCTATCTGCCATCCGAAAACACCCATCCCCATTGTAAAAAAGCCAATCCTGTTTCCATCCTTTTTCAGTATCAGAAACCACGCTTTTTCAGAGCCCAGTTTTTCATACCTTTTCTCAATATCAGTCTTGGACTCTTGTGCGTCTAAAGGAATGTATCTTCCTGCAAATTCAGGGCTGTTGAACCACTCAGAAAGCAGAGGCAAATCCTCTTTCTCGGCGACCCTCAAATTCACATTCCTGCCTTCAAGCACACGAACCACTAAGCTCTGTTTGCCCTGTTCCAGTTCTTATGATTTGCTACAATCTCTTTTTGAACAAGAATCAGAACTTCGATGAAAAACTTCTAGGGAGTCTTTGAAATCATTGTGAAAAAGCAAAGTCTGCAATGGAAAGGATTACTGGGTCAGAAGTTGTGTTTTTCCCTCTTGCTTTTTCTTTGTTCCAGACTTCATCATGTACAGCCCTATCAGAATGAAGACAACGCTTCCTACAACAGGTGGAATCAGAAGTCTCCAGTAGTCAACACTGTAATATGGCTGAGCAGCTATTATTGTGAACCATAATGTTGAGAAAAGGGCAATTGAAGCAAAACCTAGGATAATCAGACCTAGCCAGAAAACAATGGTCTTTTCACTTTCAAACATAGCTTATCCACTATCACTACGATTGTGGACATATTAAAGATAACTACTAAATACGCACCAACACATACACAGACACAATAACATAACACAATACCAGAAGTTCAATGCATGTAACTCTAGAACTAGGATGAAAAACTTCTATGGACTCCCTGAAATCTTTGGAGAATGAAATTCTAAGAAGTCAGAAGTTGGATAAAACTTTACCCCCCAAACCCAATGCTTGAAGAATAGCTTGAAAAACGATGCTGAATAACGGATTGATACTTAGATAATAAGCATCTTTGTGGTTACAGCAAGTTGCTTTATAGTTGGTTCTATCTCGTTGGAATTCTTAAGTCCAGCTATTACTGCTTTTCCTGAAGCAAATAAGAGAACTGATGCTTTAAAGGGTCTGGAGAGTCTAATAATAGCACTTGGGAATTGTTCAGGTTCATACAGGATTTTCATGTTCTCAGCTAATTCCTCAAGGTCGATATCTCTCTCAAAGTCTACACTGACCACAATATTCTGAACCCTAGGCTGAAGCTTCACGGGTTTTACAAAACCCCTATCCACTAAGAATTTCTTTGCAGAGTTCAGTTCACAGAAGGCTTTTCTCTCGCTTTTTGTTCCTACGCTTATCATCTTCCCTGAAGCGAAGATGGAGACACGTCCTTCCATCAAAGCAGTTTTGAAATAGGCTACACGTCCTCTATAGACATTTGAATCGTGAAAAATCTCTTTGAACTTCCTCAGCTCCTCGAAATCAAGCTTCTGACTAACAGAAGCTGTTGCAACAACATTTACAATGGCTGTCTTGACCACTCTTGAACCTATTTACATCATGAACCTACTGGGCTTAAGTACTTTTGTAGGCTCAATTACAACTTCTCTCTCAGATTCTGAGACAAGTTTTTTTCAATGGGGGAAGTAAAGAGAATTCTCACCGAAGATCACTTTGGACTGCCTTGCTATGATTGGGTGGAATTCTTTCTCTTCATTTTCAGGAGTCCAAGATCTGTATCTTATTCCATCAACGATAAGCATAAGTTCATCCAACCAAGAATTGCATCTGAATGATTGTCTTTGCTCACGTAGATCATACCACTATACAGACACAATAACATAACACAATACCAGAAGATTCTACGTGTAAAACCCAGAACTAGATGAAGAGCTTCTAGGAAATCCATGAAATCCTATTTCAAATTGCTTTCAATGATTTTCTTTTCAGCATCAGCCAATCCATAGATTTCATAGACTATGTTATCGATTTCATTGTCAACCTTCTTTATGTCTTCTTCCAATCTAGTCCTTTCATCTGTTTTCTTGTCTTTCAAATCATTCAGACGTTTGGTGAGTAACAGTATTCTGTCTACGAGAGCCAGAATTCTCTGTTGAACTGTTATCGAAGCAGCTTTTATAGGGAATTTTTTAGCATTTACAATAAGGATTTTCTGAAACAGATGTTTTGTTGGGTCTAGGTATTTTTCTTTGTGATAAAAGCTCATGAGTTTGGAGTTCAGTATCGCCAGAAGGTATTTTGTTGGTGTAGTCTTTTCATCTTTAGCAATAAGATTGAAACCGATCTGAGTGTTGTAAAGCTCCTCCTCGGTGTATCCTGCATATATTCTCGGTGATTTTCCACTAACTATTTGCCTGACCACTAGCCTTGGTTCTGTAAAGAACCGCCTTTCTCTTGGAGCACCAAGCCAATCTCCATAACTAATGTATTCCTTGCCATCCCAGAAGACTCCATATCGAATTATGCTTTCACCAGACAAAAGAGGTTTATATGTATCATTCTTCTCTACGGTGGAATGGAAAACCCTATTCTCTATTTGCTGTGGTGTATGTCCTCTATATTTATCGTAAGGTGTCAAGCCTAAAGAGAAGTCACAGACTTGAATCAATGGTGTTGTTTCTTTTTCGATCTTCGACAGAATGAGATTAGATCCAACCTCCATTGATATGTTAATAATCTTTGAGTCTGTATTCCATGAATCTTGTTCGAACCATGTTTGTTTGCCTTCATTTTCTTTGATTGAGGCTATTCTAGCTTCTCTTGGATAAACAATAACTTGGCATTTTCCCTTCTTACTCTTTCCCTTCTGATATATCAGAATGACAGTCTCAATCTTAGCACTCTCAAAAACGTTGTCAGGAAGCCTCACAATCTTCTTCAGTGTAGTGTTGCCTAACAAGAGTTCTCTTACTTTATAATAGGATTCATTGTACAGGATTGAATTCGGCAAGATGAACCCAAAATATCCCCCCTCTTTTAGTAGATGAAATGCCTTCTCAACGAAAGTCGAGTATAGATTCATTCTATTCTCAACAGTTTCATAATGATCAAACAAAAACCGTACAACGCTAGGATCCAATTGCTTTATGTCTACATATGGAGGATTCCCAATGACAACATCAAAACCACCCTCGGACATTATCTTCTTGAATTCTTCTTTCCATACAAATGCCTTGTTGCCTGCTATTACTTTGTCATCAATCAATGAATTTCCACATTTAATATTCTGTTCCAACAAAGGAAGCCTATGCCCTTGCTCTGCAATCTTCAAGAGAAGGTTGAGTTGTGCAATTTCTACTGCTTGCTTGTCTAGGTCTACGCCGAAGATGTTGTTCTGAAGGATTTTCACTTTTGTTGTAAATGGAATGCCTGTATTCACATCCAGTTGGGTTTGGCTGTAATTCGTGTTCCTTTCATAACATTCATTCAACACATCAAAAGCTTTAATCAGAAAACTTCCAGAACCACAAGCAGGGTCAAGAACCCTTATGTTTTCTATGTCTGTTTTCTTTTCTTTGAGCAGCTCACCTAGAGTGTTTCTTACTATGTAGTCTACTATGTAGGTTGGTGTGTAATAGATTCCTTGTCCTTTCTTGTGTACGTGATTTTCTGTTAAGCTTGCTCTTTTCTCAGTTTTCTTCAGAATATGACCAAGATACTGTTCATAGACTGTTCCTAGCACATCAGCATCAATAGCTGAGAAATCGTATGATACAAAGTCATCCTTTGTTCTGTAGAGTCCGTTTACGATAATCCTTATGACGTCATCATCAATTTCCAGTGTGTCACATAAGTGAACTGATTTTGGGTTTGTTGGGTCGTAGGTGAAGAGTTTACTGTCGTAATTCCTATCGTAAAATGCAAAGATTTCTTTGACTTTCTTCCATGCATGGATTTCATTCTTGGCTTCCCATAGCCTCTTTTCTTCCAACTCCCTGTCTTCGCAATTTCTGATGAATAATAATCTGTCCAGAATTCTCTGAATAGCCTCATCCAGTTCCTCTTCACTTATGTGCCTGCTTTGGTTGAGTTTTGTTACATTCTTGGAAAGTATCTCTCTAAAACCTGTAAAATCTGTTAGAAGTTGTTCATCGACTTTCCTCTTTTTGATTTTCTTGAATAGCCTTTCAGCTTCATTGTCCAATAGTCTCTGTTCGAAACTGTCTTTTGAGAGAAGACAGAGTTCATCGAATCTTGTTATATATTCGTTATAGGTAATCCGTCTAAATTGGCTTGCCAGAGGATTAGGTGTTTTCCACTCAGCATTTAGTATTACCACAAGTTCGAAATTGGTCAGAATAGCCCAAGTGCAGCCTTTGTGCCATGAATACTCGATGGCTTGTTTGTAGTATTTGTAATTGTCTCGATCTAGGTCTTCTTTCAATGACTTGGCTTCCAGAAAGAACTTGGGTATCCCCCTGATTCTGAAGCTGTAGTCTACCCTTTTCTTGGAAATCCTTTCCTCTGCTGTAACCTCATTAGAGTTCTCTATATCCCAACCAAGACAACGGAACAACGGAAGAATGAAATCCTTCTTTGTCATCTCTTCATTATATTTACCTACATTTCCTTCATCTAGAACTTTCTTGTATTTCTCTACAAGTTCTTCGATTGCTCTCTTGGATGTCTCCTTGTCCATGAAAGCAGAGAATCTCTGATCAAGCTATAAGCATTTGCAGTGATTCGGTGAACACGGATCACAACAGCATGACACTTGCATTGCTCATTGGTGATTTCCGAAAAGGCAAGCTTTACGCAAAACTAGATTTGGGTTCCCTAGTTGGAAGAACAAAATGCCAAAACTCTGGTTCAGATATGTTACGCGCCAACGTCCTTTTTTTCCTTGTTTTCTCGTCCAGACCGAGTAGATTTTTGTCTGCATCAGGAAGCCGCAGATCCTTATCGGGTTGCCCTGGTTATGCTGACAGTGGCGACTTCTCCCGTATTCCCGATTGACATAGATATCTCCAAACAATAATCATGTCCAAGTCAAAGTCACTGGCGCTGAAGCGGTTCCAGAATTCCCTTCACTCATAATCCTTTCACTATTCGTGATAGTGACTTTGTTAGGAAGCATTGTTCACAGAAGAAAACGTCTTGTAAGAGCAGCAATCCAGACTCTAGCGCGCTGACGCGGACTGCAATAGACATGAATAGACTTGGCGACACCTTAAGAGAGAGAACTAGACATGTGAATATGAGGAGCAAAACATGGTAGACCCAGACAAACAAAGCCATGTTATATCAATGTTGTGTGGAGAAGTCTATATTTGGTTGGATAAGACTAACGCGCGCTTACCCAGTCATTTACGACAGCCAACTCAATTCTCGGCTTTATTGGCAACGTAATGGCGAACGTTGTTCCTTTGCCAACAGTGCTTTCGACTACGATTTTGCCACCATGTGCGTCTACTATGCGGTTGCAAATTGCCAAACCAAGACCCATTCCTTTCGCCTTAGTAGTTGTTAGAGGCGAGAAAATCTTCGCCAATATGTCCGATGATATGCCTACACCTGAATCGGCAAAGGTTATTTCCACGTTTGACCCCTTTGGGATACTTCGAATTTCTAAAATACCTTTTTCGGGCATAGCCTCAACTGCATTCACGATTATTCTTGCGAAAACATTTTCGATTTTGCCAACGTCTGCAAAAAACTCAGGTTCATCTAGAAGATGATCAAGTACTTCAATCCTGTTTGGAATCTGAACCTTAAGCAGTGCGCCTGAAAGAAGAGACTTAGGCGTACACATCGAAACTTCCAAGTGCAAATCAGACGCGTAATCTATAAGGCAGCTGATAATTCTGTTAGAGTCCTCGACTGCATTGTCGATTATTTCGAGAATTTTCTTGCTGTCTGCCTCAGTGAGCTTATCGCCCTTCTTCTTCAAGAAGTAAACGCCACTTTTAATGGCTGTTAAGGGGTTTCGGAGATCGTGCCCAATCTGCCCCGCCAATTCGCCAATCGTAGCAAACCGCTTAGCCTTAGCAAGTTTTTCTTCCATCATTTTACGCTCCGTAATATCGTGAAGGACACATGTGACTCCAATATCTCGCCTTGTTTTGCTCCGCACAACCGAACCCGAAAACAGAACAATTCTTTCCTCACCAAACTTCGTTTTGTATGTTAATTCATAATTTCGGATTGCTCTCTTTTCAGCCAACTCCTTCATAACACTTTCACAGCGCTTTTTTTCCACACATAATGCGATGATTGATTTGCCTATCAACTCGCTTTCTTCGTACCCCAAGAAATTCACTAAACGCTTGTTCACCCCAAGTATTTTTCCCTGCATATTTGCCAGAATAAGGGAGTCAGGCATCGTGGAAATAATGTTTCCTGCGGCCATCGCCGCGTCAAAAGTGAACAGTTCATATTTTAAGATTGCGTAGCTGACAATAATGCCGAAAAATAGAAGGGCAATGTGCCCCAAATTTGGAACGTTAATGGCAAATGAAGGAAATACGATGTTAGTTACAAGATAGGCGAAAATAGGAATAGCAAAGCCCACGGTCACAAACTTACTTTGCTGCTTCTTTGCGCCATCACTAGTCCTAATGTAAAATACAACGCATAAAAGAAGCGCCAAGACTGGCAAGAGTGCCACCCAAAAGGTGCTTATCCCGTAAATGAAGGTTGCTGGTGAAGTGTCTTCGTAGCCCCAATATTCCATCATTACAGGACCATTTATCTGTTCAGTTGCTAGATCCGTCAAAGCAAAGAATACAGCAGGCAAGTAGAGAAATAGGTAAGTAGTTTTCTTTTTCAGCCAGTTGCTTTCGACATAAACTAAGGAAAAATGAAGAACTAGAACCGGGAAAAAAGGCCATAGAAAGCCCATCTTGTTCCAGAAGTTAGCGACCTCAACGGAACTTGCTTGCCACATCATGAATTCTGTGAATGTCCAATAAAACCCTGCTAAGGCAGCTAATAAGAACAGCTTGTTCAAGAGTTTTTTGCGATTGAGGGAAAAAACAATGATTCCCAAAACCGCAGAAGTCAGGCTTGAGCAAAGTGAAAGCCAAGCATAAAGGTTCATTCAATTCCCCTTTTTGCAATTGATCTATAGTCATAGCTATTTTCTATCAGCATTATTGATAGAAAGTCTTCTCGCGACAGCATTGTAACAAACATAAAGCTTTGGGAATGAATATAAAGAATGTAAAGCCACAATCCTTAGTGCGGATATGTCCCCATCAATAGGGATATTGCACCCGAAGTCCTTACAAATAGTTAGCTTTCGTTTTGTCTGATATACCGAAGCAAGAAGGAGGCAAGCGTGAATATGAGCCTTATGAACGATTGGAGATGTCTCCCGCGCAACCTCTCTTTTTTCTGTGGTCCTTGCGTGACAATGTCCTAGCTTGGCGTGGTTTTAGACTTGGGTGATAATCGTCAATGCTAAGAAGATGGCGTATGCAAGAAGCAGTATTATGCCTTTCACTTTGCCGATTTTCATTGTGATCATGTATCCGAAGAACAGTGTTGCAGTTATCAGAAACACGCCGCCGTTAAGCCACAACGATTCGTTTGAGACGTGTAACGGACTGACGAGTGTTGTGATTCCCATCACGATAAGCAAAGTGAAAATGTTGGCTCCCAGACAACCTGCAACTGCTAGGTCACCGTGTCCCTTTCTGGTGGCTGCCACCGCAGTGGCAATGTCGGCAAGAGAAGTCCCCAATGCGACAACAGTCATTCCTAACACCAGTTCAGAAACACCAAGGATGCTGGCTATGTTTACGACTGACAGGACAAGAACATGCGCTGTTATGAGCGAGACAAGTATCCCCAGCGTGAATGAGAGGTAAGGATTCTTTATCTCGTAATGTCTACCAGTCAAGCGCGTCAGCAACTCGATCCTGACCGCGATCTCCTCCGTCTCAGTCTTCCTTTCTTCAGGCGCCTCGATTTTCTCCTGCTCATACACGTTTATTATATAGAAGACTGCCAGTGCGAGGAGCACTATTCCCTCGGTTTGCGATACCACGCCATCCAGCATGAATGCAAAGGTCGCTATTGTCGCTACCATCAAGAATATGCCATCTCGAACTATCATCCTTCTATGAACAACAAGAGTTGCGAGTAACGACGATAATCCTATCATGAATGCGATGTTTCCTATGTTTGAACCAATAATGTTGCCGAAGGCTATTTCGTTCTCTCCTTGCGTAATTGCGAATAGCGAAACCAAGAGTTCAGGCAGGATGTACAAGAGCGAGACTAGAAGTATTCCCAGCGCGATCTTCGTCGTGTTAAGCTTGTGAGTCAAAGCAACCACGGAGTCAGCTGTCCAGTCCGCGCTTTTCGCCAGAAAGAACAAACTGACCAAGAACAGGAAAGCCCACAGGACCAGGTCAATCATCAGACTTCGAGACTACTAATGTGAATTGTCCTAATGAGCCTTCTCAGTACGCAACTCCGGCATCAGCCTACCACAGATACGCGCGCTAAGGGGGACATGACCCGCAACCCATCTTTTTCTCAATTTTACCAAAGAACTGCCTACTAGCGGCGATACTCAAAGTGGCATGAACATTGCTCTGACCTGCTGAATTCCATGCATCCCTCTGAGTCTGTTGATTAGGTTCAGTATTCTGTCGTTGCTTCCTTCTGTGATAAAGATCTCCAAGCAATACTTTTCGTCTATGTGTCTGTGAACATTCTCTATTACCACATCATCAAATTCGTGTCTTATCTCGGCTATTTTCAAGTCAACATCCTTTCTTGCATAGTCGCAGGTCGTCATTATTGTCGCAGCGACGTTTCCGCTCTCAAGTTTGGCCAATTCAGACTCAGAAATAAGACTCCGTACAGCATCACGGAAAGCTTCGGACCTGCTGAAGTATCCTCTTGACTTTATGAATTCGTCAAATCTCCGGAGCAGCTCAGATGGAAGAGTTATACTCACCACGGTCATCAGGTACATCCCCGCATATCAACTTGTAACCATTATTATATGATCCTATTAATATTACTACGAAAAAAGCTAGCACTAGATTAATATCACCTCCACGCCATTTTTCCGATGATAAGCTATGCGCCTCGAAGACGAGGACGAATTCGAAGACGAAGAAAGACAAAGCAGAAGAACTTGGGTTCTGCTTGCCACGGTTCTGGGACTTACAATGGCCATAGGTGTTTTGCTGGATGTATTCGCTGAAGGCGTTCACCTTGGCTTCACAATACCAATACTGAATGAACCTGCAACCGTTTCAGCGATAATATATCACGTTGCAGTCGTAGCCGCTGGACTGTACATCGGCTATTTTGGACTGAGAGAGCTGCTTGTTGAGAAAAGGTTCTCGGTAGAGTTCCTCATGGCAGTCGCAGCGCTCGGAGCAGCTTATCTGGACTACTTGTTTGAAGCAGCTTCGGTGCTGTTTCTCTACTCCTTGTCCGAGTACTTTGAAGGTTATATCCAGGATAGGGCTCGCAGGACGGTTGAGAAGCTGTCGGCCTTCATGCCTGAAAAGGCAAGAGTGATAGTCAACGGCTCAGAGCAAAGCACAGATGTGAAAGAAGTCTCTACTGGCGCCATCATATTGGTGAGGCCCGGAGAGCGAATTCCGTTGGACGGCACCGTTACAGAAGGGCTTTCGCAGGTTGACCAGTCACTTGTGACAGGCGAATCAGTTCCTGTATTGAAGAAGACTGGTGAAGACGTTTATGCGGGCACGTTGAACACGAGTAGCATCCTCAAAATAACGGTCAGCAAAAAGGCCCAAGACACGCTAGTATCAAGAATTGTAAAGCTTGTGATAGAATCCAGAAAGAGAAAGGCATCTATCGAGAAACTGGTGGATAGGTTCGCCAAATTCTATGTTCCCATAATCATCTTGTTGGCATTGTTCACTGCTGTGGCGATGCCCAGAATCGCCGGAGGACCTGTGCAGACCTGGATTTACAGGTCCCTCGTCATCTTGGTCGTGTCTTGTCCAAGCGCCTTCGTGGTGTCTGTTCCAGCAACGATTTTTACTGCGATAACTGTTGCAGCCAGAAAAGGAGTCATCATAAAGGGAGGTACTTACATTGAAAAACTAGCGAGAGTCAATACTGTCGTTTTTGACAAAACAGGCACGTTGACGTTGGGAAGACCTGCAGTACACGAAGTCAAGGCAACGGGAGATTCAGGCGAGGAGGCTTTGCTGTATGCAGCGGCGTTGGATCAGTACTCAAATCATCCTGTAGCTCAGGCTATTGTCAGAAAAGCTGCAGAAAGAAAGTTTGACCTGAGTAAACTGCACGTAACGGAAGTCGAGGAAATTCCGGGAAAGGGAATGGTGGGATACGTCAATGGAGCTCACGTCGCCGTCGGCAACATGGAGCTGATGAATGAATACGGTTGCAACTGCCAGAAAATAGAGATGATGTACAGCAACGAGAAACACACGGCGGTTTGCGTATCCATTGAAAAATCAGGAACTGCAACGTTCTGCGTACTCGATGAGGTCAGGCAAGACGCAATAAAGGCGATTCGGGAACTGAAAAAGAATGGAGTGAACACGGTCATGTTGACGGGAGACAAAAGCGAGATTGCCAAAGAAACAGCAGACAAATTAGGCATCGAAAGGTTTCACGCAGAGCTACTGCCTGAAGACAAACTCAGGATCGTAGATCAATTGAAGGAAAAAGACGGCCTAGTGGCGATGGTCGGCGATGGCGTCAATGACGCCCCCGCGCTTGCAGCTTCAGACGTTGGGATCGCGATGGGTGGCGGCGGTGTAGATGTTGCACTAGAATCAGCAGACGTCGTGCTGGTTAAAGACGAGCTTGCCCAAATACCATACGTTCTCGAACTGAGCAGGAAGACCATGAAGGTTGCCAAGCAGAACATTGCTGCCTCTTTAGTCGTCAAAATCCTTCTTGGCGGTTTAGGCATGTTTGGATTCATTCCTCTCTGGCTTAGTGTCGCGTCAGGAGACGACGGAATAACAATGCTTCTACTCCTGAACACTTTGCGACTGACAAAAACCAAGCATTAACCGCCATCATGACAGCATCGGTTCTCTGCTCCAGAAGAGGTAGGCTTTGAATACCATTGCGAGAAAGACGGATTAATGTTCTTCAGGAAGCGAAAATGAACTGGAAATACTGGAAATGAATCTCTGATCCAGATTAGCGATTCATAAGATAGTTAAGCGTATGTGACCTATTCTCGCACTAGAAATGGTTGGTGAAAACGTTTGAAAGAAAAATTGACACTTAAACGAAGAAGCGAATTGGAAACAGAAATGGCCAACGTTTTCAGTGAAAACATCAGGGAACTCTCAACCGAGTTGCAAAGAATATTGATAGACGATTTGGTCACGGCATTCCAAAATAGAATGAAAGTGTTAATGCTAGCCCAAGAAAAGAGTTGCTACCAGTGGAGCCGAAGCAAAAAGAACGTGGAGTTCAAATCCATAAAAGCTTTATATATAGA
>Ga0315285_10005006_pt1 | contig 13702 bp, 12 predicted proteins | sample YL17G09_36_MG_FD_203698 | JGI IMG/M metagenome (GOLD analysis project Ga0315285, IMG submission 203698) | Sediment microbial communities from Yellowstone Lake, YNP, Wyoming, USA - YL17G09_36 | ecosystem: Environmental > Aquatic > Freshwater > Lake > Sediment | place: USA: Wyoming | collected... | reverse complement strand
AGGGTTCATTTTCTGCCATTGATTCAGCTTGGCATCGTAAGCCCATGTTTCCAGGGAATTCTTTTTTTTATTCGCAGCCACGCAAACAGTTACTCTATTGCTGCTATCATAGGCCATGACAGGGTCCGCTTCATAATAAGTGGGGTTTGCGTCCGGTTGCATATCCTTCCATTGGTTTTTTCTGATATCAAAAGTAAATGTTCTTGGATCTGTGCCGTCCCCTACACCAAACAATACAAATAATTTTTGGGACTGGTCATAAGTCATATTAAAACCAGGGTTGTAGAATGGTTTTTCAGGGGGCTGGCTCTCGGGATATAACAAAGTCCACGTGTTAGTGTAGAGATCGTAAGCAGCGGTCCTCTTTGGTTCATTCACGTTAAACACAAGTACTACCTGGTTATCTGCGTCATAAGCAGCAGCCCTTGCTGGCCCTACCGAAACCTCTGGAAAAGGCCTCATATTTACCCATTTATTTTCATTTAAATCGTACGCCCACACCGAAGAGTCGAGATTTAAAATGTGCTTGCGCCATTGCCAGCCATGATTTCCTGAAAACCCCGGAAATCTAATAAATTTTCCGTTTGCCTGATCGACGACATTTGTCCTGGAACAGCAATTTCCCGGAGGCGAAGTATTCGGATACATCAATGTCCAGGTCCCTTCGGCCAAATCATAGACCCAAGTTTCAAAACCTTGCTCTCCTCCTCCTCCCTGATTATGACCGCCATGGCGGATTATCTTTTTATTCTTTATATCATAATCTAAAGAAGTTTCGTATCCCAGCTTAGGAGAGGGCGGGCCGCCAAAAATAGGGCTTCTTTTGACCCAAGTGTTCGGTTTTTGAGCTATAATACCATTTTCCAGTGCGGGTTTTCTGTAATTTTTATTCTCATCATAATATTTCATTTGTCCTGCACCTTTTCCCGGATTTTCTCCGCCAAATGCGTACCCATGCGTCAAAAAATTAAATCCTAAAATAATTGATAAGAATATGGTTTTCATTATAACCTAAAATCTTGAATGCATTCTTGGCGAGAAAAAAGAAAACCGTGTTTGTACTTTATGTCCCTCGCTGTCGCAGCGCAACAGAACTGCCGTTTTGAACAAAAAGCTGTCCTTCGACGCGCTCACTTCGTCCTTCGATAAGCTCAGGACGAACACTGAGCGAAGTCGAACGTGTTCGTTCGCTTGCTCAGGATGGTTCGCCTCGCTTCTATGTAAACGCTTCACTCGTTCACCAATGGCTTGTGGTGAGCGAGCGAAGCGAGTCGAACCATAGTCCCAACGGGATTCGAACCCGTGTCTTCACCGTGAGAGGGTGATGTCCTAGGCCGGGCTAGACGATAGGACCTTGACTTTGCCCTTACCAACATGAGGCAAAGGCAGTCCGAATTCTAGCGAGCTGGATTTCGCAGAAATCCGGCCGCTGTTTAGAATTCGGACCATATAACTTATCCGTTGCACAAAGAGCTTAAAAATTTCGCAGAAACTCAGCCGCCGCTTAGAATTCGGAAATTCTAGTTATCCCTCGCATAAACAGCCTGCCATTTTCTTCGAAAATGTCTAGGCTATGCTTCGGGATATTTTGCCTACAAGTAAAATCGTGGCAAAATAATGGTGCGCGAGGGGGGACTTGAACCCCCACGGATTGCTCCACATGCCCCTCAAACATGCGCGTATACCGATTCCGCCACCCGCGCGCGCCGAAATAACTACCTATTAGAAGTGGTCCCTTGCATAATCGCTTGTAAATTTCTGGCGCTTCGCGCCTAAAATTTACTTCGCACGCTTCGGGACGAAATTTTCCGCGTTTAGAACACGGAAAATTTCAGTTGGGATGCCTGGATTCGAACCAGGATACCAAGATCCAGAGTCTCGTGTCCTACCGTTGGACGACATCCCAGTAAAATCTATTTATGCTGCAACTTATCCAAAACTTTATTTACCGCGTCGGCTATGCGCTTCAGGTCGTCATTCTTCCTGAATTTAATCCTTACAGAATAATCGCCGCCTGCTATTTTGTCCAGTTCTTTTTCCAGCCTGTACACCGGGCCCGCGAACCTGTGCGACAGCATGATGCCCCACCCTATCAATATCAAGAATAATATGGGCACCCCTACAAGCAGGACGATATTTATTTTGTGTATCGCGGGGAAAAGGATGCTCGCGATGGCTTCTGGAAAAGCTATCTCCTCAGCGATGATGTTTAAAATCAAATAATACAGCAACGCCCCGATAAGTAAAGTCGGCAAAAGCATCGCGACCACCAAAAGGCGCAGATACTTTACCTGGATCCCGGGGATGATCCACTGCTTTCTCTTTTTCATCATGTCATTTTCCCTCCTTTAATGAGCAGACAACTTACGGAGCGAAGCGACGTAAGTTGTAGGCCAACGGCCGTCTGCGAATTGAACCCTTGACATTTTGACCTTGAAAATCTGTCAATAAGTTTATATATCGTTTCTTTTCTAGTTTTACCGTTTTTAAATTTCATCTCGTATCTACAAGCATCTTTGCGAGAATCAAAAATGTCAAGGGTCAAATTCAGCCTGCAAACTTACGCTCGCTTCGCCGCGTAAGTTTGGGCTTCATTTGATATACCCCACTTTTATCTCGTCATAGGAAGCCTCGGCGCTTGTAGACGCGCTGTCAGAATCCGTCATGAACGCGATCGCCCCAACCTTCAATTTGGGATAATAACCAAACGCTGTTTTATAATCCTCGTAAATGTTCCTTTCCTCAAATATCCATTTGTTTAATTTTTTTTTCCCGCTTTCCAGCACCCATAGTTTTATGTTTTTAGAATATGGGCTGTCTATTATAGAGCCTGCCGGCGCAAACTCATCCCAGATATATTCGATGCACTTGGAAGTCAAAAAAGAACCCGATGGGAATATCACATAGATCCTTGCCGCGAAATCATCTTTTTCCGCCGTAAACGCCCCTTCCGGGCCTCCTTTGTCCGGGAATTTCTCCAACCTCCATTTCCAGCTCATCATCGGGTAATCCTTGCAGGAATAGCTTACTTTGTAAAAATAGCCCGACGCGGCGCCCTGGCTTTTGGCGTCCACAAAAGCTTCGTTGTCTACGCGGTCTATGACATAGAGCGTCTTTCCTTTAAATATCTTTTCCTGCCAGTCCTTGAGCGCGTTTTCTTCCTTAAAAGAGAAGTATTTCTGGACTTCTTTTTCTTTATTAGCCGCGAACACGAGTATGCTTAAAGCGCCGAATGAAACCACTAATAGTAATAATATCAATTTCTTTTTCATATGGCCTAACCCATTTTCGCCGCTTTTATCGCCCTTGAGATCCTTTTGATCACTTTTTCTTTCCCTAAAAGCTCTATGATGTCAAACAAGCCCGGGCTCACGCTTTTGCCGGTCAAGGCGACTCTTGTCGGGTGTATCAGGTCCGCCGCTTCTATCTCAAGCTCCGTTGCAAGCCCCCTTACAGCCTGTTCAATAGCGATTTTATCAAATGCCTCAAGTTCTGACAACCTATCCTTTAACAAAGCCAGGTTCTTGGCAACGCCTGCTTTTTTTAAATAATCAAGCACCGCCAGGTCGTCATATTTGACGTTTTCCAGGAAGAAAAAGTTCGCGACCGAAGGGAACTCCGACATCAATTTCATCCTTCCCCTGAACAGATTTACCAGCTTTAAAAGATAGGCCCTGCCTGTCCCTTCCTTGACATATTTTTTGCTTTTCAAATACGGCATCACCAGGTCAAGCAGCTTTTCGTCAGCCATTTTCTTTATATGCTGTGAATTCATCCATTTTAATTTTTCATAATCAAAAACAGCGCTGACTTTATTTATGTTTTTTATCGAGAAAGCAGCGGCTATCTCTTCTTTGGACATCAATTCCCTGTTCCCGCCCGGCGACCAGCCCAGTAAAGACATGAAATTAAACAATGCCTCAGGCAGGAAACCTTCTTTCCTGTATTCGGCGATAGCGACCGCTCCGTGGCGCTTTGAAAGTTTTGAGCGGTCCATTCCTAATATAAGCGGTATATGCACGAACTTAGGCTCTTTTAACCCCAGCGCGTGGTAAATGGCTATCTGCTTGGGCGTGTTCGGGATATGGTCGTCCCCCCTTATGACATGCGTGATGCCCAGCTGCGCGTCGTCGACAACGCACGCGAAATTATAGGTTGGCATGCCGTCTGATTTTACTATGATGAAATCACCTAAAAGCGAATTGTCAAAATCTATTTCCTTGTGCACCAGATCATGCAGTTTTATTTTTTCCGGCGGCACTTTAAACCTTATCGCCCCGTCTTCGTAGTGCGCTTTTCCTTCTTTGACCAGTTTTTCGGCGTATTCCTTATATATAGCGGTCCTCTGGCTCTGGAAATACGGGCCCTCGTCCCAATCAAGGCCGAGCCACTTCAAGCTGTCTATGATCTCATCGAGGTATTTTTTCTGCGAGCGTTTTAAATCAGTGTCTTCGATGCGCAGGATAAGTTTTCCGTTGTAGCGCTTGGCGAAAAGCCAGTTAAAAAGCGCGGTCCTGGCGCTGCCGACGTGGAGATAACCTGTCGGGCTGGGAGCGAATCTCACTCTTGCGTCTTTATGTTCTTCCATTTTTAATATTGGGTGTCCCTGGCCAATTGCGCCCCTTTATAAAGGGCCTTTGTGTTTACATCTAAAAGGTTACGCCTGTGGGCGGGTATCGCCTTTTTAAGGCAATCCAATACTGTTTTAATAGGCACTGTTTTTTTGGCCTGGATATACGCGCCCAAAGCGACCATGTTGGTGACTTTCACGTTGCCCAATTCCACGGCGATATCGCTTAATGGCAAAGAAAGGATCTTTATATTTTTTCTATTGGGCATCCTTTTGACCAAAGACTTGTTTAAGATCAAAAGCCCGTTTGCCTTTATCTTTTTTATAAATTTCAAGGCCGAGGGCTCGTTCATGGCGATACAGGTCGTCGGGTTTGTCACGATAGGCGAGGGTATATAGCTATCGGATACGACCACCATCGAATGCGCCGTGCCGCCCCTGACTTCGGCGCCGTAACACGGCATCCACGTAACTTCTTTCCCGCTTTCCATCGCGGCCTGGGCGAATATTTTACCCATCAACAAGACGCCCTGTCCTCCGAATCCTGCAAAAATTATCTCTTCGCGCATTCTCCGAACTCCTGACTCCGAACTTATTTAAGCTGTCCCAACGGGAAAACCTTCTTCATCTCATCCTCCACCCGTCTTGTAGCTTCAACAGGTGATTTTTCCCAATAAGTAGGGCACATCGAAAGTACCTCGACCATTGAAAATCCCACGCCGTCTATCTGGTTCTTGAACGCTTTCTTTATCGCTCTTTTAGCCGACAATATGTCTTTGGGCGAGCCCACTGAAACTCTTTCCACGTATTTCGCGCCCGGCAAAGTGGCAATCATGTCGGATATTTTCAAAGGATACCCGTCTCTTTTTATGTCGCGGCCCAAAGGCGTGGTCGCTGTCTTCTGACCTATCAAAGTAGTTGGCGCCATCTGGCCGCTTGTCATACCGTAGACGGTATTATTTACAAAAATAACTGTTATATTTTCTCCCCTTGCCGCGGTATGTATGATTTCCGCGGTACCTATCGCCGCCAAGTCGCCGTCTCCCTGGTAGCTGAATACAATTTTATCAGGCTTTACCCTTTTAATGCCTGTCGCGACAGCAGGCGTCCTGCCGTGAGGCGCCTCGCATGTGTCAAAATCCCAGTAATAATACGCGACAACCGCGCATCCCACAGGCGCAATTGCTATTGTCTTTTCAGCTACGCCCAGCTCGTCGATCGCTTCGCAGACCAGCCTGTGGATTATGCCATGACCGCAGCCCGGGCAATAATGCGTTTTTACATCCTGCAATGATTTGGTTTTTCCGAATATTTTTTTCATCCTTCGACTCACTCCTCACTCTGTTCATCATTCGCTCAGGATGACCCTGAGCGAAGTCGACACTTCGATTACACTCAGTGTCGATGGGTCATTTTAATTTTTTTATTTCCTCGAGTATTTCCTCAACGCCCGGTACGCCGCCGCCTGCCCTTCCGAAAAAGTGGACCTGGCTCTTGCCGTTGACAGCCAATCTTACGTCTTCCACCATCTGCCCCGCGCTCATCTCGACCACTAAAAATTTTTTCGCCTTTTTCGCGGTATCGGAAATTATCTTCTCCGGGAATGGCCAAACCGTTATCGGCCTTATTAACCCGGCTTTTATCCCTAATGACCCGGCCTTTGATATCGCCGCCTTGACTAACCTGCTTGCAGTCCCGTACGCGACCAGGACCACGTCGCTTCCGCTAAGGCCCTGCGCCTCGTACATGACCAGTTCCTGTTTTATTTTCTTATATTTTTCCTGCAGCTTTTTGTTATGCTGCTCAAGGACGCCGTCTTCTATAAAAAAGGAGCGTATTATTTTTTGTTTTCCTTTAGCGTGGCCGTCAAGCGCCCATTCTTTTTTCGGCAGGTTTTTCCTCGGCTTTAAATCCAATTCCACCGGCTCCATCATCTGGCCAAGTATGCCGTCTCCCAATATCATGACAGGGTTCCTGTATTTATCCGCCAAGTCAAACGCCTGATATGTGATCTTCGCGAGTTCTTCTATGGAAGCAGGCGCAAACACTATCAAATGATAGTCCCCGTGGCCTCCGCCTTTTGTCGCCTGGAAATAATCTGCCTGAGCCGGCGCTATATTCCCCAGGCCAGGGCCGCCGCGCATCATGTTCACTATCACGACAGGAAGCTCGCTTCCCGCTATGTATGAAATGCCTTCCTGTTTTAAACTTATTCCCGGGCTTGACGAAGATGTCATAGCCCTTGCCCCCGCGGCAGACGCGCCCAGGCACATATTTATCGCCGCCAACTCGCTTTCGGATTGGATAAACACGCCTCCAACCTCAGGCATCCTTTTTGCCATGTGGCCTATAAGTTCATTTTGCGGGGTTATGGGGTAGCCTGCGTAAAACCTGCACCCAGCCAAAATCGCCGCCTCGCCGATTATCTCATTGCCGCACATCAATATTTTTTTAGCCATGTTATTTAAAAACCTCAATAGCGCAATCAGGGCAAACAATCGCGCAAAAAGCGCAGCCTCTGCACTTGGCTGTTTTTTTGACGATCGCCGCGTTCACGCCGTTTTTATTTATATTTTTATCCAGCATTATTATTTTGACAGGGCAGACCTCTACGCACAAACCGCAGCCCTTGCATTTTTTCTTATCTATGACTATTTTTGCCATTTTGCTCCCTGGCCCTTTGTTATTTTTTCTTTCATCGCTTTTGCTATCTTTATACTGCTTAAACCGTATAAGTCCAAAAGGACCTCTCTTTTCCCGTGCGTTATAAATTCGGACGGCAGGCCTATCCTGTGCACTTCCACGTTCTTTATTCCTTTTTTCTCAAGCGTCTCCAGCAAAAAGCTGCCGAAGCCCCCCTCTAAGACTCCTTCTTCAACAGTTATGAATTTATTGATATCTTTTGATAGTTTTTCTATCAGCGCTTCGTCTATCGGCTTTACGAAGCGGGCGTTTATCACGGCTACGTCTATATTTTCCTTCGATAATAATTCGGCGGCTTCCAGGCTTGCCCAGGCCATGGACCCGAGCGCGAATATAGCCGCGTCTTTTCCCTGTCTTAAAACTTCCGCTTTCCCAAGCTCGATGTCGCTCGACAAGAAACCGTTTTTGTGTTCATGCGAGACGCCGTATAAATCAACTTTTTGGTTGCACAGCGGGCAGCTATACGCGTCTGTAGGCCTGTTTGAAAAGCCCCTGGGGTATCTTAAGGCGCAAGGCCCTTTGTGATCCACCGCGAACTCAAGCATGTGTTTTAATTCAAATTCATCTTTGGGCGCCAGCATAACCATCCCCGGCATGTGGCGCAAGTATGCGATGTCGAACAGTCCATGATGGGTCGGCCCGTCTTCTCCAACGATGCCTGCCCTGTCCAGTACAAATAAAACATCCGAATTCTGCAGGCACACATCATGCATCAGCTGGTCGTACGAGCGCTGCATAAATGTCGAGTAAATCGCGACGACAGGCTTTAAGCCGCCTTCGGCAAGCCCAGCCGCGAAAGTCACCGCGTGTTCCTCGGCCATGCCTACATTAAAAAACCTGTCTGGAAATTCCGCGGCAAAAGCGTCAAGCCCTGTACCGTCAGGCATCGCCGCGGTTATCGCGACTATCCTTTTATCTTTCTTTGCCAGTTCGACCAAGGCGTTGCTGAACGCTTGCGTGTAAGTTATCCGGTCACCGGCTTGCTGTTTCGGTTCGCCTGTTTCTATATTAAAACTGGATATGCCGTGGAATTTATCAGGATTTAATTCGGCAAAGCTAAAACCTTTGCCTTTTTTTGTGACAACATGTACCAGTTTAGGCCCGTCAAAATCCACGATCTTTTTAAGCGTGGGGATAAGCGTCCTTAAATCATGGCCGTCTATCGGCCCGAAATACCGCAAGCCGAGCTCTTCAAACACAGCGCCGGGCACGATCAGGTGTTTCAACCCTTCCTCAAATCTTCTGGCGAGTTCATAAATCGCCCCACCGATCCTGGGCAGCCTTTTTACCAGGTTTTGCAGTTTCTTATGGGCCCTGTTATAAAATGAGTTCGTTATCAGCCTGTTTAAATATTTCGAAAAAGCGCCAACACTGGGTGAAATGGAAAATTCATTATCGTTTAAGATCACAAGGATGTCTTTTGCGATGTGCCCGGCGTGGTTTAAAGCCTCAAGGGCCATGCCGCCTGCCAAAGAACCATCTCCTATTACAACTACTATCTTCTCATTTCCTTTCGCGATATCCCTGGCGCATGCAAGCCCTAAACCTAAAGAAATAGATGTCGAACCGTGGCCTGTCGTGAATCTATCGTATGTGCTTTCGTCTTTATTGGGGAAACCGCTTAGGCCGCCTAATTGCCTGAGCGTTTTAAATTCTTCTCTCCTGCCTGTTAAAATTTTATGCGCGTACGCCTGGTGCCCGACATCCCAGATAATGGTGTCTTTGGGGCAATCCAAAATATAGTGCAGGCCCACCGCGATCTCTACAGCGCCAAGGCTTGCGGCCAGGTGCCCGCCTGTTTTTGACACATTGCCTAAAATATATTCTCTTATCTCCTGGGAAAGTTGGCGCAATTCCTCAAGGGAGAGGTTTTTTAAGTCTTTAGGAGAGTTTATTTTTTCCAAAATACCCACTAAATCGTCCTCCTTAAAAGATGATCGGAAATGCCTTCAAGCACCTCGGCTTTTTTCCCAAAGACCTTTATTTCTTTTTTTGCCTTCTGGGTAAGCCTTGCCGCTTCGCGCATCGCGCCTTTATCCCCGAAGATCTCGGCGTACCCCTGGGAATCCATCACGTCATCAATGATCTGGAAAGCCACCCCCAAATATTCGCCGTATTTCTGAAGTCTTTGTATTTTATTCTCACTCGCCCCGCCGATTATCCCGCCTATTTTTAAGCTTGCCGCTATCAAAGCGCCTGTCTTGTGCGTATTTATGTATTGAAGCGTCGGCAGGCCCGGGTCTTTTTCTTTAGAATTTATATCAACGACCTGCCCGCCTATCATGCCGCGCGTGCCTACAGCCTTGGAGGCAGTTTCAATGATCCGAACGGCAATTTTTGGATCTGATTTCGCGAATAATTGAAAGCTCAGGTTCAACAACGCGTCCCCTGCCAACAGGGCGATCGCCTCGCCATATTTTTTGTGGCAAGTCAGTTTTCCCCTCCTGTAATCGTCATCATCCATCGAAGGCAGGTCATCGTGTATCAAAGAAAATGTGTGGATCAGTTCGATGCCGCAAGCCGCAGGCATCGCTTTTTTTACATCCCCGCCTGCTGCCTGGCATGCCGCCAATAAAAGCGCGGGGCGTATTCTTTTGCCGCCTGAAAATACGCTGTACCTCATCGCTTTGTGTATGACGGACGGGTATTCTTTTTCCTTGGGAAGATAGGAATCAAGCGCCTTGTCTATTTTTTTCCGGCAGTTTTCAATAAAAATTTCTATTTTCAAAACAGTCCCCCCGCGTCTTGCGCGCCTTTTTTTGTTTTTCTGTGTTTTGGTTTCGGGGCGTCTTCGGAAACTTTATCTTGCGCTTCCTCTTCCTCGAACGGCTCCAGGACAAACTTATCACCGGATTTTTTCAGGGTCTCGACTTTTTTCCTGGCAATCTCCAGCTTCTTAGAGCAGATATTGCACAGCTTTATTCCTTCTTCATATTTTTTAAGCGACTCTTCAAGCCCGAATTTTCCGCTCTCTAAATCTTCCACTAGTTTTTCTAATTTTGAAAGCGCCTCTTCAAATTTTGGTTCAGTCATAAAATCTCCTCCACACTGCTTACAAAAGATCCTTTTGCTAGTTTAGTCTGGACCCTGTCGCCCTTACTGAGGGCAGTTGTGTTTTTTATTATCTTATTATCAGGCAATAAAAAGCTTATGCTATAACCGCGGCCCAATATCGCCAGAGGCGAAAGCGTGTGCAGTTTCCCGGCAAGGCCTTCGAACTGCTGGGCGCTCATCTTGACCATGTTATCGGTCGTGTTTAAAATATCTTTTAACAAATCGTCGATTCTTTGCTCCAACTGCTCTACGATGACAAGCGGCCTCTTTAAAACATGGCTCTGGCTGAGCCTTTCTAATTTATGCGCCGCTATCTCCAGGTCGTTTTCAACGCTTAAATGAAGCCTTTGTTTTAAATTATCTATCTGCGCTATCAGGTCGTCTTTTCTTAATACAACTATCTCAGCGGCGTTTGAAGGAGTCGACGCCCTTAAATCCGCGACAAAATCCGCTATCGTCCAGTCGACTTCATGGCCCACCGCGGAAATAACAGGCACTTTAGAGCGGAAGATGGCCCTTGCGACTACTTCCTCGTTAAAAGCCCACAGGTCTTCTAAGCTCCCACCGCCGCGCGCGATTATCATCACATCGATTTCGCCGTAGCGGTTAAACTCGTCTATCGCGTTTGCGATTTCCTGCGCTGAGCCCTCGCCCTGGACGCGCACAGGATCAATAATGATTTCAAGATTCGGGAATCTTTTCCTCAAGATCTTGAGCATATCCCTTACCGCCGCGCCTGTCGGCGACGTGACTATCCCGATCCTCTGCGGCAATAACGGGATGGTTTTTTTTCTTTCCGCGTCAAACAGCCCTTCCTTTGCAAGCTTTTCTTTAAGCTGCTGGAAAGCAAGCTGCAGGGCGCCCCAGCCTTTTAATTCTATCTTCTCGACGTATAACTGGTAATCGCCGCGCGCGCCGTAGACGCTTATTCTTCCGAAACAAAGGACCTTAAGCCCGTCTTCTATTTTGAATTTTAAAAATTGGTTTTCATTTTTAAAAAACGCGCATTTTAAAATCGATGTTTCATCTTTCAAAGAAAAGTACATATGGCCCGAGGACTGGGCCTTATACCCGGATATTTCGCCTTCGATCCATATCCCTGAAAACCTGTTCTCCAACGCCAGCCGTATATCTTTTGTTACCTCGCTTACAGTAAAAATATGCTGGCCTTGCGCAGATTGCTTTACTTGGTTCATAATTTTTTCTGGACGCGTTTTAACGAAATAGCCTGGCCTGTCTTTTCATCGACATCTAAAATCACGCCGTGAAGCTGCACGTTTTCAGTAGCCATTTCAAACCTGACAGGCAATTGCGTAAGAAACCTTTGGATTATCTGCTCGGTCCTTCTTCCTATTACGGAATCAAAAGGCCCTGTCATTCCTATATCACTTATGTAGGCTGTGTGCTTCGGCAGAATCCTTTCATCAGCTGTTTGGACATGCGTGTGCGTGCCGAAAACAAGGCTTACATCCCCGTCCAAATACCAGCCCATGGCGATTTTTTCGCTTGTCGCCTCGGCGTGCATATCGACCAAAATTATATTTGTCTTTTGCTTTAATTTTTCTATTTCTTCCCGCGCCGCCCTGAATGGGCAGTCCACAGCCGCCATAAAGACCCTGCCGACAAGGCAGATGACGCCTACATCTATCCCGCTTTTTGATTTTGTGACGCTTCCCCCGAAACCCGGAGCGCCCTTGGGATAATTGGCGGGACGCAAAAGCCGTGGTTCCCTATCAAGGATCTCCTCGACCTCTTTCTTTTTCCAGATATGGTCGCCTGATGTCAGGACATCCGCGCCGTAGCCGAATAATTCTTCCGCGATGTCAGGAGTGATGCCTGAGCCTCCTGCGGCGTTTTCGGCGTTTGCGACGACAAACTCGACGCCTTCTTCTTTTTTTATTTTAGGCACAAGCGCCTTTACAGCCTGCCGCCCCGGCGAACCAACTATGTCGCCTATTACGAGTATTTTCATGCATAATCTCCGTAACTCGTAATTAATAAAGGAGAATTCTTAAATTTACTAGTTACGAGTTACTAGTTTACTAGTTACTGTTATTTAGCGTATTCTATCGCTCTTGTTTCCCTGATAACAGTCACCTTTATCTGCCCGGGATACTCAAGCCCTTCTTCGACTTTTTTCTTTATTTCCCTAGCCAGGACCATCGCATCCTGGTCGGATATTTTCTCAGGATGGACTATGACGCGTATTTCCCTTCCTGCCTGGATAGCATATGCCTTGTCAACGCCTTTAAACGAATCGGCGATCGCCTCAAGCTTTTCAAGCCTCTTGACGTACGATTCTAATGTATCTCTTCTCGCGCCTGGCCTTGAAGCTGAGATCGCGTCGGCTGCATTCGCCAAAACAGCGTAGATCGTTTTCATTTCAACGTCTTCATTATGCGCTTCTATCGCGTGCACTACCTCCGGCGACTCGCCGTATTTCTTGGCAAGCTCGGCGCCTATCAAAGCGTGCGGGCCCTCGACTTCATGCGTCACGGCCTTGCCGATATCATGAAGGATGCCGACTCTTCTTGCTACAGCCGGGTCTACTTTAAGCTCGCTTGCCAATACATTCATGATGTAGGCTGTTTCTTTTGAGTGCTGCAAAACGTTTTGCCCGTAACTTGTCCTGTATTTAAGCCTGCCAAGGAGTTTTACAAGTTCAGGATGGAGCCCGTGTACTCCCGCGTCTATCGCGGCGCGCTCGCCTTCATCCTTTATGGAGACTTCCATCTCCTTTTTTACTTTCTCGACTACTTCCTCTATCCTGCCGGGATGGATCCTCCCGTCAGATAAAAGCCGCTCAAGCGCTATCCTCGCTACCTCTCTTCTTACGACATCAAACCCGGAAAGAATAACAGCGCCTGGCGTATCATCTATGATGACATCGACCCCTGTAGCTATTTCAAGTGAGCGTATGTTGCGCCCTTCCCTTCCTATGATCCTTCCCTTCATTTCATCGTTGGGAAGGTTTACAACGCTTACGGTGGACTCGACCGTATGTTCCGCGGCGCATCGCTGTATCGCCTGCGAGATTATCTCGCGCGCCTTTTTATCGGCGGTTTCTTTTGTCTGGTCTTCCAATTTCTTTAATAACACCGCTGCTTCCTGTTTCGCTTCTTCTTCCATGCGCGAAAGCAATATTTTTTTCGCTTCCTCAGCTGACAGGCCCGATACTTTTTGGAGTTTTATCTTTTCTTCCGCCAAAAGCGCGTCGAATTCCTTGCTTTTGTTCTCTAGGCCTTTTTCCTTGTCCGTTATCTGTTTTTCCCTCTGGAAGACCTCTTTTTCTTTCCTGTCCATGACATCGACTTTCCTGTCAAGGTTCTCTTCTCTTTGCATAAGCCTTTTTTCAAGGTTTATCAATTCCTGCCT
>Ga0315285_10005004_pt1 | contig 13705 bp, 15 predicted proteins | sample YL17G09_36_MG_FD_203698 | JGI IMG/M metagenome (GOLD analysis project Ga0315285, IMG submission 203698) | Sediment microbial communities from Yellowstone Lake, YNP, Wyoming, USA - YL17G09_36 | ecosystem: Environmental > Aquatic > Freshwater > Lake > Sediment | place: USA: Wyoming | collected... | reverse complement strand
TTATAAGTTTAATCCTCTGTCGGCGATTCATGAGTCTCAAATACTCATGCTTCGCTTGAGCTTCCTTAAAGATTAGATCTTTTTCTTCATATATCACCTTAAAAGGAAGCCTTTCAGGATTATTAAAAAAATAACTATCCAAGAGTATCTGAACCATTGCACTCTTCATGTTGTGCGTCCAGCCCGCAAAATAAGAGCCATCGGCACACTCTAGTATGTAAACTGTCCAGCCTACCCTTTCAAGATAGGCTATTTTTTCTGACTTAGTTCTATTCGCCATAGAATCAAATCTTTTCGAATGTGAGGCCTATCAACTCACCGGCTACTTTTTCAATCTTAACCCTGGTAGCTACATCGAAATCCTTAGCAAGGATCGCCATACGATTGACAAAGTCCCACCGGTTATTGACTTCATTGTTTTCAATTTCCTGGTACAGAAGGACATGAAACTTCTCATTAAGTCCTTTGTGAAGTCTGAGAGACCTCAGTAACCCCGAAATATCCTCTTTATTCTCAGTTAATCCTTTTGCCGATTGAATTTTCATTTGCAGATCATTCAACTGGCCCCTCAAAAGGCCCACCAACTTAGGAAAGAGCTCTTTAACGGCTGCAGGCTGTATTCCCTCATAGTCGGTCTCAAAAAAAGATTCACCGCTGTAGGAGGCTATCATAGCCGCTTTTGACGAGTCCCGGAAAAGAATGGTTTCCACCGAAATAGGGACGGCACCCAATTCGCTGGCAATCACTGAAAATCCAGTCGAGCACTTCTCCCCACAGACTTCGAATGAGTCATTAGAAATAAACCGAACATGCAGAAGGAGATCATCTCTTTCATCGCCAATCACAAACTCAACTTTAAAGTCATCCTGGATCGCTTCACCAATAATGGTCAAGATCTCAGCATTAGGAATATTGGTAAACTCGACCGGAAGCAGAGCCCTGATGATTGAGGAATTTGCATCAGTACTACTTTTACGTAGCTTACCCAGGACTGCAGACTTCTCGGATTTTAAAGAAGGAAGCCAACAACCCACAAGCTGATTTTTCATGGATTCCGTATTCTTTGCAAAAAAACTATAAGGTACGGAAATAATTTTGCAGAACTGCTTTGCTGCATGAATTATCTTGGGATCTCTCGGATTTTTGGGGTCACTTTTGAAATAGTATGTCCGGTCAGTTCCGTCCAGATACAAACGCATCTCCCCTTCTTTTGCTTCAAATTTCAGTACCTTCAAATCAAGGCACTTATCCTCGCAACTCTTAGTATGCCCCTGAAGGCGTTCAATCAGTGTAGAAAGTTCTTTATCCATACGTACTCCTTATTTTAAATGGATTATTCGCAAATCCGCAAATTCCTACGGATATGATCAATACTTGGCTCAGAATAACCACAGACATGACACGTTGTAAAACTTACTCCACGACCCACTCTTGTTTCAAGGCGGGTTTCCCCACATCTACCACAACCTGGTCGAACCTTTCCGGGTTCCAAGGCATTTTCGTATTTCCATGCCCCCTCCGATGTCTTCTCAGGAGTTTTCGGTACGGGCTTCTCCAGTATAATGTCATATCGGTTCACAATTACCTCAGAAACAATGGAACCGTATCATTAATCTTTTTTAGCGTATATCTCTTGAATCCGGGGACCCCCAAAGTCTCAAGAGCTTTTGCCGGATCCTTATATCCCAAATCCACAGAAACAACCCCATTTCTCTCTTCGGCTTTCTCCGTCCCATGCCGTCCGGCTGAATCCGAATCAAACACCGTTATAATTGTGCTGCAAAACATACGTAGTAACCCATACTGAACATCGTTTATTCCCGATGTCAGAGTTCCCACAGTATTAGGAAACGCCTTGGCCAAAGCGATGCAATCAAAAGTCCCCTCAACCGTAAAGACTTTATTCTCCTCATAGACAAAGGGCAGTGCCTCATGCAAACCAAAAAAGAACCCATCATGCTTAGCCCTGTCCGTAGCCCACAGTTTATAATCCTTGACATCGATCGAACGACCGGCAATTCCCACAATATTTCCAAGCATGTCCCTGAAAGGGAAAATGATTTTTCCCTCAAACTTTTTTCCTTTATAGGTCTCTGCCATGAACCGCTCGCGGTCTTTACTCTGCTCTTCCGGAACATGGATAATTTTGTTAAACCCCAGGCCATACTTTTTAACATCCTCCTGGGTAACCTGACGAGATTCCAGATACCTTAAAACTTCCGGATACCGGAAAATAGACTGATGAAGATTGCTGACCATTATATCCAAGAACATTCATTTTTTCTTCTTTTTCTTCGACAATGCCTTTATTACCGCCCCATCAGTAGAGATACTCTCTGCAGAAGAATACTTGGCCACCTGTTCTTCAAGAGTTGGAGCCACCTCCTGATCCTCTATCTTGAACTCCTCGCACTTCTTCATGATCTCTACATAGATCCAGTCAGGGATCTTCTCGAAAAATACCTCTTTAGTCTGTGGGTGAAAACGGAACATAGAGACACCACGCTCAGCTACCCCCCTTTGCCCCTTCCGTCCTATGAGCTCATGATAGTATACGGAAAGGATATATTTGTTTTCCTCTATTGGTAAATCCTTCCATTTACCACTCAGAACCCGGGCCTGTTTTATCTTCAGACCCTTAGGGCTCCCCCAATCAATTATTTCCTCAAGTCGAGCTATCCTATTCACCAAAGAAATTTTGGCCTCAGGATGCCTCTTGTGGAAATAGTCGTCATATGCCTTCGTTAAAAATACCAGGCAACCTGGCTTGAGTTCTTCATCCATACTACATGATACGACATTAACTACTTCAAATTAAAGAAGTTTATAAGCTGGCGAGAAATTTGTTGAAATCTTTCTCAGTCTCAAGAAGAATTTTCAGATTGACTATCCCATCATCCGTTATTCCCCCACCTGACTGACAAGGCGGAGCCGGAGGGACTTTTTCTGCATCAAGAGGCGGGAAAAGGGCATTCCCACAAAACCTTAACTTCTTCGACCTCTTAAGCGATTTTACCATTTTGTCCGAAATGATATCTATCTTATTATCATAGAAAACCACATTACTCTGACATTTCGGACATACATATATAATGAATTTATGAAATTTCTCGACATGAGCCCGGGCCGGGAAATGACATTTTGGGCATTCAAGAGACACTATTATTTCCTTCGGTTTCATATGACCCTCACGCCTAAAAAATTCTTCATTATTGAAATGGCCGAGTTATGGAAATAGTCATCCCGAGCCATGGTACAGGCTTCAATAACGCTCACCTCATAACCTCTGTTCCTGGCAGATTCCGCAGTAAAGAGAACTGAGGTATGAGTCTCAACTCCTAAAAGGCCTACATGTTTTATTCTCTTCTGCATCAGAAAACCCTCTAAAGCATTATTATAAAAGGCATTATATCGTATCTTATCCCAGTATTCATTAGCATACTTTTTAAGGCAATCCGGAATTCCAAAGTCATGCGTATTCACGACGGAATGAGTCTTATCCATTAGAAAGAAAGAATCCTCTATAGAATGTGCCTCTCTAAAAAAAATCTTCAATCCCTGGAAATTGGAGAGAAAATCTGAGATTCTAACCTTCAGAATCTCAGCCCTCTCACCCATATATACAGACCCCTTCTCATCCAAAAAACCATTCTGGGGGTTCATTACTAATAGAATGTCCATTCCACCTCACGGGGCAAAATGATTAGGAGATTATTATAGCCGTTCTTTTATTCTATGGCTATGATACAGTTTATAGGAGGTATACTAAAGTTTAATTTTTATTGAGGCGAAGATTTCTGAGCTTCTCTGCTTTTCACTTTGCATTGGTCACTGCAATAAACAGCATACTTACCTTTATGGTCAAAAATCTTACCGCAGACTCTACAGGATTTCAGATCCTCAAGGCCAAAGGCTTTAATATACAAACACAAATTATAGCAGATAAATCCCTGAATCCAGGGGGCTAAAGAATCTTTAACCCTGGCCGTTCTGGAGATATTCTGACCAAGCTGTGATTCTACCCTCTCCACATCCTCTTCCAGAGAATCTTCCATATAGTGATTAACAAAAGCGCTGAACTCCTCAGCCAACCCCACCCTAATAAGGTCCCTGACAGCATCCGTCAGCTCTATCCTGAAAGGCTCCAGGTCAGGAGGATTCTGTGATGCCAACACGGCTGCGTCTTTAGTTTTAACCTCAGGGGAGTTTAAAAAAGTATCTATGAGATCTGAGGCTCCGACCTCTTTGTTTATGAATCGGATGAACAGGGACTCCCGACGTACCCCTACGGATTTATCCGTGAATAGTTTACGATTCATAGTCTTGTTAAATACCTGTTCAAAAGAACTCTTTTATCCTTATTATGCATCCTCGAAATAAGACTTTTCTTCCTGGGATCAACCTCTATCAATAGCTCCGGATAGTTCCGAGAAGGGAGCCCGACTCTGAACAGGGTACTCACCCTGTTACTATCCAGATAGGGACTCGCCCTCGAAACAAACTCCTCACAGGTAATGTCAAAAGTAACTTCCAAAATATCCCTGCATATCACATATGCCTCGGATAAAATAGTTCTTATCCTATCCCGATCTAAATCTATTTCTATCTTGTAAACTTCATTTTTGCATTGCATGTCAGATGATATGTTTCTTCACCATGGACTTAAGATTTTCTTTGCTGGAAACACCACGAATAACTTGTTTGACCTTACAATCCTGCATAAAAATTACAGTCGGGACACTCATGATTCCAAACATTTGAGAGACTTCCGGACTCTTAGTCACTTCCACCTTTGCTACCTTAACATTTATCATCTCATTTGATATTTCTTCCATGATTGAATGTAGCATTTTGCATGGGCCACATGTGGTGGCATAAAAATCAAGAAGAACTGGGCCTTTACGAATTGAATCAATATTAGTTATTTCTGTTACCATAAAAATAAACTCCTTTACAGAGGGTTAGGGTTTAAGATCCGCAACCAGAATAGCCACAGTCATTACAAACAGAACAAGTAGCTTTCCGTACAGTATTAACAGACCCGCATTCCGGGCAAGGGCCACCCTTTTTTAAGCTTTCATCTATCTTATGCTGTACAGGACAGGAATATTTTAATTCCTCTTCGATCACTCTTGCAATTGCATGCGGGGGGGACGGTATTGGTTCAGATGCTTCGCAGTCCCCAATGGTATGAAAAACTGGCTTATCAGAAGGGATGTTTTTAAGGTTACGCACAATGGAATCCGGCTTGACTCCGGCTCTCAAGGCAAGGCTTATCATCTTACCGAGAGACTCGGCCCAGGAATCCTCAACGCCACTCGTATGGTGTGCATCAGGTTCCTTGCTTTCACCGACAGTAGCGAAGACCTCGATTATTTCGCCCTCTTTATTCCGGTTTACCGTTACGTAAAGATTATGCTTCTGCATATGAATTCTTGTGGTCGCCCCGACAACTCTATCTCCCCGCTTCTTAGGAGCAACCCGAGTATCATTCTCTTCTTCTTTTACATGCTGGAGATCCTGAATAATATGCTTGGACTCAGCTATGGCCTCTTTCTTTACATCCTTATTAATGAATACGCCCTCTTTAGAGCCATCACGGAAGACAGTAATTCCTTTTGCCCCATTTTCCATTGCAAAAATAAAGGCCTTTTTAATGTCCTCAACTGTTGCTGAGTTAGGCAAATTCACGGTTTTTGAAACCGCAGAATCTACATACTTACTAAATAGGACCATCATCTTTATATGGTCTTCAGGACTGATTTCCTGAGCTGTTTTAAAATATGACGGCTTTGGTTCACCAAAGTGTGCACTCTTCCACTTGATATAAGCGGGGCACCCATCTTCATAAGATCCCAATCGTGTATTTCGCTGAAATGCCAGGGAGAACCATGGCTCACAACCGGTTGAAGAATTGAACAGGGCTCCGATGGTCCCCGTTGGTGCTATCGACAGCAGTGTTGCATTTCTGAGGCCATGCTTCTCTATCTGATCCTGAATCTCTTTAGGAAGGGTCTTGATGAAATGGCTGTTGAAGATTTTCTCTTTGTCAAACGCTGGAAAAGGGCCTTTCTCCTTCGCCAATTCTATAGAGGTCAAATACGCCGTATCTCTCATAAATATGAGAACCTTCTCAATAGTCGCCCTGCCCTCGTCCGTGTCATAGCCCTGACCAAGCTCAATCAACATATCATGTGCGCCCAAAACGCCCACACCAACGCGACGTTCTAAATTGGCCATTCTCTTTATTTCTGGAATGGGGAACTCGCAATTGTCAATTACGTCGTCCGCAAATCTGACAGCGATTTGAACTGTCGTTTTAAGGGCATCATAGTCTATAGTTTTATCTGGCTTGACGAAAGAGGAAAGAAGAATGCTTGACAAATTGCATGAAGAATAGTCACTGATTGGCTGCTCACCACATTGTTTACTATTTATATAAACAAACTTTTTGTGGCCATTAAACTCTTCTTCAAAATGGCCGGTATATAAATTGTGAAACTCATCAACAGTACCATTATAAACCGTTTCTATTCCGTCGTATTCAACGGAAATCACTCGATGATTATACTGTAGGGCTGTTTCCTCCAGCTCTTTCCAGTTATGAAATGTCCCAACTAGTATTCCTTTTGCCACTTCTCTCTTTACCGGAAGTCTAAAAGGGATCCCGAGCTTTTTACAATAAGGGGCATACTCCTTCTTCATTGGGATACGACCAAGTTTTAATTTTAAATCATTAAAAGCGTTTATCTGTTGAATCCTTTTCTTTTCCCTTAATACTTCTTTTGATTGTGATATTCTGTCTCTACCCGCAGAAGTGAGCACTCTATTTCTAGCTGAACAGCTATGAGTACAGAAACTTTGCTCTCTCTGCATGTAATCCACAATAAATTTTTCATGGCACCCCTCGCAGATTTTATTGACTTTAATAACGGAGCCATCAAAAAAAACATCCAGATCAGATTCTTCCTTAATCTTAAGAAATCTTTTATACTCCCTGAATTTAATGCCATTTAAACCCTGACCCTCAACCCCTGCAATATTAGCTGCCCTATCCAATAACTCTGGAACAGCACCCAAAAACTTAGTCCTATACTCAGAGAACTGAGCCGGATAACCTATTAATTTTGCATGCTCTTCCCATTCATCCTTTGTTAATTTTCTTCCATATTTATTTGATAGCTCAACTGCCTTATCAAAAATCTCCTCATTAGAAATTCCTGAAAATCTACCATTCAGCTCTCCCGCAACAGAGGCGCTCATATTATCATGATAACTCTGCCACTTCTCTTCAGACCATTCAGTCTGGGCCCGTCGCATAGGGTTTAGATCCCCCAATTTATCAATCGAGTGCTTTTTGTCATGATCCTCTTTTGACAAAGACTCAAGATTAGAAATAACATTATTCAGTCCATTACGATCTATATGATGAATTACTTTTTTAAACCCTAAATTTTCCTGCCTATTATAAAAATTATAAATGAGCCTGTGATCTAACACCCATGCCTTCTTATCTGTAGAGTTTATCCATAAATAATCTTGAGACTCACTATTGCTGTTTCTAACAATGGCCTCAAAAGGAGCTTGGAGTTTATTCATTATAGATAACCCTGCACCTACTCTAAGATCTTTAGCCTCTACAGTAGAGCCATCAGACAAAACAATTTTATGGCACTCATTTACTCGTAGACAGTGACCCCCCTCTATAGTTACTTTTAATATTTTTTGATTGTAGCCAGTAATTCTAGGATTTCTCATCATCCTTATAGTTACTTTACCCTTGTCGCCCCTACAATAAACGGGAACGTCTTTTCCTTCCTCAGCAAGTTTCTTTATCGAAACCGCATTGCGACCATCTGCAACAGCTACTAAAGTTTCACCCGTCAAGCAAGGATTCGTACTTGTCAAGGGGTGTGCATACTCCAGGTTGTGATATCTTCTCGCTGTTGAAAGGTTAATCAACCCGGGGCAACCATCAGCCCATGCATTATAGCATATTTTTTCCCATAACTCGGACGCCTTTATCTTACGCTTAGAGATAACTTCAAAACTATCCTGAGCCGTTGGAAAAGGAATTTTCTTCTTCACCTTCCACAATGCAGTCTTGTCAGAATCAGCAGTAACTTCAAAATTGGTATCGGTATAAGTTCCCTGACGCATTTTTCTGAACTGTACCGTATAGAGATCCCAGTCTCTGCCTTTCCAGACAAGAGGCCATACGTCATCTTTTTTTAATGCATCAAAAAATTCATCCGTGACACCTATGCTCACATTATACATTTGAAGTTTATAATTATTCTCAAATTTAAACTGAGACCATTTTTCTTCGTCCCTGACATCTATAAATTCCCTCAGATGATCCCAGTTGTGCTCAGTCTTATAACTGATAAATTCCCATACATCGGGATGACTTATTTCAAGCAGGCCTAGGTTTGCACCCCGACGTGAATTAGAAACAACGACACCTAGCATATCATTAGTACAGACCACATAATTATGCGTTCCACAAACCTCAACATTATAAACGTCTTCATTATGAGACAGAATAACGGTCGAAGTCTTATGAGAGTTCTCTGAACTAATATGTCCGTTCTCAAAGGATCTGTTATCAAAAGTCATTAATGAAATATTACTTTTAAGATCTTCCACCCTTATATAATTTTTAAGTAAGGGGTCAAATCCCTCTGCGGGCATAAAGGGGTGAGTTTTTGTCGCGTAAACGATCAAGCCCTTGTCTGTCTCAACTTTCCACACTTCGGCATTCCTTACAGTAATCCAGGGGTCACTACAAGGAAGCAATTCATATCCCTCATTTCCAAGAGTCCAAAGCAGATCCCCTTTATGTAAATCTTTTATTTTAACAGGGCCCTTAGATGTCGCTACTAGCGTACTACCAACAAAACATCCGCCCTGCTCAATTACCTCCGAGACAGTACTCATCATATTGATGAACCCAGGGACGCCGCAGCTACGACCATTAACGCCCTTTATATGGGATCCTGAAGGTCGAAGAGTACTGTAATTAAATCCCGTGCCGCCGCCATATTTCTGCGTTATGGCCATGTTCTTGGCCGTGTCCATGATGGACTCAAGACTGTCGTCTTTGAAAGGGAGAACGAAACAGTTCAGAAGTTGGGAATAATGGGTTCCAGCATGAGCCAGGATCCTGCCTGCCGGGCTGAAATATTTATAGGCCATGATCTCATAGAATTTTTTCTCCCATTTCTTGGGATCTTTTTCTTTTGAAGCAATGGCTTTTGCTACACGTTTGAAGTTTTCAAGTATGTTATCCTCAATCTTATTTCCATTCTCATCCTTGAGAGCGTATCTGTCTTCCCACACGATTTGTCCGAAGGGAGTAAGTTCGAATTTGATGTCTTTGAGGTCCATGTTATTCCATCCGTTATAGTTATATATTTATTATCTCGTTGGTCATTATCGAGACCTCATTGAGATCTCTCAATTGACGATTCAGCGTGTTTTTTAGTATTAAGAGATAATTAGGCAAAGATTGTATTTTTGCCCGTATTTCCTGGGTTTTATCCTCTACATAGCTATCATATTCGGCTCTAAATTGTTTTACAAAATCAGAATCTGTTAAGTTCAGTATTTCATTGAAGTTAAATTCGCTAATGTCAACATACTGAAATCCGTACTGAGGTATTTTAAACGCATTAAACACTACAGGTGGTTTCAGCTCGAGCATCTCCCGAGTTATGTGGTCTATCCCGCCTTGAATTTTTTCCTGGATCTCTTTAGCAAACAGAGGGGTGAAAAAATCTCCCTCCTTATTCCTGGGAAACCTGAATACCCCGAGTAACCTGTCAGCGTCAGTGTATGTGATAACCCCTTTATAAAATTCTATCTTCGCGGGCAGTATGAATTTATAGTTATAATCGCATACAGCGAAAGAGTATGTGAGGCCAAATTCTTTATAATTCAGAGGAAAGCTCTGCCTCCTAAGGAGTGACTTAAATAAATACCACCCCTCAAATCTTTCACCATATTTCAGATTTAATGGCGTTGCACCACTGATTTCATTTTCTTCCATAATAATGATACTCCAGGTTCCCGGTTCACTAAAGATGTTTTTACGCCGAGAAGCCCATGATGAATTTCTCGACAAGCAGGCTCTTATCACCCTTAAACAGACGGAGCTGGGCATCCAGGTTGCATACGGCATCAATTTTTGAGGCGATGCCCTCTTTGCCAAACGACAGGGCCCTGGGCAGGTATTTTATCTTCACCATGAATTTTGGAATTCCAATTATATCCGCGATATCATCTGCTTCAAATTTCTGTTCCCTCAGTAAAAGAATCCGATACATCTTTTCCAGATAGGATCCTATAAAGGAAACTATCTCAATAAAGCTATCCTGGGTCTTCGAATAGGATTTAAAACACACCAAAGCTTTGCTGACATCTTTTTTAATGAGATTTTCAAAAATGTCAAAAGCCGAACTGGTATTTGTTATGGATACGAACGTATTGACATCATCCTCAGTTATAACTTTATCACTCTTAGCTACAAACATCTTCTCAAGTTCACTGGACAGAACAAACATGTTAGGCCCGATTTTTGAAAAGATCAGATCCTCTACGCCTTCCTTAGCTGTGTAGCCCGCATCAACTATATGATTTTTGATCCATAAAGGGTAATCACTGCCATACTCTCTGAGTTTATTGCACTCGACAATAGTCGTCTGCCCGGTAATACTAGTCATAGCTCTTGAAGAAGTATCAACTTTATCAGTCATAGACAAGATTACAATGCCATTGAACTCAGAAATCAGATTAGAGAATGTAGCCACCTTCATCTTATTAAACTCATTGAGTATAAGAAGTTGACCGTCAAAAAAGCTCCCCGATGAAATTACCCCTAAAGCTTCCCTTTGCTCTTCCGGAAAAAATTCAAAACAGGAGTATTCGGAATAAATCTTCTTCGCCATCCTGATGAAAAGATTTTTAAAATAGGGCTCAGTTCCTACCAGAGAAAACTTCGTTTCCCTTCTATAGGATAAATTGGCTATGGCTTCCTGAAATCTCATATAGGCACCTGGAAAAGAGGATAACTCTTGATTAAAGCATTCTTGAAGTTCATATTCAGGTTTACATTCAAATATGCATTTTTCTTTATCTGGCTAAATACCCCCGCTATCCCTACCAAGGCCCGATCATTTAAGCCATTAACTGATTTGGCTATTTCTTCAGCCTTGTCCATATTTATTATGTTGGTTATCATGGAATTTTTTACCATAAGAAAATCCGTCAGAAGCACCATGACCAGGTCTATAAAAATAGACATGTCACTTTTCTCCACCTTATCGATATAGTCCATGGAATCGAAAAGCTTCCGATATTTTATGCCAGACAGAAAATCAAAAGCCATGTCCCTGTATTTAAGGTACTGACCTGTCCTCGAAAAAACATCGACAGAGTCATTTGAAAGCCATCCAAGTACTTTAGCCTGAGGAAGATCGAACCCCAGCTTCTTCCAGATTATATTCGTCACATCTTCCCGGGACAGGGATTCAAATTTATATGAGATGCATCTGGATCGTATGGTAGGAAGGATAGCTTGAGGCTCAGAGCTTATCAAAAAAAAGACAAAATTCTTCGGGGGCTCTTCCAATAACTTCAAAAGCCTGTTGGACGCCTCCCAGGTGATCTCATGGGCATTATCAATGACAATGATTTTATGATTTGAAAGAAGAGGAGTAGTCTCAGAAAAATTGAGAACAGAATCAACATCGGCCACTTTTATCTTTTCAAACTGCCCAATGCATATGAAATCCGGGTGGCTTCCATTAAACTTTTTACAGGAGGGGCAAGAATCCTCTCCAGACAACGTTTCACAGAGCACAGTTTTAGATATCTCGAACGCTGTCGTACGCTTCCCTATACTAGGAGGACCGGAAAACAAATAGGTTCCAGATGGCTCTCCACTAAAATGCTTGGACAGTTTACCCTTAAGGCTATCATGCCCTATAATAGTGGACAGCATAGTTTCCTCTCTGAAAGGTCAAGAATCCCAGCTAATTTCTCCCAAAGAGCATATAAACATTCTGCCTATGCGCTCTTCTCCCTCTTTGAAAAATCTCTTCCAAGCTTTTTCTTTCGCTTCCTCGGCACCATCTGATTCAACAGATCCAAAGGATATTCCTTCGTTAGTGCTATAAGAAGGATTTGGCTTATAAACTACTAAATAACGCATTCCGTTAAATTCTCCTCCCTATGTAAGAGACGAGAAGTTCCCCCCTCGGAGCTACTGTATCTCATTGATTTTGTTAGCTTAAAGATTGAGTCCATTGTGTCCTATATCTTCTTTTCTAATGACTGAATTTTTTCTGTTATTTATGATAGACCTATTGCCCTTTAGCCCACCTTTTTGTCTCCACCGTCCCCGTCAGGGAATTAATTCTGCGAGGCCCGAGCATGCGACATTTCGACCATTTCATGCAAAATGGGGCAAGAATCCAATAATCCTTGCTAATTCATCACCACAGTACTCTCGGTTGGCTGCCACCACGGAAATTCTGCCCGTGTTTGATGTACCCGCCAGAACCTGTATAAGAACTCATTAAGCGCAACAGGTTCTCAGCCCATGATGGCTGATTGTCTGGCCGGAGACATGAGGCTATCAAATGCCCCGATATCCTCTGTGCGATGGCCCTTCCTCCTTTCAAGAAATTTTCTGAATGTACTGTTTCCAGGCTTCAATGGCGACATTCAGACTGCCATCGGAATCTTTTAACACCGTAGGATCAGTAGAAAACAGATCGAACCATACAACAGATCCTGCCATTTTAATGGCCTCTTTGGGCAGACAGGACGTTGGGTCTCTGTTCACCATCCTCTTAGCATAGTAAGAAAAGATCCCCTTAGGAAATTTATTACAAAAATCGGTAACATACAGAGCCATGGAATCCTCAGACATTAATGAGTGCATATCTCCGATCTTATACTCAGGGAAATACCTCATAAGATGCTTCAAAAAAGAATTCAGAGATATTTTGTCCGGACTTCCAACTAATATGTAGCTCATAATTCCACCTTTCAACTGATAATACTATTTTTCCTGGCTCTTTCTAAAGATTAATTATTATGTCCTACGTCTTAGGTCTGATTCCTACGTCCTGAGTCATAGGTCTGAGTCCTACGTCCTGATTCCTCTTAAAGATTGAGTCCCTTGTGTCCTATATCTTCTTTTCTAATAACTGAATTTTTATTCTAAAAATTAGTCATAATTATGTCTACATATATATTAAAAGAGAAATCATGACCGATACCTAATAACTATTGACTGGATAATCTTCTAATTCTTTCAATCTATTAGAGTTATAAGATCTTTGAAAAAAGTCCTTTAGAAATAAGACGTTTTAAGATACTATATAGCATCAGAAGTTTTCTAATGTCTAAGTCGAAAGGAAGTAGTTATGAGTGAATTACCCGGAGATGATGAATTTAATGAATTCCTGAATAAGGGTGAGAATGAAGGAAGAGATGAACCTGAAGACGAAAATAACCAAGATTGTCCAAAATTAATCTTCATAGTGTCTGTTATCAGGGAAAAGATCAAATTCATCAATGACCTGATGAAGATCTCAACAGAGACCTATATGCAACTCCCTGATGATGATCCTCTGAAAGGGGACTTCAAAAAATTCATATCAGAATTGATGGTGAATTCAAACAGAGCTATGGA
>Ga0315285_10005003_pt1 | contig 13708 bp, 11 predicted proteins | sample YL17G09_36_MG_FD_203698 | JGI IMG/M metagenome (GOLD analysis project Ga0315285, IMG submission 203698) | Sediment microbial communities from Yellowstone Lake, YNP, Wyoming, USA - YL17G09_36 | ecosystem: Environmental > Aquatic > Freshwater > Lake > Sediment | place: USA: Wyoming | collected... | reverse complement strand
GCGAGAATCGAGGTAGGCGGCAGCATGTGTGACGTAGGTCCCAGCGCCTTGACGCCGGACCACGGCCCCCTCACGCTGGAGGTTCGCCAGGGCGGCTCTCACCGTGGCACGGCTCACGCCATACGTAGCGGCCAACTCGTTCTCTGGGGGGAGTTGCGCGCCGGGGGCAAAGTGCCCTTGACGGATCCTCTCCCTCAAGGCATCTTCGACCTGCTTTGAGAGAAGCTCTGCTCGTTCGATGGTCGCCATACTATGCCCTTCGGTGGGAATTGTCAGACGATTGCCATCTGCTGCCATTTTACCGCATCTTAGAACGGTTGTCAAGTATTTGGGAACACGTGATGCCTGTTGTGGAACCGATTTTGAAGGGCCCCCGCCGAGTCTTGCCCCAACGATCCTGCGGCCTCCCGCGCTTGCCGACGCTCGATCCCCAGGCCTACTGACGATGAAGGGGCACCCAGAGGTACCTCCAACTAAGCCCCCCCTGATTGAGTCCCCGCTGGAGGAGAACGTAGAACGCCCGGGGGCACCAACAGAGGACCAGTCACGGTAGCCTGCTGCGCGAGGGTGCTCCTGTGACCAGAGGGGCACCAACCCTGGCTTTCCGGCCAGGATCGCACACGGGCACTGCCTTTGGGGAACGCGTGCATAACTGCGAGGTAGGGTGGCAGCTCACACAACTGTGGCACGACTCTCTGGCCATGAGGCGCCATTGAATCTAGTGCAACGCGTGATCCGCCAGAGAGGTCCGCGCGTGATTCTCCGGATGGTGCACATCCGCTCCTCCTCGAGCGCCCAGCACTCTCATCCTGACCGAAGACCGGGGACTCGCGGCACGGTTAGTGGCCTCCCATGTCCAGCCACCATGGGATCTACGTTGCAACCAGGGCCGCCCAAGGGCCGAACGCGAGGAAGGTTCCCTCGACAATGACCCACAACGGCGGGCAGCTACAGCCTTCAGGCCACGGCCCGACCCAGAAACGTTGCCTCGGTGCGACCTACCCCGAGACACTAGGGAGCAACATCAGGGCCCGTGGATGCTCCCGGTCCCGATTTATCTAGAACTGGAATTCCGTGCCCAAGCCCATCGCCCGGGCCTTGCGGTAGGTCTCCAGGGCCGTCGCCGCATCCTGAAAGGCCAGGCCGACGCTCTTGAACAGGGTGATCTCCTCGTTGCTTTGTCTTCCCGACAGTTGGCCGCTGATCACCTCTGCCAGTCCACCATGGATATCTGACTCGTTCAGTGCCCCTTCTTCGATGGGGATGAGGAGGTCTCCCGCCTCCACCAGACACGCCGCCACTGAGTCGCAGACGATCTTCGACCGGACGACCGTCCTCGTGTCCAGCTCCCGGGCCTTTGGCGCGTGGCTACCGACGCCGTTGATATGCACACCAGGGCTGAGATCGTCCCCGTCGAATATGGGACTGGGCGAGGTGGTAGCTGTGGCCACGATATCAGCCCCCGCCAGCGCGGCCTTCGGCGAATGCATCACTTCAACCTTGCTAGGTATGGGACCGCGCCCGCCCATCTCCCTGGCGAACCTCTCCGCTGCTGCCCGATCAGTGTCGAACACCCTCACCTCGGTGATGTTCCTCACGGTGCAGATCGCTTCTAGCTGTGTCGCGCCTTGCACGCCAGCCCCAAAGATGGTCGCGACCCGAGCATCCTTCTTGGCCAGGTACTTGGTGGCCACGCCGGAGGCAGCCCCCGTGCGCACGGCGGTCAGGTAGCCCCCGTCCATGATCGACAGCGGAACGCCGGTCTCGGGGTCAAGCAGCGTTACTGTCCCGAAGATGGTCGGCATTCCTCTCTTGGGGTTGTTCTTGAACGCGGTCACGATCTTGATGGACAGCGCTCCCATTCCCCGGATGAACGCGGGCATAAAACCGGCCAGCCCGTCATTCTGGGGCACGAAGATAACCGCTCGCTGGGGCATGTCTACGCCCCCTGCCCCGAACTCCACGAACCCGCGTTCCACGAGCTCGATGGCGTCTTTCATGCTCAACGCCTTCTGTACGTCAGAACCACTCAACAGCAGCGTCACCTCGACCTCCTTCAATATGACCATGGTGGACCCATCTGACTAGCCGATCATACCAGAAAAAGCAGCCGCGTCATCGCGGGGTGATCATGCTAGTACCGCGCCCGGTTGGGCTGGTAGTTTGCGTGACAACGGGGTGAAAAGGCATGGTCACGCGGCTGGTAATGCCTGTCCGCTGGGGCAACTCAGTCCTCGGGCAATAGGTATCCGTACGCTTCCGCGAGACCCTTTCGCAGAGCATCCAGATTGGGCTCCACGACGGGAATCTCTGGAAGATGCTCTTGGGTTGTGGCCGGATCCTTCAGGCCTCCCGAGGTCACCAGAGCCACCACCACTTCGTCTTCGCCTATCTTGCCCATCTCTCGCAGCTTCTTGATGACAGCCAGCGTGAGCACTCCAGACGCTTCGCCATATATGCCTTCCGAAGATGCGAGCTCGAGCTGCATTTCCATGATCTCGTCATCGGAGGCCGTCTCAGCGATTCCGCCCGAATCCTGCAGTACCTTCAGGGCCTGATAGGTGCTGAAATCACCACCAACGGAGAAAGCCACAGTGGAGCCTCCAGGCACTACTTCGACGTGGTCGAGACCCTTGGAGAGCGCGTTCTTCAAGGGTCCGAAGACCTCAGCGGCTATCATCTGGGGCTTCCCTTCGACGAAACCCAAATCAGAGAACTCGCCGAACCCCAGCCAGGATCCGAGGAGGGAACCACCGGCCCCTACGGGGACGACCATCTTGTCGGGAACCCTCCAGCCCAGCTGCTCGCAGATCTCGAAGGCTATGGTTTTGTAGCCATCCTGGCCATAGGGATCATATCCGACTGCTGGATAGATGACGTCATGATTGGAATACCACCCGAACTCATCCTCGCATGCCTTCTGAAGCCTCCACCGGTCCCTGGGAGTGGGAGCAGCCACCACCTTGGCCCCGTACGCCTGCATCAGGGTCCTCATGGTCATGGGAAAAGCTTCCGCCGTGAAGATGACACTATCCAAACCTGCCCTGGCCGCATAGGCAGCAGTTGCGGCCCCGTGATTGCCAGATGAGCTCGCGGTGATTACTTGTGCTCCGAATTGGAGCGCCATGGACACCGATGAGGAGGCAAGCCTATCCTTGAACGACCAGGTCGGGTTCCTCGATTCATCCTTGACGTACAGATTCTTCAGGCCCAGCCCTCTCCCCAGGGATGGGCACTTCACGAGCGGGGTCACTCCTTCACCCAAGGAGACAATGTGCTGCTCCTGTGGAGGCAGGAACTCCTTGTATCGCCACATGCTTGGTGGTCGTTCGACCAGCACATCTCTGGAGAAGACCCGCTTGATCCGGTCGTAGTCATAAGTGCACGCAACATTGGACCGGTAGCTGCCCTCACACTTGGGACAGCCGCGAGACATCCGTTGGATGGGATACTCCGCCCCACATCGAAGGCACTTGAGGCCGGTCAAGAAGCTCATGCTCTCCTTTCGCTACTCTATCCCAAGATCTCCAGTTCCCTACTGATGCTCGTCAAGAGCTCCGGACGATTCTTGGTCACGACTAGCGTATCCTCGACGGCCAGGGCGCCGGTGCCGATTTCGTAGTAGGGCGGCTCAATGTTCAACACCATCCCCTCCTCCAACACCGTCTCGTCACCCGGGGCCAATAGCGGTGGGTCATAGGTGTCTATGCCAATGCCGTGTCCCACAGCATGTCGTCGAAAATGAGGTATGCCAGCCGCCCTAACTGCCGCCACGGTCGCGTGGAAGACATCTGCTGCCTTGACGCCGGCCTTGATGGTTTCCAGCCCTCGCTGCTGGCCCTCCAGAATCGCTTTGTAGTACCGCCGAGCTCGCTCACCTGGGTCCCCGAAGGCAAAAGTCCGGGCGATATCTGACGGATACCCTTGGTACCTGCACCCCCCATCAAACCAAATCCGATCTCCCGGAATCAGGAGCGTATTGCCGGCCGGACATATACCGAAAACGGTGAGTCTGCCTATGCGGGGGCCGACCGGACCAGGTTCCGCGCCCTGGTCGATCAGAGCTCTCTGAAATTCGTTGGCCATCTCTGTCTCGGGCACGCCCAGCCTCGCCACGCTCACAGCCCTGAGGAGGGCCTTCTCGGTGACCTCCACCGAAGCCCGCAGCCGCTTGATCTCCTCTTCCGTTTTCACCATTCTTATCTGCTGGAAGATCGAAGCAGCCTGCTTGATCTTGAGCTCAGGGAAACGCTTCTTTAGCTCAAGTGGGTAGGCAGGATTGATGCCCTTCTCGTCGAGGCCAATTGTTTTGTTGGTGAGGCCAGTCTCCTCCAGCGCACGCATCAACCCCTCAAGGGCATCTATCCTGGGTTCGCGGTCCACGCCCAGCTCCTTCAGGCGGGCCTCTGTGGCGGTCAGCTCCGCGCCCTGAGCCACTTCTCTATAGTAGGCACCGTAATTAATGATCCGCGTGGTGGGAGGGCAATCCACAATGGCCTTGCTGATCTCTCCCGTGTACAGGACGAGCACGGGTAGTGACAGTTTGTCACGAGAGGCCAAAGCGTAGGTTTGAGCGTCCTGTGGAAACACGACCAGAGTGAAGCTCCACAGGCCACTAAGATAGAAAACGTTCGTTAAGGTAGTAGCCAGCAGGCCGTCCAAGCCATTCTCATCCATCAGGCGCCCAGCCCGCTCTGTATTTAGTAGCATTTCTTACACCTCCTCTGCATCGGTTGAATCGTCACCCACCAAGATAATGTCTCTTCACCTCGTCGTTGTTTGCGATTTCCTCGCCAGTGCCCTCAAATCCCTTTCGGCCCAGGACAAGTACGACGCCGTGGTCCGAGATAGAGAGAGCTTTTTTCGCATTTTGTTCTACCATCAGGATGGTGGTCCCGTCCGCATTGATCCTCAGAATAGCCTCGAAGACCAGGTCTACCAGCTTCGGGTCCAAACCTAGCGACGGCTCATCTATCATGATCAGCTTCGGATGGAGGAGCAAAGCCATGGCCATCTCCAAGACTTGCTGCTCACCACCACTGAGGTTGCCTGCCATGACTTTCCTTCTGCCTTTGAGGATCGGGAACCTCTCGAACATACTTTCTATGTCCCTTTTCACCTCCTTGTCAGTTCTAATGTACGCCCCCATTTCCAGGTTATTCTCCACCGACATAGCTGGGAAGTTACAGCGACCTTGCGGAACATAGGAAAGGCCTAGCCGCAGGACATCAGTGGGACCCCTGTTGGTTGTTTCTTGGCCGTCGAATGCAATGGATCCCTTGCGCGCCTTGACCAAACCAAAGACCGTTTTCAGCAGCGTGGATTTTCCAGCCCCGTTGGCGCCTATGATGGATGCAATCTCGCCCCTTCCGATTCGTAGGGATACGCCTTTCAGGACCTCTATTTCCCCGTAGCCGGAAACCACATTGTCAATCTCCAGGATGGTCGCCTCATCTCCCAAAGTATGCCTCCACAACTCGCTCGTCGTTTCGAATGGCCTCAGGAGCCCCTTCCGCGATTTTCCTGCCCGCATCTAGAACGATAATGCGCTCACAGATGTCCATGACCACTTCCATGTTGTGCTCGATGAAAAGAATCGTCATGCCAGTCTTGTTCAACTCGACCATGTGGTCCTTCATCTTGTTGATCATGGTCGGATTAATGGCAGCCGCTGGTTCGTCGAGCAGCAGCAGGTCCGGATCGGGCATCAACGCCGCAGCGAATACTAGCAACTTGTATTGGCCGTAGGACAGATTCCCGGCAGGCTGATCCCGAAGGTGGGTGAGGCCTACAAAACCCATCAACTCTTCGGCCCTCTCTATAGCTTCTTTCTCCAGCCTGTTGAGCTTCTTCGTTCGAAGAATCCGATCAAGAATGCTGTCACCCTGATGCTCCTGAACGCCCATCAGCAGGTTCTCCAAGACGCTCAATCTGCGGTAAATCCTGGCCTGTTGAAAGGTTCGAGAGATTCCCAGCAGGGCTATCTCATGGGCAGGCAGGTCGCTGATATCTCCACCCCGATAGTAAACCTTGCCCCCATCTGCGTCCAAGAAGCCTGTCATGCAGTTGAACAGGGTTGTCTTTCCCGAGCCGTTAGGGCCTATCAGGCTCACCAACTCACCTGGCTCGATGTTGATGTCCACGCTATCGACAGCGGTGAGCCCAAAGAACTTCTTTGTCAACCCCCTAGTCTCGAGAAGTGTCATCCCAACTCTTCCTTTCCAATCTGTGGGCTTGATAAGCCCCTGCTTGCCCGTAGTCTCCCTGAGACGCGCCTCCTTGAATTGCGGAGAGGTCTGCGGACGCGGCACCCGCTTTCTGGGTCTGGCAGACGTTCTCACCTCTGGTCGTTTTCAGGGCCCCGTGCGCTGGTTCCGGAGAAGGGGAACCTGCGCAGCGTCTTCGTGAGCATACCGTCCAGGCCCTCCGGCATGCGAACAATAGTGACAAGCAACAACACTCCGTAGATCACCATGCGCCACGTGGCAGCAATGCGAAGGAACTCCGGAACAAAGGTGAATATGATACTGCCCAGGATTACCCCTCTCATCCTGCCCACCCCTCCCAGGAATAGGATGATGACCAAGACAGTGGTCATGTAGTTTGAGAGATCGCTTGGACACACAACCGTTGAGTAATGAGCATAGTAGGCGCCAACGCTACCTGCGATCAGGGCCCCTATCACGAAGGCGAATGTCTTGTACTTCAATGGGTTCACCCCCGAAGCCATGGCCAGAGTCTCCTCTTCCCGTATGGAGATGAAAGCTCTCCCCACCCTGGAGGTGGTCAGCCTTGAGCAAAGAGCCACCACCACCAGCAAGAGCGCAAGCATTAGATAGTAGTACTCGGTCGTAGAGGAAACCTGCCAATCGAGCAGGGGAGGAATGGTGAGACGTGGCCGTGGGACGCCCATTAAACACAGGGGACCCCCGGTCAGGGGTATCGAGTTGTTGGCGACTAGCTGCATGATCAACGCAAAACCTAGCGTGCCTATCGCGAAGGAAGCGCCTGCCAACCGAAAGAAGGGAAAGCTAACCAACAAAGCCAAGCCCGCAGCGACGATCCCGCCGAACACAAAAGCAGCAAGAAACGGCGTGCCGAGCCTTGTCGCCGCTATGGCAGCAGCATAGGCTCCCACCCCAAAGAAGGCAGGATGAGCTAAAGATAGCAGTCCCACGTGCCCCACAATCAGGTCATAGCTCAGCGCCAGCGCAGTATACATGCCGGTCGCAATGAGAATATGGACCAAGTAGCCGCTCTTGAGAACCAGAGGGAGCGCAATGAGGGCAATCAAGAGAGCAAGGGACAGGGCAGCGTAGACATACGGGCTTTTCTCTTTGCTCATATTCCTATCTTCTTGCCAAACAGTCCCTGCGGTCGCAAGAGCAGCACAAGGATCATGATGGCGAAAGCAATGGCGTCCTTGTAGTCCGATGCTATGTACCCCGCGGCCAGAGCTTCCGTCAGCCCCAGGATGAACGCGCCGTAAATGGCTCCATTAACCTGGCCAAACCCACCCATGATGACGGCCGCAAAGGCCTTGAAAGTCAGCCCTAGGCCCATCGTTGGGAAAATCGCGTAAAGGGGGGTTACAAGGCCGGCCGCCAGTCCTAGTAGACCGCAACTCATGGCAAAGGTAAGCGTCGATATCCTGCGGACATCTATGCCCACTACAGCGCACGCCTCCCTGTTTTGAGACATGGCTTTCATGGCCTTCCCAGTCTTCGTCCTCTCCAGGAATAGGTGCAAGCCGTAGAAGCTGAGTAGAGTGACGACGAGTAGGATAACCCGCTGCAGCGACAAGCGGAAGCCGGCAAACTCAAGGATGGTCGCTGAATAGGAGGTGGTCACTTGCTTAGGTGTCGTTCCCCAGATCAGTACGGCTAAGTTGGCCAATACGATTGAGGCACCGAGGGTCGCAATCAGATGCACGTGCCAAGGCTTGTCAAGGATGGGCCGCACTATGGTCCTTTCAAACAGACCGCCAAAGCCGAACATGACGATAGCAGCGACGAGAACAGCCACAGGGTATGGGAGCCCCGCCACCGAAAAGGCGAGGAAGAAAACGTATGCTCCCACCATGAACATGTCCCCGTGGGCAAAGTTTATGAGTCGAGCAACTCCGAAGATGAGCGCCTGGCCCGCAGCTACGCAAGCGTACATAGCTCCCAGGGTCAGTCCGTTAAGTATCTGTTCGAGGAATGTTTGCATCAGGTACCCCTGTGGAGCACATAGTGTAGCACGGTTTCTAATTACCGTTGTACGCCATAGATCCGCCCAAATCCGCTCCCTACTATCAAGGAACCAAAGACCATGTCACCGAGGCCATCGAGACAACCAGGCATGCATGGGGAGACCTCCGTTTCGGTTCACACGGTCCCGAATCCGGGAGGTCTCCCCCTCTACCCGGCTTGCGTTACGCAAAGCAACGAATACCGGCGATCAGGGTGCCGCCACGCACCTCTTTGTCGTTACTCGGTGGGCACCTGCGCCAGGAGGACGATCTCGCCGTTCTGTATCTGGTGGATTTTCACCGGAGGGTGTGCCTGGTTGTACTCGTCGAACTCTACGTGACCGAGCATAGGCACATCGACAGAGATGTTCTCCAAGGCATCCCTGATAGAGCTAGAGGTGGCCTCTCCGGTTTCCTGGATTGCCATCTCAACCGCGACAGGTAGAACCCACCGCAGCGCGGCGTAGGGCCCTAGACCATGAGCTGCAGGCGGCCCTCCCCACCTGGTCAAGTACCTCTGCTCATACTCTGGATCCAGCAGATCAGAGAAGTGGACGGCGCCCATGATCCCCTCTCCCAAGGAAGGATCATCCGCAGTAAGCTCCAAGAACTCCTTACTCACGATACTGCCGCGCTCGAATATCGGTGCGGTCATCCCCAACTCGCGGTACTGCCTGATGAAGACGTTCCCGTCGCTAGCCTCGTGATTGACGAACAAGGCTTCGGGGTTCAGGCCCTTGATTTTGGTGATGACCGGACGGTAGTCCGGCTGCCCCGTCTCGAAGTAGTCCACACTGAGGACCTCAACGCCCTTCTCGTCCAGCAGCGGTTGCAGGCTCGCTACGAGGCCCCGCCCCTGCTCCGTATTGGCGATGAGAAAGCTGATGGTGTCTACTTCTTCAGCTATGTAGTCGGACAGAGCCGCCATCATCATTCCGTCATGAGCACCTATGCGGAAGAACCAGATGTTACCTCCCGCAGTGCCGGTCGTCTCCGTCAGCTTCGCAGCACTAGCCGTCGATTCCAGATCTATGATGTTGTACTCCTCAAGGATAGGCTGCGCCGCAAGGACTGCGCCGCTGAAACCCATGCCCACAATCAGAGTGACCTTATCTTGCTCGACTAGCCTCCTAGCACAGGCAACGGCCTGCTCAACGGCCATGTCTTCATCGCAAGCCACGACCCGCACAGGATGACCCGCGATTCCGCCTTCAGCGTTGAGCTCCTCTGCTGCCAGCGTCAACGCGCGCATAATGTGCTCGCCGATGGAGGCTATCGGCCCCGTAAATGGCGCCGATGTACCTATAATAATGGGCTCCTTAGGCTCCGGCGTCACCTCCACCACTACAGTCTGCTGCACAACCACCGTCTCTTTGATGATCTCAGGGGTGGGCGCCACTGGAGTCGCACAAGACGCCACACTTCCGACGATTAGGGCGAGCATCGCCACCAACGTCACAATACGCAATAGCCTCTCCATTTGTCTCTCTCCTCTCATCACTGTATCTTCGGTGCTGTGAGCTAGATCGGCCGATGCAGAAAAGTTCACTGTCAGCCTATAGTGATCACCTCCCTCCCTCGAACCCATCCGAGATCAACCGCCTTGGCCAATGCTCAATCCTTGAGTTTTGCTATCGTCTCGATCAGCTTCTCTTCTGCCGTCACGCCACATCGTCCTTTTCGATCATGGGATTCCTCTCCGGTCCGCTGAGTCGACCACTGGGTCTACCGGTGGTCGAACTCGCCCCAGTGCGTTGGCAGGATTGCGAAGCCGGTTCTTGCCTCCACCTCGACGGCGAAGGTCATGATTCCTCGGTTTCGGCGCCTAGCCGCAGGATTGACGGGATCGCCCCTTTTCCCTCGCCGATATGGGTCCTAACTCTCTCCTCGGCTAGGGCGGGGTCCCCCTTCTCCAGCGCCTCCATGATCGCCCGATGCCCAGGAACCGCCTGGCCAGCGATGCTTCCTTCCGTTGCCTTGTATGCTTGGTAGGCGTATAGCGACAGACGGCCGTGCAGGCGCGTGCCGGCGTCCGTGAAGTATGAATTCCCCGTGGCCTCCGCGAGGAGGATGTGAAATCGGCGGTCGTTGTCAACCAAGGAATAGAGATCCAGCGCTTCTATCGCACTCTCCTGCCTCGATAGGGTTGCCCTCATCTGGTCCAGGTGACGGGTCTGAGTACGCTCCGCAGCCAATACCACCCACATGGTGGTCATTGAGAGCTGCGCTTCAGCCAGTTGATGAAAATCCGCGGCGCTCAGTGCTGGGATCACGAAGCCGCGCCCCGGCAGCGCCACGACAAGATGCTCCTGGCACATTTGGTGAATCGCGTCACCGAGAGAGGCTGGACTGCATTTGAGTGCATCCGACAGGTACGATTCGGCCATCTGTGGCCCAGCAGCCAATTCTCCGGCGACTATCATCCGCCGCAACTCCTCTGCAACTGTATGGGCAGCGCGCTCATTCATCAATCTCCGCCCCTCTCAGTGACCCCCAGTCGGCTGATCAAAGGACCCTCGCGAGGGTGTCTTTCTTGTCGCTACTAGTTGCTCTCCGCTCTCCCTCCAGCTCGGCAAGGTAGTTGTAGATGGTCTTCTCTGTAACCCCCAAGCGTTCGGCAACCAAGGAGACCGACTTTCTCAGTTGAAAAACACCTCGGCCGTCGAGCAGATTTACGACTCTTACGCGGTCGTTCTTCGTCATCAGCGACAACGGTTTGCCTATCTGATATGCACATTCCGCAATCATCGTCTCAACCATCTGAGCCAGGTCTTGAGAGAATGACTCCATCACGACATTTGGCTCCTGCTCGTGGCAAGCAACAGTATGCAGAAAGCGGTCAAAAAGAAGGAATGGTGTGACGTTCAGGTTTATGCAGAACCCTGCCACAGGCTTGCCGTGTTCGCCTTGTATCAACAAGGAGCTGCACTTCAGCGTCTTGCCATCCTCGGTGTAACTCGTGTAATTGACCAGTGGCTCCAGTTGCCCTGCCCTCAACTGCGCGAGGCCCAAGTCGGTCATGTGCCCCCCCACCTTCCTCCCTGTGAGGTTGCCGCCAATCCATACGATGGAATGATCCAAGTCCGTCAGATCATGCACCACGACTTCGCACCAGTCTCCCAACGCCGCCGACACGGACTCGCCCACCGTCTTCAGAATCCTCAAGATCTCATCCTTGCTGCCCGTCTTGCCTAGCTCGTCAAGATCTATCATGGTCAGCTCTTGATCCCAACATCCCGCGACCCTGTGAGTACCCGCGACAACAACCCAAGCTGCCAAACAGAATGGCGCTCGCGGCCCTGTCGAAGCCTCGGTATCTCGTTCTGACAGGCGGTTTACTGCCCTCAGATTTGGTCACACTATTTCGGCAAACTACACATCACAGTATAGCACAAGTTTTGTATTTTGTCAAGATGCTCCTCACATCTTGAACGCGCGGCGCGCTCAGTATCGTGTGCATTTGGCGAAGACACTTCAGAATACCACACCATGATCCTGCCAAGCACTCTGCATTCTGTCAAGCGATTTCAGAAAAAGAGCCTTGACAAGTCCTTGAGCCTGTGCTATACTGCATGATGGGATGGCGGGCATCGCTGACTGGATTAGCCAATGACCTTTGTACAGAGGAGGACAAGAAGATGACTATCGACTCGAACCGAGCGCGGCACCTATGGTTGAATGGAGACCTCATTGCGTGGGAAGGCGCTATGGTGCATATTACCGCTCTGGGCAGTCTTCTCAACATCGGCACCGTGGGCGAAGGGATCCGGGCGTATTGGAACAGCGACACTAGCAGACTGTTTGTGTTCAGGCTCCACGAGCACATGGAACGTTTCGACGACTCGATGAAGCTCCAGCGTATGGAGCGACCATACACACCTGAGCAACTCAGCCAGGCCGTGGTAGACCTTCTCAAGGCCGACGGCTCGCGGGAAGATACCACTATCAGTCCCAGGGCCTTCTTCGATCCTTTCGGCTCTCAGGGCCCGTTCGTCGAAGATCCGGCGTCAGCACAGGTCATGATATCAGCAGACCACCGTCCTTCCCGCCTGCCTGGTCCAGGGCCCATACATTGTTGCGTGAGCTCGTGGACAAGAGAATCCGACAACATGGTCCCTCCAAGGATCAAGGGCATCTCAAACTACCAGAACAACCGCCTTGCCGCGTGGGAAGCACATCTCAACGGCTATGACGATGCAATATTGCTCAGCAGTGCGGGCAAGGTCACCGAAGCACCAGCAGCATGCCTATTCATGGTCCGACACGGCGTGGTCATCACCCCAACCGTAACGAGCGGAATTCTGGAAAGCATCACCCGCCGGACATTCCTCGAACTGTTCCGGAGTGAATTGGGTGTGGATGCCGTGGAGAGGGAAGTGGATCGTACCGAGCTCTACGTAGCAGACGAAGCCTTCCTCTGCGGAACAGGCGCCGAGATCAAGCCAATAGCTTCCATTGATCGGTATTCACTGGGTGCAAGCGTCCCCGGACCTCTAACAGAAGCCATGCGACGTCTGTACTTCGACATCGTACGAGGCAACGATTCGCGGTACGCCCATTGGTTGACCGATGCCACGTAGCGCTGGACGCGCAGCCCTGCAGCCACAGTGAGGGGAGCCGCCCGAGGCGTCTTGCGTCCGACCGACTACTGGGCTCTTTGTCCGGCATCCTATCCACGCTTGACCGGCACTGTTGGGCTGCAACCCGATCCTTCCGCTCACCGTTCAACGCGTCGTTTCCAGCACCGACAATACCCGATCTATTTCCTCATCCGTGTTGAAGAAGTGTGGCGAAACGCGAAGGTCTCCCCCAGAGATCGGGCCTCGGAGACCTGATTCATAGCCTAGCGCCGCCACGTACTGAAGTCCGAAGCAGTTTTCATCAGAGTCCGCAAGATTCCGACAACCCCATATATCTGGGCCGCAGCGCTGTACTAAGCAGAGGCAAGAGCTCTCCCCCACTGGCAGATCCCTACTTTTGCGGACATACGACAACATCAGTGGTTGCCTACCACAGATCGTGCGGTATCCGTGTGCAATGGGCCGCCAATTCAGTTCGCACGATCTCGTTGACTGAGAGGAGACCTGCAAGCAGGTCGAGAGGCGTGAAGGGCCGTGGGCTACGTCAAACCCAACTCGCTCTCCTCCCTGGCCAGTGACCACGTGAGCAGCCCGCCCGACCAATTCTGTATTGGGTGGTAGTTCGCCGCTCCGCCTGACAGAGCGCGCTTGCCCGGAACAAAGCGCAGTTGTCCCGCGTCATATTTGAGGAGCACAAAGCGACGGCCCATCGACACTGGCCGAGCACGAGGTATCGCCAAGATATGAATACCAGATTTCGGCTCACAACTCTCGTCCTTCTTGCAGCGACGCTCATGGCGTGTAATCCGGCCGCAGGTGACGGGACGCCGACTCGCACCACCGCACTGGATGGCACAGAGTGGCAGTTAGTCACGCTGAACGAGCAGGCACCGCT
>Ga0315285_10005002_pt1 | contig 13708 bp, 10 predicted proteins | sample YL17G09_36_MG_FD_203698 | JGI IMG/M metagenome (GOLD analysis project Ga0315285, IMG submission 203698) | Sediment microbial communities from Yellowstone Lake, YNP, Wyoming, USA - YL17G09_36 | ecosystem: Environmental > Aquatic > Freshwater > Lake > Sediment | place: USA: Wyoming | collected... | reverse complement strand
GGCCATGGGGTTGAGGGGAAGTGCCTTGGTCGGCTTCTTGGCCGGCTGGATGCCAGCGCTCAAATATACCGGCTTAATCTACCTGGCCCTGATCGGTTTTCTCCTGTTGTGGAACCAGAGAAAGGCACCGGCCGTAAAAGCCCTGATGTCAGGCGGGACTTACGCTCTGGCTGCTTTACCCGGGTTAGGTTGGATGGTTTGGAACTGGGTAGCTCTGGGGAATCCGGTATATCCTATGGCTTGGTCCATTTTTGGAGGAAGCGGTTGGGATGATTCCCGGGCCCGTGCCATGACCCTGTATTATGATCTTTATGGGATGGGAAAAGATCCTTTGGACTACCTGTTGCTGCCCTGGAGGCTCGCTTTTTCCGGCCAATTTTACTCGGTTCAATTTGACGGAGCCATCGGGCCTTTTCTAATCCTTTTCTTAATCGGGGCTATTGCCTCGGCCATCCCCTCCATTGGTTGTCAGTTGACCGAAAGAATTCCTCCGGGAACGGGATTTGCGGTCATTGCCTCGGCTGCCTTTTTTGTCTTTGGAACCCAACATGCCAGATTTTGGCTTCCCACCCAGATGTTGATTTGCATAGCCTCTGCACCAGCGATGGAGCTTCTTCTGCGCTGGGCAAGTGGGAGAAAAGTAATCAAAGCAGGGCTCGCTTTAACGGTGGGCATGTCCCTGGCGTGGAATATGTGGTTTCTCGGGAAACCATTTCTTAGTGAGGCTTATTACCGACCGGTCTTTGGCCTGGAGGAGGAAAAAGCTTTTCTGGATCGCCGGGTTCCTGGATATCCCGCGATGGAATTTATGAACTCTCACCTCGCTGAATCCTCCCGCATCCTCTGCGTCTGGACCGGAGCCCTCGGGTATTATCTGAATCGTCCTTATTATTCGGATACTTTCTTTGAAGACATAACCTTAAAGAGCTTCATCGATTCCTCCATCGATGGAGAAGAATTATCCCGACGCTTGAGGGGGGCCGGATTTTCGCATCTTTATATTTATCGTTCTCTTCTGGAAAAAAACATGGAACCAAGGCAAAAAGAGATCTTTAATGATTTTCTGGCCAAAAAAGCCGAGACTCTTTTTCTCTTCAAAGATTATGCGGTGTTGGAAATTATCCGGAATTAATTCACTCTCTGTTTCGCGGAAAAGACGAAATCGAGGGAAAAGATCTTCTGGCGTTACCCCTTTAAGGGGTCTTTTGACCGCGGTAATCCTTTGAAGAAGTTGGTGCAAATAGCCGAAAAGATTGTCAAAGGATATTGGGTATTTGGCTCTGGATCCAAGGGAAACAGGAGGAATCCGTCAGGCGCCTCCAAAACTGGTTTCAGAACCGTCCCGCAAGAACGGCCGATCCAGGGTTTATTCCCTGTTTCCCGTTGCAGGACACGACGGGGCAGGTGGGTATCCAGATCGCTTTTTAATCGATATTGATAGAGCTCAGATCACTGCCGGGTCGACGGAAATGGGCTGAAGACGTAAAATGTCTTGAAGGATTAGGTTTAACGGGAGGCTGTCGGCAGCCGGAATGGAACATCTGGGGAAATAAAACTCCGATGAATCTTTGGAATAATGTTTTTTTTAGTTTCGCTTTGGGCTGCTGCATCGGCAGTTTCCTGAACGTTTGCATCTACCGCCTGCCCCAGGATCTCTCCATTATCTCTCCCCGTTCCTTCTGTCCCCAATGCCGAACTCCGGTGCGCGGCTACGACAACATTCCCCTGCTCAGCTACCTCCTGCTCCGGGGGAGATGCCGGAGTTGCGGGGCGAAGATCTCCTGGCGATATCCCCTGGTGGAGGCGCTCACCGGCGGGTTTGCCGTGGCCCTCTACCTGAAGTTCGGGCTGACCCTCGGTTTCTTTGCTTTCTTTGCCTTTGCCGCCGCCCTGATCGTCATCACCTTCATCGACCTGGATCACCGGATCATCCCGGATGTGATCTCCCTTCCTGGGATCGCGGTCGGGTTTGGACTCTCCTTTTTCCTGCCCGCCCCGTCGTGGACCGACTCCCTCATCGGGCTCCTGGCCGGAGGGGGCTCTCTCTATCTGGTGGCCATCGGCTACGAAGCCCTGACCAAACGGGAGGGGATGGGCGGGGGCGACGTGAAGCTCCTGGCCATGATCGGGGCCTGGCTGGGGTGGAAGGCGGTTCTATTCACGCTCTTTTTTGCCTCCCTGATGGGAACGCTGATCGGGGGAGGGGCCATGGTGCTGCAGAAGCAGGGAAGGCACTACGCCATCCCCTTCGGCCCTTTTCTGGCTTTCGCCGCCCTGGCCTACCTCTTCTTCGGCCCCCAGCTGATCGACTGGTACCTGAGCCTTGGAAAGCCGTAATTTTTTTTGCCACAGAGGACACAGAGGTCACAGAGGTTTCAAGAATAATAGATTAAGGACAAATACTAAACGCTGGGGGAGCTTTTTTGAGCTTTGAGCGTTGAAAACCTATTCTGATTCGTTGAATTTATTTCTCTGTGCTCTCTGTGTCCTCTGTGGCTAAATATTTTCAAATCCGATTCAATTTTGGAAACTCTCCACGTTTGGAGTACGGAGAATGGGGGATTCGTTAACTGAAAAAATCATTTCTGCGGCCATCGAAGTGCACCGAATCCTTGGCCCGGGTCTTTTAGAATCGATCTATGAAGAAGCGCTTTGCTATGAGTTATCGAAAAGAAGCATGCACTTTGAGAGACAGAAAGATGTCGATGTTGTTTATAAAAATCAGGTAATAAAGGGGCAAAGGCTGGATCTTTTGGTAAATGGCGAAGTCGTTGTGGAAATCAAATCGGTACGAAAGCTAGAGGAAATATTTATTGCTCAAGTGCTTTCCTATCTGAAGGCCACTGGAATCAAAAGGGGACTAATAATCAACTTTGGCCAGACCAGACTCGTTGACGGTGTCAAAAGAATTTCCCTGTAACTCTGTGTTCTCTGTGCTCTCTGTGGCGAAGAAAAAATTAAAATGGCCTGGAGTTTTCGACCGGGGATCCGGACTGAAATCGTCTTCACCCTCACGGTTCTTATGGCCGGGGCGGTGGCCCTCGTGGGGGTCCTCTTTCTGAAGGTCGAGGAGCGCAATCTCCTGGAGCAGAAAATCCGGGAGGGGAAACAGGGGGTATCGGCCCTGCAGAATTTCCTGCAGGACTGGAAGCCGGAGGGCCGCGGACCGGACCCGGCCGGAAATCTGCAGCGGGTCGTATCCCTGTTTACCCAGGGTCATCCCCTCTCGCGCTTTTCGGTGGTGGACCGGGACTTCCGCATTCTGGCGGATTCCCGCCCGGATCAGGTGGGGAAAATCCTGCACGATGAAGACCTCGAAAAAGCCATGGCTTCGGGAAAAACGTTCGCCCACGGGACCGGGGAGGATCCCTCCTTTTCCCTGATGAAGAAAACCCCCCTGCGGATTTCAGCCGCCTGGGTGCTCCAGGAAAGGACGGTGGGGGGAATCCGGGCGGACCTGGCCCTGGATGACCTGCGGGAGATTCTCTTCCGTTCCCAGTCGATCGTCTTCCTCTATGTCTTTCTGACGGCCTTCCTCCTCATCGTGGTGGGGAGTTTCCTCCTCTCCCGGGTGATCATCAACCCTTTGAAAAAGCTGGTCCAGATGTCGGACAAAATCGCCGAAGGGGACCTGGACTCGGGGAGCGAGCCCCCGGGAGGAGACGAGGTGGGCCGGGTGTTTTCCTCTTTCCACCACATGGCTTCCCGGCTGCGGGAAGACCGGGCCAAGATGGAGGAATACATTCAATCCCTGGAGCGGGTCAACCGCGACCTGCGCCGGGCGCAGGACGAAATCATCCGTTCGGAAAAACTGGCTTCCATCGGCCGCCTGGCCGCGGGCGTGGCCCATGAGGTGGGAAATCCCACCGGGGCCATCCTGGGATACCTGGACCTCCTGGCCAAGGGGGGACTTTCCCCCGGGGAGGAAAAGGAGGTCTTGGAGCGAGCGGAGGGAGAAGCGGAAAGGATCCGGCGAATCGTCCGGGAGCTTCTGGACTTCGCCCGTCCCTCTCCCCGCCTGGATGAAGCGGTGGAGGTCAACGAGGTCATCAACCGGGCCCTTTCCCTCCTTTCCCATCAAAAGAAGGTATGGGAGCAGATTCAGGTAGCGAAGGAGTTCCAGGAGGAGCTTCCCCGCTGGAAAGGAGACCCCCATCAGCTTCAGCAGGTGATGATCAACCTCTTCCTGAACGCAGCCGATGCCATGGCGTCCGCGAGTCCTCCCCCAGGAGAGAAGGGGAAAAGGCTCCGGGTGGCGACGAGAGCCCTCACCCTCGGCGAGGTCCCCGAATTCCCGGACTTCGTACCCCAGAGGAGAAAAGAAGACCGCCCGCGGCTGGATTACTCCCTGCTCCGTTCCCGCCGGGACTCCCCGGCCCAGGTTTCCCAGGAGATCCAGTCCATCCTCCAGGTGGAAGTGGAAGACACGGGCCCGGGAATCCCTTCGGAAACCCTGGGGCGAATCTTCGAACCCTTTTATTCCACCAAGCCCCCGGGGGAGGGGACCGGCCTGGGCCTGGCCATCTGTCTCCGGATCCTGGAATCCTACGGCGGGCGGATCTCGGTGCAGAGCGAAAAGGGAAAGGGGACTCGATTTACCGTTCTGTTACCCATTTTTAAATGAATGAACCGCAGAGATCGCAGAGAACGCGGAGGTTAAAGAGGCAAAAAAGAATGGAATAATGGAACAATGGAACCATGGGGTAGACAAAAATTGATGGTCTCGTAAAAAGTCTCTTGGATCGTCACCCCGGCGAAAGCCGGGGTCCAGGCATTGTCCCCGCGGAAGCGGGGAACCATTAAAGAAAATCTGGATTCCCGTTTTCACGGGAAACCCTGGATTCCGGCTTTCGCCGGAATGACGGATTCTATGGAATTTCGACATTTTACGAATTCATCAAAATTGTTTTCTCCAATATTCCAGTATTCCATTAATCCAGTTTTTCAGTATTTTTTCTGGGTTCTCTGTGGCCTCTGTGCTCTCTGTGGCTAATTGCTTTTATGAGGAAAAACATGGAAAAGAAAAAAGTTCTGGTCGTCGACGACGAAGAATCCATGCGCCACATGCTTTCCCTGATCCTCAAGCGGGAAGGGTATGAGGTCCTGACCGCCGGGGGCGGGAAGGAGGCGCTGGGCCTGGCGGAGGCCCACCTTTTCGATTTCGTCCTCCTGGACGTGGTCATGCCCGAGATGGACGGGCTGGAGCTGCTGAAGACGCTCAAGGGCCGGAAGATGGAGGCCACGGTGATCATGATGTCCGCCTACGGGAACCTGGACACGGCCGTGGAAGCCATGAAGAGCGGGGCCTACGACTATATCTCCAAGCCTTTCAAGCCCGACGAAATCCTGCTGGCCCTGCGCAAGGCCGAGGAGCGGGAGAACCTGCGGAAGGAGAATGTGCGCCTGCGTGAGGAAGTGCGCCGGGATTTCTCCTTCGGGAACATCATCGGCAAGAGCGCCGGGATGCTCCAGCTCTTCGAGACGATCAAGAAGATCTCCGACTACAAAGCCTCGGTCCTGATCCTGGGGGAGAGCGGGACCGGGAAAGAGATGGTGGCCCGGTCGATCCACTACAACAGTTCCCGGGCCCCCGGGCCCTTCGTGGCGGTGAACTGCGGGGCCATCCCCGAGACGCTTCTGGAGAGCGAGCTCTTCGGGCACGAACGGGGAGCCTATACCGACGCCAAGAAAGAAAAACGGGGAAGCTTCGAGATGGCCCACCAGGGGACCCTCTTCCTGGACGAAATCGGGGAGACCCCCCCGTCGGCTCAGGTGAAGCTCCTCCGCGTTCTGCAGGATGGGGAGGTGAAGCGCCTGGGAAGCGAGCAACCCCTTTTCGTGGATGTGCGGATCATCGCCGCCACCATCAAAGACCTTGTCCGGGCCGTGGGCGAAGGGAAGTTCCGGGAGGATCTCTTCTACCGGCTCAACGTGCTTCCCCTCCATCTTCCGCCCCTGCGGGAGAGGAAGGAGGACATCCCCCTGCTGGTGGAGCATTTCCTCCAGAAGTACAATGACCAGCACCGCCTGAACATCCGGGGAGTCGCCGAAAACGCCCTGGCCCGCCTGTTGGAGTACCCCTGGCCGGGAAACGTGAGAGAACTGGAGAACACCATGGAACGGGCCATGATCCTGACCCAGGGGGAGAGGATCGAATCCGACTCCTTGCCCTCGGAAGTTCTGGGAGAAAGGGCCCCCTGGAAGAGGGAGATCTGGGGGGAGGAACTCTCCATCAAAAAGGCCAGCCGGGTCATGGAAGAAGAGTTGATTCGCCGGGCCCTCAAAAAGACCAAGGGCAACCGTTCCCAGGCGTCCCGTCTCCTGGAGATCAGCCACCCCGCCCTCCTCAGCAAGATAAAAGAATACGGGATCACCGGATCCGACTTTTAACCGTCGGCGGAAAACGATTCCTTTCGCCGCCGGGGATATTTCCCGGGAAGTCGGATTTCCCTCCAGGCCCCCTTTAGAGATTTCCCCCCCCCCAACTGTTAAATCATTTAAGAGGGTATTAAGGGATTTAATAGCTAGACGGGGAAAAATCGGGTCTTTTCTGTACGTTCAGGGGCCAAAAACCGCGGCGGAAAATAATATTGCTTGAAATGATTCCTAATTTTTAATACAGTAGAGAGGGTGATAAAAGGCTCCGTTCTTTCTTGCGGGGGAAAAGAACGGGGAATGGAATTTGCACACCTCAATAAAGAAGCCCCTCCCTATTCTGAGTCGGCGAAGCAGTCGCAATTGGTCATTTTGGGTCGTTGCGAACGATCCCGTCTTGGCGGAAGAGCGCGGCAATCTCAACCCCTCCCCACCCTCCCCCCCTCGAGGGGGAGGGAGAGGGTGGGGCGAAAAGACATCACGAAACAGTCTCTCCCGCCGGGGGACATTTGGGAAACGGTTCAAAAGCCAATGGAAAAAAACCGGTACTCCCAGAAAGGGATGTCGCCCGGGGGATTCACCCTGACGGAGGTGATGATCGTCCTGGGACTCCTGGCCATCGTCTCGGCGATCGGCTATCCTCTTCTGCAGCGGACCGTGATCAACGGAAACCTTCGGTCCGCCGCCCGGGACCTGATCGGCGATTTCAACCACCAGAAACAGAGAGCCATGAGCGGCGACACGGCCGCCGCCGGTTCCCGCGTCCATCGCATCTCCCTGAGCCTGGGGACGAACAGTTACACCCTGCAGAGGTGCACGGGAACGACCACCCCCTGCAACGACTGGGAGAACCTGCAGGTAAAGAATCTGAGCGCCTTCGGAAACGACATCGTCTTTGACCCGGGCAGCACGAACCCGACGACCTTTGACTTCCACCCTCGGGGGATGGTAACCTTCCTGGATGAGACAGAGGGAAAAATCGCGCTGAAAAATAATCGGGAATCGACCGCCACCATCACCACCAACCTAGCCGGGAGGACCTTTGTTGATTTCAATATGCAGTAAAAAAGGCATCAGCATGATCGAGGTGCTGATCTCCATGGTTCTGATCAGCTTCGGGGTCCTGTCCCTGCTGACCCTGCTCCCCTCGGGCTGGAGGCTGTCCGGAACGTCGGACATGCTGGGGCGGGCCGCCGGAATCCTGCAGGGCGAGCTAGAGCGGAACGAGGTCCGGATCATGAATGAGAAGAACCAGGTGACTCCCATCCCCAAGAGCGCCGCTTCTCCCCAGCCGTTCTATGCCAGCGGGAAGAATACCCCCCAGCCGGGAGACATTCCCTATCGCGTGACCACGGAAATTGAGGAACTGGGAGGAGGAAGCGGAGGCTGGAGGGTGCGGGTGCGGGTCACCTGGCCGGGGAATCCGACGGGAATTACGGAAAGTGTGATCGTGACGCGGCAGTTGTTTTTTGCTCAGTGAGGACGGAAACATGAAGACCGGGGAGAAGGGGTTCACCCTCATTGAAATTCTTTTTGCCATCTTCATCGGGGTGATTCTCATCGCCGCGTGCTACATCGCCATGACCTCGGGGCAGCAGACCTCCGCCGGGGTGGAGCGGAAGGTGGCGGCGCAGCAGGATGTACGGGCCGCCATGCAGGTCATGGGCCTGGAGCTGAGCATGGCCTCCTATAACCCGCATTACATGCCCAACCTCTGGCATGACCTGCCGCCCCTGGGGACCCTGGTGCAATGCCAGGGGTCCGGCAATCAGGCCTATAAAGGAATCCGGGAGGCGACTCCCACGGCCATCACCGTGGAGATGGACGTGGGCGAGAGCAACCTGGTAGGGGACGAACGGGGGGAAATCATCCGGTACGTGTATAATCCGGAGAGCCAGTACCTCACCCGGGAAACGGCCAACTGTAATCAGACCCGGAGCGCCTCGGCGGCGGCCCCTTTTCTGGGAGATGATCCTCAATCCAAACGGTCGAGGACCGTGCGGGTCATTAACGATACCCTGGGGATCAATAATGGCCATGGTTCTCCCGCTGTGTTCCGGTACTTCAATGCTATAGGCCAGGGGGTGGAACTGTACCCCGGAGAAAATACCAATGATATTCCCAACATCCGGAGGATCGATGTCACCCTGGCGGTGGAGACCGACGAAGTGGACCCGGCCAGCAAGCAGAGGAGGCGGATGATCTATTCCACCAGGGTGCTGGTGAGGAACCACGTTTTTTAGCCCGCACGGAAACGGGGGGGAATGAGGATGGAAAGGCGAAAAGATTCCGGTTTTGCCCTGATTGCGGCGCTGCTCACCATCTGGATCCTGACCGCCCTGGGGATCCTGGTTTTTACCGTGACCACCCAGGATGTGCGGATCAGTTCGCGATTGGTGGGGGAGAAGAAAGCCTTCTTCGCCACGGAGGCGGGGGTTCACAGCCTGGTGCAGGGGTTTGACCCCTTGCAGCTGACCGATCCCCAGAAGTATAAGAAAGATTTCCAGGTGGATGCGGCGGGGGATCCGGATTCCAGGTATCAGATCGGGAACCCGGAGGTTCCAACGCGGGGTCCGGCGGCGATTCCCCTGGACGCCTATGCCGTGGGGGGCGGACAGCAGTGGGGGGCGGCGCGGTACGTGGCCGTCGTGACCGGGAGAAACGATAGATACCGCAGCACGGTTCAGGTGGACACGGGGATCGGGTTCGGCCCGGTGGAGATCACCACGGCTTACCGGTAGGAGAAAGGAGTCAGGTATGCGTTTCTTCGGGGTGATCCTAATCGCGGTTTTCCTGACGGGGGTATGGGGGGAGGCCGGGGCGCTGACGCCCGGAGGGCAGAAAATCTCCCCTCCGGTAAAAGGGGAGGGGATCCAGAAAGAGCCGGAGATGAAAAAGAGCCCGGCCGCGGCGAATTCCGTCCGCCGGGTCACCAAACTGGTCAAGAAAATCGAGGGCGGGATGCTCTACACGGAAAGCGGTCAATACAGCCTGGCCGGAGTCCAGGTCCTGGATTTGACGAAGAATATTAAGGTGGCCGGACGGGAAGGGATGCCCCAAAAAACCGCCGAGATGACCTTTCTGAACAACCAGCTGAAAGAAGTGATCATTCGCCAGCGGCAGTAAGAACCGCCGAAGCGGGGGAAGGAAGATGAATCGCAAGTCTACCTTGATGGGGTTGGTCGTTGGGGTTTTTCTTTTTTCCCTTCTACCCGGCGCCCACGGGCAAACAACGACGGACGAAGGACTGTTCACCGGGGCGGTCAAAGCCAACGTCCTCATCATCCTGGACAACTCCAACAGCATGGATGAGGACTTTCTGGGAAACGCCGTCGGCTCTTGGAACCCGGACAGCAAAGCGGCGGCGGGGAAACGGGTTCTCAACAACCTGGTCAACACCTATGCCAGCCCCATGCGCATCGGGCTCATGACCTACAAACTGCCCTCGGTCGAGAAAACCTATATTGGCAATGCCTCTTATTTCGTTTCCTACGACCCGAGGTCCTACTGCCCCACCCCGGTCGATGCCTGCGTGGAATACTGCCGGACCGGAGACGAGGGGGCGCGGACAGCCTGCCAGAATGCTTGCCGCCCCAATAACTCACAATTTGACGCCACCTATATCGATAACAGCATCAGCGAATTTCCTCCCGGAGACGCGAGGAACAAATACTGCGCCCTGGCTTACCCCAAGACCAACCGCATGATCAACCCCACGGACCCGAACAACTTCATTTATTACCGGCAGGCCCTTCCTTTCTATTCCAGCACCGATCAAGGGACCCATTTCGATGTCTCTCCCACCTACAGCGCGGATGACAATTTTCCGGACAGTTATCAGGTCTACCCGGTCAAGACGGGATCCTCCGACGGTATGCCCGGGCTCGAACCGACGAACGCCGGTTATTCGGCCTCCTGGCAGCCCGCTTCCTATGAACCCACGGACTCGGACATTGCCCTGGGATACAGGGAATTCGGCAGGCGGCTGGCCTTTACCCCCGTGGGGAGAAGCTGGTATGCCAATACCTCCCCGGGGGGCGGGTATCTCCAGGTGGCCGTGGACGATAACCAGTCGAACAACCAGCAGCGGGATAAACTGCTGGCCAGGCTGAAGGCCTATGAGAATGACCCCAACGGGTACATGGACACCTGCGCGGAAACCGACCGCAACCAATGCCCGTACATTATCAGTGCCGGACTGACTCCCACGGCTGGAACCCTCCAGGCGGTTATCTCCTATTTTCAGGGCGGGTACCAGCAGGAGGGGAGCACCTTCCCCACCCCCATTCAGGCCAGCGCGGCCGACTGTCAGAAGAGCTTCATCGTCTATGTGACCGATGGACTGCCCAGCGTGGATGAAAACGGGGCCCCGGGAGACGCCGATTCCCTCATGCCCGCGGTGATCAGCAAGCTCCAGGCCCTGCGGAGCCTGCCGGTCAGCATCGGGGGAACAACCCACACCTATGACCTTCGAACCTACATCGTGGGCGCGGGGCTGACCAGCGAGGCCAAGGCCAAGCTGGATGCCATGGCCGTCGCCGCCGGGACCGCGGTCGAGGGCCACGCCTACTACGCCGACAACGCCGACCAGCTCCAGGGAGCCCTGGACCAGATCTTTACCGACATCCAGTCCAGCATCTATTCCTTTTCCCTGCCCTCGGTCACTTCGGTCCGATTCCAGGATGAAAACTTCCTCTACGCCGCCTCCTTCGAGCCCAAGGGCGCGGAGCCTTTCTGGAAAGGGCAGCTGAAGAAAATCCAGATCGAGATCGACGGGAGCCTGGGAAATGCGGTCTGGGAGGCTGGAGAGATGCTGGAAGGAACTTTGGAAGGGAGCCGGAACGTCAAGACCCTCATCGGCGGCGCGGTGCTGGGCTTTACGGAATCCATCGATCCCGGCTATTTCGGCCTGGCCCCCTCCAAGACCCAGGAGCGGAACCAGATCGTGGGCTACATCCGGGGAAAATCGACCCTGCCCTCGGGAGACAGCCAGGTGACGAACCCGGATGCCCCCCGGAAGCTGGGCGACCTTTTCCACGCCAACCCGGTGACCATCGGCTCCCCGTCGGTTTTCTTCAGTGACCCGCGGGATCAGAACCAGGCCTTCGCGAAATTCCGGAATAACCATCAGCGGTCTTCGAGCGACGGAGGGAGAATCATCGTCGCCGGGGCCAACGACGGCCAGCTCCACGCCTTTGAAACCGGAGGGGGGACGGAAAGATGGAGTTTCATCCCCCCCAATCTTCTGCCCAAGCTGAACGACCTGGCCCATGTCTTCCACCCCACCACCAAGAAACACAAATACTACGTGGATGGGCCGGTCAGTGCGGCCGATGTATGGTGGGCGGCCACGGAAAACGACGGGACGCAGAAGCAGGAGTCCGACTGGAGGACTCTCCTGGTCTTCGGCCTGGGAATGGGAGTCCGGGGTCCCGGGGAGAAGAGCGATTACCTCTGGAGCAAGAACCCCTTCTGCGACGGTGATTTCAAGGATAAATATAACCCGCCCCACTCGAATTATTGCGGATACTATGCCCTGAACCTGACCAACACCGGCCAATTCCCCCAGTTCCAGTGGATCCTCAAACCCGACGGGGATGAGGCCCCGTATCTGGGCGAGCCCTGGAGCAAAATGGTCATGGGCAGGGTGCGAATCAACGGAAACGAAAAATGGGTCGGGTTCATCGGGGGCGGCTACACCCTGGGAACCGCGAAAAAGGCGGAGGGGGGAAAAGGGTTTTTCGTGGTGGACCTGAAGGACGGAAATGTGCTTTGGAGCCACACGGGAAAGAACAGCGGGGCCATGAGTTTTATCCCCGCTACCCCGGCCGTCGTGGATAAGGACAACGACGGGTTCATCGACACAGCCTACGTGGGAGACCTGGCGGGCAATCTCTGGAAGTTCACCTTCTGCCCCAACGATCCGCTGGAGTCGCAGAAACCCCAGAAATGCGGCCTGGCGGACTGGAGCGCTTCGATTCTCTATAACTCCCAGGAAGGCAAGCTGCCCGTTTTTACCACTCCGGCCGTGGCCAAGGATAAGAATTACTTCTGGGTCTTCTGGGGGACCGGGGAAAAGGCCTACCCCAACGTCGACGGACCGCAGAATAAATTCTTTGCTCTCCGGGATGAGAATCTGAGCGTCCCCTACACCCTGGCCAATCTCCAGAACATCACCTCGGGGGTCTTTAACGATTCCACCAAGAAGGGCTGGTACATCAGCCTGGACGGGCAGGAGAGGGTGATCTCCGATGCCACCGTTTTCAAGGGGATCGTCTTCTTCACCAGCTACACGCCGCCGGCGGGGGAAACGAATATGTGCGGGGCCACCGGGCGCGGCGCGCTCTACGGGGTGGCCATGCTGTCTTTGTATATCGGGGGGACGCCCTTCTTACCCGGTCAGGGGATCTTTTCCGCAGCAGGGCAGAGGAAGATCGAACTGGGAACAGGGGTTCCCTCGGCGCCGGTCGTTTCGCAGAAACCGATTGACAGCGCCCAAAAGGGCGGCAACGCGGATGTCTTTGTGGCCATCAGCGGAGGAGCCGGGTTGGGGACGGAAATCCAGACGAGCGCCACCGGCATGGCCGGCGTGGCCGCGGCCTTGGCCGGTTCAAGCCCCTCCTCCTACATCATTCACTGGCGAGACCGCAGAGTTCAACCCTATTAATGAATTCCCCTTCCGCCGGTCGGCCAGCCTCCCGGCGCGGCCGACCGGCGGTTTCTGGGCTTGATTCCCCCTCCATCCTCAGCCCCTCCTTCATCCCTTCTTGAAGTCCGAAGAAAGGTTGCCTTCCGCAGCCGCTTTTCTTAATTTTGGGCTTTGTTCGAAAAGTACGTGATTCATCGCGTAAGCGGTCAAAATGAAAAATTTTGAAATTTGCCAAGAAATCTTGTTTGGCCGATCCCTCTCTGAAATCCCCCCCAACCCCCCTTTGATAAAGGGGGGCAGGGGGGATTTCTGGCAGGGCAGGGGTTCCAGGGAAAAGCCAGCACGCTTTGGACAAAGCCTAATTTTGGGGGCTCGGGGGTATTTCAGAAAATGGGATTCCCCGGGGCTAAAAGAGGTACGGATTTTACTTGAATAATTGTTGATATGAATATATGATGATTAATCATGGACGCAGGAATCGGACATGGGAACCCATCGGGAAGGCGGCTCCCCGGGAGGAAGGGGGGGAACAGGGGATTAACGGTTACGGAATTGATAATCACCCTGGCCCTCATCGCCATTGTGGGGGCCATCGCCATGCCCTCTTTCAACCGGATGACGGTCAACGGAAACCTCCGGTCCGCGGCCCGGGACATCCAGGGAAGAATCGCCTACCTGAAAGGG
>Ga0315285_10005000_pt1 | contig 13711 bp, 43 predicted proteins | sample YL17G09_36_MG_FD_203698 | JGI IMG/M metagenome (GOLD analysis project Ga0315285, IMG submission 203698) | Sediment microbial communities from Yellowstone Lake, YNP, Wyoming, USA - YL17G09_36 | ecosystem: Environmental > Aquatic > Freshwater > Lake > Sediment | place: USA: Wyoming | collected... | reverse complement strand
CACAGTGGATGCTTCCTCCTCAGTTCATCGAGCATCGCTCTCTTCTCCGACTCCAACACATCAAGATTGATGTCGAAGTACTCTGCTAGCAACTGTTCGACTCGCTCCATGATGCGGGTGTATCTACTGTGTACCCAGTCTCCTGACTCTTCGTCTATTTCACCATTCGTTTCCAACCATTCACAGATGGTGTACTTCTTCTCGCCTTGTAGCCACTCTAGGAACTCACCGATCGCTTGACTCTTCTCCTGTACCTTGTGCAACTTCTCGTGTTCAGGCGTTGCGGTCATCCAACCTCCTTCATTACGAACCTGTCACCTGCTGGTCTGTCGTATCTCCTCCGGAACCGCCACATCCGCGAGGTCCAGCCAGAGCCGTTCGCCCGAAGCGAGGTCCACCACCGCGACCTCGAACACCTCGAACACCTCGTCGCCTTCCACCATCGTCCGACTCAGCATGTACGGTTGCTCTTCACCCTTGACCAACCCGTTGCTGCTCACGATCAGGAAGAGCTTCACTTGTCCTCCCTCAACCGTATGAAGACCGGGAATCTGACCTTCGCTTGCATTCCACTCTTGCTCTCGTCTTGGAACTCGAACTCTACCCACACCTTCTTGGCAATCAGATCATCCTTGACGATCCAGAACGAGTCACGCTGTTCGTCAGTCAATCCTGCACCAATCTTGATCTGTTCACCCTTGTACAGTGCGATGAACGCACCAAGTCTTCCTGCATTCCGACCTGTGCCTTCCTCAACTCCAATGATCGGTGCGTCTGCAGCTCCGATGAACTTCATCTTCTTCCACGACCTGCTCCTCTTCCACTCGTATGGAGCGTAGAGGTCCTTCACTACACCACCTTCGAATCCCTGTTCGTGCCACTCCTTCGCGTATCTCTTTGCGTCGTCCAGATTCTCGAGAACGTGGTGTGGGACGAGGTTGAGTGGACCGATCACTGTTGGCGAATCCCATGCTTCCAACACACCATCTGCTGCCAACTGGTACAATCTCTCCCGTCTCTCGTGAAGCAAAGGACTTGTCTTCTGACTCCACTCGCTCAACGTAAGGTGATCGAAGACGTAGAACTCCAACTCTTGTGGCATTGCAAGAGGTCCACGGACGGCTGCAGCCGTCCGATTCCAGTTCCTTGCGAGCATCTCTCCATCGAGGACTCCAACGAATCGCTTCTCTTCCAGATGGTGGAGGATGTGACGGATGTTCACTTCCTTGATCGACTTGCCATTGCGAGAGAACCCACCTCCACTCCAGCGTCGAGTGAGTTCAGAATGTGGTGAAGTGGTAGTGTCGAAGATGGAGTCTTCTCGACAGAAGATCAGACATCTTTCACCGTCCAGTTTAGGCTCAATTATGGATTCACCAACTCCAATCTCCTTTGGAGGCGAATCATCCGCAAGCATACAAGAAAAGGTGGGATACAATTTCGGCCACACTTTGAGACAGATTGTGTCTGTCACACCGTTCCTGGGTGCCTTGTTCACTGCACGTATCAACCACTTCACTTCTTCCTTTGGGTACTTTGCAACGCAATTTCCAATGATCTGCAACTTGGTTTGACGATCTGGTGCAGCCAAGATCTGCTTCAGTGTTGCTACCACGTCCAACTGTTCCATTCGGTCCTCCGTATAATACTGCATGGCGTTCATCTACCGTTTACTCGATCCAACAGACCACACCATTCGATACGTTGGCTACACCCTGAAGACTCCCGACCAACGTTTGGTTGACCATCGTTCCAACGCTTACCAACGAAAGGTGCGAGTACAACAATGGATTGCTGATCTGACCACTCGACACTTGTTGCCATTGGTTGAACTTGTCGAAGAGACCAACTTGCCTCGCACACGAGAAGTGTTTTGGATTGCTGAACACAAACGGCTTGGTTGTTCATTGTTGAACATGAACAATGGTGGAGCAGGAACGACACATCACACTCTTGAATCACGTGCAAAGATGTCCGCAGCGAAGTTGGGTAAACCAGGACATCCACTGTCGCTGGAAGTACGTAGAGCGATTGGTGATGCTCAACGTGGTGTTCCCAACTCCATTGCGCAGCGTGTGCACCAGTCTGAGGTGATGACTGGACGCAAACACTCTGATGAGACTCGACAGAAGATGGTCGAGTCTCATGCTCGCAGACGTCTTTCATCCCAAGTACATCCGAATTGAACATCCTTTGAGAGTGCGAGTCTAAAGTACTCCTGCACTTCCATCACCAACTCTGGATCTGTCAACTCTCGGAGCATCTGCTCCTTGATTGTGGGTCGGGACTCTCGCTCCAGATTGTCTAGCAACTCAGTGAGTATCACTCTGCACCTCCAGTTCCTTCAACTCGCTCCGAAACTCTTCTTCTAGTGAACTTTCCCACGATCCACCACATCCAACCATTTCCATGATGTTGTGTCGTGCACTGAGAAAGTGTGCGAACGCTTCTCTGCGTGCTTGCTTCAACACTTTGGTGTTACGGGTCACTGCACTCCACATGAAGAGGTCTTGCCATGCTCTGTTCATCTGCTTGTACAACATTGCCCAGAGCACCGAACACGCATTTTGCTCTTCCTTGGTCGAGGAATTCCATCGATCCGAGAAGTTGATTGCGTAGGCAAATGCTTCGATGCGGGACTTGCAGATTTCCACTTGCAGGAGTGCGTGCTTCACTGCTTCGTCTACCATTGGTGTCTTCATCTCGTCTCCTCACTCGTAGTCTTTGAGGGTGTCACTTGTTGCTAGGAACGCTTTCAGTGCTTCTCGAAACTCGATTCGTGCATCGATCCACTCTTCTGCACGCAATGACGGCAGATCCCAGTCATCTCTGTCACCGACAATCCCACCGATGAAGTGAAACTTCTGCATTGCACACCACAATCGTTGTGCTGGTTCCATACTGTCTTTCACTTGATCCTCCTTACTTCCTTGGCCATACCCATCCAGTTCCACCGCATCGTGGACATTGTCCACCTAGCGGTCTCTTTGGCATCTTCCTTTGCATCTCTTTCTGCTTCTGTGCAATCCTCCTCTTCCACTCTGCAACCAACTCCTTTCCAAGTGGATGCACCATCTCCACCACCTGATTGTGGCAATCAAGGTCAACCAACCTTCTCGTGGGTGTGTAACAACCACTCAACACCTCTTCTGGTTCGATGAACATTTCCCAAGCGTCTTGCTGTGCACCGATTGGTGTGTCGAATCTGTGTGCTCGTTGACGAAGTGCGAACATGAAACCTTCACCGTACACTTCTGCACCTTTCCTCGTCAGCAGTGCAAGGATGTTCATCAGGTGCTGGTCTTCGATGTCACAGATCTTGATCTGCCTTCCATCGGACGTAGTCCAGAACTTCTTGTTGCCCTGTGGACCTACACACTGTGTCATCACCCCTCCCTTTCTTCCTTGAGTTCTCGCCACTTGTTTAGTCCTTCCTGTGAACGGAGTGCATGGAACATGAGGAGTGACAACCTCTTGGAAACGGAATCACCTGGATCATCTCTCCACTCCTCAAAGATGTCCTCTGCAACCTCCAGCAGTGCAGCGTACTCTTCAGGTTCGAGGAAGATCTGACTCCCTCGCTTTCTCGGTTCCAACTTGCAATCAGGATGCTTTCCCACGTCAAAGATCGCCCTTCAAGAAGTACTCAATGTGGTTTTCGATGTACCAACTCAACCCTCGTTCGAGATAGTTCTTGACGCTCGTTGGACCAGTTTCGCCTTGTCGCTGTTGCTCTAGCGTTACAATCTGTTCTAGGAACTCTTGCTCTTCTTGTGTGACTTCCACAACCAGTCTGTGCTGTGGCATGTTCACTCTCCTCTCCTCATCGGACGTACACGTGTGGAACACCTTCAATTCCACACCAAGGCATCAACACCTTGCTTCTGAACCCTGGTGTGACTCCAAGTTCGTGTCCTCGTTCTGGTTTCCACAACAGGACGTATGGACTTGGCCAGACCTTGAACTTGGCCATGCTCCCTACCCCAATCCACCCCACCTTCTGCCAATTCTGGTAACCGTTGCAGTCCTTCCACCAATCCGAAGGACTATTGCCATCGATCTCTAGGATTGGGATCTGCTGGAGTAGTCCTCCACTGAATGTCATGAGTTCGACCTTGACGATGATTGCTTGTGGTCGGACTAGCGGATGGTGTCCAACCGCAGGTTCGCTCATGATACCTTCCTTCTCTTCCGAATCATCTCGATCACCTTGCCAGTGATCTCCTGTTCATCGAGCAGTTCACACATGGCTTCGATGACTTCAGCGCGACTTGCTGCGTATCCTGACTCTCGGAGCTTTGCCGCTAACGTCTTTGTCCTTTCCGCTACCTCTCTGGTTACCAATACCTGTACGTATGCGTGCTTCGACCTGTACTTCCGGAATGGATTTGGCATCCACATTCTCCTCCACGGACAGAACGTTCTTGGTGTGCCACGCTTCCTCGTCCTCGATCTTCTTCAACTTGACGACGTCGATGAACCGTAGCAACACTGCTTTGTAGTTGAGACCGAAGTACTTGAGTGGCGAGATGAGCAACTTGAGTGAACCTTCCTCCCTCGGTTCCCTCTTCAGTGCTCTTTCTAGCAACTCCTCGTGAAACCTGTCACACTCCGATTCCGCTGCGGACGCCTGCTTCCTGTTGAGAGACTTTGCCTGCTGCAACTTGTGAAGCTTTCTGATCTCCTGCTGAGTGATCATGTCATTCCTCACTTGGTGGTGCAGGAACTCGAACGTCTACACTACTCACTGCGTCGTTGAACTGAATGTCGGTACCCAGTTCCATGATCAACTGCACCCACTCTTCGTATGTGATCCATCCCAACTTGGGTGTCCATACTCGGTATGGACCTCTTCCCTCTTCATCGAACGACATTGTGACACCAATTCCAACTGCTCGTCTCCACGCTCCGGTTGTCAATTCTCCCTCCCCAGTACGATCGTTTCCTTCGTCAACAGTCCGACGAGGACCTTGCACAAGTACTCGACTGCCATGTGTTCGTTCTCCATCCTGTCCACGATTCTCTTGGCACGAGCACCACCTTCCCGAATGAATCGTGCCTTGATCTCTGCCACTCGTTCAGGATTCGGATGCCAACCGTGGAGCAATCGAGCATACTCAGCGAGTGCAATCCACCCTTGTTCCGTAACTCCAACGTTCTCATCGTCACTGATGAACATCCACTTTTCACCCATCTAACCCTCGAAGATGACGGACAACTCCTGACCCAACTTGAGTTCCTGTCGTACCAACTCCTTGATGAGTGATTTGTAGAACGTCTCCTCCACCATCAGACACACCGACTGTTCTCGCTTCACCTGTGCGAGTGCCATGCTAACCAACCCGTACTCCAGTGCTGGGTTCATTCTACCTCCCGTACCTTGCACAAGTGAACACCTTCTTGGCTTCGGTGATCATCTGGTCGTAGGAAAGCGTTTTCCACACCGTCAACGCTTCCCTCGCACCACGTTCCTGTCTGAGTCTGGCATCATTCCGGACCTCCTCTTCCAACTTCTGTTCAGGTCTTCCCGCGTCGAGTGTCACTTCGATGACGTCTGCTCGAGGAATGGTGATTGGTCCCTTCTTTCCATCCAACCGCCCCTCTTCCTCCACTGCATTGAAGACATCCCAACCAATCTCGTCCCAGATGTTGTTGAGCACGAAGCGCAACACGCTTCTCGCTTCGTCACTCAGTGTGTAAGGTTTCTCGTCCTTCTTGGCGACGCTCATTTGTCCTCCATTCCTCCAACTGACCAACACTTCCCTACTGCCACACTTCTTGCATTTCCAAGGCATGTCATCCCTCATTTGTACGTATAATGAGTCGTGATCACGTACGTCTACTCCTACTCTGATGACGGAACCGTCGGACATGGTTGGACCGTCGGCAAAGCCAACAATATCGAAGCACGTTGGAAAGAGTGTAGGTACGAACTACGTGAAAACAATTGTCGGAAATGGGATCTTGTCCAAGCACACCTGAAGGCAGGAACCAAACCCTTCTTTCACATCCTTGAAGTCGTCCAACTCGTCAATGGTAAGGAATGGGAAGAACGTGAGAAGTATTGGATTACCTTTGGTCGCTCTCAAGGTTGGCCACTTACCAACATTTCTCGTGGTGGAAATGGAATAGGAACGCACCGTGAAGATGCTCGTGCAAAGTTGGGTGTCACAAAGAAGGGCAAACAACTTACACCCGAATGTTGTGCAAAGATAAGTGCAGCACTTGTGGGTCATTCCGTTTCACTCGAAACACGTGCAAGGATAAGTGCAGCACACAAGGGTAAACCTCGCAAGAAACTCACACCTGAACACCGTGCGAAGATGGGTGTTGCAAACAAGGGCAAGAAACTTTCCGATGTGACGCGTGTCCGAATGAGTGTCGCACAAAAAGGTAAGAAACAGACGTCCGAACATGTGGCGAAACGTATTGCCACATGCAAAGGAAGAACCATTTCCACTACAAGTTCTTCTCGATGAACTCGAACGCTTTCTCCGGCATTGTCAGTCTCCGAACAACGACTTCTCGATCAACTTCGTGACCTCGGTGACCTTCCCTTCCTTGATGTGCAGGATGCCGGACACGTTCCCCGTCACGACTCTCCCGTTTGCGGTGAGTGCATGGACAATGACTCTGACACGACCAACGAGATCCGTCAGTTCCGGACTCACCTTCTGTGACACCCGCTCAAACTTCGTCTGGTTAGCCATTGCTCACTTCCTCCTGTTGATGGTGACCCGTTTGTTTCGAACGTCAACCTTCGCAACTAGGTCGTCGAGTTGGAAACCTTGCAGTCCGTTGACCTGAGACTGCCAATCCACAACGGCAGGCAAGTCCCAGACACCTTCCGATCTCGGGGCAACCAACTTACAACGCAACAGAGGTACGATCGTCTTGCCGTCAGGCAACACGACATATCCTATTACTCTCCTCCTAACTGACATCACAGTACCTCATTGTGGTCTGCAGAAGGTGGTCGTAATCTCCACTTTCTGCTTCCTTTGTGTACTCCTCCACAGTTCCTTCAGGCAACTTTCCATCCCTGACTGCTCGTTCTAGAACTCGTCGTGCTCTCCCCATGATGAAGTATGCGTTTCTGTCTTCACCCGACAACTGTAGAGGTGGTTTGAACCGTTCGTCTGTCATGTCTCCTCTGCGCACTTGTCCATCCACTTCATCTCGAACACATTCTTTGTTACGGGTGTCTCCCGAGTCCATCCTTGCCATCCCTTCACATTCTCAACAGAACCCCAACACCCAAGTGGTGCGTGATTGTACAACCAGCAGACAATGTGATACAGTGCTTCGATGTTCTCATCGTCTGCTCGGTTACACGCTTCCTTGAGGTTGTTGGTGAGAACTGCGTAGAGAAAGTCACCAGTGGGTTGTGCGACCGTGACCCACTTGACCATCGGGGACATGGTTCGTGCTGGGATCAACCTGTAGTTCGGTACCATCACTTGACCGCCTTGACGAAGTGTTTGAACAGGACCGTGCAACACGCCCCGCATTGTGAACCTCGCCCACTCTTGAACGGGTACGTCAGTCCGAGTATGTTACAAAGGTACTTCGCCAACTCCATCGATCCGTAACCGTCTGCTTCTGTTCCGGGAGGTTGTGGTTTGCCATCGCCGTCAAACAGTGTCACACCTTTGAACGTGTCGGGTGTGTCTGCAACGATGGTGTGCATTCTCGGTGGTTTGACGCCCAACGCTTCACAGATCTCCTTCACCACTTTGGGTTCGAAGATTCCGTGGTCATCCCGATCTATGGTGCTGATTGCCTGATGAACGTCCATCACTTGACCTCCTTTCTCTTCGGTCTGTTCCTCCACTTCTTGTTGCCACCTACAACATCAACAAGGTTTGCAACTTCTGAGGTGCTCACGTCCCTCAATGCCTTTGGCAACGGTTTGGTGGTCATGATCTTGACCCACTTGTCGTGACCCGTTTGTGCATCAACCTTCGAGTTGTAATGTTCAACGACGACCCACTCCCCATTGTTGTAGTTGGGATGTTCTACTCCTGTCTCGTATGGAAAGGCACTGTCGGTTACACGACAGGTGTCTACCACCAACTCACCCACAACTGTGTTTGCAACCTTGCGCTGTTCGTAGTTATCTAGCATGTCGATTGGCAGCAACATTACTTGACCTCCTATCTCGTGTGTGCTTTCTCACACGCATCAAGTGCAGCACGGATGTCTTTGATGACGTAGAAGTGTCCGTTGATCGAAACCTTCCCGTGTTGATTCCAGTGTGGTTCGAACTTCAACGAGCGACTGCTTTCACCATCATCTGGGTGCTCTTTCACCGTGCAAACGACATCAAACCCTTTCACTTGACCTCCTCGAACAATTCGTTCAACGTTGTCGTTTCCAGCCGTTGTCCATCGTCCCACATGTTTCCACATCCAAGACAACGGATTCTGTTGGTCTGGATGTGGTTGTGGACGTCATCTAGGATTTCGCTGACACACCTTCCATTTCGAAAGATCCTTGTGTAGTTGCAACCACCATATTCCTCGGTGAGCAACTCTGTGCTTCCACACTTCTTGCACTTCCAGGATGGTTTATCCCCGATCATGTCAACCTCAGTTGTTCTGCATGATGCCGGACTTCAGATGCTCAACCAACTTGTCATCGATTGGAAACCACTGCGTGTTCATGTTCTTGGCAAAGATCTGAGCAGCGGAAACCAGACCGTAGTACGACTTGAACTGGAGAACTCTCCTGCCCTTCTGAAGCATCGTGTACTTCCCATCCTCGAAGGTACAGAAGATCGGACCTTCAGGATTCTCGACGAACTTCTCTGGCTTCTCCACCTTGGTAGGCTTTGTAGCCTTCTCAGGTTGCGTGATGACAACGTGTGTCGTGGACATCTCTGCCTCCTGTTCCTCTGTGAGGAACTTCTCGAACGCTTCTGCCAGTTTGGACGATTCGTCCTTCCACTGGTCACCCACTACAATCTGTAACCCTTTCTTCCTCTCGACAACATGACCTGCAGCCAACACAGTTCCGTCATCCTCACGAAGTTCTACGTACGCATCGATCTCCCCTCCCTCCTCGAGAATGGCATCCTTCCCGAACTTCGACTTGACCTTCTTCCTTGCCTTCTCTAGATCTGCGTCAATGCTCAACCTCTGCAACTTCCGACTCCTTGCAGTACTGATGTTCCTCCCTGGTGTTACGGATACCAGTTTCATGCTTTGATCCCCTTCTGGTAACTGAACTTGACCTCTTCCTTCCACCCCAGTCGCAGTGGGTTGTCTTCATCAATCGTCTCGTTGGTGAGTGCATCCTTCCCGAACCAATCTAGCAGTTGCTTGTACAGTTCGGGATCGTGAATGACACCAAAGATCATTCCTGCACTTCCTTCCGGACCAGGAAGCGTCACGATCACATCACCAGGTTTGTACCACTTGTGGCCATCCGGAACATCTAGGAAATCGTTGACACCACCTGCCATGAACGTTACCCATGGTGACTTCATGTTGTCTCCTTTGCGACTCGGGTTGCCTTCACTTGCTCTCCGTTCCATCATCCTCGACTCGGATGAATCCTGCCGAGTCGTTACAGTCTGCACACTCCATTGGAACCTCTTCCTCGCCATCGAAGTCGTTGATGTCGTCGTCTCCAACTGGGTTGATGACTCCGTCTTTCATCTGGTACGTTCTGTTGAACTCTACGTGTCCAGACAACAGTGTGTGGACATGATAACTACCACACTTCTTGCACTTCCACGGCATGTCACGTCCCTCCACTAACGATCTGTTCGACAGCAACTGCGGGACTGTTGAAGTATCTGGAGTACTTGTCTCTCCAGAAGTTGATGTCTCCGTACTTGTCCAGCTCATCCGTCTTGTGCATCAACCGCAAAATGCGACAGATCTCGTCGAGCCAATACAGGAAGCTATCGGTTGATTGAGTCGACATGTTCCATGTGCTCACGTCTTGTCCTCCTGTTCGTAACCCCACTTTCGTGCTTCGTTCGTGAGAACTGCGTTCAGGTGATCCTTGAAGACGTTCATTCTGTGCCAGAAGACGTTCTTGTGTGCCTCCAGTTTGTGGATCTTCTTGCCTGCGTTGTCGACAACCTCACAATCAGTGTGAGAACGTGCAGCAACCTCCCAAGTTCTCGATGCCCACACTGCTTCGCCAAGCAGTTCCACCATCTCGTGGTCATCCCTCAACTGCTTCATCAACTCCTGTCCAGCACCGTATGCATCCTTTCGACTGTGTTCCATTAGCACTCCACTCCCTTCCTCTTCACTTCTCGTCCTCCTCATCCTCGTCGTAAACGTCACCCAAACTGCGCAAGTGATCTAGGCCAATCACGCTTGGCAGATCCTCACGACTACCAAATAGCACGACCAGTGCCATTGTCCTTCCTTCGTTGACGTACGCATACAGTGGGTACGTTCCGTCACCAAAACCGGTGTTTGTAACCCAACCCAGTCCTTCAACTGGAACCGCGATCTGTTCCTTGTCGTCATCCTTCCACTGCTTGATCAGGTCGTCGTAGTCAGGTTTTCCACCCTCTACACCTCTCGGAAGAACGTAGCAAGGATCGATCACCAGCATTTGCCCACTGTCCACAGCCAAGTTGCCTACAAACTTCCACTCACTTTTCATTTGCCCTCCCACCGTTGCTGATAGTAAGCGACCATATCATGGTCCTTGCACCACTGTTGGAAGCAATCCGTGCAAAGCGTTCCAGTTGCATCTGCGTAACCACATTCGCAGGGACTGCCTTCAGCAATGAACGCACTCAGTGCTGCTTCGTTTTGTGCCATTATTCGTCCTCATCCTCGTTCCAGTGCTCGTTGGCAAAGCTGTTGCTCCAGTCGAAGAGTTCAGTCCACGGTTTGTCCGAACTGTCGCCTCTCCAGTGACTCTTACAACCGTAACAACCGATCTCCTCCATCTTCTCGTCCATGGGTACCTGATCAAAGTCGTGGACGAGAAGGTTCTCGAAGTGTCCTTGCTGCTGGTTGCACGTTCGAGTTTCTGTGATGGTGAAGTAGATCTCGATGCTTTGGCACTTCTTACACCTGTACGCCAATTGTCCAAGTTCGTTCACACTCTTACCTCCTCCCATTCGTGATCACACTCGATGTCGTGTTCACTTGCATGTTCCCACAAACCCTGCGGATCGTTGATGCGAAGGTTGAGACCGTTGTCCCACTTCATCCACCATTCGTCATCCCACAGTGTCAGTTCATTGTCGCTGAACCTGTCGAAGTCGTACCAACTGTTACAGAACCAGACGAGAACGGCACCCACGCGGTCCGTACTCCATTTCTTCTCCGAGTCTTGCTTCTCATCGTACGACATCAACACCAACATGCCTTCAACGAACGTTCCTTTGACACCTCTCCACAGCACCAGTTTGATGCGAGTATTCACTACACCTCCTTCACACAAACGAGACGCTGAGTGTGCTCGTTGTACCTGAACTTCCTCTGGACGATGCACTTCTGTCTGGTTTCACGATCTGCACAGTCAAACAGTGCAGCGATGTCGAATGCTCTTCCCAGACTGTCGACGAGAAGACACCCACCAACTGCACTGAACGTCTCGACGTCGTTGAGAAGGACGTACGCTCCAAAGGTTCTCGCCATTCGTCACCTCACCTTCGCACCGATCTTGATCACCATCGACTGTTCCACGGAGTCTATCATGTCATCGTGTGGAAAGAACACTCGCAGGAACCTGTCGTGTCCATTCTTCTCGACAATGATGCCACGAAGTGGTTTGGGTGGGTTGTCGTACTGGACAAGGCACCAACGTCCAACGTCTGCTTTGGTGACTCTCATTTCACACTCCTCCTCGACCACCGACGATGAGTTTGTTCTTCAGGAGTACCTTGCACAACCTTGTTGCACATCTCTGGATTCTCTTGACTTCCTTGTCATCGATTGGTGCACCAATGTCATAGTCCATCAACACGCCACTGAAACTGTTTACTTCGTCCACAATCTGTTGCCAGTTTCGCTTCATCGCTTTCGCCTTGCATCGGATCATGTTACATCCTTCACGTCAAAGAATGACCACGCGTACTCGATGAGGTAGTAGTTCTTGCGAGTCCATCCCAACTTGTGCAAGGTCTTCTTCAACCTTCGTTGGTTAGTGTCACAAACGATTGTCCCCGCTCGGTAATTCCGAATGGCTTCCTTGCCATGCTGTGGCATTGCGATGTAGATGGTCTTGGGACTCATGCGTTCTCCTACTTGTTCTGGTCGAACCAATCCAACGCGGCGTTGACCATCCGCAGGACCCATGCCACATCCTCTCGCCTGAAGGAAGGGCGGGTTCCGTAACTCCACACACTCGGATCCTTCTTGGTGCTGAACATTGTCATGAAGCTCAGTCGAGGATCACCCTCGTTGTAGCGAGTGATCTCCGCAACCATCTTCGTGCTTTCTCCAACTGGCTTCTCACCCAACTTTCCTAGGCACTCTGCCTTGAATTCCTTTGCCACGGTACACCTCCTAATAGCTGTCGATACCTCTTTCCAACGCATCCGCACAATGATCGCACTGATAACCAAGTGCAACATCCTTTGGTGTCAACACGTTCTTCCGACCACAAGTGGGACAAGGTCTGTTGCGAGGGTTGCTCTTGGTTGCAACACGCAAAGCACTCCTTCCACCTGGATCCGCAAAGTCCATGTCGTCCCACCCTTCTGGATCACAACCACCAGGTTCCCACATCACTCCTCCTCGATGAACTCGAACGCTTTCTCCTTCTCTTCCTCAGGCATGGTCTCGTCCCACGTGAGATGACATCCCTGGCACTCGATGCTCTGTACACCATTGTTGTCCATCTCTCCATGATCGGGTTCGTGACCTTTCCTGTACGAGACGAAGAGTGCCATGTTGAGAACGACTTCCGTGTCAGTTCCTCCACATCTCGAGCACTTGTAGTATTGGATGTACACGGTCATCTCCTCTTCGCGATCCGTTTGTCTACTGTATCACCTTGTCGGAGCCATTCACGATCCATGGGACACATTCCTCCGTGTAATGCCATGCAGATTGCTGCCAGTGTCTTGCTATGCGCCTTGCAACAAGTGTTTCTGAGTCCACGGTCGTCCCAAGGTTTCTCCTTCTCCCGTTGCTTTCGAGACTTCTCCAACCACGCTTCCGGACTCTCAACGGACCTCGCTCGGTTGATCAGTTTCTCCCAACCCTTTGCTTTCACTCCCAATCTCCGTCCTTCGTTCGGATCACGATTGTGAGTTGACCTACCTCTTCCGGAACCTCAGTTCCTTCGACGTAGACAGCTAACCACGTTTGGATTGGCGACTCCAATCCCTTGGTGCTGTCCGATCTGTCTACCCCAAACAATGCTGCGTACGCTGCCAAGCCAACTGACAGGTCGATTTGTCCGAGTAAGCGTACCTTGCTTCCGCTCCCACCTGTGCACTCGATGATTCCGTATTCCATCATTCCTCCACGTTCTCCTCTCTGAGGATGAACTCCGTGAGTAGTCCTTCCTTCTCGTACACTCGCATTCCAACCTCACGAAATGCACGTTCCAAAGCAGCGTGCAGTTCTGTTGGTGATGGATGATGTCGTGAAGAGACCAACAAACCATCGACGCACAACCTGACCAGGTTCATCATTCCTCCTATGGAGGCCATTTCTCCATGAACATCTCGGCAGTGTTGGTGGGTGAACACTCATCTGCTGCCTTGTCACCGATCCAT
>Ga0315285_10004998_pt1 | contig 13715 bp, 11 predicted proteins | sample YL17G09_36_MG_FD_203698 | JGI IMG/M metagenome (GOLD analysis project Ga0315285, IMG submission 203698) | Sediment microbial communities from Yellowstone Lake, YNP, Wyoming, USA - YL17G09_36 | ecosystem: Environmental > Aquatic > Freshwater > Lake > Sediment | place: USA: Wyoming | collected... | reverse complement strand
ACTCTGCACACGCCCCTGGGTGCCGGCACGCGCCATCTGTTGAACGCCGCCGCTTTTGCGAAGATGAAAAACGGGGTACGCATCGTCAACTGCGCTCGCGGCGGGATCGTCGATGAAGCCGCCCTGTCCGAGGCCATCGTCAGCGGGAAAGTCGCCGGGGCAGCCCTGGACGTCTTCGAAAAGGAGCCGCCGGGAAAGAATCCGCTGTTGGAACTGGATCAGGTCGTCTGCACGCCCCACTTAGGGGCCGCTACCACTCAGGCCCAGGTTAAGGTTTCCGTAGCCATCGCCGAGCAGGTGGTGGATTATCTTCTTCAGGGCACCGCCCGTCATGCGGTTAACCTCCCTTCGGTAACCCCGGAGGTCCTGGCCCTGCTCAGCCCCTACCTCCTTCTGGCGGAGAAGATCGGCAAATTCCAGGCTCAGGTCACCCCGGGAAGGCTTCAGGAAGTGCACATTTCCTACAGCGGCAGCGTGGTGGATGTTGACACCGCAATGGTTGGCATGTCTCTGCTGAAGGGCCTGCTTGACCCGATCCTCGAAGAAAAAGTGAACTACGTCAATGCCCCGATCCTCGCCCGAGAGAGGGGAATCAAAGTTGTCGAATCGAAGAGCCGGGAGTCCGAAGATTTCACGACCTTCCTTACGGTGCAAGTCCAGACTGACCAGAGCCAGAACATGATTGCGGGAACCCTTTTCGGGAAGAATGAGCCGCGCATCGTGCGCATCAATGAATTTGTCACAGAAGCCGTGCCGGAAGGCAATATTCTTTTCGTCCACAACCAGGACCACCCCGGGGTCATCGGAAATATGGGCAGCACGTTGGCCTCCCACGGGATCAATATCGGCCAGATGCACCTCAGCCGGGATCAAGTTGGCGGAACCGCCATCTCCCTCGTTCACGTTGACGGGCGGGTCTCCCAGGAGGTTCTGGATGCCTTGCTGCGGCTGCCGCATATCTTATCGGTTACGCAAATCGAACTGTGAGCAAACCTTCCCAGCCCAAGAACGAGGTGTTCACTCGCGCCTTGAAAGAGCTCTCCCAGGCCGGCATTCCCTACCGGGTGATGAGCTTTGAGGCGAAGGAGAAATCGGCCGAAGAGGTGTCCCGGGAGACGCACTTTCCTCTCCCGCAGGTGGTGAAGACCCTCCTGGTCCGGGGTGTGTCAAAAAAATACTACTTGGCCCTGTGCCCGGGGGATCGCCAGGTCAACCTTAAGGCCCTGGCCAGAGCCGTGAAGGAAAGGGTGGTGGAGATGGCCGCGCGGGAGGATGTCCCCAAGGTGACGGGTTATTTCATCGGCGGCGTAAGTCCCCTGGGCACCCACCGCCCGCTGCCTGTGGTCATGGAGGCCTCCATCCTGACCATGCCGGAGATCGCCGTCAGCGCTGGACAATGGGGCTGCCAGGCAATTCTCAGGCCGTCCGCTTTGCGGGATCATCTGGGAAGCCGGGTGATGGTGGTTTCTTTTGCGCAATCCCCAGACGCAGATGAAGAGTAAAGTGGGGAGGGCAAAATGCGGAATTAGAAATCCGGAAATTGTTTAGCCACAGAGGACACAGAGAGCACAGAGATATGGAAGCAGAAAATGGAAGAGAATTTGACCCTGCACCCTCAAAACAGGTTCCGCAAGCGTTCGTCTTTTCCTTTTGGTTTTTGAACGTAAATCCCTCTGCGGCCTCGGTGATCACGCGCAGCGCGTGACAAATAAGTTTCTAATATTTTTGTCTTTTATTCTTTTTCCTTTTTTTGGCTAAACTGTTTCAAAATCCGCAATGATTTAAAAGCAAAAAATTAGGCGTCGTTCGGTTGACCCAAACGACCCGAAAGGAGAACCCGATGACCGAATACTTTTATTCGCTCGATGCCCGGAAGCATTACAGGGACCTGATGGAAGCCCAGAAGGATATGTTTCAGGCTTTCATCAATCTCAACAATGAGATTTTTGAGAAAGAAAGCGCTCTTTCACGGAAGGTCAAGGAACTGATTGCCATTGGGGTGGCCCACACGACGCAGTGCCCGTATTGCATAGAGTCCCATGTCAAGGCCGCTCAAAAAGCAGGAGCGACAGCCAAAGAAATTGCCGAGGCGATTTTTGTCGCGGCTGCGCTGAGGGCCGGGGGCACTTTTGCCCATTCGACCATCGCTATGGGTACGCTGAAGGGAATGGAGGGAAAATAAACTGCGGCTTGCGGAACCCGGCATGAACAGCGACAATGATTTCCGTGAGCTTGGTTATTAGGGGTCCGCGCTCAGCAATTTATTTTCTTGACACTGGAGAGGGAAAAATCTATTATAATCACGTGAGTTGCAAAGAGTTTTGGTTTGGAGCAAAAACAAGCCGCATGGCTCTTGAAGCTTATGCGGCTTTTTTGTTGAATCCGACATGGGCCATTGCAGCATACCAACGTAGAGGAAAAGGGAGGTGAAAAACGATGCCCAAAGGTCGAGTCAAATGGTTCAATGAGCGAAAGGGGTTTGGGTTTATTTCCCAGGATAGTGGCGAAGATCTATTCGTGCACTTCTCATCCATTAAACAAGAGGGGTTCAAGGTTCTTCATGAAGGGGACGAGGTTGAATTTGAAATCGCCCAAGGAAAGAAGGGCCTGCAGGCGGTTGACGTGGTGAAGCGTTAAGAGTCTGGAAGGCGGACCTTCAGACCCCGGGAGCAGATAAAAATCCCGGGGCCTCTCCCGGCCCATGGGTTGATGGAGGGGAGCGATGGCGCGTCGGATCAGACAACCATCTTGGTGAAAGGGTAAAAATGCCCAAAAAAACAAGAAACCTTCCCCGAAGGAGTCCCAAAAGGAAGGTTGCCAAGTATTCCGTTAAGGTAACATGAGCTGGCTGTGGAAAAGAGCTGGTGGTGGAGGTCTGGCCACCGGACAAGCCTCTTCTTTGCCTGGATTGTTACAACAAATGAAAGGAAAAAATGAACACAAAAATATACGTGGGTAACATCTCATCGCAGACCACCGAGCCAGAGCTTAAAACCCTCTTCTCTCAGGCCGGAGAGGTGATGTCGGTTAAGATCCTGAAGGACCATACATCCGGTCAATCGAGAGGATTTGCCTTTGTGGAAATGTCCACCCGGAAGGAGGGCCAGAAGGCGGTCTCGATGTTGAATCGGAGAAGTTTCCAGGACAGGGAGATCCTGGTAAAGGAGGCCAGAGTCCGCCGCGAGTTCCGGGGGAGAAGATGGTAATGGTTATTTTGGGTTTTGGAGGATGACTTGGGCGATTTCCTGCGCGATCTCGCCGATGTTTTCCCGGACTGCGGCCTCATTCCCTTTCCGGGTATAGTGGGATCGTTTGGTAAAAGAAAATCCTACGAGGGATAAGGAGGTCTTAATATCGAGCACTTCGCCCACCACTTTCACTTCCGTGGCCCCGAAACCGAACCATTCCAGATATTTTCTTTGTTGAATGTTTCCCCCTGAAACCCCCGTGATCGTTCCTTTGATGAGGAAATCTCCCTCGAGGGGCTCTTTCGCCTGGACAACGAGCGGATTTTTAAAACCAGCCCTCTTCAGGTACTTTTGAATATCAAAAGCGATGACTTCTCCGAATTTCTCTACCGATGGCCGATCCACATTCGTGGCTAATGCGGGGTTAAAAGCAAAATATTGAATGAGGATCATCTTGCCGGCAGGGTTAAAAGGATACGTTCGGACGACCATACTCGGCGTGTTCGGTAATGTGGGGCCGCATCCAGCAAAAACGCAAAAACTCAGTATGACGCAACAGATAGCCTTCATTTCTTCATATCCTCTCCTGCCTAAATATACCAGATTTGACCAGCCTTTTAAAAATTTTTTTCGATTCACAAGGGGAAGTAAAGGCGGAATGAAAAATACCCCCAAGAGATTCCTTGACAAACCGTTCCCGATCCGTTACAAAGCTACCGAGAGGAGGAATCTCTTCAGTCCTCAACCGTTATGAAACCTGATCTCCATGGATGACCACCCCATTTCGCTTATTGTTCCCCGCCAGGAGCACCCTATATCCCGCCGTTTCATCGACCCGGATGCGTTGAAAGTGCTCTACCGCTTACAGAACCACGGGTTCCTGGCCTACCTGGTCGGAGGAGGCGTGCGGGATCTTCTCCTGGGGAAGACCCCAAAGGATTTTGACGTGGTCACGGATGCCCACCCGCAGCAAGTTCGGGAGCTGTTCCGTAATTCCCGTCAGATCGGGGCGCGGTTCCGCCTGGCCCATGTCTATTTCCAGGGCGGAAAATTCATTGAAGTCTCCACTTTCCGCCGGCGCTCGGAGTTCGACGAAGCAGATAACGGGGACCTTCCTCAATCCGAGAACACCTTCGGCACGCCAGCGGAGGATGCCTTCCGCCGGGATATCACCATCAACGGCATCTTCTATAATATCGCCGATTTTTCCCTCGTGGACTATGTTGGCGGGATGGAGGATTTGCGGGCCGGGATCATTCGCTGTATCGGGGACCCGGAGGAAAAATTCGTTCAAGACCCCGTGCGCATGATCCGGGTCATCCGTCACGCCGCCCGCACGGGTTTTCGCATTGAAGAAAAGACCTATCAGTCTCTAATCGGCCATGTGGAAAAGGTTCGGCTGTGCTCTCCGGCCCGCCTGCGGGAAGAATTTCTGCGGGAGCTGCGGGAAGGGTCGGCGAAAGAATCCATCCGTTTGATGCTGGCCACCGGTATGCTCTTTGCCCTCTTTCCTCCGTTCCATCCTCCCCTGGAGGAAGCGGGTCAAAGGGAATATTTTCTCCAGATCGCCGGCGCCCTCGATGGTTTGGGTGTCTCAGGAAATAGCCTGGGCGAGGGATTTTACCTTGCGCTTTTCCTCTTACCCCTGCTCGAATTCTGTTGCCCGGCGGATGATCTGCCTCCCGGCCGAAAAGGTCAAGCTCCCTTCCAGCAAAGAGTCCGGTCCTGGGTCCTGGAAATACTGGGCCCGCTTCAATTCCCTCGATACGCCAAGGAAGGGGTTGCTCACCTCCTCAGCTCGCAGAGAATCTTCAGGGATTTTCTCCCGCTGGGGAAGCTCCCCCTGCGCTTTCTGAGGAAGCCCTATTTCCTGAAGGCCCGTCACCTCTTCGAGATTGGGGCGCGAGCCCGCGGGGAAGATCCTGAGAAGTTTTCCTGGCAGGCGGAAGAAAGAAGGTCTCAGCGGAGAAGAAGGAACCATCGGCATCGGCGGAAGAAAAGCGAACCGCGTTCTTCTGGCCAAAAAGCAGGGCAATCCGAAAAAGAAAACCCCTTCCCATCGTCAAACCCATGACATCGCGAATCCACTGGGCCTGGGTCATACTCATTGCTTCCTTTATCACCATCTTCACCAACTACAGCATCCGCTTAAGCTATGGCATCCTTATGCCTGAAATGATCGTCTCCCTGCGGATCACCAAGGCCGAAGCCGGGGTCATTGCCAGCTCTTTTTACCTTTCCTACACCGTTTTTTCCCCCCTGGTCGGCTTCTTGGTCGATCGCCTCAGCGCCCGCAAACTTCTGACCCTATTCAGTTGTATCCTGGCCGGGGGAACGTTTTTCATGCACCAGGCGGATTCTCTTTTTCAAGCCTCCCTTTTCTTCGGCATCGTCGGAATGGGCTCTTCCGCCATGTGGACTCCGGTGGTTACCGTCGTGCAGCGCTGGTTCGGATTCCGGCGACGCGGAATGGTCCTGGGGATTCTCTCCGTCAGTTATACCCTCGGTTACGGGATCATGGGCCTGGCCCTTCCTCCCCTGGTGGCCCTTTATGACTGGCGGGCCTGCTGGTTGGCCCTTTCGGGCCTGGCCTTTGCTCTGGTGCCGCTGAATGCGGCTCTCCTGCGATCAAGACCCCAGGAAGTGAACCTTAGCCCTTGGGGAGATGAACCTTCCTTTCCGCCCCGGAACTCTTCGGGAGAGACCCAGCCGAGGGTGCGCTACAGAGAATTGTTGAAGATCCGCAACCTGTGGCTGGTGGGCATCTCCTATTTTTTCATCGGCTTCACGGCGTACGTGGTCAATACTTTTATCGTGACCTACGGAACGATGGAATTGCAATTTCCCTTTGCGCAAGCAGCCCAGCTAGCCAGCGCCATCGCTTTCAGCGGGATCATCGGTGCTCTTTTCATCCCGATGCTTTCGGATTTCTTGGGCAGAAAAAAGTGCCTGATCCTGATCAATTCTTCTATGGCTGCGAGCATCCTTTTAATCATCTGGGCCGGAAAGAATTGGACCGCTCTACTCCCGGCGGTTAGCATCTTCGGCGTTTTTTATGCAGCCGCCTGGCCGATGTACGCCGCAGCCGCCGCAGATTTTTTCCCCGCGGGGGCGACGGGTTCGGTATTGGGTTTCTGGACCCTCTTTTACGGACTCGGGCTTATCCTATCTCCGGCCCTGGGGGGATACATTGCCGACCTCACGGGTACTTTTACCTGGTCTTTCCTCATGGCCGCCATGACCGGGGTGTTGGCCACTTTCTTTTTGTCCCGGATAACCAGCCGGGGCGGTCTCTAAATGATTGGGGACGCAGATTGTCGCGGATAGGCGCAAAAACAGAAGGCAAAAGCCGGGAGGCGAATCCGGGAAGAAAAGCCGAATTTTGAAATTGTTTAGCCAAGAAAAGGAAAGACATTTTTGCCACAGAGGCCACAGAGGGCACAGAGGGATTTAGGTTCAAAAACAAAAAGGAAAAGGCGAACGCTTGCGGAACCTGTTTTGAGGGTGCAGGGTAAAATTCTTTTCCATTTTCCGCTTCCATATCTCTGTGTCCTTTGTGGCTAAACTGGTTTCGAATTTTTTATTCTGGATTCTGGCTATTGCACTTTGGCTCCTGTTTTCCATTGGCGTCCCAAAGGGGTTCTCTTTCGATGCTTAAAAAGGCGATTGTCTTGGAAAGATCTCCATGTTATAAAAATTAAAGGGGAGGGAAAGCGCCCCAAGGGCGTCCTATCCATTACCCCAACTTGGAAATCCACCGCGGGCTGGTTACCCGCGCTACCCCGGTCATAAACCCGGGAGGGCACGGATCACCCGGTTTTCTGTATGCACATGGAGTTAGATATCGTGGGCGCCCGATGAATCACCGGAAACCAACTCTCCGTCGCCGTTCCAATGCTCCTCAGAAACCGGCGGCCTTCGAGCAGTTTGAAGCGAGCTCTTTATTTTGTCCCCGCTGCCGGCAGGCGGTTCCCGTTCGCAAACGGCTTCTGCTCGTTCTGCCGGACGGGGATAAATATGAGTACCTGTGCGCTCACTGCTCGACCTCTCTCGGGACTAAGATGGAATATGAGGAGCGGGATATTCAGATTCTGGTCTGAATGGGTATCTGCCCTCCTCCTTCTATTGCGCACCCCCGGTGCGCACTCGTTCTCCTTCTAAAAATCCTTTTGGCTATCTTTAAACAGGTAAATTGAAGCTTTTTTCCATATGATCATCCTGCATGCTGGAGTTTATGAAAAAGAATTTTTCCTCTGGGGCGAAAAACCCGGAGAAACAGGGCCGCTTCCTCCTCGGCAGCGTAGGCAAAAAAACAAAAAGGGCGTCCAATCCGCCCTAGCCCATCCACTAATTCTCCCTTATGATGCCGGAGTACGGGATCTTGCGGCGGCGCTCTTAGAAGCAGGAATCGATTTTACAATTCCCCAAAAATCCACCGGGAAAATGATGGCCTGGCTGCCCACCGTAGAAAGCAAGCCGATTGCTTCTAGTCCCTTAATCGCTGAGCCACCCGTCGGGTCAACCGACGCCAGCACTTTAGCTCCCTGGGCGGTGACGGCCATACACCTTACCTCTGAGCGAGCGGTTTCACTCCTCTGCGCTTGCGTGGGCAAACCAACACTGGCGCCGGGGGTGATTGTCGGAAAGGACTTATCCTTTTGGGCCATGGCCATGCGCTTCGCCGGGGCGCTCGTGGCCAAACAGCAGTTTCTTCCCGGAGTAATTGAAACCAATGGAACCTATCACGCTCACTGGAAGCCCATCTTTGCCGGCCCCGATGCCGACCGGCTCACAAAGGTTGCCCAAGCCATGCCCCATGTCTGTCGGGCCTTGACCCGGGAAGATGCCCGGCAAGTCACAACCGTGGGAACTCCCCCAGAGATACCTGCGGGGTCTGTCCTCTCCGATTTCATCGCGGTAATCGTCGATTCCCTTGTTCGCGCATCGGCAACGGAACCAGTCAGCCTCATACCAGCCCCTGCCCACGGAAGCAAACCCCGGGGACAACCACCCTCCTTCGATAGCCTTCACGATCAATGGTTTCACGCCCTGCGGTCGCCTGCCGCGGTTTTGCAGGGTGAGACGCCAAAGTTGGCCCATTTCGCCGGCCAGGTTCGAGACTGGCAACGCCCGGTATCTGTCTCTATCGCTACCCCCTATCGGCTCTTCTTCCGCCTGGAAGAACCCTCCGAAGAAGCGGAACCCGATGGAGATCGCCCTCCCGTTTTCCCCGGGAGGAGCCCATGGTATGTGCGTTTCCTTCTGCAGGCGGTTGATGACCCGAGCCTGCTCATCCCGGCGAAAGATGCCTGGAAGGGGGATGGGCTTGGGTCTGCCAGGCGGGCCTCGGCCCTCTTCAAACGCGAAGGATTTGACGCCCGGGAATACCTGCTTCTTTCCCTCGGCCAGGCTGCGGGAATTTGCCCGCGCATTGAAACCAGCCTGAAGAAATCCGCACCGGGCGGTTATGAGCTCGACGCCAACGGAGCCTATGAATTCTTCCTCCAAAAGGCCTTCGCCCTGGAGCAGGCAGGTTTTGGCATAATGCTGCCGGCATGGTGGACGGGAAAGGGAACAAAGCAACGCCTGTCCGCCCGCGCCGTGGTCAGGGCCCCCAAAATGCAAGGGGGAAGCGGCCTGTCCCTCGCCGAAGTCGTTCAGTTTGATTGGGAAGTATCCCTGGGCGGCGAAAAACTTTCCCTCCAGGAACTCCGGGCCCTGGCCAAGCTCAAAGCTCCCCTAGTCAAGGTGCGCGGTCAATGGGTCCAGATGAGCGCCGAAGAGATCCAGGCCGCACTTAATTTGCTAAAGCAGAAGACCCGGGGCCAGACCACTGGCCGGGAGGCTCTCCAGATGGCTCTGGGGGGAATAAAGATACCGGGGAGTTTGACCTTCGATGGGGTCACAGCTACGGGCTGGCTTGGCGACTTTTTAGCCCAACTGGATGGACGTACGGCCTATGAAGAGCTCACCGTATCCCCTAAATTCCAGGGGGCCTTGCGCCCTTACCAAAGGCGAGGTTACTCCTGGCTCGTTTTCCTGCGCCAGTGGGGCCTGGGGGCATGCCTGGCTGACGATATGGGACTGGGCAAGACAATTCAGACTCTGGCCCTCCTTCAGCGGGACTGGCAAGGAACCGAAAAGAGACCGGTCTTGTTAATCTGCCCTACCTCGGTAGTCAACAACTGGCTAAAAGAAGCTGGCCGTTTCACGCCCGAGCTGCCGGTCCTGATTCATCACGGCATCGCCAGGACAAAGGGATCAACATTTAAAGAAAGGGCTGCGAAGCAGGCCATGGTCATCTCCAGTTATGCCCTTGTGTACCGGGATTTTGAGACCCTGAAGGAGGTGCCCTGGGCTGGCGTCGTACTCGACGAGGCGCAGAATATCAAAAACCCGGAGACCAAGCAGGCCAGGGCCGTGCGGGCTCTCCAGCCGGACTATCGCCTGGCCCTCACCGGTACGCCGGTGGAGAATAATGTTGGGGATCTGTGGTCCATCATGGAGTTCCTCAACCCCGGCTTCCTGGGTACGCAAAGCGATTTCAAAAAGACGTTCTTCGTCCCCATCCAGTCCAGCCGAGATCCGGAAGCGGTGAAGAAATTGAAACGATTGACTGCGCCATTCATCCTGCGCCGGCTGAAGACGGATAAAACCATCATCTCCGATCTTCCCGAAAAGATGGAGATGAAGGTCTTCTGCAATCTCACCAAGGAACAGGCGTCGCTTTATGCCGCCGTAGTGGAAGAGGTGGCCCGGAAGCTGGATTCTGCCGAAGGGATCCAGCGCAAGGGGATGATCCTGGCGACGCTATCCAAGCTGAAACAGGTCTGCAACCATCCGACGCAGTTTCTGGGCGATAATTCTCCCATCCCCGGGCGCTCGGGCAAGCTTGCCCGTTTGACCGAGATGCTGGAGGAGGTCATCTCGGTGGGGGATCGCGCCTTGGTGTTCACTCAATTTTCCGAGATGGGTGGAATCCTCAAAAGATACCTGCAGGAGATGTTCGGCCGGGAAGTCCTCTTCCTGCACGGCGCAGTCCCGAAGAAGCAGCGGGATTCCATGGTCGAGCGCTTCCAGGCCGACGATGGGGAGGCGCCGTCTATCTTCATCCTCTCCCTCAAGGCCGGGGGCACGGGCTTAAACCTTACCCGCGCCAGTCACGTTTTCCACTTCGACCGCTGGTGGAATCCGGCGGTGGAAAACCAGGCTACCGACCGGGCTTTTCGCATCGGCCAAACCAAGAATGTGCAGGTGCACAAGTTCCTTTGTGCCGGAACCCTGGAGGAAAAGATCGACGAGATGATTGAAAGAAAAAAGGGAATTGCCGAGGATGTGGTCGGAACCGGTGAAGGATGGCTGACCGAACTTTCGACCTCTGAGTTGAAAGAACTCTTTGCCCTGAGAAAAGAAGCGATCGGAGAGTAAGATGGGCTGGAACTTTTGGGGGTATTATAAGCCTTCGAGACCCCGGGCGGCCAAGGGCGGCATCAAATCTCAATCCAAAAGGGGCACCTTCGGAGAAAGCTGGTGGGCCAAGCGCTGGATTAACGTGCTGGAAAGCTTCAACATCGGCGCGAGGCTGGGCCGGGGCCGTTCTTATGCCCGCAGAGGACAGGTTCTTTCGATTGATATCGAGAAAGGGGTCATCGATGCCCAGGTTCAGGGCTCCCGGCCAAAACCCTACAAAATTCAAATCAAGATAAACCCTCTGTCGACTGCCAACTGGCAAAAGGTGGGCCAGGCTTTATCCCGCCAGGCCATCTTTGCGGCCAAACTCCTCGCCGGCGAGATGCCCCAGGACGTGGAAGAAGTCTTCCGAAGCGTTGGCGTAAAGCTCTTTCCCGAGAAGTTGCAAGACTTGCAAACAAACTGTTCATGCCCGGACTGGTCGAATCCCTGCAAACACATCGCGGCAGTCTATTACCTCCTGGGTGAAGAGTTTGACCGTGACCCGTTCCTGATCTTCAAGCTGCGGGGAATAAGCCGGGAGGAAGTGGTCGGCCTCTTGCGTCGGGATAAACACACGGGGGCTGAAGCGGGAGAGAAAGCCATCCCCCGAAAGCCCCGGCGCAAGCGCAACCTCCATAAGGTGGAAGAGGAAACCCATCCGCCATCCGAGCCGTTATCCGCCGATCTTTCCTCTTATTGGGCTGGAGAAACTTTACCCGACGATCTATTCGGCGAGATCCGGATCCCCCCTGTGGCAGCAGCTTTGCCCAAGAGGTTGGGAAGCTTTCCCTTCTGGCGGGGGCAAGAACGGTTTCTGGAAACGATGGAGTCGATCTACGAAAGATCTTCCCAGCGCGGAATGGATGTCTTTCTCGGCACCCGCCCCACCCCCAATGGGCCACCCTGAGTTGGGCACTTAAGGTGTCGAGCTTAGCCGTTTCCGCCGAAATGTGGGCGACAGTAGTTCGTTGTTCTTCCAACGGCGGTACTGGCATTTATATTTCAAAGAAACCCTCTGGAAACAATCGGAGTCTAGAGGACCCAACACCCTTCGAAAAACGGGTGGCTTCCTTGGCTGTACTATTTCTGCAGCAATCAAATCTCTAGGATTGGTCTCAATTGCCCGAATAATGCGCCACTGCCGGGCTAACTGATCACCCCACATTGTTACCTGCCTCCAAAATGGCAGGCCTGGATTTCAAAATCCAGGGAAAGGTTTTACGGAAAAGTACGAAATCGGCCCAATAATAGCAGAAACTGATGGCCAGGTCAAAAACTAATCCAGGCAGCGTTATTCTGCCATTTTCCTGGCTATAGTGCTTCCCTCCTTACGTTCTCGAACGCGGCCTCTTTTTCTCTGCGTGCTTCTGCAATCCGTCTGGGTTGCAGACGTAGATCTCCAAGCCAGAGACTTTTTTCGCATATCCCGGGACAGTCAGCGGACTCAGAACGTAATTGTTCCCACGGGGATAGTACGTTCGGAATAATTTCATCGCCGCAGGATCAAATTGTCCCGGGTCCCACTTGCATTCAATGGCGTCCACTTCTTCGCGGTTGCGGGAAATTACAAAGTCAACCTCTCTTCCGGCCGCATCGCGCCAATACTGAATTTTTCCCTCATGCTCGTGTGCTTGCAAATACTCCAATACCAGGTGCTCCCACAGCAGACCATAATCATCGGGGCGCAAGGGGTCCCAGCCCCGGGAAAAGCTTATAAATCCAGTATCGAAGACATAGACTTTCGGCATTTTAATGATCTCTTTCTGACCCCCACCATAGAATGGCCGCAGCAGCGTTACGGCGTGCGTAGCTTCCAACGCCCGGAGATGACTTTCGACCGTGGGGCGGCCGACGCTTAGCGCACCGGCGGTACGTGTGGTTTCCAACAGCCCGCCACTCTGCTTCATCACGTACTCAAACAGCGCGCTAAACTTATCCGGGTCACGGAAGGAGAAGAGACGTTGAATGTCTCGGGCAAAAAAGGAATCCATCCATTCCCGAAAAAAGCCCGGTGCCTTGGTTTCCGAAAGCAGGGCCTGGGGTAATCCCCCATGGAAAATTCGCTTTAACAGGGATGAGCTCTGGAAAGCCGGAAGTTCATCCCACAGAACCGGTGTCAGATGCACGAGACGTTTGCGACCCGTCAGCGTATCCCGGAACTTTTTGCTCGCGGCCAACGTGGAAGAACCCGTAGCGAGGATCTTTAGATGCGGGAAAACATCCGCGCCAATTTTCAACAACCGGCTCGGATCTCGGAGCTGATGAATTTCGTCAAAAACCACGATGGGGCGGTCACAATTCCGGTAGAACAACTCAGGGTCGGCGACCATGTCCGCTACGGCCGGTAAGTCACAATTGATATAATGAAGCCGGTCGCTCCCCAGGCTCTTGGCCAAGGTCGTCTTTCCGGAGCGTCGCACACCGGCGAGCCAGACAATCGATGCTTCGCTCCATGCTTTCTCGATGCGATCAATCCAAAATGGTCTTTCTACCATGCAATCATACTTATCATATTTTCGGAATAAATGTCAAGTATAATTGCAGTTTTGTCCACCTCGGTTCTTTATTGTTGCCCAGGCTGGAGGCCTGATTGAGGAATCGCGGGAGGGAAATCAATTAAGGATTTTTTGTTGATTTTGTTAGTTATATAATAAAGTGCCCCGGGAAGTGAATTCTTGGTTCCTCGCCATAACGGCAGATTACCCAGAAAGTGGCGGCCAGCCAATACCTAAATACCTAAGCCTGACCCCATTCTCGCATGCCTTCATTTGTGGTCACACTCAGATTCTGGGCCGCGGGGGCATGATTTACAGCCACAACCGTGATCGAAACTGTCGCTACATTGCTGTCCAATTTTCCATCGCTGGCTTTGAAAGTAAAGCTGTCAGAACCCCGATAACCTGCGGTAGGCGTATAAGTCGCGCTAGGGAAAATAAAGGGGTCAGTCCAGGAATTTAGGAAATTTTCTCCAGTTGAATCTTCCATCTCCTGATCTCACTTTCCTTCCCCGAATTCACCTTCCTCACCGCACTGGCGACTCTCGATAAATCATCCATTCTCAATTTCTCACTAACC
>Ga0315285_10004997_pt1 | contig 13718 bp, 8 predicted proteins | sample YL17G09_36_MG_FD_203698 | JGI IMG/M metagenome (GOLD analysis project Ga0315285, IMG submission 203698) | Sediment microbial communities from Yellowstone Lake, YNP, Wyoming, USA - YL17G09_36 | ecosystem: Environmental > Aquatic > Freshwater > Lake > Sediment | place: USA: Wyoming | collected... | reverse complement strand
ACATGTTCCACATGTGGCATTTCTTCGCTGCGATGCTGCCGGAGGGGCAGCAGGCGATCGACCGCATCGGCGAATTCATCCGAAAGCACACGGGCTGAGCCTGCGAGGACCCCGTGCGGCTGTACAAGGTGAGGTGGCGGGAGGCCTAGTTCTCTAGCTCCCTACCAGTGGCAACCCTCGCGGCTGCGAGTGGAATGAGGTCGCTGCAGGGTGCAGACCGACACCTTGCTTCAAGAGCACCGCCTCACCCACCCTGCGCCGTGGGTGAGCTCCTGCCGACGGAGCAGGCGATCGGTCAGCTTCATACAACCCCGATTGACCGCCCTTCCCTTGCAGGTTTCTTGACGGCAAGTCAGCCGAGCTACGCTGGTCCGAGTGCGACCGAAAGAGATGCACCGTGGCCCAAAGAGCATCCTCTGCACGTGCTATAATTACCATGGTCGCTCATGCGTTCTGGGGCGAGCTGGTGTCCCCAGAGGCAGAGCTTCCGCGCCGCGATGAGCGAAAACATGAGCCGGCGTCCGTCTTGTCGGCTAGCATTAGAGAGGCAAGATCCGACCGATGGCAAACATGAGCCAGGACCAGCGGGATCATCTTTTCGTCAGCTATGCGTCTGAAGATTACGAACTCGCCGAGTGGCTCACACTGAAGCTGACTGCAGAGGGATATAGGGTCTGGTGTGACAGAGTCAAGCTTCTCGGTGGCGAGTCTTATCCGCGCGATATAGACAGGGCCATCAAGGAGCGAACCTTTCGACTGCTGGCGCTACTCTCACGCCACTCGGTCAGCAAGCCCAACCCAGTAAAGGAACGGACGATTGCGCTCAACATCGGCCAGGAGCAAGGCATCGACTTCCTCATTCCACTGAACGTCGACGGCCTGGCCCCCACCCAGTTGGACTGGATGACGGCGGATCTCACCTTCATCCCGTTTCATGAGAGCTGGGCCAGTGGATTTGCCCAGTTGCTCAAGAAACTCGATTCGATTGATGCTCCGCGGCACCGCGTTGATGGCAGGGAGACGGTCTGTCAATGGTTCGCGGCTCGCGACCGTGTGTTGGATAGGCCCGAACGGCTCTGGACGAACCTCTTGGAGATAAGGGAGCTCCCGAGGACACTGCTGAGGTTCACCCGCCCGAGCGATGGCTTTCATCCCTGGCCCGACGCGTGGCCTCATTATCAGCAAGATGCGGCGGTGGCCTGGGCATTCGAATATCCAGCCAACGCTCCGAGCGCGGCGTCAACGCGGGTGGCGCAGTTAGATTGGGAGAGCGACCGCTGGCATGGAGGCCTCCGGTTAATCGATGTCGTCACTCATCTGGTCAAGCGTCACCTGCTCCGCCACTGCCTAGCCAAGGGGATGTTGATCTCTCAGGACGAGCAATATCTGCATTTTCCGCCTGGTCTCCTTCCAGGCGACCGCCTCAGCTTTACCGGCTATGACGGCAGAAGGACGTGGGTGCAGGCGGTCGGCGAGAGGACGTTTCGTCTTGGGAGCGGCCTTCGCGAGAAGTCAAGATATCACCTCTCCCCGGTCTTCCGGCCGATGTTGAGGGCCTTCGGTCGGCCGGTAGTGCAGATTCAGCTCCGGGTTCATCTCACAGACTCCCAAGGGGTGCCGCTGGATGCAGCGAGGGCTTTGCGTCGCAGGAAAAGTATATGCAAAGACTGGTGGAATCATGAATGGCTATCTCGACTCATCGCCGTGGTGTCTTGGCTTGCCGACGGCAACGAGAGCTTCAAAGTTGGTGACGGCACATCTGGCCCGTTGGTCCTTGCCGGAGTTCCCATTCGCCTGGTCGCTCCAGTTGGTATCGATGAGGGCACACTAGCTCCTGTCTCAGTGGACGAGCATCTCGAAATCCCAGAGGACGACATCGAACATGATGGCGACGACGGAAACGGTTGGGAAAAGCATGTCGATGGCCAGGAGTGACGACGTTCTCGTGCTGCCCGAGCCGCAGATGGAGTTCCGCTATGGCCAGCCCCTCACGGATCCCCACGACGGCCTTTCAATGTTCGGGCCCTACGACGCTGACATGCCGTCGCATCCTAAGAATGTCTCCTACGGTCTGATCGGGAGTCCTCGCGGGATCGAGGCGTTCGGTTGTTGGGCTCGACGAATGCGCTCTGCTATCCAGCCGGAAGAGGGCGAGAACCGCCGACTGTGGCCTATGTTCCCAGGGTTCGAGGCCGCCTTCGCCTCGACTTGGCCCATCGAGCCCACGCGCACAGTCACCATCGACGAAAAGAAGTTGATCGACGCCTCGCGGGAGAAAGATGCGAACAAGCGAGCCTATGGCGTGGTTGAACAGTACCTCAGCGGGGTAGGGCGCCTCCACAGACGGGATGAGCCGTTCGGCGTCATCATCTGCGTCGTTCCGGACATCGTCTATGCAAACTGTCGTCCTCAGTCGCGCGTTTTCAACGGGGTCGGTTATGCCGTTTCTACGAAGATTCGCGCCGAACGAGCAAGAGGACAAACAGATTTGTTCGACCGCTACGATCCGAGTGTTTATCAATACTCCGTGGACTTCCGCCGCCAAATAAAGGCGAGGTCTATGCAATACGACATCCCCATTCAGATCATTCGCGAGTCCACTCTCCGTCTACACCCAGCGGTGGAAAGGTCTGAGCGCGAACTGACCCCTTTGTGTGACCGAGCCTGGAATCTCGGAGTGGCTCTCTACTATAAGGCCGGGGGCAAGCCGTGGCGGCTGAGTTCAGCGCGTGAGGGGGTGTGTTATATTGGGATCGCCTACCGTCGCCCGGCGCAGAGTTCCAGAAGTAGATCAGCTTGCTGTGCTGCGCAGATGTTCCTCGACACGGGCGACGGCATCGTCTTCATGGGCGAATATGGACCTTGGTACTCGCCAGATCGCAAAGACTTCCACCTGACGCGCGCGGCGGCTAAGAGCTTGCTAGAGGGAGTTCTAAGAACCTACGCGGAGCTTGAGGGCAAGGAGCTCCTCGAGATATTTCTGCATTGTCGCTCCACCATCAATGCCGAAGAGTTTGCAGGCTTTGAGGATGCCTGCCCTCGAGGTGTTCGGATGGTCGGAATACGGGTCAGGCAGGAACGTTTCGACGCGCGGCTCTTCCGGGAGGGATCATATCCTGTGCTTCGCGGCACCTTTTGGCGAGTCCATCCTCGCAAGGGCTACCTCTGGGCATCGGGATTCAAGCCTAGGCTGGCTACTTATGACGGCTCGGAAGTGCCGGTGCCGCTCCGCATCGAGATCCAGCATGGTGAAGCCGACTTGCGACAGGTTGCCACGGACATCCTTGGGTTGACGAAGCTGAACTACAACGCGTGCAGGCTGGGAGACGCTCAGCCAGTCACGATCGGTTTCTCGGATGCTGTCGGCGAGATACCGGTGTCGAATCCGACAGTGGAGGAGCGCAGCCCTAAGTTCAAGTTCTACATTTGACCTCGACCTAGGGATTGCGAGTGCTAGGCGGTGGAACTGTTGGCTGGCGATCCGTGCCGGCTCGTGCTCCGGATTGTCAATCAGGAAGTCGTAGCCATGGCAGTCGGGGGCCCACCCAATAGGCTCAAGGCCGATCCAAATGGCTCAGGCGTCAACCGTCCTGATACGGATGGGGTTTTGGCACCCCACAGCCAGGATGGGGGGCCAGGCCGAACCTATAAGTGACTCTAGGAAAAGTTATGAAACGAATGGTGTGGTACCCCCAATGGTTGTCATTCATAACTCGGGATTCGTCACTTGACAGCATTTGCCGCTCCGGCCGAACCCATCACACTTCGCCCAAGCAGCACGGTGCTAATTCATTCCCGTTTATCTACCAGTTAGAACATGGAGCGGAAAAGTTGAGGGGAGGGAGCACAAGCTCCCTCCCCTTCTTTCCTTGGCCAATGACGACTTACGGTGTCGTTATTGGGAATGGAGTGGCATTCACCCATGCGGATGGGTCCGCACTGTTGAACGCCTGGACCTGGAAGTAGAATGCCGTGTTACGCGCCACGTTTCCGGTCTGGAACGTGGTGATGTTAGCACCGACCGTGCTGGTGACCAGTCCGGCCGTAAAGGTACTATTGGTGGCGCGCTGGATCCTGAAGCCGCTCTCGTTGTTGGCATTGTCCGTCCAGGTCAGTGTTACCCTGGCATTGTTGCCCTGCCTCGCGGCCGTCGCCGTCACGTTAGAGGGCGCCGCCGGTGGGGTGAGAGGAGCATTTGCAGGATATGGGGCAATGTTGGAGAATCCGGAGTCGAGGTTCATGGTGGGGAAGTTAGGCGTGGCGGTGTCGCCGACCGTGTTGGAGGCAAACACCCTGTAGTAGAATGTCTGGTTCGTGTTGCCGATGGGATTCGTGTACGTCGTCACCTTTCCAAGCGGCACGGTCACGAGTCCCGTTGTGAAGCTGACATTGTTTGCCCTCTGGACTGTGAAGCCGGTCGCATTCAAGGAGTTTGCTGTCCAGGTCAAAATCACGCGCCGGTTATTACCATTACCAGTCACAGTGGCAACCAGGTTGGAAGGTGCTGCCGGCGGAACGGCAAACGCAAGCACGTGCATCATGTCCATCTCTTCATGGGCGAGAATGTGGCAGTGATACACGTACTCCCAGCCAAGGTTGACGTAGTGGTTGGCGATTGCACCAACCGGGTTCCCCAGCGGGTCAAAGAATCCTGCGGGTGGTGGTGGCGTCAGAAGGGCGCCCTCAGGCATGGTCGGGTCGATCAGGCGGACGCTGTTGGGAACCTGATTCAGGAAGGGGACCTGTGCAAGTGTGGGAATCTTCGGTCTCATCGCGATTACCGTCTGCTCCAGCGGGTTCACCCTGAAGGTCTCTTTCCAGCCCAGCTCGTTGGGGTCGGGCGGTATCATGGCCCCGTCCCAGGCGACGCGGTTGATGAGCTGCGCGTTAAACAGGTGCGTGTGTATGGTGTGGGTGTCCACACCGTTGTGGTTGATCTTCCAGATCTGGCTGCCATCATTTAGGGCACCAATTGGAACCGCACTAAGGTCTGTGGTGCCCTTGATGATATCGACGGGCGGGCTTGCATAGCCGTAGAGCTGGAATTGCTGGGCCGCGGACGAACTAGTCGGCAGCTCGAGTCCGAGCATACCGCTCATCCGTCCGTACTCGGTGTCGTAAGCTTCACCCATCTCGTCCTGGATTGCCTTCGGCTCGAGCGGGAGCGTCACAGATGGAAGAAGAGCTCCGTTCAAGTCGATCGGCTGGAAGGTCTTGGTGAATTCGGCGAGCTGTACGTATTCCTTAGTGGGATCGGCCGGGAAAGTCGCGTTGTAGGCGGAGTTGTAGGCAGCCTGCGGCACAATGATGTCGTCCTGGGATGTCTCAAAGACGCCCGGCTTCGTAGCGGTCTTAGCAAACGCTGCCTGGAGATTCGCGAGAGTAACGTTGGGTGTTGGTGTCGTTACGGCTGTTCCCACCCGGATTTGCATGATGGTGCGGGTGTTAGGACCATAGCCCGCCTTTGTCGAGGGAGCGCCGCCCGTATCTGTCTGGTCCGGGTTGCCCGTGTAGTAGTCGTAGCGCGGGTCGTGCGCCGGGAAAGCCGCCGGAGCATCGTTGTAGAGGATGAGGGTACTGCCGGCGTACTGGGAGAAGTCAACGATGACGTCCGCGCGTTCCGCTGTGCCCAGTAGCAGCGAGTGCTGGTCGACGTTCCCGAAATTGAAGGCCGTCTGGTTTAAGTTCCAGGTGATCGGCTGGCTCGGTATCACTACCGGCGCTGGCAGGAAGCCGCCTTCGGTACCTATCTGAATCCAGCCCGGGCCTTTCGTTGACGGGTCGGGCACGCCACTCGGCCAGTCGGCCGGAATGCCCGGGGTCCCTGTGGCAGGAACCATTTTGACTTCGGTATTGGCTCTGCCATCGGCGGTGACGACGGCGGGGTCGGCCTCATAAAGCTGCAGGTTGAAGAACCGGTCGTCGGCGGCATTCAGGATGCGGAAGCGGTAAGCCTTAGGCTCCACGTCCAGGTAGGGGTAGAGCGTGCCGTTGACGATAGGGGTGTCCATGAAGGCCTCGCCCGGCATAGAGGGGTTGGGCGTGGCGGGCATAAATGGGGGTTCCCAGGGCGCGTTGACGGGGTCGTAGTATGGGTTCGGGATCGGCCCGTGTGCTATGTCGGTTGTTGGCGGCCAGAACCAGGGACCGTAGTGCCACCGGCCGAAGGCGTTTGCCCCGGTGGGGTCATACGGGTTCTGGGCTGGCACATAAACGTGTGGGTACCAGAGGTCGCCGGTGTTCGGTATCGGGAACCCTGTGTTTAGGTCCAGTGCTCCAGTCCCCCAGGCCCAGGTCGGGTCCGTGGTAAGAATTGTGGCGTCATCCACGAAGGTCCTGTCCTGGATGACCAGGGGGATGCCGAGATCGGGGAGAACCTGAAGCCGGCCGGGGTTGACACCGGAGTTGTTGGTGCCGTCGATCAGGTCTTGCTCGACCTGGTCAGTTATCAGGTAGCCCGCGGCCTCGCCGCCATAGACATTGAGGCGGGTGATGCCGTAGGAATGGTCGTGGTAGAACATGAGCCTGGCGCTCTGGGCGTTGGTGTAGTAGAGGGTCGCCGCACCGTCGCGGGGGTCGTCAACATTCGCCATGTCAGGGACATTGACTACACTGACGCCCTGGGGGTAGGGGGTGTCTTCTCCCGCCGGAGTGATCCACTGGTGCGGCGTCCCATCGCTAATCCAGACGGTGTTATTGCCGTGCAGATGGACGTCAGCGCGGTTCTGCGTGTAATCCATAGGCATGGCAGCCATCCCCAGTGGGCCCATCCCCGCCCCCATGACGGTGGTGTCCACCGGAATGAAGAGGTCGCCATCGGTACCGGTGGGAAGGAGGTTGTAGAACTTGATGCGCACCGGCAGGTCACGCGTGGCAACAATGGTCGGCCCCAGGAAATGGGGATTGTCCACAGCGTAGACTTGATTGGTGGTGTTGGGATAGTAAATCGGACTGCCATCGGGATACGTCAGGGCAACTTGATCCCCGCTGATAACGGATGTCTCTAGCTGCACGTAGCCCCGGTGTGTGGTCGGGGGCAGGTCGGCATGCATCTGCTCCATATACTCAACCACGGCGATTTCGTAGTACTCGGAGTTCGCATAAGTCGTAGTGTCGGGCACAGCAATCGGGATGTACTGCCCGAGCAGGTTTGCCGCGGTAGGCCCCAGACCCGGCAACGCATCCATGAACTTCCTGATGCCGCCGGTAAGGCTAGCGGGATCCAGTATCGCCGTGGCGGCAGCGCCTGTGCCCGTGGCATCTGAGATGCTAACAACCGGAGCGTAGTACCCCGCTCCCGGTGTGACGACGGTGATGGTAGTTATGGCGCCGGTCACCGCGTCTACTGTCGCCGTGGCAGTGGCGCCCGTGCCTATGCCATAAACATCCGTGATGGCCACGTTTGGCGCAGTATACCCGCTACCGCCGCTTGCGATCTCAATGGCACCGACGCCGCCACTGGGGAGCGAGCTGTAGGCCCAGTTGGCAACGCCGAAATAGTCCGGAACCAGGTATCCGGTATTGGCGTCCGGCACGAGAGCCGCACTCGCGGTCACCCCTGCCGCCTGGGCCCCGGCAACAGTTGCTTTGAAACTTGCTGCTGCGGCCTTTCTCTCCGCTGGGGTTACTTTTCCGTGGTAGTTCAGGCCCTGGCCGTTGCCGTTGCCGTTGCCATTCGGTGGCCCTTGCGCGCCTATCTGGTCGCCTGACCAGCCAAGGGCAGCAGCGACTACCAATAGCAGGATCATGAGGATTAAGGATTTGCGCCTATGCACGGTATCTCTCCTTTCTTAATCGATATGCCCTTCCCCTCGGCCGTTCCACACCTCGCTTCTAGGCCGACACGGCGACTGCGCAATAAATCCTCCCTTCAGTGCTTCAACTATCCAAGAGCTCGAAACAGACGCGCCCGCGCTCAGGACCCAGGGGACGACATCCACCCGCTGAATCGGTCTCTCGGTACGTTCATATAAGCCTCCTGCCGGCCGCTCACGGCCATGAGTCATGAATTGCCTTGTAGCTGCGATGGTTGTTCCGGTGCATCCCTTGCCAAGAGAAGATTCTTCAGCATCGCGACCAGCTCCCAGGGGTCGAAGGGCTTGGCCAGGAAGCGACTCCCTAGTGGGCCGTATCGCTTGGTGGCTTCCACTGGATCGAGGGCAGACATGACCATCCAGACGGGAGAGTCCGTTGTCCGCTCGTCGGAGCGGCGGAGCCAGTCGAGGACCGCTCCTCCCTGGCCATTGGGGAGCTGGAGGTCGAGGACGGCGGCGTCAGGGGGCTGTCGTTGTAGGATGCATAGGGCTGCGCTTCCCGTGGATACCTCCGTGGCGTCAAATCCCGCTTCACGGAAGCAAAACCGCAACATCCTGGCTACCCCCTTGTCATCCTCGATGACGAGTACCTTCGGCCGGCAATCGCTAGTGCCAGGTGTCATTTTGGACACCAAGCGTGCAGAACACGTGAGTTGCCGGGACGGTAATGTGAAAAGGACGTGAATGCTGGCAACGCTGGGAGACGATTGCTCCCGGCCAGGCCGTCTTGAGCGCGTAACGCTCTCCTTTCCTCCGGTGGCGGGGGAGCCTTCGCTAGCAAGCGTCTGCCCCCGTCCTGTCCAGCTCGCCGTCCAGTGTGGAGCTCTGCAGCCCGAGCCGCTCCCGCCAGAGCGAGTAGCTGGGCAGGCTCAAGAGGGAGTCAGATACCGTGCGCTCCTCCCAAACCAGGCCCGTGCACGAGTTACGGAACTCGCGTCTGGCACCGCAGCGCTTGCACGTGCCCCAACTGGTGGGACCAGAGGCGGTCTCGATCATCCAGTGGTGCCGGCACTCGGCCTGGGCATCTGGAGCCTTCTCGACAGTGATGCCGCTGACCATGGCTCGCCTCCTTCCGGCAGCCGGGCCTCATCGTCGCTGATGGGGCGATCCGGCGGCCATGTCTGTCATGGTAGAGGTCGATCGTGCAGAACCCGTGAACTAACCCCGCCGGCTGCGTGAAAGACACGTGAACGCGGCTCATCCTTCGACAGGCTCAAGACGAGCGGACGAGATCAGGCGCTCCTTCCGGCCGCTCATGGTGAGCTTGTCGAACGACGAGTGGGCCCGGTCAGAGAGGAGGTCTATCGAAGATTTTGGGGGGCCTGAAGCCTTCGAGCTAGGAGGTCGCTAGCAAGCAGGCGAAAATGGTGAGCGCCAAGGAGCACTTCTCTTGGAGACTACGGCGTGGGCATGCGATATCCGACCTGCCGCTCGGTGAGGATGAATCTGGGGTTTCGGGCGTCATCGCCCAGCTTGCGGCGCAGGTTGCGGATGAAGGAACGGACCAGCTCCGTTTCCCCGGAGTACTCGGGTCCCCACACCTGCTGGAGCATCTGGTCGTGGGTCAGTACCCGGCCGGCATTGATTGCCAGCTCGTATAGGATCTTGTACTCAGTAGCGGAGAGGGAGACCCCTTTGCCGGCGACGGTCACCCGGCGCTCGGCAAAACTGATCGTCAGGTCACCCAGCACGAAGGGCGGGCGCGCCTCCATCACGTCGGGGAGCAACCGTCGCCGCAGCGCCGCGCCGATACGGGCAAGCAGCTCCGAGGGCGAGAAGGGCTTGGTGATGTAGTCGTCGGCCCCCATCTTCAGGGCGCGGACCGCGTCTTCTTCCCGGTCGCTGGCGGTGAGGAAGATGACCGGCACGCCTGAGAACTCCCGGATACGCTGGAGCAGCTCGAAGCCGCTGGTACCCGGCAGCCTGAGGTCCAGCAGGACCAGGTCTGGCTCTTCCAGTTCCACCAGCTTCGCCACCTCAGGGGGCTCGCCGGTCACGATGGGCTGGTATCCCGCTTCGTCGAGCGTGCGTTGCACGTAGCGCAGGACCTGTGGCTCGTCATCCACGGCGAGCACGCGCGTCTTCTCGCCTGCCCGCCGCACTCTTCCCAGGTGCCCGGCCCTCTGGGCTTCGTCCAGTAGCGTTTTGGCGGTCTTCTCACCGGCCACGGGCAGGGTGAAGCTGAAGGTAGAGCCCTGGCCCTCCCCCGCGCTCTCCGCCCACATGCGCCCGCCGTGGGCCTCCACAATCCCCTTGCAGATGGCCAGCCCCAGACCGGTGCCCGAGAGCTTCTGCACGGCATCGTCATGAAGGCGCGAGAACTTCTTGAACAGCAGCGGCAGCTTCTCCTTGGGGATCCCCTGGCCCTGGTCCCGGACATGCACCGTGACGTGCACGGAATCGCCCTCCGCCGTCATGATGATCGGTGCCGTTGCCGGAGAGAACTTAGCCGCGTTGTCGAGGAGATTAGTCAGCACCTGAACGACTCTCGCCCGATCCGCTGCGACGGCGGGAAGTCCATCAGGGAGTTCAAGGCGGATCTCGTGGAGGCTACCAGTGCGGATCAACGTGGCCCGCGCTTCTTCTAGAATGGCCTGCAGATCAACGGGTTCCGGCCTGACGGACAGGGATCCGGCCTCGATACGGGTCATGTCCAACAGGTCGTCCGCCAGATCCCGCAGCCGGTCGGCTTGCTCATCGATGATCTGAAAGAGCTCTCGGTTCTCTTCTGCGCTAAGGAGCCTCCGGCTGCCCAGAGCCGTCGCTGCTGACCCCTTGATGGCGGTGAGGGGTGTCTTTAGCTCATGGGTCACCATACCCAAGAATTCGCTGCGGAGCTTCTCCAACTGCTCCTCCGCCCGCCTGCGTTCGGTGATATCCAGAGTGTATTCGATCACCAGATCGACGTTGCCTTCGTCATCGAAAAGCGGGTGGCAGTGAACTTCGACTGCGCTGGCCTCCCCATCCGCATCACGGTGAATATGCTCGACCGTGATTGGGGCCTTCGTCTCCTTGACCACTTCGAGCGGACAGACGTGTTCGTCGCCCCGACACGGCTCGCCAAGTCGATGGGTGAGCGCGTAACAGGTTGTGGTTTTCGGCAGTCGGCCCGGACGAGCGGCCGCGTTGGCCATCTTGACGGTGTAGTCCTTTGCGTCTATCACATAGAACGGGTGACGAAGGGCATCGAGGACGGCCTGAAGGAAGGCAGCTTGCTCCCGGAGCCTTTCGTGCGCCCGCTTGTTCTCGATGGCTTGGCCCAGTGTCCGGGCAATGGAGCCGATCAGGCTTCGCTCTTCTTTGAGGAAAGGCCCCTCATCGCTCTCGGGCCTTTCGTCCAGGTAGCAGACCTCCACTGTCCCGATCCGTTGGCCAAGCACGATGATGTCGGAAGTCAGGCTCCAAGTGCTTTCTCTGAAGTTTCCCGTCCTGAACTCTTCGTCCTCCAGGATGATGCGGGCGCACGCAACTTCGGGATACTGCCAGGCCGGAGGAATCAATTCGAGTGTCTCCTTAAGTAACTCTTCCAGCGAAATGCCCGGCTGCTCGACGAGATGGGAGACACCGTAGAGACAGTTCAGTTCCTTGATGCGCTCGCTAAGATGTTGGGTCCGCTCGCGGATGGCGTTCACCATCCGCTTGCCCTCAGCCAGGTTCCGCACCCAGTGGAGCAGCCGCGCCGCCTGAGGATCATGGCTCAGTAACTCGGCCGGTGGCATGTAGTAGAAGTTATCGTAGACCTCCGTGCCGACAACGGCGATAGGATGAGTGCTCAGCACGTCCAAGAGCAGATCCGCACCGAACGCTTGCCGATCGTACTGGCAGATGGCCAGGCAGCTGCTACTGGGGAAGAACTCGTTCAACTTCGCCTCGTACTCGATCAGGCGTTCGGAACCGGGCAGCCCCCGCAGCGCCCAGGTCATCTCGCCGGTGACGCGCAGAGCAGCGTAACCTTCGGCCAGGGCCTGCTCGGTTTCGGTTCGCAGCAGGGTGATCATCCCCTCCGGGTCAAACACGCCCTGCTTCAAGTAGGCGTCGTCGGCGGTGAGGATTTTCAGTTGCCCTCGGGTCAGGTACGACTCCCCATCCAGCCCCTCGTCTCGCAAATAGCGTATGACGGTCGCGGCGGTGCGGGCATCCGTGATGTAGAGCACCTTTTCGCCTCGCTCTAGCCCCTGACACAAGAAGGGCGTCAGCACCGCCCGATGCTCTTCCTCGGTCTCGTAAAGACAACACAGGTGATCCCCCGGTCCGACGTCTCCTATCGTGCGTACGGAACGACTGCTCATCGCGTTTCTTCCTGGCCTGCCTGCAGTTGACGAGCTTCTACGGTGCGTCCCCGACTCTCCCAGCGCTTCGCCCGCCCGCAGTACCGTTGGCTTCACGCCCTTCTTGCCCTTCTTGCCTATGGCCATCTGGCCTCCCTCACTTCGAGCCTAGGGGGAACCTTAGTCCTTATTGTCAAGGATAGCACTAACGAACGAACGGCACATAGTGCGTCGTCAGAATCTTTCGGAAACCGTACAACAGCTATTAGTGGCCACCTGAGGGCTTGCTTTCGCTCCCCAGGGGTCGGTAGGGTTCCGCGCACAGGGTGGGGTCCGGGAGTGCCGCAGGAGCGTTGGAGGGCCGGCTGGGATTCGAACCCACGACTCCCGGATTAAAAGTCCGGGATCCTTCTGATGAGCCAGGAACTCAAGCTCCGGCAGCTGGGATCAGAGTTCGCATGCCATAGACGAAGCGAGCCCCGATGACCTGCCTCAAAAGCAGGAGATCGCCCTTCGGCGGCCCTCACGTTGCATGCGTTGTAACGTCTAGTCCGGGCTGGAGCGGGAGACGGGGATCGAACCCGCGACAACCTGCTTGGAAGGCAGGAGCTCTGCCGGCTGGCGATCCGTGCTGGCACGTGCCCAGGAATTGTCAAACAGGAGGTCGTAAACATGGCAGTCGGGTGGGCACCCAACAGGCTCAGGGCTGATCCAAACGGCTCAGACGTGCACCGTCCGGATACGGACGACATTTTGACACCCCACAGGTCCGCTGCCGGCCTCCTGCTTCACGAAACCGGAAGCGAGCCTTCAGGCGTCCATTAGGAACTGCTTATGCAGATTCCGGAAGTTGCTCAAGACTCGCAGCGGGTGTTCTAGGGCTCGGGCAGGTGACCCCAGCCGCGAAGCAAGCGGACAAATGCCAGTGTAGCTTCTGTCTGTGGCTGTACCTCGCCGGAGACTTCGGACAGGCGGAAAAAGTACCCTTCGACAGGAATCCATGGCAGGCGGCATCTCACCTCCCACATGCCGCCTCCTTGGTAGTACCCGGCGCACGGCACATTACCAAGAAACTCTTCCACAGCCCCCACTTCTGTTCCGCCCGCAATCCAGTCCTTGACAATGACAATGGCCTGCTCCGACGTGATGGAAGGAACATCAGGGGCGCGCGGCGCTGAAGTCGACGAGCCGTCTTTCTCGAGATGCGACGTCACCAAGAGGGCGACAAGCACCACAGCGACCAGTAGTGCCCCAAGCCCTGTTAGCCAAATTCCCCAGCGTCTCATGCTTTGCTCATACATGCAGCATCGGACTTCGTCAATGCGTGCCGTCTGGCAGGATCCACCAGCGCAGGGCCCAGTGTCGCGCTGTAGGAAGGCCCCGAAAACGCATCCAGGGCGCAGATCGTCCTGCGCCCTGGATGCTCGTGAGGCCAGAGGGGCCTAGCGCCCGGCTATTTTTTGACCACCAGCGTCCCGGCAAAGACATCGCCGAGGCGCTGGCGCCTGGCGGAAAGACCCGCCGCAGCGAGCCCCACCAGGTATGGAACAGCAAACGGCAGCGCATCCACTGGTCGCAAGATGTTACGCCTGAGAGCTGCAACCCATCCGCAGGGACTGCCATCATATTTGACAAC
>Ga0315285_10004996_pt1 | contig 13721 bp, 15 predicted proteins | sample YL17G09_36_MG_FD_203698 | JGI IMG/M metagenome (GOLD analysis project Ga0315285, IMG submission 203698) | Sediment microbial communities from Yellowstone Lake, YNP, Wyoming, USA - YL17G09_36 | ecosystem: Environmental > Aquatic > Freshwater > Lake > Sediment | place: USA: Wyoming | collected... | reverse complement strand
GGGACATTCCGGCGCGCTCGTCGTCGGCGTGTTGAGCGGCAAAACGGTTCTGGCATTGCGCGGACGCGCGCATTACTACGAAGGATACTCGATGCCGCGCGTCACTTTGCCGATTCGCGCGATGCGCACATTGGGCATTGGCACGGTCATCGTCACGAATGCGGCGGGTGGGGTGAACGAAAATTTCCGCGCCGGGGACTTGATGTTGATTACCGATCATATCAACCTCGTCGGGATGACCGGCGCGAATCCCCTGCGCGGTCCAAACGACGATGCGCTGGGTCTGCGTTTTCCGGATATGTCGCACGCGTACGATCCCGCGTTGTGCGATCTGGCTCGCGCCGTCGCGCGCGAATTGGGGATCGCGTTGCGCGAGGGCGTCTACATGATGCTTGCAGGTCCCTCCTTTGAATCGCCAGCCGACGTGCGCTTTATTCGGATGATCGGCGCGGACGCAGTGGGAATGTCTACGGTCTCGGAGGTGATCGTCGCGCGCCACGGCGGAATGCGTGTAGTGGGGTTGAGTCTGATTTCCAACTCGTTGGCGCATGGTCACGACAAGGTGAGCCACGAGGAAGTTTTGGCAGCAGGCAAAAGCGCGGCGCCCAGACTGGCGGCGCTGATCAAAGGCGTGTTGGCACGCATGTAACGAGAGGCGTTATGCTGTTTTCCAACATCCTGGTTCCGGTGGCGGGAACATCCGCTGACGATGTGCCGATCCGGTTGGCGTGCCAGATCGCGCGTCAGGACAAAGCCAAGATCTTGCTGATTTTCGTGATCGAGGTTCAGCGCCACTTGCCACTCGATGCCGAGAATGAGGCGCGGGCGCGACATGCTGAATCCGTGCTGGAATCTGCCGAATTGATTGCCCGGTCGGCGAAATACCCGGCGGAGACGGAAATACTTCAAGCGCGTCTTGCGGGACCTGCGTTGGTCAACGAAGCGATGGAGCGTGGCGCGGATTTGATCATTATGGGCGTACCGCACCGTAAACCGCTTGGTGATTTTCAGTTGGGGACGACGACGAATTACGTTTTGAAGAATGCCGGTTGTCCAGTTTGGCTTTGCCGCGAAGCGCCGGTGAGAACGCTGCCGGGAAAGCCGCAAGCCCGATAGACCGCGCGGCGGTTTGACAGCCGAACTAGATCGCGATAGAATAGTTGCAGAAACGACAATGTGGTTACAGCGAGTAAGACGGAGCGCGGTTTGACAATCCAGCAAGTGGAAGAGGATCAGCGCGGCTCATCCGTAGTAGGTGCGACGGGATGGGTCGTTTTTCTTTGTCCATAATTCCCATGGAACGAGGTATCGATGGCGGATGCTGCCGTCGTGATGGAAAAAATCCCCGACAAAAAAGCTGAACTGCGGCGCGATGTGTCCATCTGGGGTTCGTACACCTGGGGCTATGCCGATGTGGGCGCGGACATTTACGCTGCGCTCGGCTTGGTCATTGCTGCGGCGCAGGGACTTGCGCCCGCCGCCTTTGCATTTGCGGGGATGGTGTACATCATGATCGGGCTTGCGTACACCGAGTTGGCTTCTACCTATCCCGTGGCAGGCGGCGGACAGTACTTCACTTTGCGCGGCTTGGGGGATATATGGGGCTTTATCGCAGGTGCGGCACTTTTGCTGGATTACACGATTGACATCGCGCTCTTTGCTGTTGCATCTGCCGGGTACATCAACTTTTTCACGCCGTACCTTTTCGGAGTTGACTTTGGCAAAGTCTCTATCGCTCTGGGTCCATTTGAACAGATCAAGATTATCTGGCTGATCGAGACGATGGCGCTGATCGCATTCCTAATCTGGATCAACATTCGTGGCGTACGCGAATCCTCGCTCTTGAACGAAGTGCTTGGCGCGACACACTTGATCCTTGAATCGCTTCTAATCTTTTTGGGTTTCATTCTGGCGTGGGATCCACAACTCTTGCTCGATCAATGGACACAGGCAGTGCAAACATTACCGGTTGACCGATTCATGTACGGGTCAAGTCTGGCGATTATTTCTTTCGTTGGACTGGAATCCATTTCCCAGGCAGCCCAAGAGACGCGCCGCCCGGCGACCGTGATTCCACGCACGAGCATTGCGTTGATCTTTACCGTGTTTATTTTCGCGGTTGGTTCTTCAGTAGTCGGCTTGGGTATGTTGCCGTGGCAACGTTTTGCAGAGAATATCGGCGATCCGGTGGCTCAATTGGCAAAGGCAATTCCACTCTTTGGCTTCTTGGCTGGGCCATTTGCTGCCATTCTCGGTGCAATTATTCTATTCATCAGTGCGAACACCGGTGTTATGGGAGCGTCGCGGCTTGCGTTTTCAATGAGTCAGCTGCAATTAACCACGAGATGGTTGGATAAAGTCCACCCCCGTTTTCATACGCCGGTCCGGACGATTGTCGTTTTTTCTTTGATGGGCGCGTGCGAAGCGCTGCTCTCGTTTCTAACGCCGAGCGCGCTAGATACGCTGGGGAATATGTATGCGTTTGGTGCGACGCTGGGCTATACTCTTGTGTTTATTTCATTGATCACCTTGCGCTTCAAAGATCCCTACTCGCCGCGTCCCTACAAAATGCCGGGCAATATCAAGATCAAGCGGAACGGACGCGTGGTGGATTTTCCGGTGTTCGGTGTGTTAGGCACGCTGGGTGTCAGTTTCATCCTGTTCGAGGTGATCCTCACGCACGAAATCGGACGCATTGCAGGTCCTGCGTGGGTTATCGTCTGCTTGACTTTCTATCTTTTTTGGCGGCGGCGGAATCATCTCCCTGTTTTGGGCAACACAAGTCGCGATTGGGAAAGACAGCAGATCGAAGTGCTCACGAGCGCGGAAGAGTATGAATTGCTCGAAGAATACAAAGACGCGCTCGCGCGCCGCGACAAGAAGGTAAACAATGGGAACGCGAAACCTCCCACCACCAATGCAGTTCACCCTCGGCGATAAATATCGGCTCTGGCTCGGCGCGGCGGCGATTGTGCTGGGGGTCGTCATCCTGTGGCGCACTGTGCCGGTCGCCATTTCGCCGCCTGCGATTTTGATCGGGCTGGCATTTATTGGTTTCGGCGTTCATCGGCTGTGGTTGGGTTACACGCGCCTCAAACAATGGAAGAGCAAGAAGTAGGATGTGGCGATGCTTCAACTACACCCGTTGGGAATTCTGCTAGCGTTTGTTTTTGCTGTTTCGATCAGTTCACTGTTCTTATGGATGTTTCGCGTGCCGCCCAATCTGCCGCTCTCAGTCGTCAAAGTGCGCCGTTCAGTGTCGGCAGTCCGCAAAATCTTGGTGCCGGTGATCGAAGCCATCCCTTCGGAGCGGGCGGTGGAACTCGCGTGTCGCCTGAGTCACGATCAGAATGCCCAGATCGTGTTGGCGCATGTGATTGTCGTTCCGTACACGCTGGCGCTGGATGTGGCGATGCCTGATCGTGAGCGAGTCGCGCGTGAGGCGATCACACTCGGGTATGCGATCGCGCAGCGCTATGGTTCCCCGGCGCGTGAACGGACCATTCGGCACCGGAATGCGGCCGAGGGAATCTTGCAGCTCGCGCGCGAGGAAGAAGTGGATGCGATTGTTTTGGGTGTCGGCGTCAAGCCGCGCGTGCCGGGCGAATGGGGCAGAACTAGCAGCGAGATCTTGCGCCGCGCGCCGTGCGAGGTCATTGTAGACAAAATGCCCTTAACGACGGAGCAGACGACACTGGCGGCATGAAAGGGCGGGCAGGTAGGATTCTGCCGCGGTGACGGCTTCGCCGCGCTGTTCCTCGACGCGGCAAACGAGTTTTGCAAAACCCCTTTACGTGCGACAATTTTCGTGGTATAGTATTATGGAGGGATTTGACGAATGAAGATTATCATTATGGGCTGTGGGCGCCTGGGCGTGCACTTGGCGCGCCGCCTGGATCAAGAGAACCACGACGTGACGGTGATTGATCGCAACAGCGATTCGTTCGCGCGGCTCGGCGCTGATTTTCGCGGCACGCTGATTTTGGGCACCGGCATTGACGAAGACGTGATGCGCCGCGCCGGCATCGACCACGCCGATGCCTTCGTCGCCGTCAGCAACGGCGATAACACGAACGCGATGGCAGCCGAAATTGCCAAACTAGTTTTCAAAGTGCCGCGGGTGGTCGCGCGCCTGTACGACCCGGTGCGCGAAGAGACGTACCACACACTGGGTTTGATGGAAACGGTCTGCCCAACCGTCATCGGAGCAGACAAAATCCGCGACCTCATCGTCGGCAACAGTAAATCGAAATAAAACGAGGGCGTATGTACATCATTATTGTCGGGGGAGGCAAGGTCGGCTACTATCTTGCCAAGACGCTGTTGCAGGAAGAGCACGAAGTTCTCATTGTCGAGAAAGACAAGCGTAAGTGTGATATGATCGCGGCAGACCTGGGGGGCGTCGTCATGCGCGGGGACGGCACGGACTCGTTGGTGATGGAAGAAGCCGGGATTGCGCGCGCGGACCTGGCAATCGCCGTGACGGGCGACGACGAAGACAATTTGATGATTTGCCAGATGGCAAAGAAGAAATTCGACGTCAAGCGCACGATTTCGCGCATCAACAATCCGAAGAACGAGCATATTTTCAAGTTGCTTGGAATTGACCACACGGTTTCCGTCACCGATTTGATTCTCGCGCAAATCGAGCGCGAGATTCCAGCCCATTCGCTCGTACACTTGTTGACCCTGCGCGAAGCCGGGGTGACGTTCGTCGAAGCCAAAGTGCCAGAAGGTTCACCCGTGGTGGGCAAACCGTTGCGCAGTCTGGGCGTCCCGGACGATTGCGTCATTCCGCTGATCATTCGCGCGGGCAAAGGGATCGTGCCGAACGGCGAAACGCAACTCGCCGTGGATGACGAAGTGGTCGCCGTGACGACCATCGTCAAAGAAGATGTGCTGGAGAAGATCTTTTCGGGTGAAACGCAAAAATAGATCGAATTCAGATCAGACCAAATCGAAGGGAGTGTGATCGCGCGCGGTCGAGATTCGCGCAGTGAGGCAAATCGTCGCGTGTCATTGCGAGACGCGTCGTGTGCGTCGAAGCAATCCCCATTGGAATGTGGAGATTGCTTCGCTTCGCTCGCAATGACACCGTGGATGATTTGCGCGCGCAGAAGTGATCGCCCAAGGATGCCAGCCGGGTGAGCCAGTGGCTTGCGGTTCGATTAGGACGTGGCACGAAAAAAATCGAAAAGGAAGGTACCTATAAACAATGGAAACTCCGACAACTGAATACAGCGAAAAGGAGCCGCCGGGTAGTATCGCAAGTCCTCCCGCACCCGTTGGCGTCCAATTACCAACAATGCAATTGGGTGAGGACTTGCATCCAGGTCAACGCAGCCGTCTGTGGGCAGATGTCACGCCAGAGCAATGGAGCGACTGGCGTTGGCAAATGTGCAATCGCGTGACCTCGCTGGAGCAACTGCGGCAGCTGATTCGTCTCACGCCGGACGAAGAACAAGCCGTCCGCTTGAAACCGGAGTTGCGCGTCGCGATCACGCCGCATTTCGCCGCGTTGATGAATCCGGACGATCCGAACTGCCCGATTCGCCGGCAAGTGGTCCCGACGATGGCGGAATTCGTGCTGGACGAATCCGACCTCGAAGACCCGCTCGGCGAAGATGCTCATATGCCGGTGCCCGGCTTGGTGCACCGCTATCCCGACCGCGTGTTGGTGGACATCACTGATCAATGCGTGGCGTATTGTCGCCACTGCACGCGGCGCCGCTGGGTCGGCACGGGCGCGATGCCCGCCCACAAGACGCGCATCGAATCAATCGCGCAGTACTTGGAAGCCCATCCCGAAGTGCGCGATGTTTTGATTTCCGGCGGTGACGGGTTGTTTCTGTCCGATGGACTGTTGGACTACGTACTCAGCCGTTTCCGCGCCGTCCAGTCCGTCGAGATTCTGCGCATCGGCACGCGTATTCCGATCTTCTTGCCGCAGCGCATCACCGATGCGATGGTCGCGACGATTCGCAAGTACCATCCCGTTTGGATGAACATTCACATCAATCATCCAAAGGAAATCACACCCGAAGTGCGCGGAGCGCTCGCGAAACTCGCGGATGCCGGTATTCCGCTCGGCGCGCAAACGGTTTTGATGGCGGGCGTCAACGATTGCGCGAACACGATGAAGGCGCTCGTGCACGAGATGGTCAAGAATCGCGTGCGACCGTACTATCTGTATCAGTGCGATTTGTCGCAGGGCGTCGGTCATTTCCGTACGCCGGTCAGCGTGGGGCTTTCGATCATCGAGGCGTTGCGTGGTCACACAACCGGTTTCGCGGTGCCGACGTTTTGCATTGACGCGCCCGGCGGCGGCGGCAAAGTCCCGCTTATGCCCAACTATTTGATTTCGATGAGTGACCGCAGGGTCATCGTCCGCAACTTTGAGGGCGTGATCGCGACGTACAGCGAACCTGATCATTACGATCACCACGAAGCGGATAACTGCGAATACTGCCACCGTGCGGCGCCGAAAGAAGGGGTCGCGAAATTGCTCGCCGGCGACGCCGTCGTTCTCGAACCGGATGGCTTGCGCCGCAAACAACGCCGCGTCAAAAAACTCGACGCGGAGCGTAAGACCAAACGCAAGCAACAAATCCGCCTGCCGGTCAAGACGGTTGCCGCGCCTGCGCTCTTGCCGCTCGAAGCGGTGACGGCGCCGACGCCTATGCCGCGCAAATCGCGCGCGAATGGCAACGGCAACGGGAATGGCAGTGGTTCTGCGGCAAACGCCCAGAGTGCTAAGGCGCGGTGAGGATTGCCATTTGAAAAAATTCACCGTTGCGCTGCTCTACAACCTCAAACAGAACGCGCCGCATCGTGAGGGTGAGCCCTGGGACGCCTGGAACGAACTCGATAACGAGAAAACGATAGCAAATCTCGAACGGGCGTTGCGCGCGGGCGGTCACGAAGTGATCGGAATCGAAGGCGATGTCAATCTCGCGCAGAAACTATCGCACTATCAAGTTGACATTGCCTTCAATACGTGCGAAGGTCATTTCGGACTGTCGCGCGAAGCCCAGGTGCCTGCGCTCCTCGACGCGCTGCGGATTCCGTACACCGGCTCTGGAGTGATGACGCTCTGCGTCGCGCTGGACAAGCCGATGGCAAAGCGCGTGATGATGTATCACGGCTTGCCGACGCCGCTGTTCCAAACGTTCGTCACCGGCGACGAGCGCCTAAATTCACGATTGAAATTTCCATTGTTCGTCAAGCCAAGCCGCGAAGGGTCGGGCATCGGCATCACCGCCAAGTCGGTCTGCCGCAACGCGCGGGAACTGCACGAGCAAGTCAGGTGGTGCATCCAGGCATACCGTCAGCCCGCGCTCGTCGAAGAGTACATCGAAGGACGCGAGTTCACGCTCGGTATGCTGGGCAATTTGCCCTGGGCGGTCAAACCGCGCGCGGACGGCAAACCGCCCGAACCGATTGCCGCGTTGAAAGGCGCCAAGCCGAAACAGATCAAATCTTCGGTACCAGAAACTTTGCGCGTCTTTCCACCGCTCGAAGTGGATTTATCGCCGTGTCCACCGGAAGAGGCAGGGTTGTACACTGCGGTCATCAAGAGTCAGATGTACGATGTGCCCAAGTATCCCTGTCCCGCCCCCATGTCGAAACGGATGTGGGCGACGATGGAAAAACTCGCCGCGGGCGCGTTCGCCGCGCTCGAATGTACCGATTTCGGGCGCGTGGATTTTCGTGTCCGCCAGGACACGGGCGCGCCGACGATCCTCGAAATCAATCCGCTCGCGGGCTTGCAGGAAGGGATCAGTGACATTGTGATGGCGGGTGAGGCAGATGGCGTCGGATTCACCGCGTTGATCAACGGAATTCTCGACGGGGCATTGCAGCGGTACGGAATGATCTAAAATTGGAGATTAGAAATTGGAGATTGGAGATTAGATGTTGGAATGTCAGCCAAGTGGTTGATCCAACTTCCAATTTCTAACTTCCAGGATCGAGAGATGATGGCATTAGACCTTGAAGCGTTACGCGAAAAACTGGAAGAAGAACGCGCCCAGTTGCTCGTGCGCGCCATTCCACAGCCCGAACCCGCCAAAGGGGACGAGGCGGATATGGCGGAGATGCACCAAGCGCGCGAGCAAGCCCAGTGGTTAGAGAAAGATCAAAAGCAACGGCTCGCGGAAATTGACAAGGTGCTCGCGCGCATCGCGGCAGGCAAGTACGGTGTGTGCGACAATTGTGGCAAGCCCATCGCGCCGGAACGATTGGAAGCCAAACCCCTCGCGACCTTCTGTATCGAGTGCCAATCGAAGTTGGAGAAGAAACGCAAGTAGTCAAGTTTCACGCATCACGCCGTGGTTGAAAGGTGAAGCGGAAAAGTGAAGCGCGCGGCTTGCATTGTGAAACCTGGAGTACGCGTTGGTTGCCTTTGTTTCCTTTGTCCGAACTTTTGCGGTCTGGATCTATCTCCTGTGCGGGTTCGGTATCCTGTTCGCGATCAAGATGCTTGTGGACGCGCAGCGGCTGTCGCGCACTACGCTTTTTTCGCTCGAGCAAGAACGTGCCTCCGAACAGACCTATCGCGCGATGATCGTGCTGAGCGTATTTATTATCGGAATTGTTTTTGTGACAGTTGTCAATCTAGTGCTCGCGCCCGTGGTGCCTTCCTCCGATCCAGTGATTTTGCGCGGTGCGACGGCGACGTTAGCCCCGCTGGTCATTCCACCGAATACCCGCGCGGCCACGGTCACTCTGACTCCATGTCCTACCGAAACCCTTCTGGTCACGAGTATGCCGGTTACCGCGACCGTGATGCGGACAGCCACTCGCCCGGCCCTGCCGTCCGCGCCACCGGCAACGGCACCCATCGCCTACGTCCTCCCTGCGCCAAAGATCGTTGGACCTCCGAACGGTGTAGTGGTCATCGGGTTTGAACGCGCACGCAATGATTTGAATTTTCAATGGATATGGGACTGCGCGCAGTGTAAGCTGGGGCCGGAGGATAAATTCCTTGTCACGATCTCATTTGCCGACAAAGCAACTGGTGCGCCCCGATTCATTGTCGGGAGTTCGGAAAAGAGCAATTTCGTGACGATGTGGGATATTTTGCGCGGTTCGGGTCAGGAGGTGTGGCATCAAGCCAAGGAGGATGCTTTTCAATGGTCGGTGCAAGTCAAACGCGGCGAGCAGCCACTTTCTCCGCCCAGCGAGACTTGGAAATTTGTCTGGAATTAAGTTGGTCAATCAGGCAATCGGTCTATCGGTCAGCGTAGGTTGGCTCATTGGTACATTGACATATTGGCTCATTGATGAACTATGGCTGAACGAATTCTCGTCATCGAAGACGAACAAAAGATCGCCGATTTTTTGCGGCGTGGCTTGACCTACGAGGGCTTCACCGTCGAAGTGCGCTTGGACGGTGAAGCCGGCTTGAAAGCCGCGCGCGACAATCCGCCCGATCTGGTGATTCTCGACGTGATGCTCCCTGGCTTGGACGGCTGGGAAGTGTGCAAGCGTTTACGCGCGGCGGGCTCGGTACCGATCTTGATGCTGACCGCGAAAGACGCAGTTCCGGATCGGGTCAAGGGGTTCGAGAGTGGCGCGGACGATTACGTGACCAAGCCCTTCGCATTCGAGGAATTGATCGCGCGCGTGCGCGCGCTCTTGCGCCGCACGCGGACATCTGAAGAAACGATCGCGCACTTCGCCGATCTGACGCTCAACGTTACGACGCGTGAAGTGACGCGCGGCAATCGCAAAATTGATTTGACGACTAAGGAGTTCGATCTCCTGTACTTTTTTATGCGCCACCCGCGTCAGGTGCTGACGCGCGAATTGATCTACGACCGCATCTGGGGCTACGATTTCGGCGGCGAATCGAACATCCTCGAAGTGTACATCCGTTACCTAAGAACAAAATTGGAGCAGCACGGCGAACCGCGCCTCATTCAAACGGTGCGCGGCGTCGGCTACGCGTTGCGGGAAGAATAGAGTCAACAGTAGACAGTCAACAGTCGCCAGCAAATAGACTGTTGACTGTCTACTGTCTATTGTTGACTAATGATGTCTATCCGTCTCCGTCTCACCCTCTGGTACGTCCTCGTCCTCGCCGTCATCCTCATTGCATTTGCGGGCGCGTTGTACGCGGTGCTCTCGTTCAGCCTCTTCACCGAAGTGGACCGCCGCCTGGAAATCCGCGCTGCCGATGTGGAAAACAGTTTGTCTACCGCGCTCGAACTGCAAACCGATCCACGAATTTTTATTCTGCGCGGCGGTCGGTTGGCATTGCCGACGGCGGACACCTTCGCGACGCCCGGCGTTTTCGTTCAAGTTTCAACGCTGGATGGTGTCGCGCTCACGCGTTCCGAAAACCTGGGCGCGCAGACGCTGGCGGTCTCCTCCGCGGTGTTGACTCAGGTCACGCGCGGCGAATCGGTGTACGCCAACCTGACGCGAGATCAAGTGTCGCTGCGCGTCTACATCGCGCCGCTGACGGTGCGTGGTCAAGTGCTTGCCGCGATTGTGGTCGCGGAATCGTTGCAAGGCGTGACCGATACGTTGCGGCGGCTCGCGGCTTTGCTTATCGGTGGGATTATCGCGGGACTGATGCTCGCGTTCGTCGTCGGCGCGGTGCTGGCGTACCACGCGCTCGCGCCGATTGATCGCATCACACAGACCGCGCACACCATCGCGCGCTCGAACGATTTGACGCGGCGGATCGAAGCCAAGCCGACGCGCGACGAAGTCGGACGATTGGCGGGGACGTTCAACGAGATGCTCGGGCGCATCGAAGAATTGTTCCGCGCCCAACAGCGCTTCGTCGCCGATGTGTCGCACGAGTTGCGCTCGCCACTCACCGCGATTCGCGGCAACCTCGATCTCTTGCGGCGCGGCGCGCGGGATGATGTCGCGGCGCGGCAAGAATCGCTCGACGCAATCGAATCAGAGACGGCGCGGATGCAACGCCTGGTGCAGGATTTTCTTTTGCTCGCGCAAGCAGACGCGGGCGTGCCAATCGAAAAGCGCGTCGTCGAACTCGATACGCTGTTGCTCGATGTGTTTCGTCAGGCGCGGCTGAGCGCGTCGAATGTGAAGGTGTCGCTGGGGAGCGAAGATCAAGTCCAGGTGATCGGCGATGCGGATCGGTTGAAGCAGTTGTTTCTGAATTTGATGGACAATGCGATCAAGTACACGCCGAGCGGCGGCACGGTGACGTTATCGTTCGCGCGCGAAGGGGATTGGGTGCGCGTTGCGGTCGCAGACACGGGCGTCGGAATTCCCGCGCAAGACCTGCCGAGAATTTTTGATCGCTTTTATCGCGTGGACAAGGCGCGCTCGCGCGACCGTTCGTCCTTCGACTCTCGCTCAGGAGGCTCAGGGGGTGGCACGGGTTTGGGACTTGCGATCTGCAAGTGGATTGTGGACGCGCACGGCGGGCGCATACAAGCGCAGAGCGAAGTGGGCAAGGGGAGCACGTTCACGGTGTGGTTGCCGACGGCAAAGCCGAATGAGCCAATTCGCCAATGAACCAATGCTAATCACGCATCACGTTCCCCGGATCACGTTCAGCACTTCCTCCGCATCCACCTTGCCCCAGTAATAGCCCATCTCCTCGCTCATCTGCAACGCGCGTTCCGCCTCCACCCGCGCTTGCTCCCTTCCCCTGTCGACCGCGTCGACGGCCGAAGGTCCCAGAAGCGAAGCGGAGGGGAGGGAAGGGCTGGGGATGGGGATGGGGGTAAGATGTGCCCACGCCAGCGCCACGCGAATGTCCGCCTCGTAAATCCGATAGCCGCCCTCAACCGCATAGCCGAGCGCCTCGTTGAGGTCATTGAACGCCGACGTTGCATCCTTCATATACTTTGCCGTCCACCGTCCGCGCGCCAGCAACGCTTCAATGAGCGCAGGGCGATAAGAAATACTGCGCGTAATTTTGAGTGCGGTGTCGTAATGCTCGTGGGCGGAGGCGTGCTGACCCGCATCTGCATCCAAGTCACCAAGGATGCAGTGGCAACGGCTAACCAAAAAGCCCCAATGATTTCGATCACAATATCTCAAATTTGCATCGGCAACCATTCGCGCATAATCTGTCTTTCCTGTTCGCCACAAATGGTTCGCATAACGAACACCCGCGTTTCGTGTTAGGTGACTGATGGATGAATCATCTTGTTGTTCCAGTTTCTCCGCATGGGAGAAAAGCTCACTAGCCGTTTCCGTTTCGCCCTTCAGGTGTAATGCCCAAGCCTGAATTGCAACTGAGAGTATTTCATCGTCCTTATTCTTCGCTCGGCGGGCAAGGTCAACCGCACTGGCGGCGGCATCCGCACTCGGTTTCAGCGTGCCAAGGTACGTGTGGAGAAACACTAGGTTTAGGTCGCTATGACTGGCATTTGACCAATCCTCTGCGTTTATATACATTGTCTTTAGTCGTTTGTAGAACGGCACCGCCTCGCGCAAGCGTCCCAGACTCATTAGTACCTTAACAGTTTGATTTTTGCAGAAAAAGCAAAGACTCTCACGCAGATGCTGGGCTTGCCAAGCCTGGGATAACGACCAGCTCGCGTAATTTGAGCGCGATGGTCGCGATCTGACGTCCCAATTCGGTCAGATAGTATTTGTAGTGCTTGCCAACCTTCTTGATCAAGCCATGCATGCGCAGCCGTTTGAGTAAACGGCTGATTTGTCCGGTCGTTTTGTCCACCAGCAACTGCCGTAACGTTTTGCGGGTTAACCCGGTGATGGCAAATTCGCCGCGCACTAAGGTGCGGAGAATCAACGCGTCCTCGGCAGCGAGGAGATTGAACCCTTTGGAGGGGTGTTCCTTTTCAACCTGCGACGCGCTCACGCGATTTAGCAACGTCATGTCCACAGCAGGTGTCTCGATCGCCGAGATGAATTTCAAATACCGCTGATTCGGCGCCAACAGAACTTGGCGGAGCGGGGCGAGACTGTAAATCGTCTTCTGCATGATCGCCCACTTCTTTTCCCGCTGTCCATCTCGATGAAGCCCTTCCCGCTAGTGGGGAAAGAAGGACACATTGTTGACCGTCGTCTCAATCCGCAAGATCAAACGGAATTTGTCATACAACTTGATCGAGGCGGCACCCATGCTGTGCTTGATGCGGGTTCCCCGTTGGCGTACGTTGAAGCGGCTGCCCATCTCGCCTGGGTAGTTCCCGTGCAGTTTCCGTCCGAGAAAGGTCGCAATGTCAGACGGCTTGACCGAGTGGATCAGGGTCTCGAGTAGCAACGGGTAAAAGGACTGCAGGTCGCTAGCATGCTTGAACACCCGGTCAGTGGCATATTCGGTTTGCCAGCTGCTCCACGGATACGAAAGATTGAGCTTCTGAATCACCGGACAATACCGTTGGGCGAAAGCATCCAAGTACGCATGCAAGGTTTGGCTGTCCATTTGTTCTGCGAGTTGATTGGCCACAGACCAGTCCGCGATCTGGGTAAAGGCGTTATCGTGCAGTTCAAACGCGACGCCCGTCTGCTGCAATTGAGTCGCGAGCCACGAAGGCCCGTTGCAGTAGAACTGTAAGCGAAACGGACACCAGGTGGGCACTCGTCAGTAGCATAAGCCGAGTGCGGGATCGATGAAGTAAAAGTAGTAGTGTAAGCATTTGCCTGGGCGGGCTTTCAAGCATGTCTTGCCCGTGGGTTTATCATGCCACGGCGTGTAGGAAGCGCAGGGTTCCATCGCTGAGAAGATGTGCACCAGTCCAGGGTGGTCGCCGCGCTTC
>Ga0315285_10004991_pt1 | contig 13730 bp, 12 predicted proteins | sample YL17G09_36_MG_FD_203698 | JGI IMG/M metagenome (GOLD analysis project Ga0315285, IMG submission 203698) | Sediment microbial communities from Yellowstone Lake, YNP, Wyoming, USA - YL17G09_36 | ecosystem: Environmental > Aquatic > Freshwater > Lake > Sediment | place: USA: Wyoming | collected... | reverse complement strand
CCCGAGGAATTTCGCGGCCGCGTCTTCGGTGTTCTCGGGTTTATGATTACCATCGCGGCGGTTCTTCCTGTTCTTTTGATTGCGACCATTGCGGATCTTATCGGCGTGACTTGGATACTGTTTATCATCTCTTTAGTCGTTGGTGCCGCCGCCCTCTATTTTTTAGGGGAACCTTATGCCAAATACACTCAATCAAAAGATTGAACCAATCATCGGCCTTGAAATACATATCGAACTGCAAACAAAAAGCAAAATGTTTTGCTCTTGTTTGGCAGAACATTTTGGCAGTGAGCCGAATACTCAGACTTGCCCAGTCTGTCTTGGTTTGCCTGGCGCCTTGCCGGTTCCCAATAAAGAAGCGATTGAGTGGACGGTGTTGGCGGGATTGGCCTTGGATGGCGAAATTCCTCTTTTTTCTAAGTTCGACCGGAAAAACTATTTTTACCCGGATTTACCCAAAGGATACCAGATAAGCCAGTATGACTTGCCGCTGGCTGAGAAGGGCAAATGGAAAATGGCAAATGGCGAATGGGTAGGCATCAGGCGGGTTCATCTTGAAGAAGATACGGGGAAACTCATCCATCAGGGTGATTCAAGCCTAATCGATTTTAACCGTTCAGGGGTGCCGCTAATGGAAATCGTGACCGAACCTGATTTGAGCTCCGCCGAAGAGGCGAAAATTTTCTTACAAAAACTGCAACAATTAGTGAGATATTTGGCCATTTCCGAAGCCGATATGGAAAAAGGGCAAATGCGTTGTGAGCCGACCATCAATCTCAAAATAAGTAAAAATGGAAAATTATTTTTCACTCCCTTAGTGGAAGTCAAAAACATCAATTCTTTCCGCTTTGTCCAAAAGGCGATAGATTACGAAATCCAGCGTCAGCGAGAGGAGTTTGAAAGAACGGGTTTGGAAAAACAACCTGGCAGCAAGACGACCAGAGGCTGGGATGAGAAAAAGCAAATCACTGTTTTGCAAAGGGAAAAAGAAGAAGCCGAAGATTATCGCTATTTTCCTGAGCCGGATATTCCACCGATAAGATGGACCAAAGCTCAAATCTCAAATCTAAAATCTAAAATCTCGGAATTGCCGGACCAAAAAATAAAAAGATTAATGAAAAGATACGGATTATCGGCTTATCAAGCAGAGATTTTGACTCAAACAAAAGAGGGTGCGGATTATTTTGAAAGAGCCTGTGGAATAGAGGGAGTAGTGCCATTTAAGGAAATCGCCAATGTTATTGTTAATAAGCGAATTAAGATCGAGAAACTATCACCCAGCGATTTAATAAAAACATTAGCTATAAGCAAAAAACAAAGGCAGATTTCGGGTGAAGAGCTCGGTAAAGTGATTGACGAAGTCATCAAGGAAAATTCACAAGCCATCAGCGATTTTAAAAAAGGAAAAACAGCGGCCATCGAATTTCTCGTCGGCCAGGTAGCCAGGAGAACTAAGGGGCAGGCAGACCCCAATCAAACCCGAAAAATTTTTCTTGATAAGTTAAGTTGAAAAGGTTTAAATAAGCAAGATGGAAGAAGGTCAAGAATTACCAATTGAGGAAGATCCAAGGACGAGGCCGGTAAAACCCAAAGAGTTTATTCCTATCAAGGACGAACAAGGTAATCCCTGGGTGAGACATTGTGTCTGGTGTACACCTGTCACTAAGTCGGACAGAAAAAGATTTCCCGGAGCAGAATTTGCGGGTTCTCTTTGTGAAAAATGCGAGGAAATATTATACGAAGAATTTGAGAAAATCAAGAAATTAGAGGAAAATGGCTAAATTTACTCATCTTCATGTTCATACCGAATTTTCCCTTCTAGATGGTCTTTCTAAGATTCCTGAACTGGTGACTAAAGCCAAGGAGTTGGGGATGGATTCCTTAGCCATTACTGACCATGGGGCGATGTATGGGGCGATCACCTTCTATTTAACCTGTCGAGATCATGGGATAAAACCAATTATTGGCGTCGAAGCCTATATGGCAAAGCGTTCGCGGCTTGATAAACAGCCAAAAATTGATGCCGATCAATATCATTTAATTTTGCTGGCAAAAAACAATACTGGTTATCATAATTTAATGAAACTGGTCACCATCGCCCATCTTGAGGGGTTTTATTATCGGCCCCGCCTGGATATGGATGCCTTAAAAGAGCATGCCGAAGGTTTGATTGTTCTTTCTGCCTGTTTAGAGGGCGAGATCCCCTCGTTATTGAGAGAAGGGAAAAAACAAGAGGCGACGAAAAAAGCCAAAGAGTTTTTAGATGTTTTTGGCAATGATTTCTATCTCGAACTCCAAGCTCATCCCAAAATTCCCGACCAGGAAAAAGTCAATAAGGAGATCGTCAAGCTTTCTCGGAGTCTGGGAATACCGCTGGTGGCGACTAATGATGTTCATTATGTCAACCCTGAAGATGCGGTCGCTCAAGACGCGTTACTCGCCATACAGACCCAAAAGAAAATTGACGATAAGGACCGATTGTCGATGTTGGATTCGCCTGATTTTTACCTTCGAAACGAAGAAGAAATGAAAAAACTTTTTAAAGATTTTCCGGACGCCATCGAGAACAGCCAAAAAATTGCCGACCGATGTCAGGTTGAAATCCAAATCGGCAAATGGATCTTGCCTTATTTTCCTATTCCTCAAGGCGGAAAAGCAGAAGATTATTTCAGGAAAGTTGTTTATCAAGCATTACCAAAGAGGTTTCCACAGCCTAGCAAGGAAATTACGGACCGACTCGATTACGAAATTGACATTATTAACAAAAAAGGATTTGCCACCTATTTTCTGATTTTTTCAGACTTTGTTAATTGGGCGAAACAACAAAAGATTCGAGTTGGTCCAGGAAGAGGCTCTGCGGCAGGATCCCTGGTTTCTTATGTCTTGCGAATTACTTCAATTAATCCCCTAGAACATAATATTCCGTTCGAAAGATTTTTGAACCCCTATCGACCATCACCACCAGACATCGATCTTGATTTTGCTGATGACCGAAGAGATGAAGTCATTGAATATGTCACCAAGAAATATGGTAAGGATAAAGTGGCTCAAATTATCACCTTTGGTACGATGGAAGCCAGAATGGCGGTCAGGGATGTGGCCCGGGTTCTAGGCTATCCCTATTCAGTCGGAGACAGAATTGCCAAGATGATTCCTATTGGACCTCAAGGATTTAAGATGACACTCGAGCGGGCGATAGATACTAATCCGGAATTAAAGGAGGCCTATGAAAAGGAGAGTGATACCAAAAAGGTTTTAGACTTAGCCAAAAAACTAGAAGGAGTTTCTCGCCAAGCTTCGACCCATGCTGCCGGTGTGGTTATTGGCGATAAAGACTTAACTAATTATACCCCGCTTCAATTTGATAGCAAAAAGGAGAAAATTATCACCCAGTATGACATGAGAGCGCTTGATTTAAATGCGGCTGAAAACGACAGAGCTTTGGGATTGTTAAAAATGGACTTTTTGGGTTTAAGAAATTTAACTATTCTTTCTAAGGCGGTCGAATTTGTGAAAGCGACAGAGGGAAAAGAGATTGACATGTCCGAGATTCCCCTTGATGATAAAAAAGTTTTTCAAATGATTTCTCGAGGGGAGACAACAGGTATTTTTCAGCTCGAATCTGCGGGCATGAGAAGAGTGGCTAGACAACTAAAACCAACTGTTTTTTCAGATATTTCCGCCATGGTCGCCCTTTATCGTCCAGGGCCGATGGAATGGATTAATGAGTTTGTCGCCGGTAAGAATAATCCCTCAAGAGTCCGCTATCTCCATCCAGACCTGAAAGGAATTCTTGAAGAAACTTACGGAGTGGCTGTTTATCAAGAACAATGTCTTCAAATCGTCGTGGATATTGCTGGTTTTGATTGGGGTGAAGCTGATTCCCTCCGGAGAGCCATTGGCAAGAAGAAAAAAACCTTGATGGCTAAGGAAAAAGTAAAATTTATCGAACAGGCCCAAGAAAAAGGTTATAAAAAAGAAATTGCCGAAAAGATTTTTGCCTTGATAGAAAGATTTGCTGGCTACGGCTTTAATAAAGCTCATTCGACTTCTTATGCGATGATTGCCTATCAAACCGCCTGGATGAAAGCGAATTATCCGGTTGAATTTATGGCGGCTTTTCTTACGGCCGAGTCGGGTAACCCCGATAAAGTGTCTCTCGGCGTCCAGGAATGTCAGCGCATGGGAATTAAAGTTTTTCCTCCGGATATTGACACCTCTTTAGTTGGCTTTAGCATTGAGGAGGACAAGGAATCACTTAATCGTAAAGGGATTCGCTTTGGGCTTTCAGCCATTAAGAATGTTGGCGAAGCCGCGATTGAAGCGATTCTTAAGGCTCGAGAATTGGGAGGAGATTTTTTTTCTCTTTCAGAATTTTGTCAGCGAGTTGATGGCCAAAAAGTCAATAAAAAAGTTTTGGAATCCTTGATTAAGGTCGGAGCGATGGATAACTTTGGCCCCAGAGCCGCCATGCTCGCCGGGCTTGATCGAATTAGAACCAGAGGAGAAAACGACCAAAGGCATCAAGCCAACGGCCAAACCAGTTTTTTTGAACAAGGTGAGAATAAAAAGAAAACTAGACAAAAGGACGAATTACCGGAAATAGAAGATTTTTCAAACAGCGAAAGACTAAATTTAGAAAGGAGCCTGCTTGGGTTTTACTTGAGTGAGCATCCTTTATCATCAGTGTTTTCTCTTCTCGCCAGCGAAGTGAGTCATAAAATTTATGAACTTTCACCGGAATTGATAACCAATGAAAAAGTCAAAATTGGAGGGGTGGTCTCATCTTTAAGAATTGTGGTTACCAAAAAAAGTAACGCCGAAATGGCTTTTGCCACCATAGAAGATGGGACAGGAAAAATTGAGACGGTGGTTTTTCCTCGGATTTATGAAGCCACTCGAAGTCTTTGGGTAAAAGATCAATTGGTTTTCGTTGAGGGCAGAGTGGAGGTGAGAGAAGAAAGCTTAAGCCTGATTGTGGAAAACGCTCAGCCGATTTCCGAAGAGGTTGAACCAGAAGAAAAATATGATTTTGAGATTGCGTTTTCAAGCGGCATTAGCTCGAAAAAATTAGTGGACATCAATCGGCTTCTAAAAAATTCGCCGGGAAAGCAAAAGGGTGTTTTGTATTTTGAGGGCAACGGTGGGAGAAAAAGATTAGTTTTAACTTTTGGGGTTGATTATACTGCCGAGCTAAAGAAAAAAATCAAAGAAGTTATCGAAGCTTAAAGATGGAACACTATACTCTTAAAATTTGCGGTCTAACCCGGCAGCTGCCGATTGTTTCCCTAGGTCCGAAACTCAAAATTGCTTCTTTTAATCTCCTTGGAGACGGCGAATTAGTCGAGAAAGTGGCGGATGATTTGGTGAAAAAACTAAAAGCGATTGATTTTGATTACTTGGTCGGTCCGGAAGTGAAAGTCGTGCCTTTAGTCCAGGTTCTGGCCAAGAAATTAGGAAAGCCGCGCTATGTCATTCTGAGAAAGAACATCATGGGTTATATGACGAAGCCGGTGATTAATAAATCTAAACCAACCCTCGTCCTTAACGGACCGGATGCCGAGCTTTTGACTAAGAAAAGGGTGGTCATTGTCGATGACGTGGTTTCGACCGGTAGGACGATTAGAGTTGTTCAGGAGATGATGAAAACTATCAACGCGGAAGTCGTTGGTGCGGTGGCGGTCTTCAAACAAGGCGAGAAGGAAGAGGAAATCGATGTTCCCTTTTCCTTTTTGGGAGTTTTACCACTTTTTAGAGAATAAGTTACCTCTTCCTTATTTTGGGTCTTGACCCCGTATAATCTTACCTTTCGCCTTTTCAATACTATTCGTATACGGCTCAAGGTGCGATTTCAACGGGGTCGGCGGGGCAATTTGATTACAAAATTGCCCCTTGACAAACTGTGAAAAGTTTCATATTTTTGAGGTAACAGAACAATATCACCTGGCCGAGGTGAAAAATATGAATAAATTGGCTAAGAAAATTTTAAGTTTTTCTACATCAAGAAGCACCAACTAAGCGGTGCTTTTTTAGTTGTTTTGAGTATTGGTGTGGGAAACTATCTCGCACCTTGACATTGTGAATAGGTAAAAAAACACGGAAAGGAGACAACAGCGTGAGTCAACAAGACGTCAGGGAGGGAGTCTGGGAGCAACTCATTAAGGTTGCTAAACCTGACTCAAGGTTTCACTTCGATTTCGGGGAGTTCATTCCCGATTACGAAGGATCGGAACAGGCGTTGGGAAGACTGCTGTCAATGAAGATTTATTCAATGGCGAGGTTTATCTTTGTCACTCCAGACAATAATCTAGAAGGACTAAGAGCTCGAACGATTCAATACGGCAAAGTCCTTCTAACGACGACCTACGCGATAAAGCGAGGGTTCGTCGTCCTGTGCCATGAGACAGTCAGACAAGGGAAAGAGGATTTTGCTTCTCTCTTAGATGGTCAGGAAAAACTGGGTAGGCCTGTCAGCCTTTCAGAAATTCGGGAATTGGTTGACAGACTTGGAGTTCTAGATTTCTTCATCACCGGGGCTAGCGTCATCAATCTACAAGGTATACGATTCGGAAAAGGCCACGGGTACGCCGATCTCGAATGGGCCATGCTCAGTGAGATTGGCGCGGTCGACGAGTCGACAATCGTCGTCGCCTTTGTTCATGATTGCCAAGTAGAGGACATGCCGCTGACAACGTCCATTTTCGACACCGCTGTCGATATGATTGTTACGCCCACAAGAGTCATCCATGTTGAAAAACCCCTGAAGCCGACTGTAGGAGTGGTTTGGGAAAAGCTCGACGAGAAACTGTTCAAGACAATCCCTCCCCTACAGGAGCTGAAGGCAATGAGAGAAGGAGGTAAGAGCGAATGAAAACGTAGGGCTTCCCGAGTGAGCCGTAAAAGCGCACTTGGGTCCACCTGCGGAATTTGGTGGAGTTATCAACGACTCATGATGGACGAAAAAAGGAGAAGACGATGACAGCGAGCACCGAAGTTTACACAAGACCGAAGTCACAAACCAGATTGATGGTGGCCTCAGCGGTCTGGGGGGCAATCATCATTCCCCTGGCGATACTGAGCAGCTCATTCCTCAGTATCCCCGGAGCCTTTGGAGCCGGATATTTCTGGCTCCCACAGATCATGATGGTCTCCGGAGTGGTCTTCTTCGGACCCTGGGGCATGGTGGCAGCGGCTGTTGGGACATTCCTGGGAGGAATGCTGGCCGGAGCAGCTTTGCCCATCAACATCGCCCAGAACCCCATTCCCGCTTTCTTTGGGAACACTCTTCTACTCTATGTGTTGTGGTTTGGCTACAGCTATAAGTGGAGGAGATTCTCTGGCCACGACAATTGCCTTGCGATCAAGGTGGCGAAGAGAGAGCGAGAGTCAGCAACCGTACGGCCTGGATGGAGGCCAGCGGCTTTCATCATCGTAATCACCGTCATCTTGGCTGTGGCGGTGGGCTTCTTCATTGGACCGCTATTGGCAGCGAGGGGTCTGAAGATATGGGGCTATCTCCTTATCTTCCTGGTTTCTCTCCCGTCATGGTGGACACTGAAGAAGGTAGGATATGGTATCCAGCTGAACGCGGATATCGTTTTTGCCTTCCTCGCCGTGGTGCTCTCCAGCATTGTGAGTGCCGCTATGGGTGCCTTCGCTTGGCAGACCATTGGCGGAATGGGTGTCTCCGCGTGGTTTATCGTTTTTCCTGGCTGGGCACTGGGGGACATCGTTGCCGGAAGCCTCGGCATCCCACTGATTTGGTCATTTGCCGAGACGATGGAGCAGCGAGGATTGTTGTGGAGGCCGTTGAAATAAGATCAAGCGGTGTCAACGGATGGGAGGCTAGGTGGTTGTTTCTATACCACCCGGCCTCTCTTAATTCTCCAAAAGGATTGGGGAGGAGAGAAGGAAATGGAAAAGAGGTACGGACTTGGCAAGTTGAACCCGACTGTCAGACTAGTTTTTTTCATAGTCGTTAGCCTGGTGGCGGCATTTGCTCACTCATGGTCTACGGTGATTTTTTTTCTGCTTCTTGGAGTAGCCCTCCTCGTCGCCGGAAGGAAATGCCCTAAGACAGCCATCGGCGCTCTTATCAGTGTCTTTGTGTTCACGTTTGCGGGGAACGCTCTTTTAGCGAAAGACGAAGCAATCGTTTTTTCCTTTTTCATCTTTCGTCTCTCCCCTGCGAGCATTGATAGAGGGCTGATGTTGGGGTGTCGAATTGTAGCGATGATGCTAAGCGCTATTGCCTTCGCTGCCTCAACCCCGATACATGAGTTCCTGCCTGCCTTTCGTGGTCTTCGTATTCCCAAGATAACCGAACTTTACCTGATGATTTTGTTGAGGTATGTTGGAGTCACTTGGTACGAGATCCGGCAAAGTATGATGGCAATGAAAATACGGGGTGTGGAGTTTGAGGGTTCACCAGTTAAACGGGTGATAGCCTTTAAGCAATTGATGACGCCGATGTTCTATCGAATCATCATCCACATCTCTGGCCAAGCCCTTGCCATCGACAGTCGCGGCGGCGTGAAGATAACTGACACTAAGAAAAAAGTAGAAAAGGAGGGCCCGGCAGTATCATTAAGAGGAGTTTCAGTAGTCTACGATCTTAGTAGCAATGAGGAAGAAAAACTCTTAGCTCTTAAAGGAATAGACTTGGTCATTCAGTCACGAGAGACTTGTGCCGTTGTAGGCAAAACGGGTTCAGGCAGATCAACGCTTTCTCTCCTCTGTTGTGGCTTGATACCTCTTAGTGTTGGGAGGATGAAAGGAGAGGTGAGAATCTTTGGCTATGACACCAGAAAGGAGGATTTACCTCTTTTGGCTAGTCTTAGCCGAATCGTCTTTCCTTCGGCGGTTCAAGGTTTGGTAGGTTTAACCGTCGAAGATGAGCTGTTACTTAGTCTAAGGGTAACATCGGTTCTCAAGGAGGAATATGGTCAAGTGATGTCTCAAGCCCTTGAGAGTGTTGGTTTGGACGGAACCTTTCTGGCCCGACAAACCCTTAGCTTGTCAGGTGGCGAAATGCAGCGCGTTGCTCTAGCATCAGCCATCGTTGCTCAGGCACCAATCTTAGTACTTGACGATGTTACGACTCAGCTCGATCCCAAGGGTAGACGAGAGGTGTCCACCGCCCTTCTCACCCTTAGGGATAAGATAGAGACGATCATCCTCACGGACGCGTCGATTACGGCGTTGCCGATAAGCAAGTATGTTTTCCTCGAGGACGGCGAAGTAGTCAAGATCGTCCGAGATGCAGAACACGATTTGCTGGAAAAGGCACACGTGAGAATCCCACAGATACAACAGCTTGGGATTAGACTAGGTTTTCCTCTCCGAAGCATGGAAGAGGCAAAAGTTTGGGGGCAAAAGAAACCAAAGATTCGTTTCAAGGAAACGGCTGGTTCTCAAGACAGCGAAATTGTCCTTCAGGCAAGAAGTATAACCTTTTTGTACGACGAAGGTAATCAACCAGCGGTTCAAGACTTAACAATAGCCTTCAGAGGTGGTGAATTTACTGCCATTCTCGGGGCTAATGGTTCGGGCAAGACAACGCTTGGGCTAATTTTAGCTCAGGCATACAAACCTCAGTTTGGCCAAGTCTTTATCGATGGCGAAAAAGTAGGCCCAAGGGCACGGGGTAAAGTCGGATATGTTTTCCAAGAACCGATGAGCCAGATGCTAACCATGAGTGTTCAAGAAGAACTAGAGTTTGGGCCACGTCAACTTGGTTGGAGTGAAGAAGAGATTAGAAAAACTTCAGATGAGGTGATTCAGCTCTTCAGCCTTTCTCCAGAAGCAAGTCCGATAGACCTTAGCCCGGCCCAAACCAGATTTCTGGCCATCGCCTCAATTTTGGCGATGAAGCCCAAAGTGCTCATCTTGGATGAACCCACTAACGGTCTCGATGAAGTAGAGGCCCAGCGGCTAATGAAAGTTCTCAAGAGACTGCAAAGGGAAGGGATGACGATTATCCTGATTATTCACGATGTTGAATTGGCGGCTCAATATGCCGATCGCATCGTGGTGATGAAAAAAGGATCGATTTTGGTCGATGGTCAAACTCGCGAAGTAATGTCAAAGCCAGACATACTTGCAGAGAGCGAGGTCACTGTTCCTGATATCACTTCTTTGTCCCTCTCGCTTTGGCCCGAACATCCACCCGCCCTCACCGTCGAGGAAATGGTTCGGATGCTACCTATTCACAACAAAAACAAGGGCGTTTAGGCTCCCAAGATTGTTCGTCTCGACGAACACAGTCTCTTGGGAGCCTTTTCTTTTTCTTAAGGCTCTTGAATCTTAGCTTGATAACTGATAAAATTCCTTCAATGGCGAATCAAGCAAAACATGGCGAAACGGTTTTTAATGTAGGTGACCAGATTAAAGTCTATCTGAAGATTGTTGAAGAGGGAAAAGAAAGAGAAACCGTTTTTAAAGGCGTGGTCATAAGAATTAAAGGCCGAGGCGAGAGCAAAACTTTTTCCGTCAGAAGGATTGGTGTTGGGAGTGTTGGCATTGAAAGAAATTTTCCTTTAAACTCTCCCTGGATAAATAAGATTTCGGTCGAAAGTAAGGGAAAGGTAAGAAGAGCCAAGCTCTATTATCTCCGAAATAAATCAGCCAAGGAAACTAGAGGTAAGCTGAGATGAGCTAACTCATGGCTCAAAGATCAAAACAAAATCTCGGTGGAATAGGGGAAAAATTAGCGGTTAGACTTCTTCAGAAAAAAGGCTATCAAATTCTTGAAAAAAATTTCCGAAGCAAATTGGGAGAAATTGATATTATTGCTTTAGAAAAGGACACTTTAGTCTTCGTTGAAGTTAAAACTCGTTGGTCGAAAAGCTTTGGAGAACCCGAAGAAGCGGTCACTCCCAGAAAAATTCGTTCAATCAGCAAAACCGGTCAGTATTACAAACTGCTTCATCCTGAACTACCCGAAGCTTTAAGAATTGATGTTGTTGCCGTTGATTTAATCGAAAGTGTTGGGAAGGTAAGATTAATTAAGAATGTGACTGGTTGAAAATAAATATTTCATTAAATATAATCGGAGCCTTTATATACCTGATTATCAACCAGTTGAATTAAGTGGTGAGGAACCTCCTGTACGCTTTCCAATCACCAGTATCACTCCTGCATAGTACTTAATTAATAAAGCCTTGAAATAAAGGGTATGAAGAAGTAGAATCTCGCTAATTGTGCTAAAATTATGTCTTTAGAAAAAGATGTTTTAGGCGAATATTGGTCTCCAGCCGTAAGCCACCCCATGATTGACGAAGCTGATTACGGCTGGAGAGTTGATCAAGGTGTCATTCTTGATCCCCGTCTTCTTCGTCGGTATCTGGAAAATATCATTCGCTGGCATCCAAGTGAGTTATTAAAATCCCGTGCTGAATGGATTCTTGATTTGTTTCCAGTTGTAAAAGGGGCAGGAAACCTCCCGGAAATTTGGAAGTATGAAGACTTAGTTAAAACCGCAAATAATATTGGCTCTATTGAACAAGCGAGAATTAAGGTTCAAGAGTGGACGGTTAGCGACTATCCAACGGCTTACTGGATTGGCGGTCTAGAGTTTACTCCAGCTCAGTGTCAGGCAGCCATCTGGTTATTTGAAAAAGGAAATCGAGTGATTATGGGCGTAGAGCCATGTTGTTATCCAATGGAGGCAAGGAAGAATAGAGGGGATTTAGTTTCTCATATTGTCCCGACCACTCTTTGGTCAATGCTGTTGAACCGTCACGGTCCTGACGCTGGTTTTATTTTTGAAATACCACGCCCAAGACCAGAAACAGAACTGCAAGCATTTTATACTCGCTTGTATCAAAAGGTTACAGGGGGAAAGATTTTCCAAGTGGTAGTATCGGGAAAAGACGAATTTGAAAGTTCTAAGAGACAAAGAGGCCCGGTGATTGAAGTTCCATCATTTCCGGGACCAAGCACATCAGAATACTATCATTCATATTAAAGGGCTATTTTTATGGTGTGACCCCGACGGGAGTTGAAACAAACACAATTGAGTTTGTGGTGAGGCTTCAGGAGGTATTCCAGGGAGGTTTTTTTGACAATAATCATAAAGAACGATCTGTGCTATTCTGCCCTGATAGAAAGTCATAAAGCCCTGCTCTATCAAATATTCCCCTTTCCTTCATAAATTCTTCCACTTTTCTTCTTGCGTCATCTAAAGCTTGTTTACCTTTTTCTTTGTTATTATCTATCTCTCTTTTCATTCGGTGAAGAAGATCATTAATCCTTAGTTTATGTTCTTTTAATTCAGTTATTGTTAAAAGACCAAGGGGGGACATGATTGGCCTGGTGACTGCGTGGCGTTCGTTTACTTTTCCATCACATTGAGCAAGGGCATCTTCCCACTTTTTCACTCCCCGTTGAATTTTTTCCAATAGACGTCGTTCTTCTATCTCTTGATTTTCTTCCAATATATTTTTTTCTCCTTCTCTATCTTCTCTCTCTCCAGCTATTATTCGGGATTGTATCGCAAACCAAACAGCTTTAGGCTTAATGTCTACACCTTTCCTTTTGAGATATTCAGCAGTTAAGGGCTCTAACACGTCAAAGGTGGATAAGTATCTGGGTCCTTGTGTAAGACTACGCACCGCTGGAATCAATACTCTATCAACAAAGAGACCGGCATTGAATTCTTCAAACTCCATGCGATTGCGTGTTCTTTTTGATTCAATGTCTGAAGCCATTAAAAAACTCCCTTTGCAGGCAGTGGAACTATTATATCATAAAGCTTCGGGAGATATTTCAACCCAATTCATTACATAGTTTGTCTTAACTGTTCAATTCTATTCAGCTCAGTTTTGAATTCAAAATAAACTTCCCAGCCCACAATTTGGCCTCTTTCTAAGTCTTCAGCCAAAATTTGAAGCGATTTAACAGTCAGATTACGAAGGCGATGACAGTTTTCTAAGGTAATCACACTTGGATCTCTTGCTATTTGGATACAAACAAGACTTTCTTTTGGCTTAAAAAGATCTTTTTCATCTCTCTCTAGTTGAATTCCACGTATTGAAAGCCCAGATGCAAGGTGATCGAACTCCTCACCATCATAAATTCCATATCTATTTTCTTCTCGATGGTGTGTTGTGTCTCGATCGGTGACCTGATAAATTCGTCCAGTTTCTTCATTAATAACGTTAACCATTTTCCTATGAAGATCGTCTTCATGACCAGCTTGTTCCAGTAAAAAATTCGCGGCATTTATCACTCTTTTGAGTGGATCAATAATTTCAGCCGAAGCAAAATTTATTTCCTGTTTATTTGGCAAACAAAGTTCAGAAACTACCATATTCTATGTCTATTAAACAAAATGCCTACTGTTGAAAGCAGGCTTAGGAAGCATATCATGGTTTAAATTCAAAGTCAAAAACTCAAAGTCCTTTAGGAATAAATGAAAATTGCCCCGAAATATTGGGCTATTTTTGTGGTGGTGAACCTGGAGAGAATCGAACTTTCGCGATAAGATTGAGAGCCTGATATTCGTGTGGCTCCACGGGGATGGTTCGACTACGCCCTTCGGCCACGAGTCCTTCGACGGTGAGTCCTTCGGCAGTGAGCTCAGGGCCGAACTGCTCAGGACTGTCGAACCGCTCAGGGCCGAGTGGCTCACCATTTTCCCCGTGGGCCAAAAAGAAAGACGCCAAAAAAGGCGTCTTTTTTCTGGTGGCTCCACGGGGATTCGAACCCCGGTTCCAGGCCTGAAAAGC
>Ga0315285_10004987_pt1 | contig 13739 bp, 19 predicted proteins | sample YL17G09_36_MG_FD_203698 | JGI IMG/M metagenome (GOLD analysis project Ga0315285, IMG submission 203698) | Sediment microbial communities from Yellowstone Lake, YNP, Wyoming, USA - YL17G09_36 | ecosystem: Environmental > Aquatic > Freshwater > Lake > Sediment | place: USA: Wyoming | collected... | reverse complement strand
GGCAGACCTAAATCTGATGCTTTTAAAAAAAAGAAATGTCATTGAGAATGAAGGGAAATAAACACGCTTTGGGGTGTAAACACACCGAAGAAATGAATAAAAAGAAGAGCGAAGATTTAAAAATTGCTTGGACAAGATATTTTCAGAGTTTAAATAAGAAAATTTAATATTATGTCAGAAGTTGTCACAAAATTGATACTTGAGACCATCGTACGAGGAACTGACTCTGCAGTTGCCTCTTTGGGAAAGATAACATCTAGCTTTGACAATCTAAAGAACAAGATCAAGCCAGTATCAGTTGCTGCTGCTGCAATGCTTACTGGGATGGCGACTGCTGCAATTCTAACAGCTAGGGAATTTGCGAACCTTGGAGAGTCTCTAGAAAAAATGTCTCTGTCTTCAGGAATTAGCATAGGAGCACTGTCAGCATTTAAGGTTGCTACAGATAATTTAAATATGCCACTTCAGACAGTCACAGTGGCAATAAGGATGATGCAGAGGAATATGGCTACAATGGGTGATGATGCGACTGCAGCTGAGAAGAAACTTGGTCCTCTTGGAATAAGATTCCAAGACCTAAAGAACCTAGCTCCAGAGGAACAGATGATGAAGATAGGAAATGCTATTGCTGGCATTGAGGATCCTGCACAGAGGACATCAATGGCAATAACCCTATTTGGAAGAGCTGGCACACAGCTATTGCCATTCTTTGCTGATGGTAAGACTGGCATGGATGATCTGACAGAGGCTGCGAAGAAAACTGGACTGTATATGGATGAGCTTGCAGTGGACAAGGCAAAGAAGCTGGACAAGGCAATGGATGATCTTAATACCACCTTTGGAGGTATCAAGAGGCAGATCGTATTGTCATTTGTTCCTGCCATAACTGATGCACTGGCCACAATGCAACCATTCATACAGAGGATAGTTGACTGGATCAGTATCAATCAGGAGACAGTAAGATCTATAATTGCCTGCACTGGTGTAGTGCTAGGACTGACAGCAGTTCTATATCCTCTCATGGTTGCCATTGGGGCAGTCGGAACAGCCTTGGTGTTCCTAGCTGCGAATCCAGTAGTTCTGATAATTGGTGCAATTGCAGCACTAACTGCTGGGATAGTTCTGCTAATCCAGAACTGGGATGCAGTCAAGCTCAAGTTTGAGACAGACTTCCCATTCCTGACTAATGTGATCAAGACATGGTCAACTATTGCAGTTGGCTTAATAGGTGCTGTCAGAGGAGAGCTTAACCTAATGGGACAGGTATTGGATGCAATGGCAAATAAGGCTGTGGGTGCATTCAACTCTTACACCAATGCCATTAAAGGTGCTGGATCATGGGCTGGGACAGCAACTGGTCTGAAGCCAAAGGCACTTGGTGGCCCAGTATCATCTGGTGAATCCTATATGGTTGGAGAATCTGGCCCAGAGATGTTTGTGCCAAATATGTCAGGTAGCATAGTACCAAATAGCAGGATGGGTGGAACAACTGTGAACATCAGCATAAATACCATGGTGGGAGAACCTGCCTTTGTGGAGAAACTCGGACAGCTTATAGTAAAGAATTTGGCTTATAATGTCTCGTACTGATGTATCTTTTTATCAATAACATAGACAAGACCTCAAAACTGATTCGCAATTCAGTGGTCACTACGGATGAGCTTCAAGAAAGAACCAACAAGGCATTTTTTGACTTGAATTACAAACCGTCAGAACTCCAGGATGTTAGGCTCTTTGATGGATTTCCAATCCTGTCCTCTGGTGCCAATTATGTAGTGCTCAATGCCACCTATGACAGGAATTACAATTCCCTATTTAGGCCAAATGACAAAGTCTATGTAGCCATCGGACTAGGAGACGAGGAGACTGCTACAGTTAGCACAGTTACTAATAGCGCAGGATTCATTAAACTGACGATGACTGCAAACTTCACTGCAGTTCCAGTGATAACCGAACTGTGTGGAGTCCTTAAGTTTGCAGGAAATGTCTCTGATGTGGAGGACAGGAACATTGTCACTCTGAGGAACATCCAGTACAGGGTCAACTGCATTGACTACACCAGGATATTTGACAAGAAGCTGGTCAATGAGTCCTACACCAGCAAGGACTCCAGATATATTATAAATGACTTCTGCAATGCCACAATAAATAGGAATGCTGAGCTGGACTCAATGGACTATGCTACTGATGGTGCGATTCAGGCTGAGTGGATTGAGAGTGGTGATGGGTCGAATCCCACGACAGACCTTGCTGATTACCAGGAAGGTACTGGATCGGGCCTACTTAGCTTTGTTTTTTCTGGGGGTACAGCTACTTTTAGTGCAACCCCTACCTCAGCCAATTTACAAGCGTATACGGGTGTTGCAAACGGTTTACCGACAAAGGGAGTGTTAGGTCTATGGTACAAATGCACAGATTACACAAAGGTGACCAGCATAAAGGCTAGGATCGGGTCATCCTCTGGCAACTATGCTGAGGTGACAGTAGTGCCCATTTCCAATTCATGGACATTTGCAGGGCTTGAGATGAAGAATGCATCAGTGACTGGCACCCCAGACTGGACTGCAACAGACTATCTAGCAATTGTCATTGCTGAGACTGCATCCAGCTCTGTCAGATTTGATGGGTTCAGGGTTCTTGAGTCTGGGTACTTCAGGCACTATCCCAATGTCTCAATATCCTCCTCAATAAGCAATTTCACAGTCCTGTACAAGAAGCCGACAGAGGTGATGCAGAGGCTTGCAGACGAGCTGGGATATTACTGGTATGTGGACTATGAGAAGAATATCTACCTATCCTCCAGCGGTGCGGAGAATGCACCATTCGAGGTCACAGAGTCATCGGACAACTTTGACAATCTGAATATCAGCTATGACTCATCCAGATTGGCCAATCGCCAGATTGTAGAGGGTGGAGAGGAGACAAGCACATCTGAATACTCAGAGGTAAAGGAGGGCGATTCAGTGATGAAGGAGTGGATTGCCAAGACCAAGTTCAAGAACCTTATTGTCCAGACAGACAGGAACACATCAACGGATACAACAGAGGCAGGTACTAACACCACAAACATAAAGGCTACAGCACATGGGCTGCTGACTGGAGACTACATTGTCAATCGGTCTAGGTCTAATGCGGTACGAAAGATTACATGGGTCAATGCTGATAATTTCACAGTGGACACTGTCACTGCACAGACCAGTGGTGACACCTTCTCCAAGTTTGTCACTAAGGCTGTAGGCTATGAGGGGATTGACATAGAGGCAGGGATGGACTACATGGCGAACTATACCCAGAAGTCAATACGAAATTCATCCTCAGAGGCAGTACTGACTGCTGCCCAGTTCATTCTGTTCAGATACAATGAGGTGATCCCTATCATTGTCATTAGGAGAAACTCAACCTCCATCTCAAGCCTGATATCAGTCCTTGGCTACACAGATGGGATATTCGATGGGCAGAGGATCATTGACAAGACGATCAAGTCTCGTGCTGAGGCGACTGCTCTGGCAAATGCCTATCTTACCAAGTGGAGCAACATGATTATCACTGCTAGGTTCACCACCTACGAGGAGGGGCTGTCATCTGGACAATTGATTCATATCAAGGACACATCCAGTGGTACTAGGAACATAGACCAGCTATTCTTAATACAGCAGGTTATTTCCAATCAGGTGGAGAGTGGAGTAAACTCATATTCAGTAACATGCTCAAGTCTGCTATTCGGATTCCTGGAACTGTTACAGCAGTTACTTAAGCAGGGTCGTGCAATAGAGGTTGATGAGGATGCTGTAATCAATAACTTAGAGGATTTCGATGAGGATGTAACTGTGACTGACTCGCTTACTACCTCTAAGGATGGAAATAAGTATAGCGAGACCTGTACAGTAACTGATGGGCTGGCAACTGCTGTGATTTTGCCACCATTTAAGTGGTGTGCATCTGGAACCAAGCCACTGAGATGGAACCAGGGTTCATGGGCATAAAATATCTAACCAAACATTATGGAAAAACTTTTTAATGAAGTAGCTACAGTTAAAGGCCATTGGAAGTATGTCATCACTGACACCCTAACTGGCAAGGCTAGGACAGTAGAGGCTGATAACATTATCACCACTGCAGCCAAGACTGCATTCGCAGCTCAGATGAGTGGACAGAGTACAAAAGACCTTGGTGATAATCTCTATGTCGCCTATGGGAGCAGTGATACTCCTGTCGCAGTTGGGGATGTAGCATTGGGCACAGAGGTAGGTAGGCTTGCTGCACAGTCCAAGGCATTCGTCGCAGGAGTTGCTTCAATAGCTACATTCTTTGCAGCAGGTGTCGCCACTGGAACCCACAAGGAGTTCGGACTATTCGGTGATGGCAATACCTCCACTGCCTCGGCTGCTGCTGGGTCTGGGATACTTTATTCACATGTCCTCCCCAGCCCTGCAATTACAGTGGGGGCTAGCGAAACACTCCTCGTCACGATTACTATTACTTTTTCCTAACCTAAAATAATATGCTTTCATCAGCTGTAGTCGCAGGAAATGATGCGAATGCATCAGAGTACAATAATCTTAGAACTGATGTGATAAACGCTAATCCAGTGGGTATAGTTTCTCCGTGGATTACTGCCACAGCTCCAACTGGATTCTTGCTCTGTGAGGGTGGGACAATTGGTAATGCTGCTTCTGGAGGCACTGCTAGGGCAAATGCAGATACAGTGACTCTCTACACTTTGTTGTGGGACGCTTTTGCAGATGCCCAGCTAGCTGTATCAGGTGGAAGAGGAGCCAATGCAGCAGCTGATTACGCAGCGAACAAGACAATCGCATTACCAAATATTAAGGGCAAGACTCTAGTTGGGTATAGCTCAGCAGAGACAGAGTTTGATGCCAATGGAGAGACTGGGGGAGAGAAGACACATGTGATATCAGAAGCTGAGATGGCAGCTCACACACATGATAGCACCTATTACCAATATGTCGGAGGTTCCAGTTCTGCCCTGATTTCCTATAATGCAGGCCAAGGAGCAGCGACAGTGTTGACTTCAACATCCAAGGGTTCCAACACAGCCCACAACAACCTCCAGCCGTATTTCACTCTTCGCTATATAATCCGTTACGCAAACTAATATGTTCCTGTCCCCAAAACAAGGCCAGATTGTCATTACCCAGAAGTTTGGGGAGCGACCTCTGTATTATAAAAAGTATAGCCTAAAAGGCCACAATGGCATTGACCTATGTGCCCCTGTCGGCACCCCACTATTCGCTCCCATTGATGGGATTATCACTTTCAGTGATGAGGGCAGATCGGGATATGGAAAATACGCACGAATCAAGAATGAGCACTACGAGTGTGTTGTGGCTCACCTATCCCAGATTATCAATGGTACTAAGGAGATCAGGTTTGGCAGTCCAATAGGTCTGTCAGGTAATACAGGAGATAGTACTGGGCCACATATACATCTCGGCATCAGGAAACTGAACCCTGATGGGAGCATCATGGATCTGGGCAATGGATTCAAGGGATATGTCGACATTCTGCCATACATCCTAGTAGGATGGAGAAACATCTAGGTGATAGGCTTCTCATCAGTTGGAGGAACTGTGCTAGGCTCAGTTGGGATAACTCTTGGCCGATCTATACAGTTGTGGCAGACATAATCCCCGATTATCTCTCTTCCGTCGTCTGGCACCAAGTCGGAAGAGGGGCAACTGGAGCATTTTATCAGCCTCTTGGTGAAGTTGTGGACTTTCCTTGATCCGTAGTTCCGGTTCAGGCTCGGCTGATTTAAATTGTCCATAGGTTTTGGTTATTTGTAAAACTCCTTCCAGTATCCTCCTTCGTCCAGCAGTGCGACAACCCTTTCACGGATCGGGGCTATCTCATCCTCGGTCAGCAGGTAGTCGTCCATGAACGAGCAGAGCAGGTTCGCTATCTCGTTGTCACGGAGGTTCCTATCCTTGAACGGCACATCCTTTCGTGGTTCCCACATCCTCTCCAACTGCGATTTTAGCTCATGCTGATTCATGTTATTTGGGGTTAGTCTCCCGAAGGGAATTGATATGCTCTCCGACAATAACAGCTTGGACGCTTTTACAGTATTCTGCCAATTCTCCCAACGCCTCCTCACGGCTGGCTTGTTTTATTCTTTTCTCGAAGTAGTCCCAGTAGCAGTACTTCCTGCCTAACCTTTCCCATTGAGACACACCATTGATTACCTTGGCGTGTTCCGAAGCCTTCCCTAGCAATTTACCCTCTTTGATTCCTATTGTTCTCCCCCTTTTATACTCCTCCTCCCCGCTGGCTTTCATCCATTTTCCAACGAAGGTATGGAGTTCAGCCTTTGTGAGATACTTGCTGTCCAATTCCTTAATGGCCTCCTCGAAGATTTCATTCAAAGTCTTCATGTTTTAGGGTTAGGAGTTAATCATCATCAAACATCATTTCACATTTCATACAGGCATATTTTTTTATCTCCTTGCTGGTTGGCGAAGGGGATTCATAAACCGTGTGCAGGGTTCCATATCCTTTTCCTCCACCCTTCCTCAAGAGATTTCCACAATAGGAGCATTTTCCGAATAGGCGTCTGATGATTCTTAAAAGTCTATTCATGTTTTAGGGTTAGGGTTCTAAATGGTCGGGGGGCAGGAATCAAACCTGCATCTAGGGCGCGACCCTATGCTCTATCATTGAGCTACCACCCGATGTTTTGCTGGCTCGCCCTAACGGCATCGGCGACTTAGCCTAGTGGTTAAAAGGTACAGTTTCGACACTTGCCACCACTTCGGCACCAGCGTTCAAATGCCATCAATCAAATCCGAGATTTCATTCCCTCAATAAATGCGCTTATTTGTAACCTTCCCTCTTTAGATAGGTTCGTGTCGGTCCTAGCAATCTCCTGCAATTCGGTCAAGGCCCTGTTCCTGTATTCCTCCTTCACCTCCCTCCTGCCTTGGTCGAGGGCTTCCCTCTTGACATTATCTAGTAGCTGATTGAGGGTGAGCTGGCAACCGAAGCAAAACTGCTCGCCGTTCCCGCAACCCCTCCGTTCGTCATACCGTTGCCCGAATTGGTGGTGGCAGGTCTGCCATGTATTAGGTTGTTCCATTGGGGGTTGGGGTAAAAGGTTATTCACTTTGTGTGTCTATAATTTTTTTCTCAAGGTTTTCTATACTCTTATTTATTGAATCCCTTTTTTTCCTCAATTCATCAAGCATCGCATGGCTATTCCCTACCTCAATCTTTTCTGAATGTTCAACAAGTGTGTTCCTAAATTTTACAACTTCATCTTTTTGGGTACTAATCCAGATTCCTTTAATCCACTGTTCCAAAAAATCTATCGCCTGTTCTGCATCCACAAACCCATCATCCATTTCAAATGGCGGATTTTCCATATTGACGTTAATACTCTTTTTTTCATTTTCATCAGTAAGAGTGAATGAGACGGAATAACTTTTCTGTGACGCATCGCAAAAATTGAAATTCCCCCATCTTTGGCTTACTTTCAATATCTTCATACCGTCTTTGGTCATGGGTTAAGTTTTCCGAGGCTGTCATTCGATTAATGATTTGATACTGGCTTCGGATTCCCTGATGGCTCTGTTGTATGCCTTTATGGATTCAAAACTCCAATGCCCGCAACTTTCTCTTGCCTTCGGCAACTTCCCGAGGCTGTCCTTGACCCCTTGCTGGTAGGCTTTGAGGATGAAGGCGTGCATTCTATCCCAATGCAAAAATTCGTTCCTGAACTCCTTATCAAACGCTTCCAGCAAAAGCCTCTGCGATTCGTTGGGCATAAATTTGGGTTTAGATTACCTCATTGGGTTCAGGTATGTTTATCGAAAGATCTATCGACGCCCAGCTCCTGATCTTTGCCATTAGATGTTCAAATTCAGCGGTATTCAGAATCCGAGTACTGATCGGTTTTCTGATGAAAATTTCTTTCCGTTCACCTCTTACTTCACGAAAGAATGCAATAGGCTCAGATAAAAACTTATATTTGAGAATCTCGTGGATTTCGGATGGAGAATATCCTAGCTCGTCAGAAAGTATTTTACAGACAACCCCGTGATAATACCTGTTTTGCCTTGTTGAGCGTGTGTTCTTCTCTTTAGCGTCCACAAACGTAGCCATCACCTCTTTACCTTCCAGACCGTTAATAAACGCTTCGAAACGGCTAGTCTCGGATGGGATGAACTTCCCATTCCTGATTAAACCTAGATGTTTGGAAATAATATTGTTCATTTGAGACCGAGTTCATCGTGGCAGTTTCCACTTTGGTGATCTAATGCATGCGCTGCGTAGTGGCAAATTTGCACATTAGATTTATCATATTTCAGTTCTGGCGCAACATTTTTACCAACAAGATGTCTAAAATTGTGCACTGCGATATCTTGTTTATAAATTCTTCCCCTTTTACCACTTACAAAGCAAACTGGACAATCTTCGGCTTGACATTCTACATATTCTGCTCCCTCTTCATCCTCTTTCTTCCTGTCTTCAAATATTTCTTCAAATAGTTTCTTCATCATAATATCTTGAATGATTGCTATTGAAACGAAATTCTATTACCTTAAACGGAGGATAAACAGCTATGAAATCCTACCTTCTCTGTCTTTTACTAGGTTCTTATTGGATTCTACAATTTGAGTAGATTGTAGACAGAATATTGAATGTCTTCTCTTTTAATGACTTCTGTGCCATAAATTCTAGATTATGGTAATATTCTTTTGTATGCTGTGTGGACATCCCTGATTGTATGCATCGCACATGTGTCCATCCTGTCCATCCTCTCGGAATTGCAGAGTCCAGTCATTTTTTCGACGACATTCAGCCAGTTGTGCCATTGCCTCTTGCATTTTTCGTTCGCCTTCTACTAGGTATCCTTCGCTGCACATGTAGATATGAGAACGATTCTTAGAAGATTTATCTACGACAATCAAGAAAACCTGAACATCCGTATCATATTTCATTTTGACTATTTTGCGGTAGAACGCCATTTGCAATTGGTAATTGTAGCTCTTAAAAGTGGAAAGAGAGGCGGTCGTCTTGAGATCAGCAACAATTTTTGCATCCAGATTCAGATAATCTAGTTTACCTGCAAATTTAATCTTTTTACCCTCGAGTTCGGAATCGCATTCAATGAACTGCTGTTTTTCCCAGCCTGGAGTGTTAAATTTGGAGAATAACGGCTGGCGTAGCAATTCTCTCTGCGCTCCCATAATCCCTTCAAAAACGGCTGGGGTTAATTGGGTCTTTACCGCATCTTTAGTCTTTCTTGGAACAACTTCAAACTTCTCGTCAAATGATTGTTGCCCCTCGGTCACAAGCGCATCTAGAGCAGATCCAAACACGAAATAGTCGTGCTCCTCTTCAATGAAAGATTTATCGACATGTTTTTTCCAATAAAGGAATGGACATTCGATGAAATCTCCAAGGCTAGAAGGACTTATTCTCTTTGTATCTTCCATATTAAATTGCGTTAAGGATGTCGATTCCCTGATTTAATTGTGCGATTGTCATGTCAGCAAGAGATTTGCACTTAAAATACAAAAGCATCTTTTTTTCATCTTTCCCTTTGGATACCATCAGACCTCGAATTATATTTGATAATACCTTTCTCTTCTCAGCATCCTCTTCAACAGCAGGGACACCAAACACTGCTTCGGCATTTCTAACAGCTGTAACCTCCCCTGCGGGAGCGATTGCCACTGGTGCTAACGGCTTCTCTTCGGCAACAATTTGCGGAGTTACAGCAGTAACTGCAGGAGCCGTCTTTCTCGCCTTCGCTAGTGCCTTCACTACCTTCTCAACATTTTCATTCACGATCACCTTCTCTGGCATGCCATCCTTTCCAAGAACAGTGTCAACAATAATCTTGTCGAGGTTTGTTCCAGTTCCACCGTTCTCTGGATTACCATAAAGAGTATTTGCTTCAGCCATCTCTTCAGCGGACACCAGCCCAACTCCAGTGGCAGATCGCAAGGCTCTATTCTTAGCCCTTGTCACGCTCATCATATTTAAGAAATCAGGGTTGTGAAGTGTCCTCATCTGCACACTCGTTGGGCTAGCGTAACCAAAGTCTTCGAAAACTGATCCATCTTTCAGCTCAACAGTTGCCTTAGCTCCAGCAGTCATGTCTTCTTTCGTTGCAGTCTTAACCATTTCTACTTTGATGCTCTTAAGACCACACTGCTTAGCCTTCACTAACAAACCAGTTCCGTTGATATACATCTGTCCTCCTAGGATTGTTAATCCTTCCAGAATAATATCGTGTTCCTTAGCATAGGCTGCGATCTTCTGGTTGCTGTACTGTGTAGCTTGCATTTGGTTATCCATAAAATGTTGTTATTAAATTAATGCGTATAAAGTGCCGAGAATGAATCCGATTACCATTGGTAAAATAATATCTTTCATATTTAGCGTGTCATGTGAGGATATTCGTCATCTTTTATCTTTGCGTCCACTAAATCCACATAAGCATTCATTGCCCTGAATTCGCACTTCTCGCAATCACAATCTTTCTCATGCTCTTCTCCCAAAACATCCTCTAAATCAAAATATTGTTCGTATTGAGGAGGCAATGGTAATTCCCGTACACTCTCCACCTTCACGATCTGGAAGTCTTTGGAATCGCCATCGAATTTCACAGCAACATTGCCATTCAGACCTTTGGATCGTTCGTATGTGCTAACTACGATTCCCGTCCTGCCATCCGATGATTTGACTCGTTGACCCTTGGTAATGTTGGTCATAAATCTAAAATTAGTTTTGCGTAACATTTAAAACATGATTAATTTTCTTTTTTACCCATGTCTTGTTCATTTTAACCAGTGTATTAACAGAATGTTTTCCACCTATTTTGTGGTGTTTCATATGGCAACTTCTACATAATATTTTTAAATTCTCTCTGGAATTATCATGTCTATTTTCGTTTTTATGATGTACATTTAGATCTTCTGTCTCTCCACACTTCTCACACTTCTTCTCCATCTTATATTTCTCGAATGCTATATTTCTAGGAATTGATATTCCATCTTTATAATTTCTGCTATCTTCCCCAAAACTGGATTTCCTTGTTCTCCCCATTTTTCTGATATATTTTCCGCTGCCTGCATTTATTATGCTTTTTACATAATTTAAACCAGCTTCTTCATATAATTTTTCAACATTTTTATTTTTAGCAAGTTCAGAGAAAAAATATTCTATTATTATCTTATTTGGCTTGCTGCATCTTTTAGAACTGAGCCAGGCTGTAAATAACTCTTTGCTCACTTTAGCATATACACGCAATACCTTCTTTTTTATACAATATTTCTCTAGTAACGGTTTTATATCGATGAATGTTGCACTCTTATCTTTCATGGTAATGTTATTATGCCCTGAAATATCTAAAAAGGCAACAGGAAAAACTATTTAGCCTAGAAAAAGAGCTTGCCTAAATCCAGAAACATTGCGGTTGAAAAATTGGTCAAGTAATTTTGAAACAATCGTATAGCACTTCTAAATTCGGGATCTGCCCAGTCTCTCTGTACAGATTCTGGTGCCATTTGGACAATGAAGTGGAGTTGAATTGTGGATGGGCTGGGTTGCATTCTATTCTTAGAGAATCTGGAAGATAAAATTCACGAGCATCATAGAATGGCTTAAGATCCAATGACGGATTCTTTATGGAAATTTCAATCAATCTCCCATACGCCATATCGTTGTACACGCTTACATATCTACGGCTCTTCCTGAAACTGCTCTTGAAATTACAAAGTGCGGTCTCAAGAGTTTGGTATCCTACATCTTTGATAAAGTCTCTGTCCGCAAAGCGCTGTTTAGCATCTTTTAATAGGATCTCACCTTCTTTCTCCAAAAATAACAGCTCCTCTTCTGTGTATTTACCATTGAAATCAGGGTTCGACTGCTTATGCCAATCTAGATTGTCTAGTCCCAATATCCTACAAAGCCCATTTCGATGACTTTTACTCCCTTCCATGTCACGTAGCATGAGAGAATCATATTCTATTTCTAGATTACCTGCTATCTTGCAAAATTCCATTCCACTCCAGACTCCCAATCTACCAAGGGAATAGAGTTCTGTGCGCATCCGATTCCATATGGTCTTGAAATCTCCCGTGTAGAAAGCTAACAAACTGCCGTATTCTTTAACTCTCTCGTTTGCAATCTTGACTGCCTTAGGAATATCTCGCTTTTGCCATTTACGATCTGCATCTACTGGCAACTTAGCCCAGCTTTCATTGAACCATTTATCGAACTCAGCGAACTTATCATCTGTAAACGGAGGCACTGGAATGTGCTTAAAGATTTCCAATGTAGACATCGCATACTGAGTCATTCCATTCAATGTAGCAAACCAGAGTCGCTCCTCAATGTTCCACTTAAATAATTCCGACAGGTACGGAATAAATTGGTAGACTCCACCCGCATGTGCACGGAATTTTAGGTTAAACTCGTACAGGCACAGGAAAACAGCCCTTCTACATTCTATTTTTCTGAAATCCATCCCCGATTTCAGTTCTTCTTGGGATAATTCTTTGATCCAAAGTTGATCACATTTTCTTTGCATAATTTTTATAATGGTTATAATTTATATCGTAAATTCTATGACAACTTCTACACATAGGAATATAATCATTCACATCTCTTTTATATTTATGATCTTTATTTGCCCAATCTTTAGCAGTTTTACCACATTTACATTTATAATTTTGGGCGTTACCTATTAAATTTTTTAACCACCCATGCACATCATTAGGAAAACCCCCCTTCCAATTCCAATGTTCAACACCTAAATTTTTACCCTTAAGAGATTTGCTTATTTTATATTTGGATTCTTGTGTATGATTTTTACCAGTAAAACCATTAAATCCTTTGTGCCCAATTTTGAAGCCTTCTTGCGGTTTATGCATTCTTCCCTTTTGTTTTAATCTTATTTTTTCCTTAGTTTCTTCAGAATGTTTAAACCCTCTTTTACCAATTCTAGACAAACTCATTTTATTCTTAGCTTCTTCGCTGTGCCTGTATCCCTTTTTAGGCATAGTTTGGGTTAGGATTAAATTATTATTGCCTGTAAGGGAATAAAACAGGCTATGTTATCTTCCGTTTAAGAGCTGATCCTAGGTTCCTACTACAATGTGCAAGTTATGATCTGTTCCTTGTTGGATGTGACCTTATTGGCTGAGAATTCTCTTGTGCTTCCCTGTTCAAACAGTAAAAATGAACTGTTGCAGAAATATTCGATGTGCGTTAGTCGCCAGCCTGGATAACGATCTTCAAATATCTTCTTCTCTTTAGTAAACAGCTCTTCTGCGTTTTTAATATCCCCTCTCTTGTATTTCAGTGTATATATTGAACAGTCGTTTATTATCACATACCTCTGGCTAATCCTGAATATGTTGTCCAGAACATTCTTGTAATTACCATTTAAGAATCTTCCTATTGTAAAGTCATTGAAGTCTGCAAGAACGAGATCGAAGTTTTCAATGAATGTTTCCTTTAGAACATCTTTCTGTATTACATTGGCAATCGGGAAGTTGATCCTCAATATCGTGCGGCATACTGGATCTATCTCATTCACGAATGTCCACTCGTCTCTCTGGGAGAACAATTTAGCAGTGATCCCAACACCTCCAAATACGTCTAAGTTTGAACGATAATTACCATTAATGATCTTGCGAATATTGTTGTAGCAAATGAGCCTGAATAAAAAGTCCGAATTCAGATGCAGATTGCCATCCTTCACT
>Ga0315285_10004985_pt1 | contig 13741 bp, 7 predicted proteins | sample YL17G09_36_MG_FD_203698 | JGI IMG/M metagenome (GOLD analysis project Ga0315285, IMG submission 203698) | Sediment microbial communities from Yellowstone Lake, YNP, Wyoming, USA - YL17G09_36 | ecosystem: Environmental > Aquatic > Freshwater > Lake > Sediment | place: USA: Wyoming | collected... | reverse complement strand
ACCGGCACGCGGTTGACGACTGGGAAGCTATTCGACTTCTCGACCGCCGCGGCGACGACGGGGACTCTCCTTCGCATGACGGCGACCAAGTTGTCCACGGGCAACTTCATTCAGCTCGTGGCGGACGACGACGAACTGACGAGTGGTAAATACATCCAGTGCCTCGGAGGCGCGAGTTACAACACCGAGGTTTTCTCGATCGGCCTTTACGGCTACATCTACACGCCGAAAGTGGTGGCGCTGACCAAGATAGGCGCTGGCACGGGCAACACACTGGCCCTAGCCGGCGGCGCGGGACTGACGGCTGGCAACGGCGGGCCGGTGACGGTGACCGGCGGGGCGGCGGTTGGCGGCACGACGAGTGGTTACGCCGGCGGCGCTGTCACGGTTCAGGGCGGCGCTGGCAGCGCTGGGAGTGTTGCTGGTGGAACGGGTGGGGCTCTCAACTTCTACTCGGGCGCCGCGGGCTCAGGTGGGACCGGGACCGTCGGTGCGATCACATTCAAACAGGGCGGATCGGGCGGCACTGCGCGGCTCGCCATATCGACGGCGGGTGCGATTGGACTTACTGGAGTAACGACGATTACGGGGGCTACGACCCACGTGGGAACCCTGTCCGGCCAGAAGCTCGTGGTGACCGCGGAGACCTCGACAGCTCGGACGTTGACGGCGGCGGACGGCGCGACTCTCATCTGGTGCAGTAACGCTTCTGCGACTACGTGCACTCTGCCCGATGCGGCGACTGTGGGCAGCGGGTGGTATTGCGACATTGTGAGCCAGGGGGCTGGCGGTCTGATTGTGATCCGGGCCGGCTCGGACACGATTGTGTGTGACGGCGCGGCAACGGCATCGACCTGCACTTACTCGACAACCAGCCACAAGATCGGCTCGGCCTGCCGGGTCATTACAAATGGCGTGGGCGGGGCCTCGACCTGGGTTCTGATCAACACCGGGGCAACGACGATGACGCCCACGTAATCGGACGGGCGACATACAGGCGACTCTTGGGGGCGCTTGCGTGACTGTGCACGCAGGCGCCCCCGTTCTTTCGCAGGATGGACGAGATGACATTTGCTGAGATCCACGACTTCGTGGCGGCGGTCGAGCGCAAGGAGGGTGGAACGCCCAACCGGTCCTTCTACCTGACACTTGCGAATCAGTGGTGCCGGCTGGTGTCGCGTCGGGCGAGTCTTTACATCGGGGATTGGACTGACGCGACGGAGGGCGGTCTGTCGGTGGACGGGTATCGGGTAACGCTGCCGACGGGTTCGCGCGGACTGCCCACGGAGGTTTCGTGGAACGGCAGCGTTCTGGCGGTGGCGGACGTCGCGGTGTTGGACCTGTGGGAGCCGGGTTGGCGATCAGTGACGGGCGACCCCGGGCGGTGGATGCCGGAGACCCCGCGGACAATTCTGCTGGACTCGGCGCCGACCGGCACGGGCGCGGGCCTGCTGGTGATTCGCGGTCCGAGTTACCTGCCGGCGTTTTCCGACGAGGAGGGCGCGGTGAACCCGCTGGACTGGGTGCCGGAATCGGCTCAGCTCGGGTGCGCGCACTACATCATTTCGATGCTGCCGATCGAGCAACCGAAGATCCCGAACACCTCGCCAGAGGCGATGCTTTACGCTCAGGCGGAACTGACGAGCCGGCAGCAGACCAGGCAGACGCACGCGGCGCTTTACCGGGAGCTGCTCGGGGAGTTGGACTCGGTAGTGTTGACGAGCACGCGGAGGCAGTTTGCCTACTAGGAGCGATGGGACGGATGGGACGGATGGGACGGGAATGGCTCAGACACTGAATGCAAAAGTTGCCGAACAGCTCTCAGTGAAGGACTTCGGCGCGATCGGCGACGGCGTTGCCGACGACACTGCGGCGGTGCAGGCGGCGATCGACTCGTGCCGGTCGATTCGTTTTCCCGCTGGGAGGTATCGGGTCGGGGAGATCACGATCCCTGTGTTGGCGGCCGGGGCGAGCTACTGTGGCGATGGTCCGTTCACCTCTACCGTGCCTGGGAGCGCCCGCACGATCGTCAGGGCGATTGCAGACGAGCAGCGAAGTGTATTCAGGCTGGGCACAAGTTCAGTCTCGCATATCACGTTCAAGGATATGCTCGTCACTGGCGCGGTGAACGACGGCGCGACCGAGAAGGCCAAGTGCGGGATCGACGCGAACGGGGCGCCCTTTCTGGCTCTGGAGAACGTGATAGTCACCTACACGAGAGAGTTCGGGGTCAAGACCGGCCACGAGGCGCGGATCAACCGGGTCTACATGGAGCGCAACGACGGGGTGGGGCTGTTTCTCGAAGCGGACTCCTCGGTATCAAACACAAACCTAACTCAGGGAACGATACCCCTGTGGATTGTGAACGGCGGCGGTCTGATCTCGAACATCTGGGCGAACTCGGGCACGGAATGCTGTATTCTGATCTCCGCGCTGGACCCGGAGAACGAGACGTGTGGCAATGTCGAGATCTGCAATGCCTACGTGGGCGAGGTGCAGAGTGAGACATGCAAGCCGATTATCAAGATTCAGGGCTCCTCAGGGACCGGTGTGGGGCACAACTTCCCGGTGAGGTGGGTTCACCTCACGAACATCTTCTGTGAGGATTCTGCACTGCCAGTCTCAGGCAAAAAGATCAGCGGGGGCGTGCTGATCGACCACGCTGAAGATGTCCTGATTTCAAACTCCACGTTCTACGGAATCCCCCACACGGGCTCGACGGCCACGCTTTACTCGGACTACTTCGTCAAGGCGACACTGACGGAGGGTCTGAAGATCGAAGGCTGCGATGTCAAGGGGATCGCTAAGAACCCGGTGGTGATCGGAGCCGACTGCACGGACGTAGCGATCCTCGGCAACCGGTTCCGGGACTGGGCAGCTCAGGCGAGTTTACCGACGCCGCCAGGCGATGCCGCGTGCATACTACAGACTGCAACGTCCTGTCTCCTGCGCGTTGTCGGGAACCTCTTCAAGATCACGGGCACGAACAACAGCCAGTATCCGGCGCATGTGCCGCAGGGCAAGTGGCTCACAATGGGACCAAACCAGTCTTCGTGCCACTCTAACCTCGCCGTCGCGACGGACGGGAACCGCACGGGGATCTGGGACGCTTCATACGGTCTGCAGGGTGAGTTCTACTCGGTCAATCTACTCGGGGGTGGACTGATACTGGCTGCTGGATCGAACATCCAGGCAGCGAGAGAGACGGGAACCAAGATCGGGACGGCGAGTACCGAGCTCCTGGGATTCTATGGCGCGACTCCCGTGGGTCGGCCGGCGACGGTAAGTGACGCCGCGACCCAGGACATCAACGGGTCCGGCACGGTGGACGTGACGAAGTTGACGGCCGATCTCACGAGCTGCAAGAACGCCATTAACGCCCTCATAGACCGCCTGCAGGACCTGGGGCTGATAGCATGATCCAAGCGTCTCCACTAGCGGACATCAAGTTCACGGTGCGGTTCACGCTGACGACGCTCGCCGAGGCGCCGGATATGATCCAGTCGGTCGCCGGTGTGGAAGGTCTGACGGTGCTCTTTACGTTCTACGACCCGGAGGGCGATGTGATATCGGGTCAGTCGGACGTGCCGGCGACGGAGGAGCGGGATGGCGTCTACTCGTGCGTGCTGCCGCTTGCGAAGATCACCGACGAGGGACTGTATTCGGCCGTGGCCGCGACGACATCCGAGGATGTGGATTGCCAGGAGCTGACGGAGTTCGCGCTGGTGGCGGCGGCTTACGAGCCGACGGACCCGAGCTGGGCGCTGGACAACACGTTGGTCGGCCTGCTCACGGCGCTGAGGATGCGGCTAAACGACGCGGACGCCGGCAACTATGACTCTGACGAACTGGGTTTCTGCCTGAACTTGGCCTATCGGGAGACGGTGGTAGAGTCGCGGTGCAACACCGACCGGGTGGAGACGGCGCTGGAGCACGACGTTCACACCTACAGCGGCGGGAAGGTCTTCGACCCGATCGAGGTGATGGTCGATGATGTCCCCTTGAAGCGGACGAACCTGCAGGACATCGGGGTGAGCATTCTCGGCTGGGACGGGACTCCGGCGGATAGGCCGACGCAATGGCTGCCGGTCTCCGGCTCGTGGCTGAGGTTGCACCCGAGTCCGCACGTCTACTCGTCGGCAGGCGGCATTTTCGAGGTTGTCGGGGCGCCGGCTGTGGCGGACGTGTTCACCGCGGTGGTCGGCCTGGCGGGGGTTGAGGTGGAGGCGGGGGCGGTAGACGACACAATCCTGAACTGGTTCGGTCTGACGGGCCTGGAGAGCCCCTCTGAGGCGGCTGCGGCGATGGTTGACGTGTTGAATGCCTGGGGTTACGTGACCGCCTCCGCGGTGGGCGCGGTGGTGACCTGGGCTGTGGAGGGGATTGTCTCGGACGCGGTTGACTTCGTATTCGGCGGTGCGGCGATCGACTACAGCGGCCCGGAGGGTGCGGTGACGACGCTGGTTCTCTACGGTTACGCGTATCCGGAGCCATTGGTCGAGGAGGGCGACACGCCCTACGCGCTTCCGGACGGTTACGCGGTGCAGGTGATGCTCGATCGGGCGGAGGCGGAGGCGCGGAAGCTGCGACCTCAGATGGCGGCAAACGTGCGGCTTTACGAGGTGTTGATGGCCCGGTGGCAGGCGGCGTGTGTGGCAATCGCGGCTGGGATGCGAGGAAAGTGAGATGGCGAGAGCCGCGACGAACTCGGTCACGCTGAGGGATTTTTCCGGCGGGGAGACGACGATCGCGCGGGTCGGCGCGGACTCGGCGCGGGTGCTGGCGCGGTGCAGTGGGTATCGGTGCGAGAAGGGTTATCTGGAGCCCGACGATCTGGCGGCGAAGGTGAACACTGGGCCGCCGGTAGTGGCCTGGCCGGAACAGACGCCGTTTGCGTTCGTGCGCAACGGCGAGACCATCCTGGTCTGCCGCGACATAAACGGGTGCCTGCGGGAGTTGGTCGGCGGTGTGTGGTCGGCGGCGGGCCCGGAGTGCGCGGTGCTGGCTGAGTCGGTGCCGGTGCGCGTGGGCAACCAGATCATCTTCGCTCGAGGCGGCCAGGAACGCGCCCTGATGATCTACGAGCCTGAGAGTGCGACCACGAAGTTGCGGCCTCTGGGGATGAAGAGCCCTTCGGACTACCTGGAGACACTGAAACCCGCGGTGACCCCGAGCGTTTTGACCCCGCCGGCGCTCTTCGACTGCAACGACGGCGAAGACTGGGTGGGCTTTGACGGGCACTACACGGTCGTGACGGAGACCGGCAAGGCGACACTGACACTCGACAGCGACAGCGCGGCGGGCGTGAAGGCGTTTACCAAGAGCCTGGTGCACCTGGACCCGGACTACGTGAGCCTGGCGGATAAGGCCTATACGCTGCTGGACATCCGCCTGCAGTTGGACTCGCGCGCCTACGACTACCCGGGCCTCTTTGTGAACAACTCGGCGCTGCTGCCCTCGGGCTACGTGCTGAGCCTGTATTCCAACACGGCGTGCAGCGAACTCATAACAAGCTTTCACATCCCCCGGCTGGACTCGGAGGCGCGGGTCAACCGGATCGCGTTCAAGATCGACTCGGACGCGACGGTGAAGGGCGTCTCGATCGACACGGCGAGCTTTTACACGCCGCCGGAGCCGGGCGCAACCTACATTCTGACGGTCTACTCCGGGGTCTACAGCGACGACTGGAGCCACAAGGGCGCTTTTGTGATGCCCGAGGTGGTGTTCGGGAAGAGTCCGATCGCCAGCGCGTTCGAGGCGGTGCAGCCGACATCCGAGATCGTGTCGCCGCCGGCGGCCAATCTGTTGGAAAACGCGAGTTTTGAGGCCGGTGGAGCGGGGGTGGCAGACAGTTGGACGGGGCTGGGGTTGGCGGCGGTGGTGGAAACCGCGGGCCGCAGCGGCGCCCGTTCGATAGGGCTGAGTGTTCTGTGGGACGGGGTTTTTCAAACCGCGATCCCCGTCACGGCTGGCCGGCAGTATCGGTTCGAGGCGTGGCATTACGGGTGGCCGAGCTACCAAGCACCAGGTGTGTGGCACGCCCTCGTGCAGCCGATGGACGGCGCAACGCCAATCGGGGCCCCGATCCCGATCCCGTCGTCGGGCGGCTGGCAGGTGCAGTTGGGGGCGTGGACCAAGGCGACGGGCATAGTCACGATCCCCGCCGGGGCCAGCTCGTGCGTGTTGACTCTGCAGCAGTTGTCGGTGTGGCCGCCGAGCCAGCTCACTCTACTCGACGACGTCGGATTCTACCCAGCGGACCCGACGACTGCGGGCGCGGCCTACGTGCTGCAGACGTTTTCCGAGGATCTGAGCGGGCGCATCCCGGGCAATCCGCTGGTGCACTATGCGTGTTGCTACGCCGGGCGGGATCGGCTGGCAGGTGACGATTACGACCTGATGGTCTCAAACCCCGCCGACACCAGCGCGCCCGATGCGGTAGCGGACCCGTGGCGCACGCAGTCGATCGCGCTGGTGATGCCGACCGGCGTGGTGAGCGCGCTGGAGCTGGGGGCGGCGGGAACGGACTACGCGGCGGGCGACATCCTGGAGATCGTCGGGGGCGGCGGCCGGGCGCTGGTGCGCGTGCGGGCCATCTTTACGGGCGGGGCGGTCGCGGACATCGAACTGGTCGCGCGTGGCTCGGGTTACTCGACCGGGGCGGGCCAGGCGACGCAGCCGGTGACCGGCTCGGGTTCGGGCTGCACAATCGACGTGGTGAGCGTCACCGACCAGGCGCCGATCGATGAGTATGGCGATTACCTGACGCACGTGGCGTTCTACCGACAGCTCTACGACGGCGCGACGGATGTGTGGCTGCCGTGGGAGTTCGTCGGCTCTGTCCCGATCGCGACGAGTGTGGCTCTGGTGGACGCCGGGGCGGACGCCGGGGCGGACGCCGAGGCGATGATACTCTCGCGGGCAGCGCCGGCGGAACTGGAGTTCTCGAACCCGGCGCCGTCGCCGGCTAGGCAGGTGGCCTCCGTGGGCGGGCGAGTCTACGCCGGGTGTCTCGACTGGGATGCCAAGACCCAGACTTGGACGCGTCCGGCGACCGTGCAGATATCGGGTTATCGCAAGAACTGGTCGTTTCCGTCTCTCGCGGACGAGCTGACACTGGCGACGGACGGGGCGGAGTTCGAATGCCTCGAAAGCGGCGGCAGCCTGGTGGGGTTGGCGGTTCTGGACGAGGATGTGTTGGTGTTCCTGGATACGGCGCTTTATCACCTGCGCGGTGATAACCCGATAACGGGGTGGCGCTCGTTGGGCAGGGTGGGCCGGCGGCTGAAGAGTGGAAGATCCCTGGCGGTATGCGACCGGGCGGTGGTATTCCACGACGGGGAGCACTTCTGCGTCTATTCAAACGGCGCCGCCGCGGCGATTAGTGTCAACGCGATCGATTCGGACCTGATCGACTGGAGTTTGCAACACAACGCGGTCTACTGTCGCGGCAAGTATGTCTTCTTCTGCTCCTACGGGCTGACACCGGACGAGACGCCCGACTACGCGCTGTTGATCTTCGATCTGAACCGGCCCGGGTGGCGGGTGCGGCGGTCCGACGCGCTGGACACGCTGGTGGGTATCTGCACGGACGGCGAGAAGGTCTACGGGGTGACGTTCGCCGGGGACGTGATCGATCTGTTCGGCGGGTCCGCCGACTATCCGGCTGGCATGGCGGTTCGGGAGGTGTGGACGCAGTATGTGAGGCTGGCGCCCCACGGGACGGACGTGGTGGTGGACGGGATCGTGTTGGAGACCGAGGTGCAGACGGCGACGGATCTCGATGTGGTGTGCCGATGGACTGGCGCGAAGAACGGCAGCCGGTCGTTTGTCAAGGCCCTGGACCCGAGCGTGGCGCGGCAGTCTATCGGACTTAACGTGCAGTGTGAAACGATGGCGGTGGAGCTGACCTATGAGGGACAGGCGCCGCCAACCATTTACGCGATCAGTATTTCCAGGGGCATGGAGGAATCGAGATGAGTCTGGGTGTGAGTTCGACCAAAAAGCCGTCGATCGGCAGCAAGTTTCTGACACAGGGCGACCCGGAGATGGTCAAGTTCGCCAAGCAGGTGGACGAGTGGCTGGGGATGGCCGTGGCGGTTCAGGACCACAAGGGCCGCGAGGTCAAGGTCAGGTTCAACACGGACACGGGTTTGTGGGAGCACTTCGACGGCAAGACGTGGAAGTCGCAGGCGGGTGGCCAAGGCGGGCAGGGCGGCGGGGCGGCGCCGGCGGGTCGAGGTGCGAGTGGGTTTGCGAACGCGGTCCACACGCACGATTACCTGAAACTGGACGGTTCGAACGCGCCGCAGGGCGTGGGGAACACGATCCATCTCGGGGACAACAGGATCATTTTCGGCCCCACCGCGATAGGGGCGGATGGACTGGAGGCCCTGTCTGTTCTCTCACCGGGCGACAGGTTGGGTCTCGGGACTAACGATCCTGAGTTCGGTGCGATCATGCTGACCACCGGATCCATCGCCGGGGGTGTGACAATCTACGGAGTGTGCCTTGACCTGTACGATGGATGCAACATCGTGTTGGGGACAACCACGGGTACGAAGATCGGCTCGGGGCCGACCCAGAAGCTGGCGTTCTACGGGCAGACGCCGGTGGATCAGCCGGCGGCGGTTGCCGACGCGGAGGCGGGGACGATTGTAACGCAGTTCAACACGCTGCTTGCGCGGATGCGAGAGTTGGGTCTGATCGCCACAGCGACATAGGAGAGGCACGATGTCATTCGACTGGAGCGGTTTCGGGGCGGTAGCGGGCGGGCTGGGCTCGATCTGGTCGGGGATCCAGCAGCAGAAGACGGCAAAGGATATGGCCGCCGCAATCCGTTACGCGACGGACAGACAGTTCGCCCAAACCGAGGAACTGACGCGCCCGTGGATCGAGCAGGCGAAGTTCGCGCTGCCCCGGCTGCGCACGGCGATCCTTTCGCAACTCGCGCCCGAGGTGGGGCAGGAGAACCCCTACCTGCGAACGGCGCACGAGACAAACGTGCAAGGGATCGAACGGGGCACGCGGTCGGCGCTGGCGGAAAGCGCGCGTTACTGGGGCCGGACCGGCAACGTATCGAAGGCCCGGGGGGAGCGGCTGCAGATCGAGCGAGGTGGGCAGGAGACTACCTCGGCGGAGAACCTGCGATACGGGTCCACCCAGAAGTCATATAAGGACACGCGGCTGGACAGGTATATGGCGGCGCTGGGGCAGTCGGCGGGAGTGGGAACGAGCGCGCTCGGCCCGGCTCTGCGGGGGATCGAGGCGGGGGCTGGCGGCGCGGTATCGGCTGCGCAGGTCGGCGCGGGGGCGAGTTCGGACCTTTACGGCGACCTGGGGGATGTGTTTGGCAGCCTGATCGGCGACTGGATGGACCGGCAGGCCGAGAAGCGGGCCGAGGAGCGGGCCGAGAAGAAGAAGGGACCATAGCGAATGGGCGCGATCGGGACAGCGTTGAAATCGGCACGGGAGACCGCGGGCTGGCGCCAGCGGCTGCGGGCGGGTTACGAGCAGCTCGAGCGCGCGCGTCAGGCCTACGAACAGGCGCAGATGGACCGGGAGCAACAGGGGGCAATGCTGGAACTGGCCTCGGTGCGCGAGGTTCTCGAAGACCCGATGAAGCGAAAGGACCTGCCCGAGGAGACCGTGACGAAACTGCAGGCGGCCGGACTGGCGGCGGTCGAGCGGATGCGCAAGGCGGGCCAGCCTGATTTCCAGTGGACGGACGTTGACCCGATCCCGGGTGCCGTCGCGGCGGACCTGCACAAACGTCAGTATGGGACGGAGTATTCGGGTATCGACCCGATCTTCTTGCTGGAGGATATGGAATCGTTATGGGGCTCGCACTTCGATAAACTGCAGATGGAGTGGATCCAGCAACGCGGCGGCCAGCAGCCGGGAGTGCAGCCGGAATCGCCGGAGATCCAGAAGTGGCGATCGACGCAGCAGCTCCACGGCCCGCCGGCGCAGGTGGCTGCGGCGCCGGGACCGGCGATGCACGGGGCCGCGCCGGTTGTGGCGACGACTGGCCCTGGCCCGGAGGCAAGGCCGGCGCAGGTGGGAGTGCCGATCGAGGCGGGGTTGGGACCGGTGCGGTTGACGGAACCGACACCGGTGGACGGGCCGCCGACGGGTGAAACGGTCGGCCCGGGGGCGGAGGCAGTGCTGCAAGGGGGCCCTTCGATACGGCCTGCGGCCTACTCAGGGCAGACGGGATCGGCGGTCTCGCCCGAACGGCTGGCGCGGATCGAGAAAGCGAACCAGATATTCCCACGGCTGCGCGAGGGCTACATGAGCCCCAAACAGGAGGAGGAGTGGCTGGCGCAGCAGATCGTGGCGCACAAACAGGCGGCGGAAAATGGCGCGGACGCGGACTTGTTGGCCAGACAGATGGACCGGATGGCGACGGTCGGGGCGAAGCACGGACTGAGCCGCGTGGATCTGGCTGTGATGACGCAGCCGAACATGTATAGGCAGGAGCAGATCCTCAACCAGAAGCGCGACGACCTGTGGAGGATGAGCCAGGACCTGGATAAACGAATAGATGTTCGGTCGGCGCACTATCGGACGGATACGGAGGCGGAGGCGGCGACGGCCGACTTGCGCAGGCAGAAACACGCGGTGGATGTGGAGTTGGGACAGGTGGAGCCGGGCGAGATGCCGCCCGACTACGCGGCGATTCCGGTATCGACCTTCAGCGAGCGGGCGCGGGATTACGCGGTGGAGCGCGGTCTGGGGCTGCGGGAGGCGTCGATCGAACTCGGAGAGCGCCGGCTGGCGTTCGAGATGTCGAAACCGACTGGCGGGGCGAAGCAGGACCCATACGGCAGGGACGCCGCGGCGATCGCGGAGGCGCTGACGACAGACGAGAAGAACGACCTGGGATTCGCGTTCGGCAACGCCGCAAAGTTGCACGCTCCGCAGCGCGTTCGGAAGGCCTGGCGCGCCTGGAAACTCAGGGACGCCGGGATATACCTAGACAAGGCGACGAACGCCTGGGTGGTGCCGGACGCGGCGCAGAAGCAGTTCGACGCGATATCAGAGGAGGAGGCGCGGCTGCATCCTTCGGTAGGGCCGTCTGAGTCGGGTCAGGACGGCGGCCAGCCCTTTGTGATACCAGCGGGCGCGTCCTATGGTCCCAACGAATGTTACAAGGCGATCCAGGACACCCTTGGCGGCAAGCAGGACCTGCGAAAGCTGCCGGTGTCGGGATCGGGCCCGGATGCAGAGGTTCGGGCGGGCGACATCCTCTATTTGACCCCGGAACCGGGCAGAAAGGCCGGGCACTGGGTGCGCGTGATGGGCGACGGCGAACACGTGTATGAGTGGATCACCCGGGACGGCAAGGCGCGGCTCTCGACGGGTCGGACTGTGGAGCAGCTCCGCGGGCGGATCAGGACGGTCTACCGGCCGGACCACGGCGGTGACGGAGGGTCGACCGTGCCGCCCACGGACGTCAACCGGGGGATCGTGTCGGCCCTGACGAAAGCCGCCGGCTCCTACACCCAGGGCGACGGGCACGAGGTGGCTGAGTTTGTGCGCGAGAAACTGCGCGGCGTGGTGGCGGAGACGCTGATCGAGGAAATCGTGAAGTCCTACATGGACAAGTATTTCTGGCCGAACGTGAGGGCTCAGGGCTGACATGTCGATCTCTGACGTGCTGGAGCGCGAATACACCCAGGCGGTCGGTGGCCCGCGGCGGGTAAGACGCGTGACGCCTGAGCCGGCTTACGATCCGCAGTGGCTGGAGAAGGCTCAGGCGCGGGACCGGGCGGCGCTGGCGTTTGTGCGGAAGGCGCCGAGCCTGCCGACGCCGGCGGAGTCGGCGATGGGAATGGCCGAGCGCGGGGTGCGCGGAGCAATGGGCGGCTTTGAGGGCACGGCCTCGGTGAGCGACGCGGAGATTGGGGTGGCGCGGCCGATCACGGACACGAAGCAGCTCGTCGGGATCGCGCTGGACCTGGGCAAGCGGCTGCCGGAGTTCGAGATTCTGCTGGCTGGGATGTCGCCGGTCAAGCGGAAGCGCGCGCGTGACGAGTGGCAGCGGCAGTTGGAGGCCCGGGCGACGGCCAAGGCGGAGGGCGCGACACCGCTGGACCTGGTGACAGGCGTGGCGGGGATTGTGAACGAGGGGATCGGCGCGGCGACTCAGAAGGTGGGCGAGATGGTGACGGAAGGTCTGCCCATGCCGCTGCAGACGCCGGCGGCGGAGCCGTTTCGTGCGACCGTCCGAACCGCGATCGGCCTAGCGCCGTATGTGCTCCCCATCGCAGGGGAGGCGGGTCTGGCGCGAATTGGCGCGAGGGGCGCGGCCGGGATCGTGGGCAAAACCGTAGGCGAACGACTTGCGTGGAACGCGGTTGGGGCGGGCTCTTATGCAGCGTCGGTCCTGGGACAGGTGGCAGTGGCGGCGCAGGTGCCCGAACTGCTCAGCCGGAACCCGGAAACGGGCGAACTGGGCGCGGTGACGATGGCGAAGGGCGTCAAGGAGCGTTTTCTGCACCTGCCGGCGGCGATCAAGCGCGGCGAGGCGCCCAATGTGATTTTCGACCTCCTGATGATCGCGGGGATCCCGCACCTGGTGATGCGGCCGTTCAGGGCGATTGGTGAAGCGCGGGCAGGGGCGGAGACGATCCTGAACCGGCGGGCCGGGCTCGCAGCGGAGGCGGCGGAGCCGGATGTCGACCTGGCGAAGTGGCGCGCGGGACTGCCGCCGGAAGCGCGGCCTGTTGTGGAGGGAGCGGAGGCCAAGCTGAGTGAGCTGGGATATGGAACTCCCGAGCCGGGCGCGGTCGGCAGCCGAGTGCGCCGGGTAACCGAACCGCGGGCCGAGCAGCCGCCGCCGGTGCGGATACGGCTGAGGTCGGAGCTCGTGCGGGCGCAGCAGGAGGGCGAAACGGATGCGGCGACTGTGCGGATCGCCGGCAACCTGATCGAGGCCGACCCCACGATCAACGACTCGACGCTGGCGCTGAGGATCTCGCGGGCTGTCCGGGAGGCGACGGACGAGGAGCTGGCGCGGATCGGCGGGGCGCCGCCGGGCAAGGGAGGGGTCAATGTTGTCGCAGCCGAGACTGAGCCAACTGTCTATCAAGAGGGTCTACATCAGACCGCGATCTCGCTCTTCCGATACCACACGGCTGAAGATGCGGCGCACGAGTTCGGGCACCGCGCCTGGAACCTGTGGAGCGACGCCGAGAGCCCTCTTCGGGACCCGGAGGCTGTGGCGGCGTATGAGGGTTATCATCAGGGCCGTGCTGCGGCGGGAGATACGCGGTCGATAGGCGAGATGTTCGGCCAGGAGTTCGGGCGGGCGGTAGTCCACCACGACTACATGGGTCACAGCGGGCCGATCCGGCGACTCTTTGACGCGACGCGGGATATGATGGCCCGGATGTTGGGGCGGGTGAAACAGGCGTTCACGGGCAGGGAGTATCAGGCGACCGGCGAAGCGGCGGTCCGCGCAGCGGCGCGCGGTTATGCGAAGGCCGGGGCCCCGGAGCACATTGACGAGCTTTACAGACGGGTGATGCAGCGGGGACCTGGGCCAGGGACACGGGCCGAGGGCGTTGCTCAGGGCGAGCAAGTTATTCCGCGCGGAATAACTGGGGCGGCGGCGCGTCCGGTGGCAGGTGTTGAGGGAAGTGCGACACACGCGTGGGGACTCTCGGACCCGCAGAAACGTTATGAGTTCCGCTACAAGGTGGTGGAGCTGGACGATCTGGTCCCGAGCCACACG